>Ga0172379_10011355_pt1 | contig 10615 bp, 9 predicted proteins | sample GrowelOW334metaG_FD_119756 | JGI IMG/M metagenome (GOLD analysis project Ga0172379, IMG submission 119756) | Groundwater microbial communities from an aquifer near a municipal landfill in Southern Ontario, Canada - Groundwater well OW334 metaG | ecosystem: Environmental > Aquatic > Deep... | reverse complement strand
TTAATTAAAAACGTTTTGGCTTTAATTCCAACAGCATCTCTCACTGGTCATCCGACTCAAAGATTACCCAATCTGGCCAGTTTTTGTTTTTCCCACATTGAAGGTGAGTCTATTGTCGCCCTTCTTGATAGTTATGGCATTGGTGTTTCTACCGGCTCTGCCTGCTCGTCACCCAAACTTCAACCCTCTCATGTTTTGACTGCCTGTGGTTTACCTCAACACCAAATTCATGGTTCTATTCGTATCAGTTTAGGCCGCTTTACCAAAAAATCAGACGTCGATTATATTATTAATACTTTACCTTTAGTAGTTAATCGTTTAAACAAAATTTCCCCATTCTCACAAAACTATGTACACACCTAAAGTTTTAAAACATTTTCAGCATCCCAAAAATTATGGTAAATTAAAAAATCCAGATGGTACGGGTAAGGTTGGTAATATTGTCTGTGGTGATGTTATGTGGCTATACATTAATGTTGCCAAAAATAATAAAAACGAAGAGATTATAAAAAATATTAAATTCGAAACTTTTGGTTGTGTTTCTGCTATTGCCACCAGTTCTTATATTACCGACTTAGCTAAAAACAAAACTATTACCGAAGCTTTAAAAATTAGTAAAGACGAAATCGTTAATGGACTTGGTGGTCTTCCCTCCATAAAAATTCATTGTTCAGTTCTGGCAGTTGACGCCTTAAGCGAGGCAATTTACGACCACTTTATCAAAACCAAACAGCCAATTTCTGATAAATTAGAACAACAACACCTCCGTATCGTCAAAGACCGCGACACTATCGAACATCGTTACAGTGACTGGACCAAAAAAGAAGAAGAATTGCACAACAGTTCGATCTGATTACCGCCTTAAAACTTACCCAACTCCTACTCTTTTATTGTTCAATTCTTTTATTGCAATTGTAAACTTACAACCTTACACATCTACTTTGTTCTCAAAAGGTTAGTTGTTTAACTGCACTGGCTTTTTGAGCCAATTAACCCCGCTTTTGCGGGGTTAATTTTTCTATTTGACAATTCAAATTATACTTACTACACTAAGTAGTATGATTTTTCTTTTCTTATTTCTTGTCAACCTCATCACTTTCAATTTTATATTTTCCACAAGTATCCACGCCCAGTGCCCTGTCTGTATTGTTACTGTCGGCGGCGGTATGCTTTTAGCCAAAAAACTTGGTATCGACGACCTTTTGGTCTCTATTTGGATCTCTGCTTTGAATACGGCAATTTCTTTTTGGTTAGCCCCAAAAATCAAAATTAGGTTTCTTAATAATCCTGTAGTTCTTTCTTTATTAATGTTCGCTCTGACATTAATTTATTTTCAGTTTACCGACCAACTGGGTCATTCCTCTAATCAGGTTTTGGGTATCGACAAAATTATATTTGGCCAAACCATTGGTTTAATAGTCATGTTTTTAGGAAACTTTTTATATTTTTATACCAAAAAAAATAATAAAAACAAAGCCATTTTCCCTTATTCCAAAGTCATCTTTCCTGTCGGCCTTGTTATGCTTACCACCATAATCTTTAAGCTTGCTTTTAATCTATAAATTCCTTTCGTATTTAGTATAATCACTCTATGAATAAAAACGACCTCAATGAATTTATTGATAAAATCAAAAAAATCGAAAAAGGGGAAAAACTCGACTTAAGTAGCGGTGAAGATTTGTCAATTGGTATCATGAATTTAATTTCTATCGAAGAGCACTTGTTTTTTTCTGCTGGCAAAACAGGTGACACTAAATACTACGACATGCTTTCTGAAGTCAGAAAAATGCGCGTTGAACTCTTGCGCGAAATTATCAAAGATTATGGTGGCGAAGAGTGGTGCATCAGTAAACACTTACTGGCCGCCTCAATGCGTTTAATGGAAGTTGGCACCAAAGCCCAGACCAAAGGGGATAATGACAAAGCTTATGCCATGTTCCAAAAATCCTACAATCTTTACAATCTCTTTTGGGCGATTAATTTAAAACTTACGGACTCTAAATCTCTAAATGTCAACTCCGAAATTCTAACTGACCCCAAAGACAAACCAATTATTTATAAAAAAAACGATTTCCTAGGTAAAATTAACAGCGTTATTGGTAAAGTTCTCGATTGTTGTCGTGAGTAGTCACATTTTTTATACTTATTCTCTTGCCTTTATTTTCAATCAATCCTTGTTTTTGTAGTTTCAATATCTGTAGAGTTACTGTTTCTCTGGTCAGTCCAGTCATACTGGCAATTAACCGATGTGGAACACTTAATGGGATAACCGTCTTTTTTTCAGATTTTTCGCCGAATTTTTCCGCCAAAGATGTCAATACTCCCATTACTTTAGTTGACGCATTGCCAGCCAGCATTAAATGGAGCCTGTCAATTAAATCAAGATAATAGCCCAAAAATAGCTTCGTTAATTCATCAGAAAGTTCTTTGTCGGCTCTCATAAATTCTAAAGTTTTATCTTTTGGTGCTGTCCATAATTCAACTGGGCTAATCGCTTCAAAAAAATACTTGTTTTTTTCACCAGTAATGGCATAAATTGTAGTAAATGAAAATATCGGTTTTAGGATTTGAATGGTCGTTTCTTGTCCATTCTCATTGATATTATAAACTCTTACGTAACCCGATTTAGTAAACCCGATAAATGGCACTTCGTCTCCCGGTTTCAATATTATTTGTCTTTTTTTATACTTAATAATCGGGTACTTTTCAAAATAATTTTGAAGTTTTTTTCTAGTTGTTTCTTGCATATATATAATTTATATAAAATATTACTAAACTACTACTGTTGTCATAATAGATGTTACATTATAATCAAAGCAATTCTCCGTCTCAACCAATCAAATCATTTTATTACAATCCCATTAGTATTTTTTGCCAACCCCCAATTATATCAAAGCTCGATTCCCAAAAGCAACTACTCGTTATATCAATACCAACTTTTTTTAATACCTCAGTTGGATCTTCTGCACCACCCGATCTTAAAATAGTTTCTATTTTTGGTACAAAGCTGTTACCTTCCTTTTTATATTGAGCGTAAAGTGAATATGATAATAATTCACCAAAATTATAGGCATAACAATAAAATGGCGACTCTACTATATGAGGGATATATGACCACTCAAATTGAAATATAGGATCGATTTCTACACTTCCATCAAACTGCTCCCTTAATGTTTCCAGCCACATTAGACCTAATTCCTTGGCAGTTATCCCTCTACTAACGGCCTCATGCGCTCTTTTTTCAAAAATAATAAAATAGTTTTGCCGTAAGATGGTTGCGTATGAATCGGCTATTTTATCAGCTAAAAGTGATCTTTTAATGTCTTTATCTTTTTCCAGGTTATACAGTCTTTCAAAAACAATCATCTCTGCTAAAGTCGATGCTGTTTCCGCCAAAGGTAAATTTGCCTGTTGGGTTGAAGGATAGTGTGAATTTGAATATAAAGAGTGAATCCCGTGTCCCAGCTCATGGGCTAGTGTCGATACATCCCTTATTTTGTTGTCGTAATTTAATAATATATAAGGTGTTACTTTCGGGCTGACAGTTGAGCAAAACGCCCCTGATCGTTTGTTGTTTTTAACTTCTGAATCTATATGGCTTTCCTTTATTATTTGCTCGGCTCTGGTTTTAAATCCGGGGCAAAACTGACCCATTGCCGACAGCACAATCTCCACCCCCTCTTCCAAATCAACTTTTTTATCTTTACTCTTAATTGGAGCATAAATATCAAACCTATTTAATTTTTTCACTCCCAACATCTTTGCTTTATATTTAAAATATTCCCCAAAAATACCTCGTTCTTTTTGACAGACAGAAATTAATGCCTCTACTGCCCGATCCGGAATCTGATTAGCAAAATTTCTCATGTTTATCGGTGACGTATATCCTCTTATCTTTGCTTCATAATCCCAATTTTTTACTGCTGCTTGGTAAATTAAAAAGAATTTTTCGATATTTTCTTCCTGTTTTTTAAACAAACTTCTATAGGCGGCCTCTCTTTCTATTTTTCTCGGGCTATGGGTATAACTCAACAATTCTCCTTGCGTTTTAATTATTTTTTCTTTTTTACCCACAGGCTTAAATCTAAAGGTAAACTCATTTTCAATAATTCCTCTTAAGTCCTCTAGGACTGTAATTCCGGATACATCTTTGTTATCAACTACCTCTTCTTCTTTTTGTGACAATACATATTTGGCCGCCTTTCTGGAGTAATTTAATTGATATTCCAAATCCATTATCGATTGGAATAATCTTTTGGCGTTCTTTTCGTCAAGTCTTTTTTTACCCGGAACTTTTTTACCCATTAAAAAATGGCTGATTTTTCTAACTTTTTGGTTATAGTCTAAAAATAAATCCGCCACCTGACTTTTAGTTTTTGTCGCTTCTTGATTTTTTGAGTTCAATGACAGCTGCAAATCCGGCAGTGACCCCAATCTTCTTAATTTGTCTCCCAACTCCTCCATTTCTTCTTCAATTTTTTGAAACACCTTTGTATCCATTAAAGGTTCCATTTTTACCCACCACTCCGGCACCTTTTTATCAATTTCCTTTTTAGCTCCGTCAAAATATTCCTGCCACTTATCGTTAGCGATAATATCTTCTAAATTCCATTTTTCTATTTTATTTTTTTGCACACATAATTTTATCAATCTGTTACACTTTTAACTATGACCACAGATATTCCTTTAGCTTTAACCTTTAGCGATGTCCTTTTAAAACCCCAGCGATCATCAGTCGTTTCCCGTAGCCAGGTTTCTCTAAAAACACACCTCACTCCAAAAATCGAGATAAATTTCCCAGTAATTTCCATTAATATGGATTGCGTCACTGGAGTTCCTCTGTCCATCGCTATGGCCAAATTTGGCGGCATTTCTTTTTATCCTCGCTTTGCTACTCCTCCTGTCCAAGCCCGGGAAGTTAAACAAATTCTTGACGCCGGCTACCAGGTTATTCCTGCCGTTGGCATTAAGTCAGGCGAGCTCGCCCGAGTTGATCTTCTAGTTTCCATCGGCATCAAAGCCATCACTATCGATATTGCTCACGGCCACTTGGAATCCTGCCTTGATTTCGTCACTATTCTCAAAAAGAAATATCCAAATCTAGAAATTATTTCCGGAGTTGTTGGCACTTACGAAGGTGCTAGAGATTTATTTTTAGCCGGCGCCGATGCTGTTAGAGTTGGCGTTGGCCCCGGTTCTATCTGTACTACCCGCCTGATGACTGGCTCTGGTATGCCCCAAATTACTGCCATAATGGATGCTTTTAAAGCAGGTGAAGAATTCGGTAAACCGATTCTGGCTGATGGTGGTATTAAAAATTCCGGTGACATTGTCAAAGCTTTAGCTGCCGGTGCTTCGGCTGTTGTTGTTGGTAGTCTTCTTGCCGGAGCCAACGAGTCGGCTAGTGAATTAGTAGAAATTAATGGCAAAAAATACAAAACTTTTAACGCCTCAACTTCTAAAACTGAAAAACTCAAACAATATTCCAAAAATTCTGCCGACAAATCATTATCTTACGTTGATTATGTCGAAGGCCTCGAAGCTTTTGTTGAAAGCGAAGGTCCTCTGGAATCTATTCTTAACCGTCTCGATAAAGGCATTCGCTCCGGCTTAAGTTATAGTGGTGCTTTCAATATAGAAGAGCTCCATCAAAAAGCTCAATTTGTTCGCGTTACTCCTATTTCTTACGCCGAAAATTCTAACCGCGGTGTTACCTTATTCAGTAGTTAGTAAGCAGCCATCTTATCGGTATTATTTTTTCTTCTATTTTCCAACCGGCGTTTACAACTTTTGATTTTTTTTCAATTCTGACCGCGTTATCGCTGACCACCTCTTGGTACTCTGATTTTTTAATATCATCCTTTATCCATCCTATCGGCGTTGGGTATTTATCGGGTACTACCAATTTTATTCTTTCCCATATAGCGCTAGAGTTTAATCCGGTCGCCACCTCGATTCGCCTCAACGTTGTTGGCCAGTTTTGAATTTCGCCGGGCACCACCCATAGATACCGCCATTCCAGATCTTTCTTTTTCTCCATTAACATTTCTTTTGCCTCCGCCAACTCTTTATCATTCCATTCCCAGTCAATTTTCCATGATCCTAAAATGTTAACCATTTTTATTGCCTGATTAAATTTATACGTTTTTGTATCATTAGCCAGGATTATTTCTGCTCCGTTATCTTTATTTTTTGCGTTTATCCACCAAACTCCTTCCTCGGTTTTTATTTTTCGGTTTAAATTTATCCACTCATTTTCGGAAAACTGAGGTTTTGCCAAAAGCCTATAACTTTCTTTATAACTGTCAGTCGACAAATATCTTAAAAAATTACTCTCCGCCTCTTTTGGGTTTGTCGAAACTCCCAAAAAATAAAACGGTACCGCAATTATTATTAACATTACTGCCATCCATTTATTTTTCCCGGCAAATTTTGCCACTAACAATCCCAAAAGCGGCGCTATCGGAACTAAATATCTTGGTGTAAAGCTAATAATTGCATTAAGTGTTATCCATCCAGTTATAAAAATTACTATCACTACCCATTCCGCTTCATCCTTAAAAACTTTCTTGATTCTGGCCAAATAAATTATTGTTAATACCACTCCTATTGGCAAAATTGGTGTCCATTCTAAAGGCGATGAATCGCCCTTAACAAAAATGTACCGCAATACCCCTAAAGGGTCATTTAGTGCCTGGCCACCACTTTGCCAAAAATCAATTATTTTTTGGTGTAGTCTCAACCAGGGAATCGGATTGGGATGTTGACTAAAGTAACAAAAATACGATCCCATATAACCTAAAATCAATCCACCAATTAAAAAACCCACCCATTTCAATTTTTTTAATTTATAAAACCATACTAAATCCGCCCCAATTATTATTGGCACAAATAACCCCACCTTTACCCCGGCAATTAATCCCAATACCAATCCCGCCATTACTACTCCCTTAATGTTTTTTATTTTAAATAGCAGTAATAGGTGTATCAAAATTAAAAACATTTGAATCGAATCTAAAAGCGTTCCCCTTACTTGGGAAATTAAAAGTGGATTTAATGCTAAAAAATACACCGGCAGCCAATAAAAACCTCTTTTCCCGATTAATTTTTTAGAAATTATGAAAAGTAAAATTAAACTAAAAATATATACTGCTATTGCCACCACCAGGGGATTACCTCCATATCTTGCTCCTAATCCAAACAGATACTTTCCCAAAGGCGGTACCCAATAGTCGATATTAAATGGATTTTCACCCATTACTAATCTGTATCCTACATATTGATATACTCCACCATCACCGATAACCCGACTGCTGTTGGGAATATTATATTGCGAATGGTAATAAAAATTTTCCCAATAGCCAGGATCGAACTTATAAACAAAAATAAATCGATTTTGGAAAAAAGTTATCGCCAAGATTACCACTAATCCCAAGCCCCAAAACCAATTACTTCTTCTGTCCACGATTAGCCCTCTGTCGGCTTATTTCCCACATAACAATAGCCGCCGTAACTGATAAGTTAAAACTTTGTACCATCCCCATCATGGGGATATAAACTTTTTTGTCTGCCAAATTAATTGCAGTTTCTGACAATCCTCGGTGTTCATTGCCTAGCACTATGGCAATTTTTCCCCTCATTAATCTACTCTCCAGTAACGATTTAGCCTCTTTGTCCAAAACTGTTGCCCATATTTCGTATTTTTCTTTTTTTAGTTCCTCAAAGCAGGCTTTAGTCGATTTAAAAATTTTAAAACTCAACCACTTATTAGCCGATGCCGAGCTTGCTTTGCCTATCTCTTTAGGGTTAAATCCTTTCTCCTGTTCAAATATCAAATATATTTTTTGGAACCCTAATCCCTCAGCTGTTCTGCATACCGCCATTGCATTATGAGGATCATGAATATCTTCTAAAACAATTATTCCCTCCTGTCTTTGACCCAAAACTCTTTTTATTTTTTCTTCTCTAGTTTCTATTTCTTTCATATCGGTTGGCTCACCCAGGTTTTACAAAAAGTCTCCCGGCTCATCCTTTCTATGTTAAATTCTTCAATTTTTCTGGGATAAGGATACTTTCCTATATTAATTCCGCTACAGACAATATCAACTGGCATAAAAAACCTTGCCCCGCCATCTCTTGCCTCTGATATCCTTACTAACGTATTTGGTTCTCCGACACAATCTTTTTCTCTTTCGTACAAATATATGGTTCCCTCGTCGGTAGTTATTGGACATTCCTTTATAAATTTAATTCCGTCAACCTCATAATTACCTTTTGCAATATTTTTATTTAAATTGTCAGCAAAAGTTGCCTTGTTGTATTTTTTTGTATAAAAACCGTAAAGATATAACACATCAACCGGATCTTTAACCACCACCACAACTGGCTGGTCTGTTCTTTCTTTTAATAAAGATAAATATTTTACTAACGCTCTCTCGTGAAAATACCATGCCGTCGATTTTGCCATCGGCATTCTGTTCCAATACATTAACCAAAAATATCCAAAAGAAACGACATAAGCAAGACATAACCCGGCAATCGTCACTTTTCTAAATCTACTGCTTATTTTTATTATTCCCCATATTCCTGTTGCTGACAAACCGATTACTAACGGGTAAAACAATCCTGCCCTAAGAGCATAAGTTGTCCCTAATTTGCTTAATACAGCCGCTATTGGTGTTGTTGCAATCAGTACCAAAAGCCAATAACTTTTTTTAATGCTAATTCTACCTATAGTTATCAATCCTATCGCTACCATTATTGCATCAATTAAATACAAATAGCCCACATTTGGTATGTTAAATAAATCAAAAACCGTATCGCTTTGATAAAAAATTTCTTTAGCCGAAAACGTATTCAAATATCTATCCAGATAGTACCTGGCGTTTACCGATACTTTGTTGACAGTGATGTCTCTCCAGACTCCCATCTCTAAACTCACATGTCTTTGATCATCGACCTCAGCTACTATTTTTTCCTTACCGGCTCCGACCTCATCGAGTCTCTTTCCTGCAGGGGAGTTATATAATACAAAAATATAACCGACAAAAACCACTAAGCCAATACTTACCAAAACTACCCCTCTTTTCACATTAGCCTCTTTTGACACCAACATCCTATAAATCCCAGTCAATATCACCAAAAGAGGGAATATTGGTTTTCCTCCGATATAAGCCAAAGATCCCAATATTAACATCAACAGTCCCACAATATCGTTTTTTAATGTTGTCTTTCTTTTAGTTAAAAAATATAGCCCTCCCAAATAAAAAACATGGCTAAATAAATTCTCAAAAGCAGTCCGTCCAAAAAATATAGCCCATGGATTGATTGCCAGCAATAAACTCGTTATCATTCCTACCATCTTCTTACCGGACATATTTTCAAACAACTTACCTCCAAAATAAACCACTCCCACTGCGGCAATAATAAACGGTAGTTTTGACCAAAAAATATCCAGATCCACTATTTTCATCCACGGCACCAAAACAAACGACCCCAGTTCTCCAAATATGCAATTACCATCGCAATAAGCGTTTCTGGTAAATATCCCTGCCACCGTTCCTGGCGCCCCTTTTCCGGTTATTGCCATTGATTTAGCATTAATCAAATCATGAATTTCGTCATGGCTGATTCCCACCGGATTTAAATTTAATCCCCACAGTCTTATTACCAGCGCCAAAATTACGACTATTAAATATCCATATTTCTTAATCGTTAACATTCCATATTATGTCATAATAGTCCATGTTAGATAACCTGTCTAAGCGTTACTTCCTTCTATTTCTTTTTGTCATTTCTTGTATCTACTTTTTTCTTCGCCTCTACCAGTTGCCTCAAAAAATGACTTTTAGTTTTGATCAGGGCGATCATCTAATGGGTGCCCTAGATCTGGTAAATACCAAAAAGATTCCCCTGATTGGACCAGAAATTAGTTCCAAAACCTTTGACAATCGTCATTTTTTTATCGGACCTTTTTATACTTATGTTTTAGTTGCACTTGGTTTATTAACTCATTGGGACCCTGTTGCTATTACCATACTTCTAATTATCTTTGAATATTTAATTCTATTGTTATTTATTTTTTGGTCAAAGCCAAAATTTGGCCCGTTTATTGCCCTATTTTGCTTTTTTTGGTTGGCTACTTCCAACTACTTTATTGTCAATAGTCGTTTTATTTGGAATCCCCATTTTCTCTTGCCTTTAGGCATTTTTGCTCTAATTTTCCTTTACAACTATTATCATCATCCCAGTCTTGGCACTCTGGCAATACTTTCTTTTATTTTAGGTCTGACTTTCAGTTTCCATTTTGTCGCTCTTTTGTGGTTCTTCCCTCTACTTTTTGTCTTAATTAAAAATAAACATATTTTAAATTTACTCCACCTAATTACCATTCCTTTATTTTTTATTTTAGGTGATTTGCCCTATTTTATCTTCGAGCTTCGTCATCATTTCTACAACATTTCTACTATGTTATTCGTTTTTAGTCACTCCAGCAATAATTCTCATCTTGAACCCCACTATATTATTTACCCTCTATCTGCCTTAATTCTCTTTGGCATCACCCAAATTTTATTTAAATCATCTCAAAAGATTAAATTATTCTCAATATTAATAT
>Ga0172379_10011354_pt1 | contig 10616 bp, 9 predicted proteins | sample GrowelOW334metaG_FD_119756 | JGI IMG/M metagenome (GOLD analysis project Ga0172379, IMG submission 119756) | Groundwater microbial communities from an aquifer near a municipal landfill in Southern Ontario, Canada - Groundwater well OW334 metaG | ecosystem: Environmental > Aquatic > Deep... | reverse complement strand
GCTCACTGGGCGCTAGCAAGATCCCCAATTAATCATTATATTATGTTTTTATTATTAATTATTAACTCCTCTCTAGTTCGCTTGATTACAAGCGCCTAGTGAAGTTATTGTTACTGGGTATGCTCGATTATTTGAGTAGATTTTGGTCGTGGTCATATTGGATGGCTTCTTATGGAGTAGTTTTTTCTAAATCCGTAGAGAGGGCTATGATTGTGGCTATTGTTGTATTTGTAGTGGTGGGAATAGTTTTGCGCTTGGAACGTTTATTAAAAAATAAATTACCAGAAATAAGAGTTTTAAATAAAAAGTTGTCTACTTGGTTTTTAACTTTAGCAGTATTGTGGGCAGTAAATTTATTTTTTTCTCAAACTGCTACACCGATTTTGGGTAATAGGTTTTGGTATTTATTGTGGGGAATTGTAGGTTTAGTTTGGTTGGGGTTTATAGTGAATTACGGCTTAGTAAAGTTGCCGCATACGAAGAATGCACGTAAGAGTCGAGAAGAGTATTTGAAATATTTACCTAAATCTAAGTAATTTTTGTGGCGCATAGTCGTCAGAAATTAGGTAAAAGAGGGGAAGATTTGGTGGGAGAATATTTAGAGCAGCAGGGTTATAGTATTTTAGTAAAGAATTGGCACGCTGGCCGCTATGGAGAAATAGATCTCATTGCTACGCAAGGTGATGAGATTGTTTTTATTGAAGTAAAAACCAGGCTAGGTAAAGGGTTTGGGAATCCAGAAGAGGCAGTTAATAAATTTAAGCAAGAAAAATTACGCTTAGCTGCCCAAGCTTTTATTTTGGCGCATCCGCAATTGAATTTTAAACCACGCTTTGACGTGGCGGCAGTTATTTTAGATTTGGGTGGGGAGATAGTGGAGTTTGAGCATTTTAAAAATGCGATTGGTTGATTTTATATTATAAATATAAATCAATAGAATTAATTTTTAGTTATTTTTATTCTCCACTTCTCTAGAGAAGTGGAGTAAGAGTCGCCACCTCGGTCTCCGGCCTAGACAACGCTACCCAAATTAGCTACTCGCGCTATACACAACGACCACAGCACGCGACTCGTTTAACGCTAATTTGTGTGCCGCGTTGTTAGCTAGGCCTCCGACAGGGTGGCAATAATAAATTCTTTAAACATTTGTATTTTGGATTTGTTTAGTTGCTTTAGCAACTACCCCGCCAAGGCGGGGTGAAAGCTAAGCTTTCATTAGAAATTTGGGTTTAGAAATTAGTTATTTATTTACTTCATACTCCTTGCTTCTCACTTCCTACTTCCCACTTTTAATTGCTTGACAAAGGTAATATATGGGTCTATACTGTATTTATGTTAACTAGGTACTTTACACAGTAACCTAGTTATTTTTATACCTATTGAATAAATTATGCATACTTCTCCTATCCTCATGGCCATTCAACAAATTTGTGAGGAAAAGAATATCCCCGTATCAGCTGTGGTGGAAACCATTGAGCAAGCCTTGGCAGCTGCTTATCGTAAAGATTTTGGCGAGAAAAATGAGAATATTAAAGTTGAGTTTGATCCAGAAACTGGTGACTCACGTGTTTTTGATGTGAAAACAGTAGTAGAGGGTCCAGCTGAAGGTGAAGAAACTATCAACGAAAGAAAAGAAATTTTACTAACTGAGGCCCGTAAGATTAAAAAGAAGGTAGAGGTGGGCGAAGAAATTCGTACAGAACTTCATCCCTCAGCGGATTATGGACGTATGGCTGCTCAAACAGCCAAACAAGTCATTATCCAACGTTTGCGCGAAGCTGAGCGCGAAGTGGTATTTTCTGAATATAAAGATAGGGAAGGGCAGGTTTTGGTAGGCACTGTTCAAAGAGTGGAAGGTAGAACTGTGTTTATTGATTTAGGTCATACTATTGCGGTGATGCCTTATAATGAACAAATTCCCCGAGAGCGTTATGTGGCTGGTACTAGACTTAAGGTTTATTTGGTCTCAGTAAATGCTACAGCTCGCGGGCCAGAAGTATTAGTTTCACGTACTCATCCAGAATTAGTGCGTGCCCTCTTTACTCAAGAAGTGCCAGAAATTAATGCTGGTACGGTAGTTATAAAAGCTATTGCCCGCGAAGCTGGTAGTCGCAGTAAGATTGCAGTTGTAGCTATGGAGACTAGTGTGGATCCTATTGGTTCTTGTGTAGGACAACGCGGTATGAGAGTACAAACGGTAATTACAGAATTAGGCGGAGAAAAGATTGATATTATAGAATGGTCAGAAGATGCGGCTAAGTTTATTTCAGCTGCTTTATCTCCAGCCAAAGTACAGTTGGTTACCCTGGATGAAGTTGTGCATAGCGCTAGGGTGGAAGTGGCTGATGATCAGCTTAGTTTAGCTATTGGCCGTAGTGGTCAGAATGTTCGCTTGGCAGTAAAGCTTACTGGCTGGAAGATTGATATTAGCGGTAGCCTCTCAGGTGAGGTAGCCCAGGTTACAAGTGAGGAGGAGGTTGCTAGTGGAGTTGATCTTACTGAGAATACTAATGAGGCAGTTGCGGCCGAGTCAGCTGAGAGTGAAGTTGCTACTGGAGTTAAAGAAGAGCCAACTGAAGACAAGGCGGAATAAATAATTTTAATTAAATCAGCTAAAAGTTCATGTTTAATGCCATTACCTTTCCTATTTTAGTGGCGCTACTGATTATTATCAGCGGGTTGGGTATTGGTAAATTAATGCTAGGGGTTGTGGTTGGCAATAATAAGGCAGGTTCCTTAGCAGAGGCCATTTGGTCTGGTGTTAGAATTTACTTGGTGAATCATTATAAAATTTTAGCCATAGTAGCAGGATTAATTTTTTTGGTAATTGGGGTTACCCCTATTGGTTGGGCAACAGCCTTAGCTTTTTTGTGGGGAATGATGTTTTCTTTGCTAGCTGGATTAGCTAGCATAAAAATTTTTTTACACACCTACAATCAAGCAATGGAGATTGGTCATCAGGGTATAGGCCAAGCTTTTAAGATAGCTATGCGCAGTGGCTTGGTGGTCGGGTTTTTGGCAGCTGGGCTGGCTTTATTGGGGGTGAGTAGTGCTTATATTTTTTGGGGTCAAAATAATTTATTTATCTTAATTGGTTTAAGCTTGGGTAGTAGTTTGGTTTCGGTTTTTGCTCGTTGGGGTGGAGGTATTTATAGCAAAGCAGTTGAGATTGGCATAAGTTTAATAAAAAGAACAGAAATGAACGCCAAACAAACTGATAGTGATTATTTGATTATTACTACAGGAAGTATTGGTGATTCAACGGGTGTCACAGCTGATCTGTTTGAAACTTATACTATTGTTTTAACAGCGTCTGTAATATTGGGCGGTTTAATATTTGGAGCTTTTCCCAATGCTACAATTTACCCGTTAGTTTTAAGCGGAGCTGGCATCTTTGTTTCTTTGTTTAGTAGTTGGTTTATCAAATTACGAGGTCGGCAAAGTATAGGAGCCGCATTTTATCAAGGTTTGGGTATAGTCGGTGTTTTAACTGGTGTGGTTTTTTATTTTGTGACTGATAATATGATGGTGGGAAACGGTATTTATAGTACTAAAGCTTTATTTGAAACGACTGTGATTGGCTTGGCAACAGCGGGGGCATTAGTAGCTACAGCTTGGTATTACACTTTTGTGGTTGCTAAACTAAATAATGTTAAAAATAAAATTGCTTCTATTGATCAGGGTGCCAGAGTTATTAGTGGGTTTTTGGCAATTATTAATTTAACTATTTGGCCAGTTTTAATAATTGTGGCAGCTATTTTGGGTTCTTATTATTTGGCAAGTTTATATGGCTTGGCTATGGCAGGCGTAGCTATGTTGTCTTTGTTTGGAACAATGTTGGCTATTAACATTTATACTTTAGTTATTGACAAGGTTGCTAGCATTGCTAAAATATCCGAAACGCCTACCCAAACAAGAGACATTATTAGTTTGTTAAATAATACCAAAGACACTACTAAAGTTATGGTTGGTAGTTATACTATTGGTTCAGCTGTTTGGGCAGCCTTGTTACTTTTTATAGTTTACTTACAAGAATTTGCAGCTCGTAATCAACAAATAAGTTTTTCTTTTAATGATTCTCGGCAGCATTTATTGATGGTTGGTATTTTTTTGGGTGGGGTAGTGTGTTGTTTATTTGTGGGGTTGTTTGTAAAGGCGGTTGCTGTAACAATAAAAAAAATACATTACCAGTTTAATGAAGTTGAGGTGACAATTAATGAAGAACAGAGATTAGATTATTTAAAAACAACAGATACTATTGCCAAACTTGCCCTAAAGCAAATGGTGGTAAGGTTACTTATTTTACTAGCGGCTCCAGTTTTAGTAGGATTCATTTTTGGTCCCGAAGCTTTGGCTGGGTTATTGGTTGGTAGTATTTTGCTGGGATTGTTTGGTGGGTCGCTTATAATAATTGGTGGCATGGTTTGGAATAGAGTAAAAGAATACAAAAGAGCAGATAGTCGAGACGAAAATAGTAGTTTAGTTAATAAGGAGTATGTTTCAGGTGATGTTGTTTTAAATATTAGGCCAGATGTCATCGGTTCAGGTTTAGGTGTGTTAATGAAGATTTTAGGAGTTATTAGCCTTTTAATTGTTGCCTTTTTGATCTAGAGTTGATATGATTGCTTATGCCTAAAATTATATAAATTTATTTTAATTCTAATTAGTTAATTTTTAACGTTTATGTTAATAATTCCAGTTATTATTTCCATTTTATCCCTATTTTTTGTAGGTTATCTTATAAGTTGGATTCAAAAATGCGACATGGGAACCCCAAAAATGCAGGAAATATATAAGGCCATTAAGAATGGTGCTGATGCTTTTTTGAAGAGGCAATATAAGACCATTGGTTTAATGACTTTATTTTTAGCAGTGGTACTTTTTGTAGTTTATGCTTTAAATGACAAGTGGCTTATAGGAATGCAGACCTCTTTGTCATTCTTATTTGGTGCTTTGTGTTCTAGTTTAGCTGGGCTGGTTGGTATGTGGATATCAGTACGTTCAAATATTAGAACAGCATCCGCTGCTCAAACTAGTTTTAGTAAAGCCCTAACCATTGCTTTGCGAGGTGGAGCGGTTTCTGGAATTACTATTGTGGCTATGAGTTTGTTGGGTATTAGTGGATTGTATTTTATTTATTCTGCCTTCGGATATCTTCCCAATGAAATTCCTTCACTATTAGTTGGTTTTAGTTTTGGTGCCAGCTTAGTAGCTTTGTTCGCCCAACTTGGCGGTGGAATTTATACTAAGGCCGCTGATGTGGGGGCTGATTTAGTTGGTAAAATTGAAAAAAATATTCCAGAAGACGATCCACGCAACCCAGCCGTGATAGCTGATTTGGTCGGAGACAACGTAGGTGACTGTGCTGGTCGTGGGGCAGACCTTTTTGAATCTACCGCTGCTGAAAATGTTGGAGCTATGATTCTAGGTGTTGTACTTTTTCCATATTTTGGAATTAATGGCATTCTTTTCCCATTAGTTATTAGAGGTTTTGGCTTACTTTGTACCATAGTTGGTATTATGGTAGCTAAAGCCAAAGAAACCGACGATCCATTAAAAGCTTTGAATAAGGGATATTTTGTAACTTGCGGTCTAGCAGCTATTGCTTTCTATTTTGTAACCATGCAGATGTTGAATAATATCTTATTCTTTTATGCTGGTTTGGTGGGACTCGCAGCTAGTATTGTATTTGTGTTTGTAACTCAATATTATACCGAGCATAAATATCGCCCAGTTCAAGAAATTGTTAAAGCTTCGGCCACTGGTCATGCCACTAATATTATTGCTGGTTTCGCAGTTGGCTTAGAGTGTACTGCTGCCACTGTTATTACCATTGCAGCCGCTTTGTTAGCATCATTTAAATTGGGTGTTATGACTGATTTACCATCAGGCGGACTTTATGCCACAGCTGTGGCTACCATGGGAATGTTATCGACTGCTGGTTATGTACTAGCCATGGATACTTTTGGTCCTATTACTGACAATGCTGGTGGTATTGTAGAAATGTCGGGCGCCTCTGAAGAAGTTAGATTGATAACTGATAAACTTGATTCCGCTGGTAATACTACCAAAGCTCTTACCAAAGGTTATGCCATGGGTAGTGCAGCTTTAGCCGCCTTTTTGTTGTTCTCAGCTTATTTTGAAGAAGCAAAATTAACAGTGGTAAACTTCGCCAGAGTAGAAGTATTCGTAGCTGGACTACTTGGTGCTATGTTAGTTTTCTTCTTTAGTTCTTTGGCTATAAGAGCTGTAGGAAAAGCGGCTGGAAAAATTGTGGAAGAAGTTCGTCGTCAGTTTAAAGCTGACTCTGGTTTGATGGCCGGTACCAGCACGCCTGATTACGCCAAATGTGTGGATATCACTACCAAATCTGCTTTACAAGAAATGATTTGGCCAGGTCTTTTGGCCGTGGTACTTCCTATTGTGGTTGGGGTTTTATTTAAAGCCGAAGCGGAAGCCGGATTTATAATGACCGCTACAATTGTTGGTGTACTTTTGGCCACGGTGTTTAATAACAGTGGTGGTGCTTGGGACAATGCTAAGAAGTTTATTGAGATGGGAAATTTTGGTGGCAAGGGTGGAGATGCCCACAAGGCATCAGTCACTGGTGATACAGTGGGAGATCCATTTAAAGATACAGCCGGTCCTTCCTTGCACGTATTAGTTAAGCTACTAGGTACCCTTTCTTTAGCTTTGGTAGCGTTGTTCATCTAAATAGCATTTTAATTAAATGGAACGTCATATTGAAAAAGTAGCTGGAGGTAAGCTACAAATTACCTTTATTTTATCAGTTGAAGAAACTGCCAGATTTGAGGCGAAAGCTTTGCGCCATTTGGCAGAGTCAACTAATTTGTCTGGTTTTCGTCCGGGTAAAGCACCGGCCGATGTAGTGCGTTCTAAAGCTGGCCCAGAAGCGCTAGATCAAGAAACAATGTTACAAGCTGTGCAGCAGCTTTATCCGGAATTTATAAAAAAGGAAGATTTAGAAGTTATAGGCAGGCCGCAAATTGATTTAGTTAGCAAATCACCTTTTACTATAAAGCTTATAGTAGCTACTCTACCTCAAGTTACGTTGAAAAAGTGGGAAAAGATTAAAGTAACCAAGAAACCAGTGAAAGTTGAAGCCGAGGATATAGAAAAAGTTATTAATGATATTAGGGAAACTAGGGTAGCTGAAGCAGCTGTGACTAGGGCTCCTAAAATTGGCGACAAAGTAGAAATAGATTTTACAGTTTCAGTAGATAAGGTAGTAGTAGACGGTGGTAGTGCTACCAAATATCCAGTAGTTTTGGGTAAAAGTCAGCTAATACCTGGTTTTGAAGATAATATTGTTGGTATGGAAGTGGGTGCCACCAAAGAATTTGAAGTTAATTTTCCTAAAGATTATTTGCCTAAGTTGGCTGGCAAAAAAGCCCAAGTTCAAGTGAAATTACACCAAGTATTTGATAGAATTTTACCAGAATTAACCGATGCTTTTGCTACTTCTTTGGGTACATTTACCTCAGTGGAAGATTTGCGTAAAAAAATAAATGATAATTTATTGGCTGATGAAGAGCAGCAAGAAGAGGTGAGGGTGGAAAGCGCTATGTTGGAGGAATTATTAAAAGTAGCTGAGTTTGGTGAAGTGCCTGAGATTTTAGTAAATAATGAAGTAGAAAAAATGATGCATGAGCTGGCCCATTCTATTGGTGGGCATGGTTTGCCCATGGAGCAGTATTTGCAGAATATTAAAAAAACCGAGGAAGATTTGCGTAAAGATTTTATTCCACAGGCTGAAAAGCGTGTTAAGGTGGCTTTATTAATAAGGTCACTTGCTAAAGAAAATAGTTTGGCAGCCGATGATATGGCGGTGGAACAGGAAATAAATGAGGCCCTGGAGCATTATCATGGAGACGAAAGAGCGGCAGCTCGGTTGCAAAGTGAAGAATACAGAGATTATATACAGAGCATGCTTACTAATCAGAAAGTGATGAAATGGTTGAAAGAGAAGTTGATAGTTAGTGAGTAGTGATTATTGCTGCTAATATTGTATACTAGAGGTGGGGCAACCCACTTCTTTATTTATGCTATTTGGTTCACATATATCAGCCGCCGGTGGAGTAGAAAAGGCGCCAGAACGCGCCTACGCTGTGGGCTGCGAAGTATTTCAATTTTTTTCTCGTTCTCCTCAAGGTGGACCAGCACCTCAATTAACACCTGATATTGTTAGGAATTTTAAGGAAAATTGTAAAAAATTTAATCAGACTGAAAGTTATATTCATGCGCCTTATTATATAAATTTCGCCTCACCTAAGAATAGTGTTAGATATGGATCCTCGTCAGTTATCAGACAAGAGTTGGAGCGGGGCAGTGTTTTGGGTGTAAAATACGTCATGACTCATTTGGGCAGCTCGCGTGAGGTGGGTGATAAACAAGGCGTGCAGTATGTAGTGGATGGTTTGCAAAGAGTTTTGGAAGGTTTTGGTGGTAGCACACAATTTTTAATTGAAATAGCAGCTGGTGCCGGACAAGTGTTAGGGGATACTTTTGAGGAAATTGCTGAAATAATAAAACAGGTAGAAAAAAATAAAAAATTTAAGAATAAAATGGGGGTTTGTTTTGACACTTGTCATGCCTTTGCTTCGGGTTATGATTTGCGCGACAAAATGACAGTCAAAAAAACATTGAACAAATTTGATGATATAATAGGACTAGATAAGCTAAAATTAATTCACTGCAATGATTCTAAATTTGAGTTAGGCGAGCATAAAGATAGGCACGAGCATTTGGGTAAAGGGGAAATAGGTTTAAGTGGGTTTGAAGCCTTGGTGAGTAGCGTAAAATTTAAACATATTAATTTTATTTTGGAGACACCCAAAGATACTCCACAAGATGATATTAAAAATTTAAAAATTCTTAAGAAATTTAGAAAATAATTATTATGAAAATTACTAAATTAGGTCATTGTTGCATGGTAATTGAGGAGACAGGTTTGAAAATTTTAACTGATCCAGGTAATTATACAACCGAACAAAATGCAGTTACTGGTATTGATGTTATTTTGATTACTCATGAGCATGGCGACCATTTACATGTTCCATCATTAAAAATTGTGCTGCAAAATAATCCGCAAGCCAAAATCATTACTAATAAAAGTGTTGGTTTATTGTTAGATAAAGAAAATATATCTTATACAATAATCGAAGATGGGCAGGCTGTAACCGAGAAGGGTGTTTTGATTGAGGGGGTAGGCGCCGAACATCATTTAATTCACCCTATAATTCCGGTTATTAATAATACAGGTTATTTTATTACTAATAGATTCTTTTATCCAGGCGATGCTTTAACCAAGCCTAAAAAATCAGTAGAAATTTTAGCTTTTCCATCAACTGCACCGTGGTTAGATATTACTGACGCCCTAGATTATGTTGAAAAGGTGCAGCCAAAAGTTTGTTTCCCGGTACATGATGGAAATTTAAAAATAGTAGGCCATGCCTATACATTTATCCCTGATAAAGTTTTAACCCCTTTAGGAATTAAATATATTTTACTTGATTTAGGAAAAGAGATGGAATTTTAATTATGACCAATCTACAATTAGCTAAACTCGCAGCACAAAAAGCCGGAAAGTTTTTGTTAAAAGAATTTAAACAAAGCCACTTGTCATGGAGTTTGAAGCGCCGGCATGAGATAGTAACTGGGGCTGATGCGGGTTCCGAAAAAATAATTCTATCTTTGTTTAAAAAATATACACCCCACTTTGCTGTATTAAGTGAGGAAGCAGGTTTTAATAAAATTAAATCGGATTATTTGTGGGTGGTAGATCCTTTAGATGGTACGACCAATTTTAAAGTGCACAATCCTTTGTTTGCTGTGTCCATTGCGCTTTATTATAAAGGTCAACCACAGTTAGGAGTGATTTATGCACCCTATTTGAATGAATTATTTATTGCAGAAAAAGGTAAGGGTGCATTTATGAATGGGCACAAACTAAAAGTATCTACCACCAAAGATTTAAATAAATCTTTTTTGACTTATTGCCATGGTCAAGAAGATAGTCATATGCGTCGGGCTATGAATATATACAGGTATTTTAAAATGAGAAGTATAGATATGCGTCGCTTGGGGAGCGCTGTTATTGAGCTAGCTTGGGTAGCAGCTGGACGCACTGATAGTATTATGATTCCGGGTTGCCGTCCTTGGGATGGAGGAGCAGGTGTTTTATTAGTTACCGAAGCGGGTGGCAAGGTGACGGATTTTAAGAATAAACCTTGGCAGTTTGTGAACCATAAAACAGGTAAGGTTTGTTTGAATATGGATTTATTAGCTACCAACAATAAGTTGCATCAGGTTATTATCAAATCAATATAGTTTATGGCCATACCCAGTTACTATTTTAAAGAAAAGTTTGTAAAAATGGTGATTTAGTAGAAGTAGATGCGGGGAATGGGTTGTTAAAAAAGATTAAATAGTGTAGTTGGCTGATAGTTTAAATTGATGAGAAATATTTTTATAGTGGTCGTTGGCCATTATTTTTTTATTTGTTATACATTGACGAAATGTAGGATTAGTGCTAATATAGCTTGAAAATAAAAATAATATCAAAAAACATAATATGTGGAGTAAATAATGAACAT
>Ga0172379_10011353_pt1 | contig 10616 bp, 12 predicted proteins | sample GrowelOW334metaG_FD_119756 | JGI IMG/M metagenome (GOLD analysis project Ga0172379, IMG submission 119756) | Groundwater microbial communities from an aquifer near a municipal landfill in Southern Ontario, Canada - Groundwater well OW334 metaG | ecosystem: Environmental > Aquatic > Deep... | reverse complement strand
TCTCAATCGGGCTTCGATTCCTACCCGTAAGTGAGGAGCATCTCACTTACTCTCGGGGCCATTACGCAAAAACAACACCAAATAGTGTTGTTTTTACTTCATGTCCCCTCGGTAGGAATCGAACCTACATTGCCAGCTCCGCAAGCTGGCGTCCTATCCATTGAACGACGAGGAGGTGTATGTATAAGAAAAGAGTTTAAAAACCGAGTTTATCCATCAATATCTGTCCGATCGGTCTGGCAATCTCTTTCTCCTCTGTGAAATCTAACAGAAAATCCCGTACTTCGTCAAGGTCTGCCCCTTCTAAGGGGAGGGTGAGGAGAGGTTCTGTCATTTTTTCTAGCTGAAGCAAGAGAAGGTCTTCTCTGTTGTTTATTCTGTCGTCTATATGAAAAGTATTGATTTCTTGGTATCGGTAGAGTTTATTTCCAACGAATATTCCTCGTTCTGTGAGAGTGTATTCAACTATTTTTGGTGGACGAATAGCGTATACAAGAAGAGAAAACGCACCGATTAAAATAACAAAAACAAAAAGAATGTTGTTAAGATAAAAAGCTACACCAACAAGGAGAACAATAATTAACCCAAACCACCAAAACCAGTCTGTTGTTTTTGGGTGAAAAACGTATTCAGGCGCGGTCCATCGAACTTCACGGGGTTTATTTTTTTTGCTTTCCTCCATGAAATCTATTATACCTGTTCTTCTTGGATGGCGCGAGGGGAAAGTCTGTCGGGGCTTTTCATTTTTCTTAAAATAGGTACAATAAAGAAATATTCAAGGGCCTATAGTAAAACGGTATTACGCGGCCATGGCATGGCTGAAGTTGGGGTTCGATTCCCCATAGGTCCACAAAATGAAAGGAAACGTAACAGTCGTCGTCGGCGGTCAATTCGGTTCCGAGGCCAAGGGCAAGGTTGTTTCTTTTCTCGCAAATGAGTTTGATGTGGCGGTTCGGACCGGTGCTCCAAATGCGGGGCATACGGTTTTTGTGAATGATGAAGAGTTTAAGCTTCAGCAGGTTCCCGCGACTTTTTCTAATCCAAAATGTTCTCTTTTTATCGGCGCCGGGGCCCTTATCGATCCGGTAATCCTTCGAAGAGAGGCTGAACGAACGGGTGCGAAAGAAAGAATAATCGTAGACCCACAGGCCGGAGTTATTGAAGAAAAACATAGAGAAAAAGAACATGAACTCGTAAAGGGTATCGGAAGCACAGGGAAGGGGTGTGGGGCGGCTCTTGTTGATCGGATTTGGCGAAAAGATTTTTTGCTCGCAAAAGACGCGCTTAAAGATTTTCATATTGAGAACGTCTCCGAGCTTTTGAATAAAAAAATAGACGAAGGGAGAAATATTCTGATTGAGGGAACCCAAGGCTACGGACTTTCTCTCTATCACGGTATTTATCCGTATGTTACTTCTCGCGATACTACGGCTTCCGGTTTCTTGTCGGAAGCAGGGCTTTCTCCTCTTTTGGTAAAAGATATTATTCTTGTTATCCGAACCTTTCCTATACGCGTTGCGGGGAATTCAGGGCCTCTTCCCGGTGAGATTACCTGGAAAGAAGTGTCTGAAAGAACGGGAAAAGAGACCTCGGAAACAACAACGGTTACCGGAAAAATAAGAAGAGTTGCCGAATTTGATCCTGAAATTGTGAGAAAAGCCGTATTTGCAAATCGTCCAACCCAAATAGCTCTTCAGTTTTTGAATTATCTCTTTCCAGAAGATGAGGGAAAAAACAAATGGGACGAGCTCTCCCCGGAGGCGAAAGAGTACATTTTAGGGCTTGAAAAAGAATTCGGAGTACCTGTTACTCTTATCGGAACCGGTCGAAAGAATAACGAGATGATCGACCGAAGAAATTTTTTCCGATAATTTTTGTAATAACAGGCATGACTACTGAAGAAAAAATAAACAAAGTTTTAGAGAAGGTTCGCCCTTATATTGAAATGCATGGAGGAGATGTTCGATTGCTTGAGGTGAGGGGCGAAACGGCGTTTCTTAAGTTCGACGGTTCTTGCGCGAGTTGCCCCCTTGCGAACATAACGTATAATAAAGTAATTAAGCCGCTCATTACGGAAGCGGCGCCGGAGATTATAAAAATAGTTTTAGAATAATTAATAAAAAATATGTCTCAAGTAGAATATCCTCGCACTAAAGAAGGTTCGAATATTGCAAAAATCGTTGTCGATCGAGATCTTTGTATTTCAGCAGTTGCGTGTATCGCCGTTGCGGAATCCGTTTTCAAACTCGATGATGAAAGCAAGGCCGTCGTTACCGACGGAAACTCCGTAGACGATGAAACCCTTATTATGGCCGCGGAATCTTGCCCAACAAAAGCAATACTTCTTTTTGCTAAAGACGGAAGCAAGATATTCCCGAAATAAGACAAGAAGATAGAAGAGAGAATGTAGAAAGTAGAAGGTAGAATGTAGACCTTAACGGGTTACTGTTTTCTACTTTCTACTCTCTACTTTCTACTCTCTACTTTCTACTTTCTAAAAATGAACACTTTCAAATATCTCATTATCGGCGGGGGTGTTGCCGGCACTACGGCGGCCGAAACCCTTCGAAAAAACGACAGAGAGGGAAGCGTTGCTATTGTCTCCGATGAGCCATACCCTCTCTATTCAAGAGTAATGCTTTCAAAACCGGGTTTTCTAAAAGGAGAACAGCCGGTTGATAATGTTTGGCTTAAGAAGAGCGAATGGTATGAGATAAATAAAATATCCCTGTTTTCTGGACTTTCCGCGACCCATTTGAACGTGGGTGAGAAAAAGGTAACTCTTTCCGACGGGCAAGAATTGCAGTACGAGAAACTTCTTTTGGCAACAGGCGCGCACGCGAGAAAATGGCCGATTCCCGGAGCGGAAAAAAACGGCGTTCTTTATATGAGGACGCTTGATGATACGAAAAAAATAACAGAAAAGCTTTCCTCTATAAAGCATGCGGTAATCATCGGAAGCGGGTTTGTAAGTTTTGAGATTGCCGATGTTTTGTGTTCTCTTCATATCCCGACAACCTTGGTGATGCGTGAAAAATATTATTCTGAACCGCTTGTCTGTGAAGATGAGGGAAAAATTATAGAAAGAACTCTTGAAGAAAAAGGAGTGAAAATCATACGAGATATGGAAGTAACGGAAGTTCTCGGAGATGCGAGCGTAAACGCTGTTCTTCTAAAAGATGGCTCTAAAATAGAATGCGATGTTGTGTTTTGTATGATCGGGGTTGTCCTTCCGAACGAGTGGCTAAAAGATTCTGGGGTGACAATTAACCGCGGTGTTGTGGCAAATGAGTTTTTGGAAACAAATATTCCCGATATCTGGTCAGCCGGAGACGGAACGGAGTTTAAAGACACAGTGCTTGATGAAGCGGTTATTTATGGAAACTGGATGAACTCCCGTACTCAGGGAGAAATCGCCGCCTTTAATATGTTTGGACAGAAAAAAGAATTTCGTCTTGTTTCTTTTCAGACGAGTCATGGCTTTGGGAATGTTATCGGTTTTGTTGGAGACATTCGGATGAAGCCGGATCGTTTTGCTGTGTGTCGAGGTGTTTCCGGAGGAAATACTTTTTGTCGCCTTATTATCAAGGAAGACCGAATTATGGGGGCAACGATGGTGAATAAAGTAAACGAGATGGGAACAATATCTAAACTTATTCAAAACAGAACGGATATTTCAGCCCTCAAAGAACAGCTTTCCGACCCGAATTTTGATTTAAAGACTTTAATTGGATAATTGCTCAAAAACAAAGACTACCCTTTCAGCAGGGGTAGTCTTTGTTTTTTTTGATGTTTTTTGTCTTTTGTGGTAAAAAACATACAGAAACAGTTTTGATTGAAAAGGAGGAAAAATGGTCCCCAAAAACAACAGTTGTAAGCCAGGAGCTCAAAGAGGTGAAAAGAAGGTTTCTCTTCGCGCTATCGGTATTCCAATCGGTGATTTGAAGATTTCGAATATTTCAAGCGTTTTTATCTCGGAAGATGTTTCTTATGAGGGGTTTCGGGTCTATATTATTCTCCTCAGTGGAGCACAGCTCGTTAGTCCCGTTCGGGGCAGAGAAGCGTGTGTAAGTATGAAAGACCAAATAAACAAACTTTTGGAGGGTTCTCATGTTTAGTAAAGCTATATTCTTATCTGAGTTTGGCATACTCGAAAAAGTCGATGCTCGAGATATCAACAGGATCTGGTGGGAAGATTGCCGGATTCGAGTGGAACTTCGCGATGGAGTCGTTCGGACAAGTACTTTTGGTCAAACGGAAGACGACGCTGTTCGTCTCGAAACAATGCGCCAGCAGATGATTGCCGGCGAGTAGAACACAAACCCCCGCAGAACTTGCGGGGGTTTTATATTTATGGTATAATAAGATGAGTTTTTGGTGTTTTGAAAGAGGAATTTTAAATGAAAAAACCTGAAATCGACGAGCGTGTCATTGCGGTGATGAAGCGGAGAATCAGGCCAAAAACGTACTTTGACCCCCAAAGTACGAAGCCTTTGTATCTTCATATCGATATGCCGAAACAGGTGTCCCCGGAAAGCGAATTTGTTGTCGTCTTGAAAATAAACAAGACGAGGAGCCCGTATCCAGTCGAGCCGAAGCATGAAAAAAGCGGAGCGCTTACCGTCGGGCTTTATGGAACGGGTTTTGAAATACGCAGTTCCGAAACTTTTTCACTCGATATCAGTGAGGGTGCTCTTGGTTATTTTTTCGGATACGTTCCCGCCGAATCTGAACACGAGAAAGTCTTTGTTTGTGTGAATTATAATCGCGATCTACATTTTGTCGGGGTGAAAAAAGCCCACATCCCGATTATGAAATGAATTTAAAAATCCCCGTTTTAGCGGGGATTTTCTTTTTCTATACAATTTGATCTTCGAATGTCGGTTTTTCTATTTTGTAGAATATTCCGCACGGTGTTTTTCCTGTTTGTTCACGCACTTTTTCGATTGCTTTTCCTAGGTCGTTCGTCGGCCATTCTAAAGGGAGGGGCTCGACTGAATTTTTGAAATGTTCGCGGGTGTCATAGAAGGTAATACAGGGTTGAATCATCTCGACAAAAGCGAATCCTTTATGATTCATCGCTTCTTTCATTATTTTTGTCGTTGTCGCCATATCTCCGGCATAGGTTCTTGCGACGAATGTTACTCCGGCAGAAAGTACCATCAAAAGAGGGTCCATTGGTTCGTCTGTTGATCCGAGCGGAGTAGACGCCCCCTTGAAACCTTTCGGGCTTACTGAATTGTACTGCCCCGTGGTAAGCGCAAACGTTTCATTTTGATGCATAAAAACCGAGATTCCGACATTTTTTTGCGCCGCGTGAAGAAGGTGTGAAAGCCCTTCGGAAAAAGTATCTCCGTCGCCGGCAAAAGCGACAACCTTGAGAGCGGGGTTTGCTACTTTAACACCGGTAACAGTCGGAATGATTCTCCCGTGAAGTCCGTTTATTGTATTCACGTTGAGATAATCAGAAATTTTTCCGTGGCACCCTATTCCGGCTCCGGCGACAAGGTCTTCGAGTTTAAATTTATTTTCCCCGACGCTTTCTTCCACTGCTTTTTTAAAGGCGACAAAAATGGCGAAATCGGGACACCCGGGGCACCACGTAATTTTTGCTTTTGTTGAAAGTTCCATAGTATTTGAAATTATTAGAGGATTCCGTTTATTGTTTCCGCTAGTTCCAGAGGGTCAAACGGTTTTGAGTCGTGCCGGAGTATTTTATGATCGACCTGTATTCCTGTCTTTTCTCGTATAAGTGAAGCAAGTTGCCCTGTCTGATTCGCCTCGACATCGATAATAAGTTTTGCGTTCTGAAGTTCGGATTCGACTTTTTCAGAATCGAAAGGATCCATCCAAAGAACTTGAATAAACTTTATCGGTTTGTTTATGTATTTCGCCGCTTCTAAAACCGCTCCTTTTGTAGAACCCCAGAAGATAATCACCGCATCGCTTGTTTTGTCTCCGTAAATTTTAACTCTTTCGTATTCTCCTAGTTCTTCTGAAAGCAGTTTTGTTTTTTTGAAACGTTTTTCGTGCATCGCTTGAACGTTTTCAGGGATATCATTTCCAATACCGATCTCGTCGTGTTCATAGCTTGTTGTTTTTACGGATGCGCCTGGCGTGCCGGGGAAGGCCATCGGGGAAATGCCGTCTTCCGTAAATTGATATCGTTTATATTCTTCTCCGTTGTTTACCCAAAGTTTTGTTGGAGAATGTATTATTTTTTGAGGGTCAAGAAGTGATGTTTGTGTGCTTTCTGATATTTGTTTATCGAGAAGAACGATTGCCGGCATTTGATATTTCCAAGAAAGTTCGAGGGCGCGGGCTCCTTCGTAGTAAGCTTCTTCGGAATCTCCCGGGGCAATGACTATTCGCGGAAATTCTCCGTGCCCTGAGTGAAGGATAAAAAGAAGATCGCTTTGACTCGTGTTGGTGGGAACCCCCGTTGCTGGTCCTTGTCTTTGCGATACGGCAACGACGAAGGGAATTTCGCTTACCCCCGCAAAGCTAAAGGCTTCTTGCATAAGAGCGAAACCTCCGGTTGCTGTTCCTGTGGCCGTTCTTTTTCCGGCATATGCTGACCCTATCGCCATATTGGCGGCGCTTATTTCGTCCTCAGGCTGTATCGTTTTGAAATTTTCGCGAACGGCCGCTTCTTTTGCGAGAAAATGAAGAATTGAAGTGGCTGGAGTCATTGGGTAAGAAATATAGAGTTCCATTCCCGCCTCCAAAAAACCTTTTCCGACGGCCTTGTTTGCGTCTATTATTTCTAGGCCCTCTTTGGGGGGTTCTTCGTTCTGTCCTCCGTCCCATTTAGGGAGAGCTTTTTCCATCGCGAAATGATAGCCTTTTTCCGCAAGTGCGAGGTTTAGGTCTCCGCCCACATCCTCAAAAACTTCTTTAATAAGAGGCATCATTCTTTCCATAGATAACCCGGCAATGAAACAGAACGCGCCAATAGCGACAGTCGTTCTTGCAACCGGTCTTGCTTTGAGCTCTCCTGCAATAGGGGCGAGTGGTATCGGAATAATGCTTCCCGGTATGTCTTTCAGGTCGTTCGCGTGTGATTCTTCTACAAAAATAACAGAATCTTTTGTGAGTTCTTTTTGGTGGAGGCGAACGGATTCGGCATTAACCGCGATAAGAACATCAAGGGTTGTGTGGTCGCACCAGACCTTTTCTTTGGAAAAAGAAAGTCTTGAAAAATTATGACCACCCCTGATAAGGGAAGGGTAATCAAAAGAAAGAAATGACTGATATCCGAGTTTGTGAAGCAACACACCGAGATGAAGTCCTGCTTCTCGAATGCCGTCACCGGCAGCTCCTCCGACGGCGATTGTTTGAACGATAGATGTTTGATTCATATACACTATATTATATCATACACGCGATAAAAACTTGTGTGAAAAAAGTATAAAGAGTCGGATCTTTGTGTTATATTTTTAGTATGATGAATCTTATTTTGAATAATCCTCTTCTTATTCTCTTTTCGATAATATTTCTCGGTACTTTTTTGGGGACGCGCTCGATTCGAGGTATTTCTCTTGGGCCCGGCGCAATATTTCTCACGGCTCTTTTTTTTGGAAACTTCGGATTTTCAATGCCGGGAGAAATAATGAGTCTCGGCGTTGTCCTCTTTGTTTATGCTATCGGTATTCAGGTGGGGCCGAAATTTTTCACACTTTTCCGAAAAGAAGGTTGGAAACTTACCGCCACCGCTTTTGTTATGTCGATTGTCGGAGTTGTCGCAACGGTTCTTATGGCAATTCTTTTTCACATTCCGGCAAACCTTGCGTCGGGAATGTTTGCCGGCTCTTTGATGAATACCCCATCTCTCGCCGCCGCCGTAGATGTGGTTTCGAAACTTGGTCTTGGTGACACTACGCGTGTTACGGCGGGGTATGGTATCGCGTACCCGTTTGCTGTTCTTTTTACGATTCTCTTTGTTCAGTTCCTCCCGGCAATACTTCGGCGAAATCCGAAGAAGGAAGAGGAAGAGTGGGTTGCTAAAGAAAGACTTTCCAATCCTCCTCTTTCTGTAAAACAGTTTTTTGTTGAAAATCCCGCTTGTTTCGGAAAATCGATCGGGGAAATACACCCGCATCATATTGCGCCCGTAAATTTTTCTCGAGTAAGAAGACACGGAAAAGAATTCACCGCTTTGTCTGATTTTTGTCTTGAGAAGGGAGATATTGTAACCGCAGTGGGGAAGGAAGAAGATTTGCAGAAATTAAATCTTATGTTGGGTCACGAAACCTCCGTCGGTTTTTTGGATAAAAATGTTATTTCCACCGATATAGAGCTCACCTCTCCGGAGCTTGCGGGAAAAAGTATCGGAGCTCTCGATATTTGGCATAAATACAATATTGTTATGGTGCGGGTTATTCGCCAAGATTTTGAAGTTGCTCCTTATGGGAGTGTTGTTTTGGAGTACGGAGACACTCTTCGTGTGGTTGGCGACAAAAAAGCCGTTGATGATTTTGTGAAACTTGCGGGAGTAAAAAGCGAGAAAATAAACGAAACAAATCTTTTACCTTTTGTTCTTGGCCTTGTCTTCGGTCTTCTCCTTGGGTCTATTCCAATCCCGCTTCCTCATGGGGCGTGGATGACACTTGGCCCGGCCGGGGGAGCTCTTCTCGCGGGGATTATTATTTCTCAAAGAAAAAGAATCGGAAATATAGAAATGCATGTTCCTTCGGCGGCATTAAACATTATCCGTGAACTCGGGCTTATGCTCTTTCTCGCCGGAGCGGGGCTTGTGGCCGGGTCAAAATTCGTCTCTGTTTTTCAAGAGTACGGTTTTTCTATTCTTTTTGCCGGAGCTCTTATTACATTAGTCACCCTTATCTCAGGTACAATTTTTCTTTGGGTCATTGGGATGGATATTCTTTCCATTATGGCGGGGGTAAGCGCAGGAATGACCCAGTCTTCGGCTCTTATGGTTACAAAAAAACGAGCAACAACCGAACTTCCGACGCTTGCTTACGTGGCGATTTACCCGTTCGCCATGATACTCAAAATAGTCTTGGTTCAGATTCTTATCAGTTTGCTTATGTTTATAGGGTGATATATAAAAAAGAATTGAGAATCAAGTGTTTTTTTGATATAATTTTATTTATGAATAAAAAAATAAAAGACGGATTAATTATTTTTGCCCTTTTGGCGGTTATCACTCTCGCTGGGTGGTATTGCTGGAAGATAAATAAAATCGTTCCTGTAATAAAACAGCCCGTGGCGACGACTACTTCCGAAGGCGAGATTTCTGATATTGAAAAAAATACAACCCCACCCAAAGAAGCGATATCTTCCTCAGACTTTCTCGATCTGCAAACAGATACAAGCGACTGGCTCGCTTTTCAGAGCGAACAGTATGGATATAAGTTTAAATATCCAAAAAGTTGGAGTGTTGTAAAAAAAACTGGCATTTCTGAAAACAATAAGCAACAAACGTTTGTTAATAGCAACGAGTATAAACAAGAATTTTTGGGTGTTTCTGTCGAATACGTTGGAACCGGGAAATCTTTAGAAGATTTACTGAGTGAGACTTGGTCTCAGGTTCAATCTTTAAGTTTCCCCACCATAGAACACAAAGAGGAACGCTTTGCCAATGACCTTTCTGTTATAACAGTACGAACAACCGTATTTCAAAGCAAAGAACCGGACAGCTTAAATATCTATATTATTCAAGATGATAGAATGTATAAAATCTATCATTTGTCCCCTGACGATGCATACAGAAAAGATTATGCTCCCATCGTTTACGGTATAGCCCACAGCTTCTCATTGACCGAGAAAGTAAATTAAAAAATCTCCCCGGCATCCGCCGGGGAGATTTGTATAAAAGAACAAAAACTAAATAATCATTCCCATAATCGTGTATTTTTTATGAGAGGAAAGAAAGAACTGTACGGATCCTTGCTTCCTTTTGGGTATCCGTGATCGGGGCTTAAGGGTGCCCAACCGTAGGGGTCCATAGGGATACCCAATCTAGTCCCATTATCTCTTCGTACTTCAAAATGAAGGTGATAAGAGCCGGAGGAGCCTGTGTCGCCGGAGTATCCTATCAATTCTCCTTTTTCCACAGTATCTCCGAGAACAAGTCCGTTTGGATGTTTAGAACGAGGGTCTGTGTTTACTCCGACCTGCCTGCTGAGGTGAAGATACCACGTTGAATAGCCGGTTACAGTATTCGTGATATATATTTGACCCAAGTTTTCGCACGGCACTCCGACCAGACATTTTATCGCTGATATTTTCCCGGACATCGAGGAATAGATGGGAGTACCTGTGTTTGTCGGATAGTCATACCCGGGATGTCCGTCATAGGATAAATAGCCAAAACCTCCACAACTTTTTGCTCCGACATATTGGTTTGGGTTTCCGATGATAAACGGAATTTTTCCATCAACGGATTGACTGATACAAACGGGGTCGTCCGCGTTCTTTGTTATCGATCCCAATTCCCCATTATACGCCACCACTTTTCCGTTTTTTGTATATGGAGTTCTCATTGAATGATCGAATACGGAAGAAATTTTTACCGTATAAGCAGTCTTTCCATCCAGCGGAAATCGAAGCTTTGGCGAAGCAATTGGAAGCATTGTTCGAACCCGATACAC
>Ga0172379_10011352_pt1 | contig 10617 bp, 6 predicted proteins | sample GrowelOW334metaG_FD_119756 | JGI IMG/M metagenome (GOLD analysis project Ga0172379, IMG submission 119756) | Groundwater microbial communities from an aquifer near a municipal landfill in Southern Ontario, Canada - Groundwater well OW334 metaG | ecosystem: Environmental > Aquatic > Deep... | reverse complement strand
GGGCCGGGGTCGGTTTTGCGCTGCGGGGCGATATCGCTGTGCCCGGCGATCCCCCGTATCGGATAGGCTGCGCGCAACGCAGCGGTCAGATGCCCGAGCGCGGCATACTGCGCATCGGTGAACGGCACAAAATCGCTGCCCTCCAGCTCGATGCCGATGGAAAAATCGTTGCAGCCGGAAGCGCCCTGCCAGCAGGATTCCCCTGCATGCCACGCCCGCTTCGAACAGGGGACGAACTGTATGATCTGCCCATCGCGGCGCACCAGGAAGTGCGCGGACACCTTCAATCCGGCTATCGTCAGGTAATAGGGATGGTCGGACACATCCAGGGTATTGCTGAACAGGCGTTGCACGCCATCGCCTCCAAACTCGCCGGGCGGCAGACTGATGTTGTGTATCACCAGCAATTCGACGGCGCCGGCCGGGCGGTCATCGCAGTTAGGCGAGGGGATATACTCGCAGCCGGCCAGCAATCCCTGCGCATCCACCTGCAAACCCATGCTATTCCGTGTCGTCTGTGCCATGCGGATCCTTGATGCCGAGTCTCTCCATGCGGTAGCGCATGGTTCTGAACGTCAGTCCCAACAACTTGGCAGCCGCCGTGCGGTTGAATCCGGTCTGCTCCAATGCTTCCAGCAATGCCTGCCTCTCGACTTGATCCAGATATTTCGGCAGCGGGTACTTGCTGCTGAGGGCCACATTACCGGACTGGTCATGCTCCACAGGCACCAGCAATAAATCCTGCTCCTCGATCATCCCTGCCGAGCACAGCGCAAATGCCCTTTCGATGATGTTTTCCAGTTCGCGCACATTGCCCGGAAAGCTGTAGCTTTGCAGCGCACGCAATGCATCCGCTGAAAAACGCACATCCGCATCACCGCGCAAGCGCTCCAGGATCCGCTGCGCGATTTCCGGTATGTCCTCGCGCGACTCGCGCAGTGCCGGCATCTGGATCGGGATCACACTGAGGCGGTAATACAGGTCCTGGCGGAACTCACCGCGCCGCACTGCTTCAGCCAAATCGCTGTGCGTCGCGCTGATGAGGCGCACATCCACCGGTTCCTCGCCGGTGGCGCCGATCTTGCGCACGCGCTTCTCCTGTATGGCGCGCAACAGCTTGACCTGCATGGGCAAAGGCAGGTCCGCGACCTCATCCAGGAACAGGGTCCCGCCGTGAGCCGCCTGAAAAAAACCATCCCTGTCCTTGTCCGCCCCGGTGAACGCCCCTTTCTTGTAACCGAAGAATTCGTTCTCCATCAGGTTGGCCGGGATCGCACCGCAGTTCACCGCGATGAAAGGCTGGTCGTGCCGCGAACCGCTTTGCACGATCAAGCGCGCCGCCAATTCCTTGCCGCTGCCCGATTCGCCGCTGATATGCACCGGGGCCTGGCTGCGCGCGACGCGCTTGATAAGCTCCCGCACTTTCTGCATGGCAGGCGAATTGCCAAGCAGTATCTTGTCGCCCGATGATGTTGCCTGGGGCAGATTCAGCGCGGACTTCACCAGCGCACGCAACTGCTCCAGGGAAACCGGCTTGCTCAGGTAATCGAATGCCCCCGCCTTGAGTGCGGTCACGGCATTTTCCATATTGCCATGCGCGGTGATCACTGCCACCGGCACATCCGGATTATTCTGGGCTATATGCTGCACCACCTGCAAGCCATCGCCATCGGGCAAGCGCATGTCGGTCAGGCACAGGTCATAACGGTGCGCCGCCAATTGAGCCAGCGCCTCGCGCACATTGCCGGCCCGATCCACTTCCAGACCCATCTTGCGCAACGCCAGTTCCAGCAATTCCAGGATGTCCGGCTCATCATCCACCAGCAGCACGCTGAAGTTCTTCCCCCGGTAGTTATCAGTCATGTCATTGCTCGCCGCCATACTTGCGTTCATCTCCAAACGTTATTCGAAAACCAGCCCCCGTCCGACCTTCAGTCACATGATATTCCAGCAGCGCGCCATTTGCCTCACATAACTCCTTGGCAATATACAGACCGAGACCGGTGCCATCCGGCGCGGTGGTGAAGAAGGGCTCGAACAGTTTGCCCTGATGCTCGACGGAGATGCCCGGACCGTCATCCTGCACTGTCAGCATCACCCGACCGTCCTCGGCATTCATCGCCAACACCAGGCTGCCGGGCAGCTTGCGGCCGTAGCGCAGTGCGTTGCGGCACAGGTTCCACAGCACCTGGCGCAGGTGGCCGCGGTCGAATGAAACCATCCTCCTGGTGACCCCCTCCAGCACCATCACGCCCGGCTCGAGCCGTTCCGCCAGATCGAATTCCTCGGCAAAAGTGCGCAGCATGACTGCCAGGTCAAACACTTCGGGTTGTGCGCGATCACGCCGGTTCAACTGCATCACGTCCTGCACGATCTGATTGATGCGCAGGGTGTTATCCAGCACGATCTGCAGCAAGCGCTGATGCTTGGCATCGCCCGGTTCCTCTTGCAACAATTCCGTCGCGTAACTGATCGCCGAGAGCGGATTGCGCACTTCGTGAGCGATGTTCACCGTCAATCGCCCCAGGGCGGCCAGCTTGATCTGCTGGGCCTCGGCCCGCACGCGCTGCATATCTTCCAGAAAAATCACCGCGCCCTTTGCCGCATCGTGCTCGATCTGAACAATACGCAACCTGGCCGGCAGACCCGCATCCAGCTCAAGGGTATCCCGGCTCGTGCTTCCGGTTTGCTTCCACAGCGCATACTGCCCGAACAGGATCGGAAAGGTCGCCGACAAAGCGCTTTCCGGGCCGATACTCTTGTGCAGCAACCGCTCAGCGCGCGCATTCATCTGCATGATCACGCCCTCCCCGTCCACCACCAGCACACCATCCTGCATATCGCGCATCACCAAGCGGTTCGCCTCGGCCAGGCTGACCAGGTCGCGGCCGCGGCGCTGCGCCAGCTGCTGGCTGTCCACGGCATATTTCGCCAGCGTGTGCGCCAGCCAAGCCACCGCAAAATAGGCCATGCACAGCAATCCGACCTGGACATACTGTGCAGCGTCGGCATCGTCATACAGCACTTCATATGCATGCTCCAGCAGCGCCGCGATACTGGCCAGAGCCGCAAAGAACAGGGTGATCTTGCCGCGGCTGATCAATCCGGCCGCCGCCAGCGAAACCAGCAACAACAGGCCGACATTGCTCTTTATTCCGCCGCTGGCATAAGAAAGCACGGTCAGCGCGGCGATATCCACGCCGATCTGCACGGCCAGTTGCCAGGTGAAACGCGCCCAGCGCAGGTGCAATGGAATGAATGAGGCCGCCACCACGGCCAAATACACCACGCTGGAGCCGAAGAACAACAGCAGATGGGAGGCACCCAGCGACAGCGAAGAACCGAATGTGCCGGCAAGAAACACAAAGAGTCCGGCCAGTGTCAGCCGGTACAGATTGAAATAGTTCAGGGAGCGCCAGTAATCAACGGGGGGTGAATCCGCTATGGGCTTGTCAGTCATCACACTCCACGCGAGTCAGGCCAGACTTGCCGGCGACATCTTGTTCGTTTTCGCCAAGTTCAATTGCGATGGGCATCACGATGTTCCGCGCAGCAAAAGAAATTCCCGCCCGCCAGGATGCTCTCGCTCTTGGGCAAATGCACACCGCAATGCGCGCAGCGCACCATATCTTCAACGACCGGACGGTCTCGCGGCGGGGCATTCTTGCGGAAAGACCTGATCAGCAGGTACACCACAACCGCAATGGCGATCAGCAAAAATAAACGGCTCATTCGAAATCGACTCCATATGACAACACCCGGCCCGGCGGGCGCAGTGTGACCATTATATTACGGGAGACTCCAAAAAATCGGGGGTTCGCACACCTGTCCGGCCGGGTCATCACTATCCGTTACGGGCAAGAGACAGGCCTCATGGCAATGCCAGCAAAGCCCGTAGCGGGTGCTCGCGATGGATGTTCTTTGGGGCGCTCCTATGCAATCAATGCCACGCTCTTCACCTGCGCATACACCTCCATACCCACCGCCAACCCGAGCCGGTCGCGCGAACGGCGGGTGATGCGCGACAGCAGTATACATTCGCCACCCAGCGCCAGCCGCAGATTCACGCGATCCGGGCCCTCGTCTTCGATCCCGTCTATGCGCGCCGCAAGTATGTTGGCGATGCTGGAGCCGTGCGGCGCCGCGATGGCGACACTCACATCGCGCGCCAATATGCGGGCGCGCATCACTGTGCCTGCGGCACGCTCGACCTTGCTCACCCACAGATTGCCGCCGGAAAAATCCAGGCGGCTGAGATGATATGCCTCGTCGTGCATGGCCACTTTCGCCTCGATCACCGCACCCGCATCGTCCAGATGCGCAGTCGGCAAGTCCAGCCGCGACAGGGTTTCGCTTAGCGTGCCGCTGGCGATGACGCGCCCCTGTTCCAGCAGCACCAGATGATCGGCCAATCGCGCCACCTCATCCAAAGCGTGACTGACATACAGCACCGGGATGTCCAGTTCGCCGTGCAGCCGTTCCAGATAGGGAAAGATCTCCTGTTTGCTGGCGCTATCGAGCGCGGAGAGCGGCTCATCCATCAACAGCAGGCTTGGGCTGGTGAGCAATGCCCGGCCGATCGCGACGCGTTGCCTTTCCCCGCCAGACAAACCGGACGGGTCTTTACGGTCTATCAGCTTGCGCAACCCCAGCAATAGAACCACTTGTTCCAGATGAACTTTGCGCTTTTCCGGGGCGATGCGCCGCCAGCCGTATTCCAGATTGCGCCGCACCGACAGATGCGGGAACAGGCTGGCTTCCTGGAACACATAACCCAGCGGGCGCCGGTGTGTGTCCAGAAACTTCCCGCCTTCCTGCCACACTTCGTCTTGCACGCGCAACAGCCCGCCTTCCGCCCTCTCCAGCCCGGCGATGCAGCGCAACAGCGTGGTCTTCCCGGAGCCGGACGGGCCGAACAGCGCAGTGACCCCGCGTGAGGGCAAGCGCATATCCACATCCAGCGTAAAGCCGGGATAGGCCAGATCGAAACGGGCGTGGATCACTTGCGCCGCCCCGTCGGATTCAAGGTATAGAGCAGCAACAGCACCACGAATGAAAATAAGACCATCGCCGCAGACAGCCAGTGTGCCTGCGCATATTCCATCGCCTCGACGTGATCGTAGATCTGCACCGACACCACGCGGGTCTGATCCGGAATGTTGCCGCCTATCATCAGCACCACGCCGAATTCGCCCACCGTGTGCGCAAAACCCAATACCGCGGCGGTGAGCAAACCGGGCCTGGCCAGCGGCAATGCCACACTAAAGAAAGTATCCAGCGCGGACGCGCGCAACGTCGCCGCTGTTTCGAGCGCGCGTTCGGGTATCGCCTCAAAGGCGTTTTGCAGCGGTTGCACCACGAACGGCAGGGAGTAGATCACCGAGGCGACCACCAAACCGGCAAAGGTGAATGGCAATACGCCCAGACCCGCAGACTGCGTGAGCTGTCCGAGCGGACCGTTCGGCCCCATCGCCACCAGCAGGTAAAATCCGATCACCGTGGGCGGCAACACGATGGGCAGCGCCACCACCGCTCCGACCGCACCTTTCCACCAGGTCCTGGTTCGCGCCAGCCACCATGCGATGGGCGTGCCGACCAGCAGCAGGATGACGGTCACTACCGTAGCCAGCTTGCAGGTGAGCCAGATCGCGGACAGGTCGGCGGTGGAAAAGGCGGGATCCATCGCGCTATTCTACTTCGCCCGGCGGCATGATCCCGTAACGGGCCATGATAGCCCGCGCCTCTTTGCTCGCGATGAAACGCGCGAATTCGAGCGCGAGTGAATTGCCGGCGGCGCGTTTGGTGATGATGAAGCCCTGCTGCAACGGCCGATGCAGCTTGTCGGGTATCAGCGCGTAGCTACCCTGCTTTGCCAGCTCCGGGCCGAGTGCCAGCGACAGCGCGATGATGCCCACTTGCGCGTTGCCGCTTTGCACGAACTGTGCCGCCTGCGCGATGTTCTCGCCATATACGAGCCTGGGTGCCACCTTTTCCCACACCCCTGCCGCCTTGAGCGCCTCTTCCGCGCGCTTGCCATAAGGCGCGTGCCGGGGATTCGCGATGGCGATTTTCCCGATGGATGGGTCGGCAAGGTCGGCAAGCGTCATCTTGCCGGTCTCACGCGACCGGCTCCACAGCACGATGCGCCCCACCCCGTAGGCCTGCACTCCGGAAGAACCCAGGCCTTCCGTATAAAGATCCCGCGGGTATGCGATATCGGCGGAAAAATAAATATCATAGGGCGCGCCCTGGCGGATCTGCGTGCTGAAGTTACCGGAAGAGCCATAGAGGGTTTCTATCTGCGCCGCAGGATGCGCGTTCTTGAACAGCACGACGATCTCGTCCAGGGCGAACTTCAGGTCTGATGCGGCGGCGATGGTGACTTTATCTTCAGCGCGCACAGCTTGCCCCGCAACCAAAAGGCAAATGAAAATCAGCACCCTCACTGCAAACCGGCCAGCTACTTGCATATCACCTTCCCAAGACCCTGCTTGATACTGAATAAGGACATGCCTGATGGCGCCGGCAGACAGGCACAGCGCCGGCTTCCCGTCCGATACCCGTGGCCGGTAAAACAGGCAAGCGCCCCCCGTATTTTCCATTATCGCACCAGAGTCCGGGCAAGTTATTTTATCCGCACCTCAATCAGGGTCGAGCACCCCTTTGCATTCAGGTAAAATGCGCGTCTTGCCGAGCCAGAGCACACACCAAGAAAAACATGACCGCACGTTTACGCGAAATCCCCTACAACTACACTTCGTTCTCCGACCGCGAGATCGTGTTGCGCATACTCGGCGGCGAGGCGTGGGACATCATCAACATGCTGCGCGAGGAGCGCCGCACCGGGCGTTCCGCGCAGATGCTCTACGAGGTGCTGGGCGATATCTGGGTGGTGTCGCGCAACCCTTATCTGCAGGATGACCTGCTGGGCAATCGCAAGCGGCGCGCCGCATTGATAGACGCGCTGCACCATCGCCTGAACGCGATCGACGCGCGCCGCCAGGCGAACGAGACCGTTGAACGGCTGCTGGCACTGGCCCGGACAGCAGTCGACCAGTTCGCTGCCGAATTCGAACAGACCCTGCAATTGCGCAAACGCGTGCTGCGCGTACTGGGCCGCATCACGCGCCGCGACAACATCCAGTTCGACGGCCTGGCGCGTGTCTCGCATGTGACCGATGCCACCGACTGGCGAGTGGAATATCCGTTCGTGGTGCTGCATCCCGATACCGAGGAAGAGATCGCCGCGCTGGTGCGCGCCTGCATCGCGCTCAAGCTCACCATCATCCCGCGCGGCGGCGGCACCGGCTACACCGGCGGCGCAGTGCCGCTGGACAAGTCCTCGGCGGTGATCAACACCGAAAAACTCGAAAACCTGTCGGCGGTCGAACATCTGGTCCTGCCCGGTTTGAACAAACCCTGTGCCACCATCCATTGCGGGGCGGGGGTCGTGACGCGGCGCGTGATGGAAGCGGCGGACAACAACGATCTGGTATTCGCGGTGGACCCCACTTCCGCGGACGCATCATGCATAGGCGGCAACGTGGCGATGAACGCGGGCGGCAAGAAGGCCGTGCTGTGGGGCACCGCGCTGGACAACCTGGCATCATGGCGCATGGTCACGCCGGATGGGCTGTGGATGAACATCGAGCGGCTGGACCACAACCTCGGCAAGATCCATGACGTCGCTTCAGTCGGCTTCCGCATCAGCCGTTTCGAGGCGGACGGCAAGACTGCGCATGGCGAGCCGGAGATACTGACGATCCCGGGCAGCGCATTCCGCAAGTCAGGACTGGGCAAGGATGTCACCGACAAATTCCTGTCCGGCCTGCCCGGTATCCAGAAGGAAGGTTGCGACGGCATCATCACTTCGGCGCGCTTCATCCTGCACCGCGCGCACAAGCACACGCGCACGGTGTGCCTGGAATTCTTCGGCCAGGTGCGCGAAGCCGTTCCCGCGATCGTGGAGATAAAATCCTATATGGATGCGCATCCGGCCGCGCTGCTGGCGGGACTGGAGCATCTGGACGAACGCTATCTCAAGGCGGTGGGCTATGCCACCAAGTCCAGGCGCGGCTCGCGTCCGAAGATGGTGCTGGTCGCCGATGTGGTCAGCGATGACGCGGACGCCGCGGCACAAGCCGCTTCCGAGATCGTGCGCCTGGCCAACCTGCGCAGCGGCGAGGGTTTCATCGCCGTGTCCGCCGAGGCGCGCAAGAAATTCTGGCTGGACCGCGCGCGCACCGCCGCGATCGCCAAGCACACCAACGCGTTCAAGATCAACGAGGACGTGGTGATCCCGCTGCCGCGCATGGGCGATTACTGCGACGGCATAGAGCGCATCAACATCGAGTTGTCGCTGCACAACAAACTCAAACTGCTGGACGCACTGGATGAGTTCTTCGCCGGCGAACTGCCGCTGTATTACCAGGACGACAGACAGCTCGGCGATGCGGAACTGCTGGGCAGCCGCACGCAGGAAACAAAACAGCTGCTGTCCGATGTGCGCAAGCGCTGGCAATGGTTGAACGATAATCTGGATCAGCCCGGGTCCAGGATGCAAGACGCAAGTGACAAGTCAGACAGGCAGGCCGAACCCTGCGACTTCACTGTATTTCATTCCCTGCAAGACCATTCCATCCGCGCCTCATGGAAGCTCGAACTGCGCGATGTGCTGCGCCAGGTCTTCAACGGCAGCACCTATCAGCCCATCCTCGACCAGTGCAACGCCATCCACCAGCGCGTGCTGAAGAGCCGCGTGTTCATCGCGCTGCACATGCATGCCGGCGACGGCAACGTGCATACCAATATCCCGGTGAACTCCGACGACTACGAGATGCTGCAACAGGCCAATGCCGCGGTGGCCCGCATCATGCGCCTGGCCAAGGACCTGGGCGGGGTGATCTCGGGCGAACACGGTATCGGCATCACCAAATTCGATTTCCTCGAAGCGGATGAGATCGCCTCGTTCACCGCTTACAAGATGCTGGTCGATCCGGACGGCCGTTTCAACAAGGGCAAGCTGCTGACCGGCGGCAACCTGGAACGCGCCTATACGCCCAGCTTCAACCTGATGGAACTGGAAAGCCTGATCCTGGAAAAGAGCGAGCTGGGCGAGATCTCCGACTCGATCAAGGATTGTTTGCGCTGCGGCAAGTGCAAGCCGGTGTGCGCCACCCACGTGCCGCGCGCCAACCTGCTGTATTCGCCGCGCAACAAGATCCTCGCCACTTCGCTGCTGATCGAGGCCTTCCTGTACGAGGAACAGACCCGGCGCGGCGTTTCCATCCAGCACTTCGACGAATTCAACGATGTCGCCGATCACTGCACGGTATGCCACAAGTGCCTGAATCCGTGCCCGGTGAACATCGACTTCGGCGAGGTGTCGATCGCGATGCGCAGCTTCCTGCGCAAACAGGGCAAGAAGAAATTCAACCTGGTCAGCACGATCTCGATGATGTTCCTGAACGCCACCGATCCGACCACGATCAAGCTGATGCGCAAGGTGAGCATAGAGTGGAGCTACAAGGCGCAGCGCATCGGGCATTACCTGGCCAGGCGTTTCGGCCTGCTGAATGCCCAGTTGAAACGGCCGCCCGCGACCGTGGGCAGCACGCCGCTCCGGTCGCAGGTGATCCACTTCGTCAACAAGCCGATGCCGGGCGGCCTGCCCAGGAAAACTTCGCGCGCGCTGCTCGACATCGAGGACAAAGATGTCGTGCCTGTCATACGCAACCCGAAACTATCGGGCGAGGACGCCGAGGCGGTGTTCTACTTCCCCGGTTGCGGTTCGGAACGACTGTTCGGCCAGGTGGGCCTGGCCACGCAGGCGATGCTGTACGAGACCGGCGCGATCACCGTGTTGCCGCCGGGATACCTGTGCTGCGGCTATCCGCAGAATGCTTCGGGGCTCACCGACAAGGCCAACCAGATCACCACCGACAATCGCGTGCTGTTCCACCGCGTGGCGAACACGCTGAATTACCTCGATATCAAGACCGTGATCGTGTCGTGCGGCACCTGCATGGACCAGTTGCTGAAATACCAGTTCGACAAGATCTTCCCCGGCTGCCGGCTGCTCGATATCCACGAATACCTGCTGGAAAAGGAAGTTACCCTTGCTGGCAAGGGTAAGCTCCTTTCGGCGGAGGCTAACATGAGCGATGCGAATGTTAAGCACAGCGGCCAAAGCCAAAAGAACGTCGCGCTGAAAGACGTGCAGGGTACGCGCTACATGTACCACGAGCCATGCCATACGCCGATGAAGACCTACAAATCGCAACAGGTGGTGGACACGCTGATGGGCACGCACGTGCCGCTCAATGAACGCTGCTGCGGCGAGTCGGGCACCTTCGGCGTGGCGACGCCGCAGATCGCGACGCAAGTGCGTTTCCGCAAGGAAGAGCAGATGCGCAGCGGCGCGGATGCATTGCGCGCCGACGGCTTCAGCGGCGAGATCAAGATACTCACCTCCTGTCCGGCGTGCCAGCAGGGCCTGTCGCGCTACAACGACGACAGCGGCACCACGGCTGATTACATCGTGGTAGAAATGGCCAAACACCTGCTCGGTGAAAATTGGCTGGCGGATTATGTGAACAAGGCAAACAACGGCGGCAT
>Ga0172379_10011351_pt1 | contig 10617 bp, 12 predicted proteins | sample GrowelOW334metaG_FD_119756 | JGI IMG/M metagenome (GOLD analysis project Ga0172379, IMG submission 119756) | Groundwater microbial communities from an aquifer near a municipal landfill in Southern Ontario, Canada - Groundwater well OW334 metaG | ecosystem: Environmental > Aquatic > Deep... | reverse complement strand
TAATGTATAATTTATATCTATGGCTATGTACACGGTAGTTAAAACAGGCGGTAAGCAATATCTCGTCAAAGATGGAATGGAAATAACAGTTGACTTAATGGATACTGAAAAAGGGAAAAAAGTTGAATTAGAATCTCTGTTGAAATTTGATGATGAAGGAAAAACTTTTGAATTAGGGAATCCCTTCTTGAAAAGCAAAGTCACCGCTGAAGTAATCGACAACGTATTGGGGGAAAAAATTAGAATTGCAAAATTTAAAGCGAAATCAAGAGAGCGAAAAGTAAGAGGTTTTAGAGCAAAATTAACAAAATTAAAAATTATTAAAGTTTAATGGCACACACTAAGGCGCAAAAAACAGTTAAAGGAAATCGTGACTCTAGATCCAAAAGGATGGGAGTCAAGGTTTTTGGTAGTCAAGAAATTAATCCTGGAAATATTATCATTCGTCAGAGAGGGACAAAAGTCCATCCCGGAGTTGGAACAATTTTAGGAAGAGATTTTACTATCAGTGCAAAAATTAAAGGTAAAGTAGAGTTCTATAAAAAACAAGGTGAATCTTTCGTCAGAGTAGTATAATTATAGGAATGATTGAGGATATAACTTCTTTATTAAATCAAATTAAAATCGATAAGGACATATTTCAAAAGTCAAAACTACTCGATTATATTATCAAGGAAAAAAACCTGAGAATTATTGATCTGGCAAATAAGATAGGATTCAAGCCTTCCTACATATGTCATTTGCTGCGGTTAAAGAAAATTCCTGAAGTTGTTGTTGACGGATACTATTCAAAGACAATCAGCTCAAGTCATATTTATATCCTTTCCAGACTTAATGATAGAAAACAGATGATCGATCTTTACGAAAAAATATTGGGGCAAAACTACACGGTCAAGCAAACAGAAAACGCGGTGCGGAATTATTTATACCAAGTTAAAAGCATCGGGAAATATATAAATAAAGAAGACGCTGAAAAATTAACTCAAAAAATTAAGCAAAAATTTCCTGAATTAAACATTCAAGTCATTCAGACGAGAATTAGAGGTAGAATTATTTTCGAAATAAGAAGTGATTTGGAAACAACTTCAAAAATAATAAAATCAGTTCTCGAAAAATTGTCCGTTGAATAATGAGATATAGTCTGATATTTTAAGAATAATATGGCGCTAATTATTGTTGAATCACCTACAAAAGCAAGAACTTTTAATTATATTTTAAAATCGAAGGGCCTTGAAGATAAAAATAATTATTTTGTTTTTGCTTCGATGGGGCATATTAGAGATTTGCCAAAAAGTAAAATTGCCATCGACTACGAACATGATTTTAAACCTGATCTTGAACCGATATTAAACAAGGAAAAAGTTATTACACAATTAAAAAAACTCGCTGCAGAGAATCAGGAAATTATTTTAGCAACCGATCAGGACCGCGAAGGAGAAGCTATCTCATATCATATTGCTTATATTCTTGGTTACATAAACGAAGATTGGCCAAATATTGGCTTCAAGGAAGGCGTTAACTTAAAAAGAATAGTTTTCCATGAAATAACTCCTAAAGCATTGGCTGAAGCGTTGGCAAATCCGGAAACCTTAAGATTAGATTTGGTCAAAGCTCAAATGGCGAGAAGAATTTTAGATAGGGTAGTCGGTTATGAATTGTCACCATTGCTTTGGAAAAAGACCGGTAAAAACTGGCTTTCTGCAGGAAGAGTTCAAACCGTTGCCTTACGGCTTATTGTGGAGCGGGAGAAAGAAATCAAAGCATTTAAAACGGAAGACTATTTCCAAATATTTGGAAATTTTGAGCCAACAATAAAAGCAAAGTTAATTTCCAAAGACGAAGTTGCGTATGAACAAAAAACTACAATTAAACTTTTTGCCGGTGACTACGTCTTTGCAAAAACATCAATTAACAAGGACAATATTGAGTTAATTAAACAGGACTGTTTGGCTGATAAATATAAGATTTCAAACGTCGAAGAATCGGTTAATCCCCGTTATCCTATGCCTCCATATACCACTTCACTTCTTCAGCAGGACGCCTACTATAAACATGGTTTTTCATCGAAGCAAACGATGCGTCTAGCCCAAGATTTATATGAGCGGGGTTTAATTACCTATCACCGCACCGATTCGTTTAATCTGTCCGCCCGTTTTGTTTTTCCGGCAAAAGAATATATTGAGAAAAAATATGGAAAAGAATACGCGCTTGAAAAGCCGAGAGGATTTAGAACCAAATCGAGATCAGCTCAGGAAGCGCATGAGGCGATTCGACCGACAAAATTACTTGAAGTAAAAGCGGCTTTTAAAGGAAAAAAAGAATCTAAATTGACTATTAACCATCAAAGGCTTTATACATTAATTTTTAATCGGGCAATTGCTACACAAATGAAAGAAGCCCAGATTAAGACAGTTAAAACAACAATTATTTCCGATAAAAACTACCTTTTTGAAAGCGAACAACAACAAGTGATTTTTGACGGCTTTTTAAAAGTGTTTGATCCATTTTATGTGGCCGGTCACCAAACAGTAATTAAATTAGAAAAAGGCGTGCAAATAGGATTAAAAACCCTTGAAGAAAAAGCGTTATTAAGTAAAGCGCCGCCACGTTACAACGAGGCTTCGCTAATCCAGACGTTGGAAGAAAAAGGTATTGGCCGGCCTTCAACTTATGCCATGATCATTTCCTTAATTCAAATGAAAAATTATACGGAAAAAGACGGACGCTATTTCATACCAACTTCTATCGGCACTTCTATTTGTGACTATCTTTCAAGCAGTTTTCCGACAATTTTTGATCTTTCCTACACCGCCAACCTAGAAGATGGATTAGATAGGATAGCCAATAAAGAAGAAGACTATATAAAGTTATTAAAAGATTTTTATACACCTTTTAAAAAAGAATTAGATATTCAGAAAGGAGATAGCACAATATTGAAAATTGAAGATGATATAAAAGGCATCTGCCCTCTTGATGGAGGAAACTTAATTTCCCGTTTTTCCCGCTTTGGGAAGTTTATTGCCTGCGCAAATTATCCAAAATGCAAATATACCAAATCAATCGTAAAAACAGTTAAAAATAGAAAATGTCCTCTTTGTTCTGGCGATGTTGTGGTAAAATTCACTAAGAGTAAAAAAAGATTTTATGGTTGTGGAAATTATCCAAAGTGTAAGTGGAGTGCGTGGACGTTAGCGATAGAAAATGTTGAAAAACAACCAGTTAAAGTGTTAACGGGTTAACGAGTTTTAAAACTATGAAATATATTTTTATTTCCGGTGGAGTTATTTCAGGAATTGGAAAAGGAATCACATCAGCTTCCATCGGTTTACTTCTTAAACAGGCTGGTTATCGGGTTGCTCCTCTTAAATTTGAAAATTACTTAAATATTGATGCCGGAACAATAAATCCTATCGAGCATGGAGATCCATTTTTATGTGAAGATGGGACAGAAGCTGATATGGATATAGGGACATATGAAAAATTTTTAGGTGAAGAGATGGGAAAGGAAAATTTTGTTACTATCGGAGAAATCTACCAAACTGTTATAAACAGAGAAAGAAGATTTGAATACAAAGGTGAAGATGTTGAAGCAATTCCACATATTACTGACGAAATTACCAAACGTCTAAAAGATTTGGGGCGTCATAAAAAAGCTGACATAGTATTAATAGAGTTGGGTGGTACAGCCGGCGAATATCAAAACATTTTTTATTATGAAGCTTCCCGAATTTTAACTTTAAATAATCCGGAAGATGTCATCCATGTTCATGTTTCTTATGTTCCGACACCAAAGCATTTAGGGGAGCCTAAAACTAAACCAACTCAACTTTCAGTTCGGACACTAAATTCAATGGGGATTCAACCCGATTTTATAGTTGCCCGATCAGAACAATTTATTGATAAAAGAAGAAGAGATCGATTTGCTTTATTTTGTAATGTTCAACCGGAAAATATTATTTCAAATCCGGACGCAAGATCTCCATATGAAGTTCCATTAGTTCTTGAAGAACAACAAATGACAGAAAAAATTTTAAAAAGATTAAAATTACCGGTAAGGAAACCTGATCTTACTGAATGGAAAAAATTTATAGAATCTGTGTACAGCAAAAAGGAAACAACTTTAAATATAGCAATCGTCGGCAAGTATTTCGGCACAGGAAATTACCAGCTAAGAGATTCTTATGCGGCCCTTTTTGACGCAATAGATCATGCTTCCTGGAAAGCGGGGGTTAATATCAAAACACAGTGGGTAGACGCCCAAAAAGTTGAAGAACAGGGTGTAAAGATAATTGGTAATCCTGACGGTATTATTGTTCCAATTGGTTGGGGTGAACGGGGAGCGGAAGGAATGATAGCTGCGGCAGGCTATGCTCGGGATCGCAAAATACCTTATCTCGGACTTTGCTATGGTATGCAACTTGCAGTTGTTTCTTTTGCCCGGGATATTATTGGTTGGAAAGATGCGACTACCAGTGAAAACGATGATAAATCAAAACATCAAGTCATACACATGATTCCTGCCCAAAAAAAATTTATGGAAAGAAGAGCTTACGGCGGAACAATGAGATTGGGAGCTTGGGAGGCAACCGTAAAAAAAGGGACAATCGCCTACGATATTTATGGAAAAACGGATACTTCGGAAAGGCACCGACACCGTTGGGAATTTAATGATGAGTTCAAATCGGATTTTGAAAAAAAAGGTTTAGTGATTAGCGCCCGTTCAAATGTGGAAAATTTATGTGAAATTATAGAGCTTCCAAGATCTGTGCATCCTTTTTATCTTGGCACACAAGGACATCCGGAGTATAAAAGTAGACCACTACATCCACACCCTATATTTGTGGCGTTTTTAAAGGCTTGTAAAAACAAGTAATAGCTGATAAAATACTAACTTATGGCAAACTCATTTTTATATAAAGACACTAAATACAAAGTTGGCGATACAGTCTCAATTGATTATAAGCTTAAAGAAGGCGATAAGGAAAGAATCCAAATTTTTAAGGGAATAATTATGGGTGTCAATGGTGACAGTGAAGCTAACCGGATGTTTACAGTCAGAAAAATATCAAAGACCGGAACCGGAGTTGAAAAAATCATTCCTTTAATGTCTCCTTATATTGCTAAGATGTCATTGGTTAAAAAATCTAGCTTTCAAAAAGCTAAGCTTTACTTCGTCCGTGGTTTAACGGAGCAGGAAGTAAGGACAAAACTTTATCAAGTAAAAAAGAAAGTTATAACTAAGCATAAAAAGGTCACAGTAGTTTCTGCAAAAAAAACTAATGAGCCTTTATCAAAAAAATCTCGGTAAAGTTGGGGAAGATCTCGCTCTCGACTATTTAAAGTCTCACAGTTTCTTTATTCTTGAAAAAAATTTCACTTCAAAATTCGGAGAAATAGATATTGTAGCCAAAAAAAAAGACTGCTTATATTTTATTGAAGTAAAAACTAGATCAAATACAAATTATGGCGAACCATACGAAGCTGTAAATAAACGAAAAATATATCATATAAAAAAAGCCGCTCAATATTATTTGTTGAAAAATAACTGTAATAACTATAAACTGAAAGTAGCTGTCTTTTCGATATTGATTGAAGGGGAGAAAGAAAGGATAAAATTTTGGGATAACATTGATTGTTAAAAGTTTTTTTTGAAAGGGGTGATATTTAATTATGATTGAATTAATAAACGTGATTTTGTTTGATTTTTTTAAGAATCTCGGAAATTTTCTGCCAAATTTGTTTGGAGGCTTATTAATCTTAATCGTCGGCTTATTAATAGGAGGAATAGTCAAGCATCTGATTGTAACAATAGTAACTTTTTCTAAAATTGACCTCTTGTTTCATAAAACCAAATTGATTAAAAAAGAAGAAGTGAATATGTGGACCGAAATCTTATCAGAGATTCTAAAATGGATGCTGATTATAGTTTTCTTAGTTCCAGCCTTAGAGGTATGGGGTTTATCAAGAGCGACAACGGTTGTCAATGAAATTCTTTTCTATCTGCCAAATGTAGTCGTTGCGGTTGTTATTGCTTTTGTTGGAATTTTGGCCTCTAATTTGACAGCTGATTTGGTCCGTCATAGTGTAAAGACGATGGGTTCGACAGCAAGTAATGGCTTGGCTGTTTTTACTCGCGGGACGATAATATTTTTTACGGTTTTGGTTGTTCTTAACCAATTAGGCGTTGCGCAAGATCTTATCAGAATACTATTTACCGGAATAGTGGTTATGTTGTCCTTAGCCGGAGGATTAGCTTTTGGATTGGGTGGCAAAGACATGGCCAAGGAAGTATTAGACGAATTAAAGAGTAAATTGAAATAAGAAAAAATACCCTGTTAAGCGGATAAACGTTTAACAGGGTACTTGGGGAGTAAATGGAAAAGGTGTTGGTTGTATGGTAAAATTGTGACAGGAGCGTTCGTCTAGTGGCCTAGGACATCACCTTTTCAGGGTGAATATCAAGGGTTCGAATCCCTTACGCTTCACAAATCTTTGGTAGCGGGTCCAACTCCCGCCAAGCCCACAAAAATGGGCTTGTAGCTCATCGGCAGAGCAGAGATTTGAAGAGCTGAGGGATAAGTTGTCGGAGTTCAACTCTCTGACAGTTCGCAGAGTGGCCTTTTAAGATTTTTATATTTGCCTTTTACACATCCCAGTAGAATGCGGGAGGTACCATAGAGATATGGTAGTTAGCACCGAGCGGTAACGTTTCGGTTACTTGAGGAGCTGGTAACAGATCCTGGTCCACTATTAAAGACAGATGACGTCTTTAATATGGCCACAAAACTATCTGGGCCCAGTCTGAAGGAGCTTATAAATTTGTACGTTGAAGAGTACAGCAAGGAAAGAAATTTCCTGCCGAGAACTATTAGAGGAAAGCGCGAATTTTTCTCCAGATTCTTAAACTTTCTAGGTGATCAAGATTTTAACCTCAAAACATCAAGAGAGTATCTGTGTTCATATCTTGTGAGTATTGGATGGCAAGCAATATCTAGAGCTAATGCGCAGAAACGAATTAAGGCTTTTATCACTTTTTTGTTCAAGAGAAAAATTATCAAGGAAAACTGGGGTCTGGAATTGGAACCAATAACTGTTAGAGAAAAATTTAGAGACCTTCCAAGTCTCGCTGATGCGGTGAAAATAATCATAACTGGCACCGAACCATCAGCTCCAGGAGTCAAAGGGGACAATTCAATCAATAGGCAAAGAAAAGTAGATGTCCGAGCGGCCCTTTTATTTATGGCTGATACTTGTTTTAGAGTTGCCGAATTAAGATCTATAACTGTAAAAAATTCTTTTTTGGAAGGTGAACACCCATATATTGTTTTTACTCAAAAGTTTGGCAATGAAGTTCCTTATTTTATTCCAATTCAACACGTTCAAGAGTTAAAAAACAGGGTTAGTCAGGATGTTATTTTTAAGGTCACCGAGGAAACATTGAATCGATCTTTAAAGAGAGGGGCTATTAAGTTGGGCTTGCCCAAAATTACCTGTCAAGATCTAAGGCGGATTTATCCGATGAACCTTGATAGTAACGGAGCCTCGGCTTTTCAAATAAAAGATGCAATGAGACACAAGGATATTAAAACAACCCAAAAATACATTAAATACAGTCCTAATCAAGTAAGAGTTATTAATGAAACCTTTCATGATAGAAATAGAAGTTTTTTGCCAGTTCAAAAGGTTGTTGACTTTGCGTTAGAGAATTTAAAAAGAATTATTGGCGATAGATTAAGGATTGAAATAAATCAGTCAAATGAAGAATGGAGCATAAAACTAAGTAAGTAGTATAATATGTTTGATTAACTATGCTTAAAATAAGTAAATCGGCATATAGAGCACATAGTAGTTTTATTAGAACTCCTCTTAGTAAAAGACAAAATGTTTTTCTTCAAGTAAATAATGACATTGTGAGAGAATTTTGGATATTAATTGAACGTTACTCCGAAATTGAGGATGCTGGTAAAGATTTTATTAGGAGTAAAGGTGTACGTCATAAAACAAAAATAAATATAATGTTTAAAAGTTTTCAGGCGTTAGTGAGGCAAGCAAAAAGTTTTTATCTATCCGCGCAACAAATGCAAACACGATCGGCTAGTCTTTTATACTATTACTCTTTCTTAAATTTAGTTAAGGCGGGAATTATTTTAAATAAACCCGATTTAGTCAATAAAAAACTTGGGCATGGTTTGTATTATACAGTTCAAAAACATCGAAAATTTAACAATGAAACTTTGGGAGTTACCTATAAAGATAATTCAGTTTTTCCAATTTTTTACAACGACTATTTTAATAAGGTTTTAGACACGAAGTATTTTAATATTAATTCCTTACTAGGGTATTGCACTGACATAGGTTATCAATATTTACAGGCGGGATATGGCTACGGAAGAATCTTACCTTCTTTTCATACGATGCTTTTCCAGAATGATAATAAATCTTATTGGTCTTTGATAGGGATAAATGATTTTAAGGATTTATTGAAGTATAAGAAATCTTTAAAAATCTTTTCTGAAAATTTTGATCAAGTTGAAGTTTCAGATTTAAAGCTTTTTAAATACAATATAAGAGAGATATTTAACATAGATGCAAAAACTGCAAGTGCCTTTACTTTTTTTCAAAGTAAAAACGTTTTTCCAGTACCAGCAAATAATATTGTTCCAGATGTTGAATTTAGGAAAAAAAATCTAGAATCATTAAAAAATATTATGCAATCTTATTATTTTGGTAGACAATATGATTTTTCTATTGCTTTGCCATATTCATTAACAAAAGAGGAACCTTTATATGAGACAGCAGCAATATATTTAATAATGTATTACTTATCATGTTTAGTAAGATACAAACCTTATTATTTAGAAGAGTTGTTAAATCGTCAAGAGGCTTGGTTGATAGATAGTTTTATTCAGTCATGTCCATCCACATTTTTAAAGGGAATAATTTCATGGATTGTTGATATTGATTATGTCTTAACTTTGAGATAATGAACGTCGTAAAATGGTTGTTATATCATGTCGTCTAGCCACGAAATTTTTGTCAACCTACTTTTTATAACCCATAGTATGAGGTTTTGATGTGGTATGAATTATTTTTATATAGTTTTTTGTTACTTGTAATTTTGTACAAGAAGCGATACTTCCAATATACTTAATACAGGTTACTGATTGGATTCATTTCAGACCAAATTAGAAAATTTATTAATCACTAGTAACTTTGAATCTCTCTTTTATTCCATCATCAACTTCAATTATAATTTTATATGGTTTTGTTTTGGGTAAATTAGTTCTTTCAACAATCTTTTTCAAAAGCCTTTCGTTATGAGAAAAAAGAAATCTCGTGCTGAAAAGGCCCACGTCGTTGTTTACTTCATTAATCATTTCTCTGTTTACTTTTCCTGCCGCCTGTCCAATTTTATCTCTCCTCAATAAAGTTAGACAAACTTTCGGCGTTAAGATAACAAACGTGACGGTATGAGGAGTAAAAAGACCACAAGCTAAGCGGTTGTTGGTGGGGAAATATGGCTTAATAAAGAATGGGTTGTCCGAAGTTATATATGAATACCCTTTTGGTGCATAACGGAATACCCAATACATACCATATATAGCTTGATATGCGTCTTTAAGAGAAGTAACCATGGTTTGAAGGCTAGTAAGACGCGTTGTTTCGACTTTATATCTTTTTGGATCGAGCATAAATTCTTTCTGACCTTCTAGGTCGGTTATTTTTTTGCCTGTTTCCTTTTCTACATATTTCATCGCATCAGTAAATTTTTTTTCATCATTTGCCAATTTTCTTGTCTCAACTTTTATCATCGCTTCGAAGAGAGTCTCTGATTTTTTTTGGTGGGATGGCGTTCTTAACATTTTTAATGCTAAATATGTTGAAAATTCCAATCTATCTTGAGGTGTCATTCTCCAATCGCCTTTATTTATTTTTTTGATCAGTTGAGCCGCTATTCCTTCACCTATACTTAATGCTTTTTCTAATCCATCATCCACTTCTCCAGAGGGTGTAGTAAAACTATAATAATTGGATATAACAGCTGTATCTTTTATTCTCTGGTGACGAAATTCATCTTGTTTTCTATCGTAAACCCACACAAAGTCATCGTTGGAAAAATATTCCAATTCAAATTGTGGCACGTAATGGTGGCGTTTTGATCTCATTTTATAGTCACCCCTCTATTTTAGCAAACGGCTAAACCCCTTGACTTGTTCTTTCCATAGGAAGTGATCCGCACCCCTTTATGTAGTAAATATCAGTACTGTTTTGAGCAGTCTGAAATTTTTTTTAATTTTTTTTCTGATTTTTCTTGATCATTTCAACTATTTTATTTCTTAATCTCAGTATTTCCATTGGTGTAAAAGCAGCAATTATTTTCCCTTCTTTGTTTTCAACATAAATATCTGATGTAGAATCCCCTAGGTCTACTTTATACCCATACTTTGTCTGAACGATCATATTATTTTTTTTCGTACTCTAACCAACCTTCATACATACTTTTTTCTTTTTTTAACATTTTTATATATTTTTCATTCACTTCTTTACCCATTTGATCAAAAGTTTTTCTACCGCTTTTAATTGCATAATTTGCCTCAAGCATAAAATTAAGTTCTT
>Ga0172379_10011350_pt1 | contig 10618 bp, 13 predicted proteins | sample GrowelOW334metaG_FD_119756 | JGI IMG/M metagenome (GOLD analysis project Ga0172379, IMG submission 119756) | Groundwater microbial communities from an aquifer near a municipal landfill in Southern Ontario, Canada - Groundwater well OW334 metaG | ecosystem: Environmental > Aquatic > Deep... | reverse complement strand
GCGTCTACCGATTCCGCCACCCAGGCTAAAAAGAAAACTTTGTCCATTTTACTGCTTCTACCAGGCAAAGGAAAGAGATATTTAGAGATAAGTGGTAAGAGGTAGGAGGTAGGAAATTATATCTATGAACTAAAAACTACGATCTAAGAACTAAGCGGCGGGTTCTTCGCGGTTTCTTTCGACACTAAAAAATTTTATCCGGTCACCTTTAAATATAAGAGGAATTTCCGCCAATGGCCCGTTTCTATGTTTGGCAATGCGAAGTTTTGTAGGAATTTGATCCCCCCATTGGGTTTGATCGCCTTCTTCGCGGTAAAGAAACATAACAACGTCCGCATCCTGCTCAATAGAGCCTGATTCGCGAAGGTCTGATAATTCAGGTACTCTTGTACCTCGAGATTCAACGGCACGCGACAACTGTGAACACGCTAAGACGGGTATACGAAGCTCACGGGCAATATTTTTAAATCCAGAGGAAATAATTGAAACTTCCTGCACCCGACTGTCCAGTCTCCTACCCGGGTCAGCCAACTGTAAATAATCAATAATAAGAAGTTTGACCCCATGCTCCATTTGGAGTCTCCTCGCCTTTGTCCGCATCTCCATCAGGGTAATTCCAGGTGTATCGTCAATATATAATGGTGCTTCTGCTAACTCTCCCATTGCCTCACTAAGCTTGGTAAAATCATCGTCAGACAGTTTCCCGGTTTTCAGCCTCCACGCATCAATATCAGCTTGAGCTACGAGCAACCGGTCTACCAGTTCTTCTTTGCTCATTTCCAACGAAAATATACCAACCGGCATATGTTCTTTGACACACACATGCTGAGCAATGTTCAGAATCATCGCGGTTTTTCCAGTACCGGGGCGGGCTGCCAGAATAATCAAGTTTGAATCTTGAAGACCGGCAAGTTTTGTATCAATATCAATAAATCCGGTTGGTACCCCGCGAAGTCCACCTGCACGTTTATGGAGTTCATCCAGGCGGTCAAATGACGCAGCAAGCGCATCTTTAATGGCGATGAAATCCCGTTTTGTCGCATGCTGGGCAATAGCAAATATCCTCTGTTCCGCTTCATCCAATAATTCTTGAGCGCCACCTTCTTCATTAAAGGCGAGTTCACTAATCATCGCTGCAGATTCAATAAGCGTCCGCTTCACATACAGCTCATGAATAATACGGCCGTATTTTTCCGCGTGCGCGCTTGTGGGAACGACATTGAGAAGCTCATTCACAAACGAAGCTCCCCCAACTTCTTTCAAATCTCCGTTTTTCTTAATCTGTGAGACGACGGTTACCGTATCGATCGGTTCATGATTTTCAAATAACACAAGCATGGCCTGAAAGACTTTCCCATGCCGTTCGTCATAAAAATGTTCAGGCTTTAAAAATTCCGCCACATCGACAACAGCATCTTTATCCAATAATACTGCTCCTAAAACGGATTGTTCGGCAAGCGTATCATGAGGAGGCACTTTGGGGTTCTGCATAAAAACAAACAACTCAAACCTTATTCAAGAACGACAATCTGCATTTCTGTAGGCAGTTTATCTTTCGTTATAGACAATTTTGGAACGGGAACAATTTCTTCTTTTCCCATAGCTTTCAAAAACAAAGACACTGGAGATAATTCACCAAATGTCTTTGTATCATGTTTTGCGGTCTGATAATGCATAGGAATAACAATAGATGGTTCAAGTTCAGAAATTAGTGTAGTTACGTCAGTGAGCGGCAGCGTAACGACGTCTCCAACTGGTACCATAAGAATATCTACTCCGTCCAACCGTTCTATATCATCGCTCGTTAACATGGCTCCAAGGTCACCTAAATGAACAATATGTACGCCATCAATTTCAATGTGATACATCGTATTCAATCCTCGAACAGATCCTTTTTCCTTATCATGATATGACGGGACACCGATAATACCCACGCCTTTAATTTCATATTCTCCCGGACCATCAACAATATATGGATTTCCTTCAATAAGTGAAGTTTGATCGTGATCTTTATGCGAGTGACTTACCGTAACAATCTCAGCAGACACATGTTTTGGAAATGAAAACCCAACCATCTCAGAATCAAATGGGTCAGTAACGACTGTTACCGTTTTTCCTTTTATACGAAATGATGAATGACCTAACGAATAAATATCCATAGCATTTGCTTTTTATAACACGTTTACTGTAATATTAGCAACTACCAAACCCCTGCCCCGTGGTTATTATGAATAAAGACGCGCTACTTGCTACTTTTATCGGTTTCATTGTTGGTCTTGTGGTCACTGGTTTTGTATTATACGGACCTGGACTCATGAAGAATCTCCCAAAAATTCAATTCCCAAAAATTGCGTTTTCTCTTCCGTCATTCTCAAAATCCAAAACAACGCCTACGCCAACACCTGTGAATATCAAAAAAGAACATGGGGTCATTATTGAGAGCCCACTGGCAGATGCTCTGGAACAAACAGATAAAATGCTCGTGTCCGGAGCTACATCCCCCAGCGCAACGGTGATCATATCAGGTCTAGTGGATGAAGTAGTGGTCATTGCAAATAACGATGGAAAATACGCCGGCAAAATCACATTAACCGAAGGAAAAAATGACATTTCCATAACCAGTATTCAACAAAAAGATCAAGCAGTTCAGTCAGTAACAGTATTTTATACACCGGAAGAATGGTAACGCATATGAAACAATTTTTAATTATCACAATCGCAGCATTATTTTTTCTTCCAACTGCTATACACGCCGTTGGAAATGAAGCAAGTCCTTCCGTGACTGCAGTACCCACGAAAAATAAACAGGTAGAAGATTTGAAAGAACGACTTGCAACCAAAGTAGCTCAGTTACGGCAATCCGAACGCAGAGCTATCTACGGCACAGTCAAAACAACAACGATTTCAACGATAACGATCGAAACTGCAATTAAGGATGTTAAAATTGAATTAACCGACGATATCAAAGTTTTCCAAATGCTGAAAGGGAAACGCACACCATTAACGATTGAAGATGTTGCAAAGGGTGATATTGTATCAGTATTTGGTGAATGGGACACTGCAGTAGAAGTTTTGAAAGCAAAAGTGATATTTATCCAAAATACTGTTGATCCAATACAACGAGTACTCGGAACAATTACGGAAACAAAAAAATCCGACTATACAATAACGATCGAAACCAAAGATCAAAAATCATACATTATAGATTTCGAAACAGTGACAAAACCAAGCAATTGGACAAAAGAAGCAGGAATTGAAAAAGGCGGATTTACCAAACTCCTCCCCGGTGACACCATCTTAGCCATTGGAACAGCCGTGCCAAAAAAAGAAAACAGAATTAGTGCGCTTCGCATTCTTGATATTGGTAATCTCTCAGGGGAAAAACCAATGCCTACGGCCAGCGAAAAAGAAGCAACAAGTGCATCAGCGAAAACCACACCAGCAAAATCCCCAACCCCAACAGAAAAATAACATTCACTCCTCTCTTTCTCCAACCAAAGAAACCAAAGATAGAATAAATAAAATAAATCTGGTACGATTAAATTGAATGTATTTAATCCTACCCAAACCTTAAAAAATATGAAAACAGTAACGCAACCACTGAAAGGATTTCGGGATTTCTTACCTGATGAGGCAGTCAAACGCCAATGGCTCAAATTCCGGCTTATGGAAATTTTTGAGTTATGGGGATACGGCCCATTGGAAACGCCAACACTCGAACCATTAGAACTATTCGAAGGACAAATCGGTGAAGATGAAAAATTATTTTTCAAATTCAAAGATCAAGGAAACCGTGATGTCGCACTTCGGTACGATCAGACCGTCCCAACATGCAGAGTCATCGGTGAATATAAATCCATGCTCGTTTTTCCGTTTAAACGGTACCAAATCCAATCCGCATTTCGGGCAGAAAAACCTCAAAAAGGCAGATACAGAGAATTCGTGCAGTGTGACGCAGATATTTTTGGCGTCAGTTCCCCTATGGCTGATGCGGAAGTCATCGCGTTATCACTGGATATTTACCGCCGTTTAGGATTTTCCCGGGCTGTAGTTCACATCAATAATAGAGAACTACTTAAAGACATTCCCTATCCGGCGCTTGCTGCGATAGATAAATTACACAAAATTGGAAAAGAAAAAGTCATAGAGGAAATGGTCGCAAAAAATATTTCAGAACAAAAAGCAAATGAATATTTTGACTTTATCGAACAGCTCAAACCCGATGAGACGATTACGACCATTATGAACTATCTCAAAGCGTATGGCTTTGAAGACACATGGTATGAATTCGATCCGACGATCGCTCGGTCCTTCTCGTATTCCATGGGTCCCATCTGGGAAATAGAAATCCCGGGATTTACGGGCGGCGCAGTTCTTGGCGGAGAGAGGTTTGATGGTTTAGTAGAAACCATTAGCGGCGAAAAAATCAGCGGTACCGGATTTGGTTTAGGATTTGACCGCACGCTTGAAGCAGCAGAAGTGTACGATCTCATCCCTGATCTCTCTCCTTCTCCACAGGTGTTGGTCACGGTCTTTTCCAATGATCTTTTCCCTTCCATGCTGAAAATCGTTAAAACGTTAAGAGAAAAAAATATAAATGCGGAGATGTTTACAGATCCCTCAGCAAAACTGGAAAAACAATTAAAATATGCAGATAAAAAACACATCGCTTATGTCGTCATCCAAGGGCCGGACGAATTAAAAAACAACACCGTTCAATTGAAAGATATGCGTTCCCATACATCAAAGAGTATTCCTGTAGAACAAATACTTAATGAGTTGAAATAGAGAGTTAGGAGTTAAGAACAATAGTAAACTATCTCTCATATTTCTTACCTCATAACTCTTATTTCATAATATATCGGTATGAACTCTGTCCATAAAGGCATCATTGCGCTTATTATCGCTAACGCAATTTGGGGATTTGCCTCTCCAATCTTTAAATGGTCGCTCACAAATATTCCACCATATACGCTTGCCTTTTGGCGATTTTTCCTCGCTACTTTTTTCTTAGGAACTCTTCTAATAGCCACCAAACAAATGGCCGTCCAGACACTCAACAAAAAACACTGGTTTAAGTTGTTTTTTTACGCGCTTACCGGCATAACCGGAAACATCATTTTTTATTTCTTGGGACTCCAACGAACGCTCTCGATAAACGCTCCGGTTATCGCATCTGCCCAACCAATTCTTGTCTTTATGGTAGCACCGTTTTTACTTGGAGAATCTGTTACCAAGAAAAAAATTGTTGGTATGGTGATTGGCACCATCGGTATACTCGCTATTGTCTTTGAACCGATATATTACAACGGATTTGACGGAAATTTTGTAGGGAATCTGTTTCTAGTTCTAGCGACCATCTTTGCTATATTGGCTACACTCACCGGACGAAAACTGTTTCATGATCAAAACCCACTGACTCTCATGTTCTGGGCGTTTGTCATCGGCGCCGTATCATTTTTTCCATTTGCTCTCTTTGAATACGGGAGCAATGCCAACCTCTACATGCAGATCGATATCAAAGGTATTATCGGGATTATCTACGGCTCAGTATTCTCGAGCGCCATTGCGTATACCTGTTTTGCGTATGGGCTATCAAAAATCACTGCCAGTGAATCCTCAATATTTACTTATATCGACCCGATCGCAGGCACAACACTCGCATTTTTTATGCTCCACGAGCCGATCACGTTCCCGTTTATCGTTGGATCAATTTTCATCTTTGGCGGCATATTCATCGCAGAAGGAAGAATCCACTATCACCCACTTCACAAATTTTTACATCAAATAAATACATAACGTATGACACACAAATCATTGTCAAAAACGCTCTCAACGTTTACCCGATTTACAAAACTTTCCATCGTCTTGCGACTCCTTTTTGGACCAATCATATTTCTCTCACCGATCATTGCAACGATAGGGAATATTTTTCTGGATGCCTTTGACGGAGAATTGTATAAACAGAGCGGGTATGCCCGACCCCAATACAGCATCTACGACAAAATTCTGGATTATTACTGGTATATATGGATCCTTCTCTACGTCCTCATAACGGATGCACCGCTGAAATATATTTTTCTGGGACTATTCCTCTATCGTACGCTTGGGCAACTTCTCTTTATAAAATTTAACAAAGGCATTATATTATTTCTCTTTCCAAATATATTTGAAAAATTTTTCTTTTATTATCTCTTTGTAATAATCATCGGTCAGGAAGACATGCTCATGAGTCAATCCATAATCATACCAGTACTTCTTATTCTCACAATCATATCTATCGTTCTTGAATATAGTATTCATCTCAAACGGATAAACTTGAGTGGAACGTATCTGAGAAAAACGACCCTTTGGCCGATGAAAACAATTAATCCCTACAAAGCATTTATCGTCATTTCCCTTTTCCTTTCAATGACGGTTATCCTCAATCAATTTGTCTCGACCAAAACGACGCAGTCTCTCTCGACTAAAGCAGCCAGAGCCGTCAAAAACGGCACGATTCTTCGGTACGATAAGACAGGAAACCTTAGCGGCATACTCTTCACCTCAAAAAATCAATTTGTAGACACATACTTTTTTGCCACTCCTGATTTCAAGAAAAGCGTCTGTGATCTCAAGCACGTCCGGCTAACCAAGCTCACGACCGGATTTGCGTTTACAATCACCAAACCGTGTCTCAAAGAGCTTCCTGACGGTCCATATTGGCTTCTCCTCACGGGCGTAGGAGATGAAAATAAGATTGGAAGTATCATAGAATTTACTATTCAAAATCAAACCCTCCTCCCCTAACAATTTCCCCGACTATGACAAAATCGCTCTATATGGTAAAATATCCAAATATATGAATAAAGCAATTCAACCAACCTGGTACGAAGACGCAGTCGTCACGTGTGCGTGTGGTAACACATTCACGGTCGGAGCTTCTAAACCAGCCCTCAAACTCGATATCTGCAATAAATGTCACCCCTATTTCACCGGCGAAATGAAATTCGTCGATACCATGGGACGAGTAGAAAAATTCCAAAAAATGCAGAAAAAGGCAGATTCTATGGCTACAGTGGTAGCAGACAAAAAGAAAAAGCAAAAGGAAAAAGAAGAAAGTCTTCGCTCTCAGAAATCCCTCAAAGAAATGTTGATGGGTATCAAGTAGCATACCTTCAATTTTATCCGACGTATGAATACAAATATCGCTATCATGGAATTCAGAGGTGGAACAGGCGGTGACGAAGCTTGAATGGTTGCTTAACGATTCTGAGCCTAATAGGCGAAGGAGAGTTTAGAAACCATCAATGCCTCGTCTTAAATGAACTGACTATATGAATACGAATATCGCTATCATGGAGTTTCGAGGTGGAACTGGAGGAGACGAGGCGAAAATTTGGGCTAACGAGCTTATGCGTATGTATACGCGCTACGCAAACATCCTCGGCTGGAAAGTAGAAGAACTCTCAGACACCACCATTCGAGTTAAAGGCGATGACGCATTTACCAAGCTCCAGTATGAAGCTGGAACCCACAGAGTACAACGGGTGCCGTCTACAGAGCGCCAAGGACGCATACACACCTCGACTGCAACCGTAGCAGTACTTCCAGAAATCCCAGAACAGGAAATTACTATTCGAAATGATGAAATCGAATGGGACTTTTTCCGCTCTGGTGGTGCTGGCGGTCAAAACGTCAACAAGGTTTCATCTGCAGTACGCTTGCGCCATAAGCCATCGGGACTGGTCGTCACGTGTCAAACCGAACGCGATCAATATCAGAATAGACAAGTCGCGCTCTCCATGCTCAGAAGTAAACTTTGGGAGTTGGAAGAGAAAAAACAGGAGCAAGCTATGGGAGCAGCCAGATCGGTCATAGGCCGTGGCATGCGGGCCGAAAAAATCCGTACCTATAATTTCCCCCAGGACAGAGTGACTGATCACCGAATCGGTAAGTCATTCCACAATATTGAAGGAATCATGGATGGAAAGATGCAAAAGATTACCGAAGCACTACTTGTCTCACAAGTCTAATTTTTTTATTCTTACCTCTTCACTCTTAACTCCTACCTCTATTTTAAAAGTTCTTCTATAGCTCGCCCAAGCTGGGCGTCAGAGGTCGCTTCCGTTCCGCCATTCATGGTGACTTCTATATCAGGGGTAATTCCCTTTTTATTAATCCAATCGCCTTTTGGTAAAAGCCATTTGCCGGTCGTAATATGAATACTGGATCCGCCGGATAAATCCTGAGGCGTTTGTACTGATCCTTTACCAAATGATGTCTCTCCCATGATAATACCTCGTTTATAATCACGAAGTGCTCCAGCGACGATCTCAGAAGCGCTGGCGCTCCCTTTGTTGATAAGGACTACGAGTGGAATATCAAACAGCGATCCTTTACGATCAACCATATATTCTTGCTTCGTTCCATCGCTATTTGTCTGCGTCACAACGACCCCACTTTTCAAAAATTCTGATGCGATAAAGACTGATCCATCTAGGTATCCTCCCGGATTATTGCGAAGATCAAATACCAATCCTTTTACCTGATGTGATTTCCAAGATTCAGCAATCCCCGCCACTGCTGCAAGCCATTCATCATTGGTTCTATCACCAAATCGAGAGAGTTTTATATAAGCAACACTGTCTGTTTTAAATCGCGCGGATGAGGTAGAACCGGAAATCTCAGATATGTCTGTTGCTGGTTTCATCCATGTTTCTACTGACGGGACGAGGATGCCATCGCGCATAATTGTGAGTTCATCCGGTTTCGACGCTTTTTCATGGAGAATGAGAAGTTTGACGCTCGTTCCCCTCGTGCCTCTAATTTTTGATACTGCCTGATTGAGTGTCCAATTCGTCGTCTCAACGCCGTCTACTTTCAAAATCCAATCAAATGGCTTGAGTCCAGCCCGTTCCGCAGGAGTTCCTTTAAGAGGTGCAATAATAATCAGTTTCCCTTGATCAAGCCCAAGTTGCGCGGCAATTCCTTCAAACGATCCGCCTAAATCTTCCTTAAATTCTTTATTTTCTTTTGGCGGGAGAAAAACGGTATATGGATCATCAAGAGAATTCACCGCGCCGCTTATTGCGCCCCACATCATTTTCTGTGTATCAATGCTTCCTGCATCAATATAATACGTATGAATCCGAGCCCACACATCCCAGAAAAGGGAAAAATCAACAGCTGTCTGGCCCTTGTCCTTGGGCTGACTGATATTGATAATGGGTTTAGTAAGAATGGGTATAACCTGAAGTGTCCGGTTTTCTCCAAGTTTATAGGAAACGCCACTAACTAGAAGTATGATCGCGAGGGAAAGAATAAAAGACCTGACTCTATGTGTGTCTGACGGCAGGAACATGAATATATCCTTTTCTATTATGCTCTAACCACAAATGGCAACAATGCCACATGTCGAGCTCGTTTGACTTCTTGGGTTACACGTCGTTGATGTTTACTGCACAGTCCAGTGCGTGCTTGAGAGAGTAACTTTCCCCGCTCAGATAGATACCGACTAAGAATGTTGATTTCTTTGTAATTCGGTTCGAATTTTTGGTGACAAAATGGACAATCTTTTGCTACCGGTCTAATTTTTTGTTCACGTCGTTGATATCCCATAAATGTTTAGAATGGAATGTCATCAGGATTGATATCCTCGTTGACTTCCGTATCTCCTCCTTTTTTACTTTTCTGTTGTTGGTCGTCTTGGGTTGGCGTTGGTTGAGCGACTGTTGAAACAGTGTGCTCTCCTTCTCCTGTATCCGGCCGTTTGGAATCAAGGATGATCATGTCTTCGATAACTACTTCCGTAGTTGACCTCTGAGCTCCATCATTCCCTTGCCATTGGTTTGTTCTCAATCTGCCTTCGACGTATATTTTTCTGCCTTTGGCAAGAAGTTGGCTGCACAGTTCTGCGAGCTTGTTCCAAGCGACTACTCTGTGGAATTCCGTTTCTTCTTTCTTCTCACCAGATTCCATGACCCAAGATCTATTGGTCGCCAGTCCCAATGTACACACTGCGGCTCCAGTAGGCGTGTATCGAAGCTCAGGATCACGAGTCAAATTACCGATTAATTGGACTTTATTGAGACTTCGGGAAGACATAGAACTACTTGGCCTCCTTCAAAACAGTTAATAAATATCGAAGGACATCGTTACCCATACTCACTTCTTTTTCAATTTTGCCAACTTGGATGTTGTCACTTTTCAGTGTTACCAATATATAAATGCCTTCTTGTTGTTTTCCAGGGACACCCATTTTTTTAATTGGGTATGCAAGAAATTTCTTTCCGATAATGTTCAAAGTATCAATCGTTGCTCCACCGGTAAGTTTGGTGATAAATGCGCGAACGTCCTTCTCATCCGTCACCGGAAAGTCAGCCCGCAATATCACCATGAGTTCATATGCTTTCATAAGGATTGATTATAGCAAGGAATCCGCCTCAAAAACAAGTAAGAGAATATTTTATGCTCCAATTTTAAACTCGACAACATCTCCATCCCGCATAACATACTCTTTTCCTTCTTGTCGGACTTTGCCCAGCTCTTTGGCGACTTTCCACCCTTTGGCTTCGACGAAATCAGAAAATGTCACACAATCTGCTTTGATAAATTTTTTCTCAAAATCTGTGTGAAT
>Ga0172379_10011349_pt1 | contig 10619 bp, 12 predicted proteins | sample GrowelOW334metaG_FD_119756 | JGI IMG/M metagenome (GOLD analysis project Ga0172379, IMG submission 119756) | Groundwater microbial communities from an aquifer near a municipal landfill in Southern Ontario, Canada - Groundwater well OW334 metaG | ecosystem: Environmental > Aquatic > Deep... | reverse complement strand
TAAGGTTATCAGCTTTAAATTCTGCTTGACACTTGTATCTTTGAGCAACAAGTTTATGACCTATTTCATGAAATAAAAACCCGAGACCTACAGTTACAAGTGCAATTCCAAAATAAATAAGTAAGGAAGTTAATGTGACTTTATTTACGAGCGGACTTGCAAGAATGATTGTAAATGCAAGACTTATTGCAATCCACGCTTTAGTTATTTCCCACGCTTCTTTTTTATGAATTTCTATTTTGTTTCGCATTTAATTATGCATAAGTTGTTTTAATTTATCTTTCTTTTGGTTTTAATTCGTATTTCGTTAGTTTTTGTATTTTCTATTCATTTTTATTGTTTCTTCTTTGTTTTGGTTTACGTTAGGTTTTATTTTGTCTTTTTTTGTTTTTTCTTCTTTATGGGTGTCTTTACTCGTATTTTCTTTTATTTTCTTTTTATTTATTTTATCGTTACTATTATTATTGGTATTAGATGATATGCCGTGACCTACAATTTCAAACATAACTCCGCTTTTAGGTCGCAGAGTTATAGCATGATGAAACATATTTCCTTCTTTGAAATTAATTGTGACAACTTTTTCTTCTTGAATTCTTGGAATAAATATTAATGCGACAACAAGTCTTAATATTCCTGAAATTAGGAATGCTAAAAGTATACTCGATGCGAATATTATTGGAGGAAGTCTAATTAATAAAATTCCAAGTATTGAGCCTAAAAATACGCCAACTCCGTATAAAACTTTGTTGTAGGTATAAAATTTAACTTTATATTCAGGTTTAACAGATTCAAACATAAATGTCGAACATGAAAGATTAAAACCTGCCCAGACAATACCTGAAAATATTTCAACAGCTATAAGAATTTTCCAATTAGTTGTTAAAAGCCAAAGTAATGGAACGCCAGGTATAAGAAATGAAGTAATAGACATTATTTTTTTTGAACCAACTCTATCTATAATTTTGCCCCAAAGACTCATTGACGCTAAAGCGCTAATAATTGAGGCCATTGTAACTAACGTAAATGTAAGATAATCAAAATTAAGAACTTTTAACATGTAAATTGTAAAAAATGGCGCGGCCATATTTACAACCATTTGAAATGTCGCATAAAACCAAGTATACATTCCGAAATTATTTTCTTTTATAGTTAAAATAAATTCTTTAAAACTATATTTTGGACTTTTCTTTATTTCAGGCGTAGGATCAATCATTTTAGATTGATATCTTGACGCATAATATGATGCAATAAATGCGATTCCAAAAATGATTGCAAATCCAATTAAGCTATTTGTATTTGTAACACTATGTAATATCAGCCCTGCAATAATCATACTTAAAAGACTTGCAATTCCAACTAAAACATGTCTTAATCCGAAGTATTTTCCAAGTTTATTTTCAGGAACAGTATCCCCCATAATTGAGTTCCAAATAGGGTATTGTATATTAATAAAAATGGCATCGAGTGCTACAAGAAAAATTAGTAATATTGGGTTTTTTAGGCTTAGAGCAGCCATTGCTAAAACAAGAAGCCATGTATATGATTCAAGATATGAGGCAAATACCATGACTCTTTTTCGTTTATGTGCAAAACGTATGAGAGATTCTACAACAAGAATAGATATGGATCCGAGTAATTGAGGAATAGATGTTAAAAATACAACCAAAGATGGACTTAGACCTAAGGCTAAACCAAATGGCGCTGTGAAATTAGTTGTGATTCCAGTTTTAATTGATTTTAAAACACCTTCACGTTTAGAAACTTTCATCGTGAGATCTTTTTGTTCAGTTAAAGACTCAGGTTTATCTTCAGGCGACGATACGATTATTTTTTTTTCAATAGGTCTTTTAAGATTTATACTTGTTAGGATTTTTCCTTTTTCGCCAATTTTAATATCCAAATTATGTCCTCTAGCTGCTAGTTTTTGAATGGACAAAAAATGCATATTTAAAGTTTCCTAAGTTATAGAGATGTTTTTACTTTATGAGTAGATTATAAGGAGGAATTAAAAGTGTTAAAATAACAAAAATAAAGAAAATAATTTAAAGAAAAACATCTTTTAGTAGTTTAATTCAAAGTTAAGGTGTATTATTGAAAAAAATATTCATGTTGATGTTTACAAGTTTAGTCTTGATTATGTCTTTTATAATGATATCTCCAAGTTTAGTTCAAGCACAAGAATATTATGCTGATATTCAAATAGATGTGCTTGAAGATGGGTCATTAAATATAAAAGGAATTACTAATGATCCTGATTTTTCTTCAGGAATTCATCAAGAATTCACAAGTAAAAAAGGAATATATTGGTTCATAAATATATCTTCTGAGAAAAAGTTTTCAGATTACATAATATCTATAAAACTTCCTGAAGGTTCAGAATTTAATTATTTAAAAACAGATGGAAGATCAAGAATAAGTTATGATAAAGGTATAAGAATAGTTGCATCTGGCAGCAACTCATTAAATATTGCGCTGCAGTATCATGTAAATAAAAAAGCAGGTTCAACTATTTTTTTCTGGACAATAATAATATTTGTAATTTTGAGTATATGTGGATTTATTTTATGGAAATATGTTTTTCGAAAAAATAAAAGAAATCATCTAAAAGAACTTAACAAGTATCAAACATTAAAAATAAAATCTAAAGAAAACGCTAAAATTAATTCAAAAAAAGAAATTGTTAATGAACATAAAGTCCTGGTTGATAAAACAACTAATGCAAATATATTAATTGCGAATGAAAACAAACTCAATGAAAAGTTAAATATTCTAAAACAAACTTTATCCGAAAATCAAGTTAAAATATTGGAGTTACTATTGGCTGAAGGAGGTAGTTTAACTCAAAAACAACTTCAACACAGATCAGGTATACCTAAAGCAACACTTTCAAGAAATGTTGAAATTTTAGCGAAAAAAAACGTAGTTAAAAAACAATCCAGAGGCCTTACAAATATGATAATGTTCAACAAAGAATTAGTTGAATAAATTAAGTATCAATCATAGTTTAATTTTTTAAATATTTTTGAAGGGGATTTATTTTTGAAATAAATTAACAAGAGTTATAGGGGTTGTTCCATCTTGTTCCACTAGTTCCACGAAGAACTTATATGTTGTTCCAAACTCATGATTGGTATTCAAGTCCAACAAAGTCTTGAGAGGAGGTAAAAATATGAAATTAGGAAAAATATTATTTGCCATCTTCGTTATGAGCATAATGTTCCTGGCTGTGCCAGCAAGTGTTCATGCAGAGGATGACGATGAGTCAGGTTCAGGCAATTCTGAAAACGAATATGAAAATAACAATGATAATGACGACGATAATGAACAAGAGAATGACAACGATAATGACAACGATAATGATACTAATAGTGATAACGATAATGAACAAGAGAATGATGATGAAAATGAAATAGAGTACGAAGAAGAGTACGAAGTAGAATATGAAGAGGAATATGTTGAAGAAGTTGTTGTTGAAGAAGTTGTAGCTGAGGCAAACATTGTACCAACTCAAGCACAAGGTTATTTAAATGCTGAAGGCGTAATGAGTTATGCTCAAGTTACAACAGAAGATTTATTCTTTGCAAAAAATGAAAATGGAATGGAAGTTAGATTATTACAACTTCAAAAAAGCGTTGTAAAACAAATAACTACAGCAAACCTTATTGTTGATGAAATATATACTCAAAATATTAGTGTAGATACAACAATTCTTGAAGAAAAAATATATGTTTTAGAAACTTTAAATAATAAGATTACTTTGGATTTATCAAATAGTCCTATTAATGTTTCAGTTATTGAATTTGTTGATATGAAAAATGTAGCTATTGTTGCAACATTTGAATTCAAAAAAGAATTATATAATATTTTAACGCCAGAACAACTTAATTCAATTAAGCAAGCAATTAATGAAAAATTATCAACTCAAAAAGATGATGATTATGATGAAGTTGATAAAAAGCTAAAGGAAAAAATAGAAGAATTTAATAAGAAGAAGATACATGAATTAGCTAAAGAATTTAAGTTAAATAATACTGAATTAATAAGCAAACTAGACTCAGGTAATATAACTTCGAAAGAATTAGCTGAATTTAAAAAAGAATTTAAAAAAGATTTTAATGAATTAAATAAAGAAATGAGAAAGGAATTTAGTGAAAAGATGAAGGAAGAAAGAGAAAAAAACATTAACGAAACCGGAGAATTAAACGCTAAAATGTTAGGTCTCAAAAAAGAAGATGTAGCAAATATACTTCAAGATGAATCTTTAACATGGGATGAAAAACAAGCAAAAATAAGAGTCCTTGCTAAAGATAGAAACAAAGAAAGAAATGAGACTTTTGCAAAAAATTTAAACGATCTAAATGATCGAAAACGAAGGTAAAGGAGGCAAAATATGAAAAAAGCAATTTTATTGATGTCTTTGCTATTAGTTTTAGGACTAATAGTCGCAGGGTGCAATACAACGCCTATCCCGCAGGATGATGTTTTACAAACAGAAAATGTCCCTGTGCCTGTGCCTGAGAACTACGAAGAGTATGTAGACTCCCAAATAGTACCTGAGACTAGCTCTGTCGAAATAGGCGAATTAATCTAAGTTAGTAATTTAAACGATTTTTTTTATTTTTTTATTTTTTTCTGGTTTTTTTATAAATAAATTTATAATATATGTATGTTTTCTTATGAATATGTGACTTTATGAAAGAAAAAACACATGAACACAAAGAACATGGCAAAGAAGAAGGATGCGGACACAATTGTGCATGCGATGGCGATTTCGACATGGAAAAAGACTTCAACAAATTAACAATGGAAGAAGTAGTATATGGAAACCAACATGTTCTAAACATACTCCTAGATTTACTTATAGAAAAAGGAATAATAAGTGAACAAGAATTAAAGGATAAATTAGATCAAATGGTTGCTGAAAGTCCTGATGCGACAAGCGTTATGCTTGATCCTGAAGACGAAAACGAAGATATAAAATTCTAAGTATTTTCAATTTTTTCTCTTTTTTTTTATTTTTATTAAATTATTGCTATGTTGAAGCTTTACAATTTAGTGATGTCTATTACGTCTGGATTTTTTATGATGTCTAATCTGACGCGGTGTTGATTTATATTTGTGTGTTTGTAGAATTGTTTGAGTATGTCTTTGTTCATCATAAGTTCTTTGCTCTTCAAGTTGAGATGCTATAGGGTCTAAAGGTTCAGTTTCAAAAAATTCTGGATGTGTGGTAGTGTATTGATTGAAGGAGGTAATATTGAAGAGAAAATCAATGCTTTTATTTTGTGCTATAGGCATAGATATATTAGAGTAATTAGGAGTTGATGTGATAATTGTTTCTATATTAGGAATCGACTTTTTTTGTCGTTGTGTTATTTTTTCAGTGTTCATTTGAGGTTTTGGTTTAATAAATCTTGTAATTTTTGCAGCGGCATATTCTAACGCGATTAAAATAGGATAAAGAATTGTATCTGCGTGTAGTGAAGAGGCTCCTGCAGTTTGTCCTGCATCCATGTATTCTCTTTGAATAAAGGGTTTTCCTGTAAGATACATAAGATCTATAAGCATAAATGCTCCTGCAAATTTTACTTGATCTTTAATGAAATATTTCCAATTAAATTTTCCATTTTTTTTAGTATAAATATCTTTATTATCTAGTGCGTGAAATGCACCAACTGTCACAAAATCTGCTAAATAATCAGTTAATGTTCCAATTGTTGCAGCAGCTGCATTATTATTAAGAAGAGAATCTGCAAGATCTGAAATTACATAGCCTGTACTCATTCCTGCAACCATACCTAAAGTTGCATTTTTCATAAACGCAATATCTTTATGTTTGGTAAAGTACGTGCGATATTTTGTGCGTTGAGCGTATGTGTCTTGCATACTAGATATAATGTGAGCAATTATATAAATGTTACTGCTCAGTAAAGACTATTTATTTTTAGGAGGTGCACAAGTCAACCTTTCGCGTAAAGGTTATATGTATTATATATTTTGTAGTTTTATGTTTATAGAAGTAAATGGCAGAATTCTTGACAAAAGAAAATATAAATCAGATATTCTTCTACTTAAAAGATTAGTTGATTATGAACTCAAAGATTCTTTGAAAAGTTATGGGTTTGAAAAAAAAGAAGACTATTTTGTGCATTCACAATATGGCTTAAAACTTAAGTTAATATTTAAGGAATTAGAACAAAAACCTTTATAAAACCCTCTTCGTTTCTAATTATTATGGATGAGTCGGTGAAAACTAACTTATACCGGAGAAGAATTGTTATCAATTCCTCAAAAACAATCAGCATGATTGATTTTTTCTCCGACCATTAAAACAATAAAAAAGATATAGAGGCGTTAAAATGGGCAGAATGCATTCAAGAGCAAAAGGAAAATCTGGAAGCCATAAACCAGTAAAAAAAGTGGTCCCAAGTTGGTTAAAATATTCAGCAAAAGAAGTTGAATTACTTGTTGTAAAATATGCAAAAGAAGAAATGAAATCAAGCGTAATTGGTTTACATTTAAGAGATCAATACGGAATACCTAGTGTAAAAACTGTAACGGGTAAAAGCATAAATGCAATATTAAAAGAGAGAAAATTAGAGCCTGAATTACCAGAAGATTTGATGGCCTTAATTAAAAAATCAGTTTTATTAAACAAACATCTTGGAGTAAATAAAAAAGATTACTCTTCAAAAAGAGGACTTCAATTAACTGATTCTAAAATAAGAAGATTAGTTAAACATTACAAAGCGACAAAGAAACTTCCTCTTGATTGGTCATACAATCCAGAAAGATTCAAGATGTACGCACAGCAGTAAATCGCTGTTAGTTCGATTTTTTTTGTTTTTATTTTTACGTTATTTCTTTATTTGTTTTTTCACGTTTCTTCTTCTCTTTATTTGTTTTTTTCTCTTTTTATTTGTTAATAACGCGTGAATTTGTTGTTATGAAAAAATAGAATTTTAATATTAGTCTTTTATAGAATCATATTGTACTCTTACTTTTGAGTTATTAGGTAATTGAAAAAGGTATATTTGTGGTCCATCTAATTTTATTGGCTCTTCAGTTATGCCGAGTGCTCTTTTAAAGAAAGGTATGCGGTGATTAGCATAATTTCCTCTTGACCCTGGACCATTTTTATAAAAAACATAAGAATGAACATCTAATAAATCAAGCAAAGTTTCTTCTGATTCTTCGTTAATATTAATTACTTTAACTGTTTTTTCACCACATCCATCAGTATTATTCATTATGCTTGAATTTAACAAAAGGTCTTTTTGCATTTCTGTAAGTGATTGATAATTATGTTCTGGGCCATATCTATCATTTAATTGTAAAATTTGATCAATCATAAAACATGAAATATTATTTTATATTTAAATATTTCTGAATTCATTACTAAAAAGTAATTAATATTAATTTAAAGAAGTCGTGTTATTTGTATCTTCCAGAATTAGGCATTTGCCGTATGTAGTGCTCGTTCATATAAACAGGACGCAATGCAGGGATTGGTATTTGTTCGCTTTCCTTTGAAAAAGAAGAAACAATATCGAATAATTTAGATTCATATCGTCTATATGAGGCAAGTATTTTATCTATGCCTCCAAACATGTTGTATTTGAATCGTCTGTTAGTTTGTTCAAATTGTAATCTATTTTGAAGCTCGAGTTCTTTATGTCTTTGAATTTGTTCTTCACTATATTGTTGTTTTTCTCTTGCTTCCCAAACGCTCTGCGGAAGGTATTGTTCTTGCACAAAATCATCGACGCTCATACGATTTTTTAGAAAGAGGAGTATTTATTTCTTGCGGTAGATGAAATGAGGTGATTGTTGAGGGGTTTAACGTAGTTTTTTACTTTTCATCATCTTTTGTTTTTTCATTTTCGAGAATTTTCTTTATTTGTGGCCAATGTTCTTCTGCTGCAATAAAACCTATGCAATTATCAGATCCGCATTTGCAGGGATGATCTTTAAAATCTTCTGGGTCATATCCATAATTATAGAATAATTCTTCATATTGTCTTATGTCTCGTTTTGCAACAATCCATATGTGTTCTCCATCATTTTCTATGTCGCAATTTGGATTGCATGAATGATTAATGTATTTTGCATCATTTTCAGGAGTATTTCCATCTATGTCGTAAGTTTCATTTAATTCAAAAATGTAAACCATTCCTTCATTTTGATTTTTTTCGGCTTTTTCAAGTTGAGAATCGGCTCTTTTATCTGATTCTTCTTTTGTAACTTTGTCGCCGATGTATTCAATTATTTTGGTTCCAGTAAGTATGTCTTTTGATGCAAAAATGCCTTTGTTGTGAATGTTTGATTCTTTTATTATAATAAATTCGTGTTCCATTGTCTTTAGAATTTCTCGGCTGCTTAAAAAAGCTTTCTTTAACTGTGAACTAATAAATGAGTACTATTAAGTGGTTAAAAAACGAAAGATTTAAATAGTAGTATTACTAATTATTACTTATTGTTGCTACTTAGAGGTTGTTATGAAATACAAAGTATCAATTTGTGTCGATGAAGAAACCCTTCTAAAAATCAGAGAAGGAATTAGAACTGGTAAATTTAGAAATAGATCTCATGCTTTTGAATATTCCATCCAAAAAATAATGGAGGGAAAACAAAATGTTTAGAGAAAGAGTAGGAGAAAACTCGTCTAATTTAGATGTTGGCATGAGTCGTAAAACTGCAAATATTTTGTTAGATCAAGGTGTTTTAAATTCTAGAACTGATGCAGAAGATATATTGACTTTTTTGAAAGAAAAAGGATATTCTTTGCTTCAAAAACTTGGAGAAGGAAAAACAAGAGCTGCATTTCTTGCACAATATAATTCAGGCTACACTAGCAGTTTAAGGGTTGTAAAAATACCTTTTGAAAATTATGATGAAACATCTCTTTGTACAACTATAAATAAATCAAAAAGAAATTTAGATCAAAATGAAGCTATAATTTCAAATTTACTAATTCATCCTAATCTTATATCTATACTTGATAATTTTAATCATAAAAATATTAGCATTAATGTAGAAGAATATTTTCAACAAGCTCAAAGTCTTGAAGAATTAGTTGGAAAAACGGGTGCCATAAATGATCATAAAAAATTTATGAATATATTCTCTCAAGTTATTTTAGGAGTTGAATATGCAAATTTCAATGATACGAATCGAGATAGATTAAAATTATTTAGAGAAGGCATTCTTTTAAGAGATATAAAGCCCTCAAACATACTTGTTGGAAATGAAGGATTTGTAAAACATACAGATTTTCAAAACGCTGCAAAAATGGAAAATATAGTTGAACTTTCACTTCCAACAAGAGGAGGAACCGCGTATACTAGGCCTGATTTGATAAATTCACTTATAACTGGACTTCCAGAAAAAGCAACAAGACAAACAGAAGTTTATGCTGTTGCTGCATCAATGTATTACGCTTTAACTGGACATGATGCTTTTGATTATAAAATAAAAGAAATATTTTCTGAAGAACAAAAGGGAGTTCAAATAAATGTTGGCGATGTTACTCATAAAATAAATTTATTAATTGATGGGGTTGAACAACCAATAATATCTAAAGATAAACATGAAGTCGCACTTAAATTGGCATTAAAAGAAGTGCCATTAAAGTATAGAAAAGTTCTTTACAAGGGTTTAACTTTAAACGATAATAATTCATATACAAATATAATTTCTATGAAAAATGATTTCGAGAAATTAAATACTCCTACAAGAAGAGATTTTATTGAAGGGTTATATAATTCGATAAGACCTGCACTTATGATTTTAGCAGGAGGTATAGCTATTGGTGCAATTGGGCTTTTTGGGCAATATCAAAATGCAAGAACTCCAGCTAGACCAACGATGATGGAAATTTTACAAACTCAAGATTATAATAATTTTAGCATGAAAACTTGGAATAATTCGCAAGATAGTTTGTATACGATGGATTTGTTGAAAAATAATTTTGATGATTTGCGTTTAGACCTTCCAAAAATATTAATAGATGTTGAAGGCGAAAAAACAGAGGAATTAGAGTACGTTAATATGGTGTCTTCATTTTCTAAAAATGTTCATCAAATAGATGAAAGATTAATGACATCATTACTTGCATCTTGCGCTATAAATGGATCAAGCGTAAAAGAGGTTAATAAGATTTATGGAGTTAATGGTAATGAACAAAGACTTGACAAAACATATGTCCCAAAAGGGTTTGTGTTAAGAGTTAATTCACGTTTTAACGGAGCGAATACATCTGATTCGGAGAAAGGTGCTATGGCTGCATTATACTTAAAAGCGTGCATGGCAGGCCAAGGAATAGGCAATAGTACTGATGAGTCAAGAGGCGATGTGGCTGATTTATTTGCTAGTTATTTTTGTTCAAATGAAGAAATAAACACTGCGAGAATTAAAACTAATAGTTTAAAATATTTTCCAAGACTTAATGGTTCATTTTTAGAAATAGGATATGGGCGTTTTTTACCATTTGAGAAAGTTAATTTGATAAATGATGCTGTTGCTATTTATTTAATAACTGATGAGTCTGGCAAAATAAATTTAGATAAAATTCCTAAATTAGATGGATTATATGGTCAATACAAAGAATTGTTGGGGCC
>Ga0172379_10011348_pt1 | contig 10620 bp, 9 predicted proteins | sample GrowelOW334metaG_FD_119756 | JGI IMG/M metagenome (GOLD analysis project Ga0172379, IMG submission 119756) | Groundwater microbial communities from an aquifer near a municipal landfill in Southern Ontario, Canada - Groundwater well OW334 metaG | ecosystem: Environmental > Aquatic > Deep... | reverse complement strand
GATGGCACGGAATAATCGTAAAGTTTTAAAAATCGTTCAAAATTCATATTGTTTATAAATACACGGTAGGCTTTCTAAATTTCTGGCACTACATACCGAATTAGCAGATGCTCTGGGCAATTATTTTTTAGGAACGCCTCGGAGGCGCTTTCGCGCCGAGAGAGAAGCAAATTTTATAGCAATAAAATTATGCTGTTTCCTAAAAGATAATTGGCTGGAGCATCACTTTTTATATCCCGAAGAGCCAAACCCTCCTTCCCCGCGGACACTGCCGGAAAGTTCGTCCGCTTCTTCAAATTCGCATATCTCTATTTTGTTAAAAATTCCCTGCGCAATTTTATCACCGGGATTTATTTCAAAATCTTCCTGCCCGTGATTAATAATGATTATCCCCAATTCTCCCCTGTATCCCGCATCTAAAGTACCCGGAGTATTTACGATCGAAATGCCTTTTTTGAGCGCCAGACCACTTCGCGGCCTGATCTGAAGTTCATAGCCGATCGGAAACTCAAAGGAAAGCCCGGTTCCGACCAAACATCTCTCGCCCGGCTTCAGAGAATGTTTCGTGATAGCAAAAAAATCCACGCCAGCATCGCCTTCGTGAGCATATTTCGGAACCACTGCGTCTTTATGTAATTTTTTAATTTTTACTTTCATTTTTTTATATTTTCTAACTTTAAACTTATAACTTAAAACTTAAAACTTTTAACTATCCGATTTCGCTGCCCGGCTTTACATCTTTATCCGGCACAAGCATAGCGATCCCATTTTCATCGCTTGCCGCCAGTATCATTCCATTACTTTCCAAGATCAATTGTTCTACCTGTCCATCTGCGGTTTTAATTTTAATAGTAAATTTTCTTAGTTCTAAATTCGCCACAATCACAATCTGTTTGCCAATTAAATTTTCCGGCCCGCCCCCGCACCCAGTTTCTGGGTGAGGGGGTGAATAAGATTTTCCTATTCCGGCTATTACCTGCCTATTTATCAAAACTCCCGCCTCGTCTTTATCGCCGGCATCCAAAATAAGCTTCAATAGCTTTTCCGATCCCTCCACCCGGCTCGCCTCCAAAACCTTAGCGGTTTTTAATTCAATTTTTGAAAAATCGTCATAATTGATCATAGTTTATATATTTTAAAAACTTCCTCGCCTCTTTTATTATAAATGATTTCCTCCTCGCCTTGCATTAAAGATCTTTCCGCTTCGCCCGAAGCGCTATTTACCGGCCAAATAAAATAACGGACCGCAAAACCCGAACGGTCAAAATAATCGAAACCATTTTCCATTAAATATGAAAAATAATCCTGAGTTGAAAGGATCGGCCAACCCCCATAAACATGCCTTCTCTCTAAAACCCACAAACGCGCAAGGCCATTCCAATCCCCTCCGTAAACGATCATCGCCGGATAAGCGCCAAATTTTTTTTCCGAAGCCGCTGCCAATCCTTCCTGTTTCACATCTTCCAAAAATTTATACTTTGCCGTAAATGTCAGCGCCGGCATCTTGCCCGCCAATTCTTTTTCCAAATATTCATCAAGCTCGTTATATCCAAAATTATAATTCTCGGAACGGACCGGCGAAGACAGCCAAAATTTAGGCCCAACGGGATAGTAAGCAATCAAATTATTATAAAAATAAAATATTTCAAAGATAACAATAACCATCAGCCCAAAAGATAAAGATTTTCGGCGTTTCGGATATGCTTCAAACACATAATTAAACATGAAACCAACTCCCAGAGCCATAAATGGGCTAAGCATGCTCAAAAACCTATAAGACGGCCCGATAACAAAAATAATAAAGACTAGAATTCCCAAAAAAGACAAAGGCAGCAACGATCTTGCCGATCCATTCATCTTTTTCCATTGTTTCGCATACACGACTAAAGACACTAAGAATAACGACAAGAAGAGCCAGGAATTACTCGACAATACACGCAAGGGGAAAATAGTGATCCTTTCTTTCAATCCGCCGATCTCCTTACCTGGCTCAACCTGCCAGTCTGGAGTATTTTGTTGAAACAGATAGGAAAGCTGGAAATCAAAATGCCCCTTCAACTGATAAAGTTTGTAATTATAAAAAATGACGGGACTAAAAATTAACACCGCTATGACTACTCCAAGCCATAAATTCTTATTTTTAAATAAATCCCTTCTATATATAAGAAGGTGAATTAAAAATATAGGAACCAATATGAATGCAGTATATTTAGTTAAAAATGCCAGCCCCAAAACGACCCCAAGCCAAATGAAATACTTGCTATTCTCCAGTGCTTTTAAAAATACATAAAGCGCCAAAAGTATAAAAAACAAAACATACGATTCCTGAAGACCTAAACGGGAAATGTAGCCTGCGTTAACGGTTACCGCGTAAATCAGCGCCGAAAAAAATCCGGCCCTTTCTGAAAACAAATGTTTGCCAACCAAACAGACTAGCCAAACCGACAGTATCCCCAAAATTGCAGACGGAAAACGCATTCCAAAATTATTGGCGCCAAAAACATCCATTGAAAAATGTTGAGCCAGAAAAACCAATGACGGATGGTCGTGGAAAGACAGCTTGGTCCAAAAAGGCGCGTTAGGATCTGTCCATTCCAAGGGCGTTGGCTGAAGCGGAGCCTCGTCAAAATCCATCATTCCAATCCCCCTGAAGCCATAGAACACCTCATCATTCACAACATCTCCGCGCGACAAAAAAGACAGCCTTAAAACCGCCGCTAAAAACAATACCGCAAAAAGAATTTTTTTATTTTTACTCATTGATCTTGATCGCTTCTAAATAAAGAAATAGCGGGATCTCTTTTCTGATCTTGTCCTCGGCTTTCGCCCTCGGACCTGGCTGGCTCTTTTTATTGGAATTCCATTCTTCCAGTCTGTCCACCGCAAAACCATTTTTGCCTAAAAGTTTAAAATAATACTGGAGCGGCCTGTGGAAGGAAATAGTTTTTTCTTCCGGTTTATCTCCGGGATGCATTTGTATATCGATCTTAGATTCGGAAAGATACTGATCGATTCTTCTGTACTGATCATTGGTTTTTTCGTCCCACTGCCAACTGCTTTGTTTTGGAATGCGGAAAGCCGGATGATTTAAAACTAGGAATAATTTGCCGCTTGGTTTCAATACTCTCTGGCATTCTTTAAAAACACCTGAAACATTCTCAATATTTTGGATCGCCAGAACAATAACGATCTTGTCTATGCTTTTTTCTTTTATAAAACCAAAATCGTCTGCCGGAGAAACCTTATATTCTATTTTATTATTTTCCTTGCCCGCTATAGCTTTAGCGAAGGAGGGCTCTTTGCCTATTTTCTCGGCTAAACCGATAAGTTCTTTTGAAATATCAACCCCGGTCACTTTGGCGCCCAGTTTAAACAATTCGCGGCTAAAAAAACCCTGGCCGCAGGCCAGATCCAAAACCAGCTCGCCCTTTTTGATATCCATCAAGCGAACAAGGTTCGGAAGGATCAATTCTTTTTGGTAAGTCCCTTCTTCTTTTTCGAGCAGATCCGAATACCACCCGGCCACTTTCCCCCAAGATGTTTTGTTGTCCTTATTTTTCATGTCGGTCTGCTGGGAATTGAACCCAGGCCTCACGCACCTTCACCCCCGCACCAAATATTTATTCCGTCGGACTGCTGGGAATTGAACCCAGGCCTCACGCACCCGAAGCGTGTATACTACCGCTATACGACAGTCCGTATTAAGTTTTGGTGTGGGGGCGTGGCGTGTATACTACCGCTATACGACAGACCGATAAATTTCAATTATACTTATATTAATGGAAAAAGAGCAAAGAATCAAAAAAATAATAATAAAAAGAAAGGACGACTTCATCACCGCGCTGGAAAAAAACTGGCGTGACTGGACGCTTAAACCGCTCACTAATTTATTTGAAAGAGTTGGAATTACAGCTAATCAAATAACCTATGTAGGATTCGGCCTTATTTTTGCGGCTATATATATGTATATCGCCGACTTTAGCATTAAGTCTCAGCTTATAGTCTTAACCCTGGCGGCAATTTCCGATGCCATAGACGGACCGACTGCCAGAAACAACAATAATGTCACTATAAAAGGCACATGGCTAGACCATATCAGGGATGGTTTTTTGGTAGCTTGGGCGTCCTACCTTATTTATCATTATCAATTATTAAGTTTAGAAATTATTATTATTGTTTGGGCATTACAGCTGCTGCTGGTTTGGATCTGCCTCAAAGATTTCATTCTTAAATATCTTCAAAATATCTCAGATCAAGAAACTGATATTCTTGTAGAGAATTTCTCTTTGGACAATCTGCAGGCATCGGTCATCGGACGCCTTCAATTTTTCTGCTGGACCGTGGGATATGGACTACTGCTTCTCACCCTAGTAATAAATGCGCCGATCCTGCTCACTATCGGCGAAGCCCTGATAATAATTGAAATAATCTTTGCCGGCTTAGATATTCTAGAAAGCTATCAAAAAACCATAAAATAATAAGGACAAAAAAACTGCATTGATATGCAGTTTTTTTTATTTTATACAAAATACTTTTTCTTTATCTCTTCCTCAACTTCCGTTTGGGCTTCATTGGCTGATTTTTTAGCAAATTTAGCCATCTCGGCCAATTGTTCATCTTTTAAAACATTGAGTGTCTTTGCTTTTTCTAACAAGATCTCTTTTTTATTGTTTATCGGGTCATCTAAAACTTCCTCAAGAAGAATGGCTAAAATAGCTCCAATTCTGGGTCCGGGGATCATATTTAGATCTTTCATCAGATCACTGCCGTCAAGCTGAAGCATTTTGGCGCTGATAGGGTCCTTGCTTACTTTCTCGATCCTGAATTTCAAATGCCTCAATCGATACGGCTGAGCCTTTGGTACGCCTGAACCGATCCTGTCAGCCTCTCTGAGTAAAAATAGATCTTCTATATTCTCTGATCCGACCCTTCTTAATAAGCGCCTGGCGCCGGCGTCAGTAACTGTTTCCGGATCATAAACAAACATATGTTCACGAATAAGACCAATTACTTTTTCAGAGATTTCCTTAGAAAAATGAAGCCTGTCCAATATCCTAGCCGCCAATTTGGCGCCAATCACCTGATGGCCATAAAAAGTAGCGTCGGGCCCCTCTCCTCTTTTGCTTAACGGCTTGCCTACGTCATGAAAAAGCGCGGCTAATCTGATCTCTAGTGAAAAATTTTTATCCGCTGCATATTCCAGAGATCTTAAATTATGTTCAAAAACAGTAAAAATATGATGATGATTCTGAGAAACCCCCACGCCGTCCATAAGCTCGGGCACAACATATTTCAAAAGCCCTAGCTCCCTAAATTTATCAATGCCCCCGGTAGCGCCATCAGCCATTAAAGTTTTAGAGAATTCATCGCGGATTCTTTCTTTTGAAACGAATTCCAAAAGTCCGACATTTTTCCTGATAGCCTCTTCTGTTCCGCTTTCAATCTCAAAATCAAGCTGGGCCATAAAACGAACCGCCCGCATCATTCTCAGCGCGTCTTCCTGGAAACGATCCTCCGGATCGCCCACAGCTTTGATGATCTTCTTGCCAAGATCCTGAATGCCGCCGAACGGATCAATAAGTTCAAAGGGTTTTTTCGGATCCATTCTCAAAGCCATGGCATTCACGGTAAAATCCCGGCGTGCCAGATCTTCCTCTACGGTTTTAGCGAACACCACTTCATCGGGATGCCTTTTGTCGGTATATTTTCCCTCCAAACGATATGTAGTTATTTCTATGATCCTCAATCTCGGATCGGAAGAATCCGTTTTTACCCCGACTGTGCCAAAATTATTTTCATATACGCTTTCAGGAAACATTTTCTGGATCTCTTCCGGCCTGGCATTTGTAGTGATATCCCAATCTTTCGGCTCCTTATCCAGCAAAATATCCCTCACGCAACCGCCAACCAGGCACGCCTCAAAACCGGCCTTAAGCAAAGCTTCGGAAACTTCTTTTATCTCTGGTTTTTCTATATTCTTCATCATTATAAATATAGCCTACTTATTGCCGGTTACCAATTCAACAGTTTTGACAAAAAAACGATTTAGTGGCATACTACACATTAGCAGTTTAAACAATAAAAGGATTTGACGGAGTTTGCTTCCTATGAATTGAAGCATGGAAAGCAATAAAGCGAGAGCAATATCATCCAATCTTGCTTTAGAAGAGACGACGGTCTCTTGCGGCAACAAACCGCCTCCGTCATTATACTACAGCCCCCTTGTCGAAGGGGGCTGTACTTTTTTTAAAAAAATTGGAAGTTAGCAAAAAAATAATATAAACTTGATATAGGCAGATAGTCTATGCCCCTGTCTTTCAACGGATAGGATTCCTGGCTTCGAACCAGGCGATGGGGGTTCGATTCCCTCCGGGGGCACCAACAAAATTCCCCCAGCTAATTAGCTGGGGGAATTTTTATTTTCTACTTCCTAAAAACATCCATCACGCTGCCCAATAATTTCTGTACAAAACTGCTTGGCGGAGGAGGCGGGGTCTGCTGTTGCATCGGAGACTGTTGTCCTTGCGGGGGCTGCATACCCTGTTGCTGGCCGGGCTGACCTTGCTGTCCCTGAATAAACTGACCCGGCTGGTTTTGTTGTCCGGGCTGCATTTGCTGATTTGGTTGGCCCTGGATCATTTGCTGGCTTTGTCCCGGCTGACCTTGGATATATTGCCCGGGCTGATTTGGCGCCGGCACAGGACCGCCTTGAAGCGGTAATTGGTTTTGTATGTTTTGAAACTGTTTAATATCTTTCAGCTCGAAATTTCCGCCATCAACTCCGGCTGGAAGCTGGCCATTTCTGACCGCTTCTTCTATTTTTGCCCTCATTTCTTTTTCTATTTCTGGAGATAACTTATCCATCTGTTGTGTTCCGGGAGCAAATTGCGTACCTTCTATTCCCATTCCCGGGCCATTACCATTTTGACCGGAACCGGGATTGGAGCCTTGACCCTGATTAGGACCGCCATTTCCACCGCCATTGCCGGTACCGTTACTCCATCCACTTTGTCCCCCGCCACCGTTATTATTACCAGGACCTCCAACTGAGCCGCCTTGGCCTTGGTTAGGGCCGCCGGCACCGCCAGGCTGGCCTTGCTGCGGTTGAAAATTTTTACATTCTTCCTGATGAGACTCGCAATAAGCCTTGCACTCTTCAGGACCCTTGCATCCTCCCGGCCCGGCTTGCTGCGGCATCTGCTGGCCGCCCTGATTTACAGCGCCCGGCCCCGGTTGAAAATTATTTCCAGGTTTGCCCTGCTGATTATTCTGCGGATAATTACCACACTTCGCCGTTGAACCCGAGGGACAAACCGGTTCTTTATCCGAGCCTACTTTCGCCGACGCTACAAATTCTCCTGATCCGTCAACGCATGCCAACTCCGTCGGATTTCCATTCGCATCAGGCTGGCACATATCCGCCCATGGCTGAATTTGCTGATCTTGTCCTTGTTGATCTTGGCCGTTCTGATTTTGATTCGGCCTATTTTCTTGTATGCCGAATTTTTGAAAACACTGGCCGATAGTCTCGCCCGCTTTTTGGGGAACCATGGATCCGTTCTTCATTTTTTCAACAACATCTGCGCCCAATGAAGATGATATGCAATCCAAAACTTCCTGAGGGATCTGGCTGAACGATTCTCTCATCTTCTGCTGACCCTCTTCCATTTTTTTCAGATCAGCCTCCGGGATCATTCCGTTATCTTTGCCAAATTGAAAACAAGTCTCTTGGTTATCGGGATTATCACAAAACACCTGGCAGGCTTCTTTGCCTATGCATCCGCCCGGTCCCTTGCCACCGGTCTTCCTCATCATCGCCGCGTCTTCCGGCTTCATCATCCCGGTGGCTTCGCCGAATTTAATGCACTCTTCCACATGCGATTCCTGGGCGCAATATGCTTGGCATTCCTGCTCGCCTTTGCAGGCGGGCGGCTTGATGCCCTGTTTTATGGCCTCCAAGGTTTTTTGCGCTTTTTCTTTGTCCTGCTCCGGCATCATTCCGGCCTCAACGCTGAAATTTATGCATTCTTCCATGTGTTCCGCGCTGGAACAATATGCGTCGCATTCTTCCGGCCCGTTGCACGCCGGCATTTTTACGCCTCTCTTAATAGCTGCTAAAACCTTCTTCGCTTCTCCTTGTTTTTGCTCGTCCATAATTCCCGCCTCAATGCCAAAATTCATACACTCTTCCATATGAGCGGAAGATGAGCAATATTTGTCGCACGCTTCCGGACCGCTGCAAGCCGGCGGTTTCACGCCCCGCTTGAGAGCGGCTAAGACTTTCTGGGATTCTTCTTGTTTTTTCTGATCCATCATTCCGTTCTTTATCGCAAAAGTGATGCACTCTTCCATGTGGTCCTGATCGCCGCAATATGCATCGCATTCAACTTGCCCCCTGCATCCTCCCGGCCCGATCATTCCCGCCTCCTTGAATTTCTTCGCCATTGCCAATTCTTCGGGGCTCAAAAGATTTTTTTCCTCGGCAAATTTAAGACAAGCCTCGGTATTTTTGGTATTATCGCAAAATATCTTGCAATCCTCTTTGCTCGCGCAATTGCCCAATTCTTTTACAGGAAACTGGATATCTCCCGGCATTTTTTGCTCCTGCGGCTGGAGCGTTTGAGCCATAGCGGAACCGATGATCGAACCCGACACCATTACCCCTAAAATTATCACCGCCGCGCTTAATTTATTTTTATTCATAATTATATTTTTAAAAATTTATTTGAACGGATTGACCTTTACATCCGAAAAAGGATTCGTATTGCTGTACGGATTCGTATCGGGCAAATTGTCCATTGAACCGACCGTCGTATCTATAGCCGGCAAAACTCCCTGAGACACATCTTGGCTGACCGATTCCAGCGTTTTTTGCAGGTCATTCGCGGCTTTCTCGGCCGGAGACTTCTGCATATAGGTCCTCCAATAATAGAACCCTCCGCCCAAAATTAATAATACTAAAATGCTGATAATTATATATTTTTTAGTCATACATTTATTATACTCCCTAAAAATAAAAATAACTCACGCTCAATTGTGAATTATTAATTTCTGTGCCCCGGCAAGGGATCGAACCTTGGACCGTCTCCTTAAGAGGGAGCTGCTCTACCAACTGAGCTACCGGGGCAATTCTGACTCACAACTAACAACCGACAACGAACAACACTAAATTTATAACAAAAACAACATAAAAACAACTCATTCGCTACCTATAGTACCCGACTTTCCTGAGCCAATAATCATTCTCCCATTCCCAAAGTTTTTTGGCGCCCAAAAAAGCCGCGAAATCGGACTTCCAAAAAGGAAATTCTTGTATCTCCGTCACTCCGGTCAATTCCGACCATTCGTGGTCGTCGTTGATGCACATCGGCTTGATCCCTTTTTTAATTTTGTCCCTTCCGCCTTTTGGCCTAAGCGAAGCGCCGCAGCGCAGGCATTTTTTAGTTTGGTCGATCCGCAATATCCACCTGGTTTCCAGAGACGGGATCTCGTCCAGCAAAGCTTCGATATAAGCCGAGGTCTGAAGATTGTAATCCCTATAAATAGACTGCGAGGTTTTTATATCCAGCACGCCGAATTTTCCGTCGATCAAAGCCAATGCATCAATGGTGCCGGCATATTTATGAGTCGGGTGAAATATCCTTTTTTCCACCATATCTTTTTCAACATGGATATTGGTCTTTTCAAAAAATTCCATAAAAGCAGCGACGGCCGGCTTTATGCTCTCGGGAATTTCCACTTTATCGCCCACCATTATCTTTTCAACCGTTTCGTGTATCAGAGTTCCTTCCTTGGCGGAATTTTCCGTCATAGCCTTGGCGGCGTCATGGCTGGGCATATCGCCATAAAATTTATAAAGCGCCGGCTTGGATTTTATCTCCACTATTTTGGTGACGCGCGGATACCAAATTCCGCCGATATCATAACCGCAGGTTTTCTTGAATTCTTCCTCGTTTTTGAAATATGCCATTTTTTATAATTTAGGAACTAATGCCGAAAGCGCCCAGAACATAAGGCCTGAAGATCATGCCTAAAATAAAAACCATAATGAATAAAACCGTGAAAATAAATATCTGTTTGAACATAAATATCGCCAAAACTATTTTTTCAAAATAAAACTGTTCACGATGCCATAGAATGTCTCTTTATACCCATCCCAGCTGCTTTTAGCCGTATTGAACGATATTATCCAAACATCCTCGCCCTCTCCGGCGATCACTGCCATCAGAATTTTGAAATTCACTCCCTGCTGGGTTAATTCCGCTTCCATGGCGTGCGCAGGACTGCCGCCTACGGATATATCCCGGTCTTTGGTAAAAACGGCGCCGGGAATAACCTGCACAAAGCCGTCTTTAACGGTTTTCACATATTCACCCATGGTTTTCCCCTGAAGCACGTCATAGCTTACCGCGAAATAACTTTTAAAATTGATCTTCTTTGCCGCAGGGTCATTAAGGTCTTCTTTAACATTGACGGCCATTGCCGAAGCCCCGACCGGAGGCTCAGCCTTTATCCACCCCGCGGGGATATCGAGAGAAAAATCGTCCGTCACCAATTTATTAGGAAGCTGCACGGTTTTTGTTCCCTCTTGCGTCTCCGAAGCCTTGCCTTCCGTAATAG
>Ga0172379_10011347_pt1 | contig 10620 bp, 12 predicted proteins | sample GrowelOW334metaG_FD_119756 | JGI IMG/M metagenome (GOLD analysis project Ga0172379, IMG submission 119756) | Groundwater microbial communities from an aquifer near a municipal landfill in Southern Ontario, Canada - Groundwater well OW334 metaG | ecosystem: Environmental > Aquatic > Deep... | reverse complement strand
TAATATAATAGTAGTACCTATTATGAACTCACCAAAGAAAATAATTGTAGTCGAAGAGGATGTTATCATCGGCGATGTTCTTGCAATAAAGCTTAAGAAACTTGAATATGTCGTGGACAAGGCACGGGATGGAGTTGTAGCGATGCAGAAAATTCGCGCGACGAAGCCCGACTGTATTGTTTTGGATATTCTCTTGTCGAGTAAAGCAGGCATACAGCTGTTCCAAGACCTAAAGGCAGATGCTGCACTTAAAAATATTCCTATTCTTCTTACCGCAACTGCAGAAGACCGCGATGAGGTTAAGCATGCACGTGAGCTCGGCGCACGCGATTTTTTGATAAAGGCAGTTATCGATCCTAACGAGGTGATAGAAAAGGTCAAACAATTATTATCTGCAGGGGCTGCAGCACCAAGCGCCCCATCGACACCGGTTACTGCGGCACCAGCACCTGCGGCTACCACAAGCGCGCCGACGCCAGCAGCATCAGGAAAAACATTTGTATTGGTAATTGAGGACGACAAATTTTTGAGGGAGCTTCTTGTTCGCAAACTCGGAAGCGAAGGTTTTGATGTTGAGAATGCTATTGATGCTACCGCAGCATATGCCGCACTGGAAAAGCGCAAGCCGACCATTATCCTCTGTGATCTCATTTTGCCGGAAGTGAGTGGTTTCGAGATTTTGGCAAAAATAAAGGCAGATCCAAAAACAAAGGACATCCCCGTAATTATTTTGAGTAACCTTGGGCAAAAAGAGGATACCGATAAAGCAATGGCTCTTGGGGCAAAGGACTTCATGGTAAAGGCAAACTTTACACTTGATGAAATTGTGGAAAAAATTCGAGCAACTCTTGCATAGTTTTTTAGCGTCTATTTATTGTTCGCGAGTTGCGAAATTTGGTCGTGCCTGGTAGGATAGCCTGAGCTTAAGCGGGATTAGTTTAATGGTAAAATAACAGTTTTCCAAACTGTGGTTGGGAGTTCGATTCTCCCATCCCGCACTATAGAAAAATGCCGCAGTTATATAACTGCGGCATTTTTCTATAGTGCGGGAAGATGGGAGAATCGAACTGGCCGGAGCGATGCCGAGCAAGCATGCGAGGCCGCGAGGCGGGGCCTGCGGAAATTTCTGAGCGACGGCGAAGAAATTATCCGGGGCTTCGACTCCCATCCCTGCGACGGCGAGCAAATTATCTGGGGCCTCGATATGTCGCGTTTCAATTGACGGTACGCGACGTGATTCCGCAAAATCACCATCCTGCACAAAAAAATAGCCCACCGGTTGGTGGGCTATGCTGGTTCGGGAGGATTCAGTCCAATGTTCTGTCCCACTCTTGCCTGAACTCGAGGATAAGGCGCTCAACTTCTCGCGCTTCCTCGAGGGTCAGATATTCGTGGGCCATTCGCATCAGTTCGTGTTCAGAGCTTGAGCTCTGTGACCCTCGGTCTTTGACATACGAGTTTACGAGCCAAAACACTTCTTGCTTGTTCAGGTTGCGGCCGAGGAGTTTTTGCGCTGCACCTTCCGCGCGGTGCCAGCCGTTCTTAGCGACTTCGCGCACGATTTTTTCCTTGACACCTTTTGATGATCCGAAGTAGACAGCCTGTAACGCTGCGCTCAATGCGTCACTATTGGCTAGGAGCTTCCATCCCTGGTTACTCCTTTGGAATATTTTCAGATACCGGAGTGCCACAAAGTCGACGACCAAGGGAGGCGGCTTCAATTTTTCCAGTAAAAGCAGTACGGGAATTTCAGCAACGCTTTTGTAGCGGATTTTAGTTACCTCATCACTGCTAACATTGAGAAAATCAAATAGTTTGCGGTTTGGTGTTGCTTTTGTGGGTTTTTCTTGGATGATGGCGTCAATCAAGGTAGTCAAAACCAGGTACAAGGTAGTATTTTTCTGTGTCTCGACGACCATGGGGTCCGTCCTTTCAGGGTGCTTATCACCTGGGAATCAGGAGATTTTCTGTCTAGTATATTAGATTAATGCACAGGTAAAAGCAACTCAACAGTAAAACAAAAAACCCCGGCATATGCCGGGGTTTTTGTAGAGGGAGTTATTATTTCACTGCGTCTTTCAATGCTTTTGCTGCGCGGAACTTTGGTACCTTTGTTGCAGGAACCTGGATTGCCTCGCCTGTCTTTGGATTGCGAGCTGTACGAGCTGCGCGTGGCTTTACTGAAAAGATACCAAGGCCTGCGATTGATACTTCACCGCCACCCTTGAGTGTCTTTACCAACGTTTCGAGAACTGTATCAAGTGTCTGCTCTGCCAATACTTTCGTGCCTCCCATTTTTTCGTGAATAATTTCAACGATTGCTGCTTTGTTCATAATAATTTCTGATTAAACTTTTAATACTTAAACGAGATTCTCTCTTCATTTTTCGAGAAAAATGAAGATGGAGCTACGGAACCCCCTCGACGTGGGTCAGACCTCCTTGCCGAATAGTATACCCCCACACCCACTTTTTGGCTAGTGTTTACAAGGCTAATCTAGGTAATTGGTCAAAGCTAGCATGGCCATCAGTGTGCCAGGGTATGGCCAGCCCAATAATGCAAAAAGTAGGTGTGGGGGTATAACCTCCACCCCACTTTTATGCAATAATACCAAGCCCTTACGCCAATTGTGTGTTAACTGGAGCAAGCCCAGTTTGCGGACCGACCTCATAGCGAGGGGTGCCTCTTGTGTGGGGACTAGCGAGCCTGACTACCGACAGGCAGGCGTGACGGCGCGAACTCGAGGAATTTTTCAGCAGAAAAATATCCGTACCCCACACGAGACGGCTCCCGAGCGGTCTCTATCTTGCGTACTCAATAGCACGTGATTCTCGAATTACCGCTACCTTAATTTCGCCGGGGTACTTGAGCTCTTTTTCGATACGAAGCGCGATATCCCTGGCGAGTGTTTTTGCCTCCAAGTCAGTGATTTCCTCTGGTTTTACAAAGACTCTGAGCTCTCTTCCTGCCTGGATGGCATATGTCTTTTCTACAACGGGGAACGACTTTGCAATAGCCTCGAGGTTTTCAAGTCTGTTGATATAATTTTCTGCAGAATCGCGGCGTGCACCCGGCCTGCCACCAGAAATTGCATCAGCGGTTTGCACAATAATTGATTCCAACGTCTCGTAGGGGTATTCCTCGTGGTGGGATTGCATCGCCTGAATAATACGTGGGTCAGAATTGAATTTTTGGAGAAGTCTTCTTCCAATTTCAACATGTGTCCCCGGGACTTCATGGTCGACCGCTTTGCCGAGGTCGTGGAGGAGTGCACCAGCTTTTGCCACCGCAACATTAGCGCCGAGCTCCTCTGCTATCATTCCGGCAATATGAGACATTTCGATCGAGTGTTGCAAGACATTTTGACCATAACTTGTTCTGAAGTGGAGGCGCCCTAGAATTGCTACAATCCGCGGATCCAAACTAAAAACTCCGCACTCGTATGCTGCCTGTTCGCCTTTCTCTCTGGTTGTCTTGTTTATTTCAACGCGGGCCTTTTCAACTGCTTCCTCGATTTTTGCAGGCTGAATACGCCCATCCTCTATTAGCGTTTCGAGTGCTACCCTGGCAATCTGCCGACGGATTGGGTCAAAAGATGAAATGAGGATTGAGCCCGGAGTGTCGTCAATTATAACTTCAACTCCTGCTGCGCGTTCGAAGGCACGGATATTGCGTCCTTCTTTCCCAATAATTTTTCCTTTTACTTCGTCGGAGGGCAGTGCAACAGATGTTGTCATCATCTCTGCTGCAGTAGAGGTCGCAAGGCGCTGAATTGAAGTTGCAAGAATGTCCCGAGCGGTTTGTGCGAGACGCTCTTCGCCGTCCCTCTCAAGTTTTTTCATCCTTACTTCGATGTCTTCTGTGTAGAGCTTCTCTGTTCTCTTGAGCAGCTCTTCTTTTGCCTCCTCTGCTCCTAGCCGCGCGATACGCTCAAGTTCATGTTGAGCGTCCGCACGTTCTTTGTTTGTTTTTTCACGGATAATCCGTAGCTCCTCTGCTTTTTCTTTGATGTGCGTGACCTCTGTATCGATATCGAGTTGGCGCTTGTCCAGGAACTCCTCTTTTTTTACAAGTCGCTCTTCTGTTTTTTTGAAACGCTCATCATATTCACGTTCTTCTTTGTGTAGCTCCTCGTTGCGATCCTTGGCTTGCTGGTCGGCGCTCTCTATGATTTTTTGTGCTTCTTCCTTCGCTGACAAGAGGACTTGTTTTACTTCAAGCTCAACTGACCCGCGGCGGCTTAAAGCAACAAACCAGCGTAGGAGGTAGCCAAGAGCTGCTCCAATGAGGATTGCCATCACACCGCCAAGCGTGAGAGCAATGTTTATATTCATGCTAAAACCCCATAAATCTTGAAATTACTGACGTTTTGGGCTTTTTCTCTGATTCTCTGGGTGGTTATACTGCCGATAATAATGCTTCTGCTACTACCTTTTATGGTGTCAAAATTAAATTTAAGTGGAACAAGGTCATAGTAGCGCTTGCGAGATGCGCGCGCAAGTAGAAAGTATAAAGTCCATAAAGCCAAAAGTGGGTGCAGTAATGCACCCACTTTACAAACTATGCGACTTTATAGACCTTCGACTAACCTCTCGGATTCTTTGGTTTGTAGATCTCGTCTACAATTCCATACTTCTTTGCTTCGTCGGATGACATGTAAAAGTCGCGGTCGGTATCCTTTTCGACTTGTGCCAGTGGTTTGCCGGTATTTTTTGCAAGAATTTTGTTTAAATTCTCACGAGTTTTTAGGATATGTTTTGCGGTGATTGCTATATCCGATGCTTGCCCCTCCGTGCCACCCCATGGCTGGTGAATCATAACCTCCGCGTTAGGAAGAATGAACCGCTTGTTTTTTGCGCCGGCAGAAAGGAGGACAGCTGCCGCTGATGCGGCAATTCCAACACAGATAGTAGATACGTCGGGTTTTACGTGTTGCATCGTGTCGTACATCGCAAGCGCAGCGCTAACCGAGCCGCCGGGAGAGTTGATGTACAGGTAGATATCTTTTTTGGGATCCTCTGATTCTAGGAACAAAAGTTGAGCAATCGTAATGTTTGCTACGTTGTCATCAATTGCACCGGAGAGGAAAATGATACGCTCCTTGAGGAGGCGCGAATAGATATCATAGGCACGTTCACCAAACTGGGACTTCTCGATGACGGTTGGTATTAAATATGACATACCGCGATAGTAGCACATTTTCTGACTGTTGCAATATCCACGGCATTGTTGTAGGATTTTGCACAGGTAATTCAACCAAAGCAGTTCCTTCTTAAAGAAAGGGGCACCCTATGTGTCAATTTAACATTTCGGAGTTCCCGGATGACTGGTTTGACCTAGACGATACGGTGATACCAAACACGTATACGTATAACAAGCCAATGATAGATTTTGTTGTCTATCTTACAAAACTTTTCGCGAAAAGGATCCCGTCCCTGGGGACTATCGCAGTTTTTCACCAGGATATTGACCTGGCGCTGGGGAAAGAAACTAATCCGCGCACCGGTGAACTATATGGTTTCGGTCGAGATCGCTTTCCTGATTCGCTTGCGAACACGTATCGCGTGCTTTGCGAAAATGGATTTGGCGTGTACGACGAGGGCGTTGCTCAAGTGTGCCGCGATATTGGCATGCAGGCCTTCGACGAAGCTAATTACAAAGAAACAGGCTTTTCACCGGGTGCTGAGGATGTGCTCAACTTCCTCACGAAGCGTAAACACAGACTTGTCCTTGTGACAAAAGGTGACGAGTGGGTTCAGAACAAAAAAATCGACGCTCTCGACCTTCGCCGTTGGTTCCGGGACATCTTTATCGTTCCTCAAAAGACTCCCGAAGTGTATCGCGAGATTGTTTCTTCGCTTCGTGATGCAGATCGCAGGGCGCATAGGCGGCAATGTGATGCGCAAAAAACATTGGTGATAGGGAATTCGTTTCATTCAGATATCAAGCCTGGACTCGATATCGGTATGAGTGGGATTTTTGTTCCCTGCCCGACATGGAAAGCAGAGAGGATTGACAAGGGGAGGCTCTCCAGGAACGAGAGGCGTCGCTTGATAGAGACACCGAAAATCATCGATATAATCTCCTTGTATCAGATGGTAGCTGCGTAATGCAAAGGCCGACAACCGTCGGCCTTTTTCTTTACTATTTTTGAGATTCCAAAAATTGGAATACCTTCTCATTTGAGAGCATCATTTCTAGGTGGAGGTACACACGCTCTGGGTCGGCGTCTTTGTGCTGCTCAAGGACAAGTTTTGCCTCTTTTTCTAGTTCTTCTTTTGGAACCACAATTTTTTCAATATCGGCGATGTGGGTCAGGGCAATCTGTATCTTTGCACGCTTTTCTGCGTCGGGCACCCATTCTGTACGAAGTTCCTCCTCTGTCTTTTTTGCTGTTTTGAGGTACTCGTCAAATTTCATTCCCATTCGCTCTACGTCATGGCGGAATTGGCCAATCATTCTTTCGAGCTCTCCGTCTATCAACAATTTAGGAAGTTTCACATTAATGCCATCTGCAATTTTTTCCATTGTCTGCATTCGCTTCTTTTCGCGAGCGCGAGCCGACTTCTCGTCCGCAAGTGACTCTGTAATTTTGCTCTTAAATGCATCTACTGTCTCAAATGCACCAAATTTCTTTACGAATTCAACGGTTACCTCCGGGAGCACCTCTTTTCCGTCGGAATCCTTAGTAGCAAGTTGCCTGCGTAGCTCTGTGACTGCCTGTTCGACTTCTTCGGGAGTTGCCTCAGTTTTTTCTTCGACAGTCATTACTTCCTTTGCAATCTTCTTATAATCAGGAAGTTTGACGTCGGGCATTACTTGAAACGTGAGCGTAAACTCAAACGGGTTACCTTTTGCGAGTTTTGTCACCGCCACCGTCGGCATATCAATAGCGGGGATCTTGTGCTGCTTGAGTATCTCCGGATACGCGTCACCAATAGCGATATTTGCCATTTCTTCGAGAATGAGCGCCTCGCCAAATTTTTGGAGAAGTACTGACTCGGGCACATGACCCTTGCGAAAGCCGGGGATGGAGATACCCTCGCTCACCTTTTCTATTGCGCGCGGGCGGGTTTTGTCGAATACTTCCGCACTAATTTCGCACGAAATTACGATTTCATTTTCGGATAAGTTCTTCGCAGATGTTTTTATTTCAGTCATAATGTAGAGCACCAATATAGCCTTTTCGTATTAGTTTGGCAAGAATTTATCAAACGACCAGCCGCAAGTAGCAGCCGGCCGTTTGACGAGCAATATTAGAGCTGTATATCCCCTAAGCCGGATCCAATCACTGATAAATCGGGAGTTGCGGCAAGATCGAATTCGATGTCCTGAATTTCATCCGAACTGCCTTGTTTAGAGAGGGCGGTGACTAGTTGGTCATCAGTAGACACTGTTGGCAAGTTATTTTCTGGGAGGGGGACATTTCTGAAGGCGTAATACGCTCCAACAATGAGAAGAATAGCAACAATAATAATGCTTATCAGAGCTCCCGCAGATTCTTTTTGAGGTGCAGAAGCGCCTTGGTTCATCTCTGGGTTCATGATTTTAGTTATTTGTTTTTGATAAATATGCTTCTTGTTATCGTTTATTGGCTGAAGCGGGGCTTGTCGTAGTCTTATTAACACCCGGCTTGATACTTGATATTGACTTAGATATGAGTGTTTCCGCTGCGGTTATTGTCTTTGTTGCGTCCTTCACCATAGCCTCTACGCTTCTCATTGCCGCAGTACCTTTTGCTGTTTGGTTAATAGAGAGCGCAGCATCTCCTGCCGCTTTTACTATTGCAATTTTTGCGCGGGCTTCGTCAAGTTTAAGTTTGGAATCTGCAAGATATTTGCGGGGCGTCGTCACGTTGATTTTTTGGAGTGTCAATTTATCGAGGCGTGAAGAAGTTCGACTCCACAGTGTCTGAACACGCGTGAGCGCCGCATTGAGTTGATTAACTGTTGTTGCCATTTGCTTCTGCGCTGCCTGCAAACGAGCAGTGGTCGAGCTAGTAGGGGTTTTTACTTTCGTTGCTGAGGTCGTAGCTTTTAGTTTAGCGGCATCTTCCCATGGTCGCGTGCAAGCCTTTTGGGCTGCATTCCAAGAATATCCTGCGCTAACAAGACACCCATGCGCATCTTTGTCACCGCCAATAGGTTTTGGTTGTGTGGCAGTCTGCGCACTCACCGAAAGGGCCATCCCGCCGAGAAGTATTATCGAAACAATATATACATTTTTCATCAACATGATTTTTGAAATTATATTCACAACCAATAAACCCCCATTACATATTAAGAATAACAAGGCGCCAGGCATTATACAACAAGGGCCCATACACGCGGTGTGTATGGGCCCTTGTTGTATTGATTAGTTATTTCTTATGATGTTTCTGCTTGTAGAGCTTGATTCCCTTGAGCACGGCGGCATGGGCCATTTTAATTCCCGAGAACCCGGTGACGCCGACCTCTTTCTTTTGGATTTTCTTGTAAGTACTGAAAAAGTGTTCCAGCTCCTTGAGTGTATGTTTATTGATGTGCTTGAGATCCTTAATGTCATCCCATCGTGGGTCATGGACAGGAACAGCAATCACTTTATCGTCGCCTTCGCCGGAGTCGGTCATGTGCATAATGGCAACTGGTCGTGCGACTACAAGAACTCCAGGAAAAAGCGGATATGTAGTAAGCAGCACAACATCAAGTGCGTCGCCGTCGTCCCACAAGCTTTGTGGCATGAAGCCATAATCGAATGGATAGTCTTGTGCTGTGTGGAGTGCGCGATCGAGCGCAATGAGACCCGTTGCTTTGTCTATCTCGTATTTGTTTTTTGATCCTTTAGGGATCTCGACAATTACGTTGATTTCTTTCGGGGCATTTTTGCCGGGGATTATGTCGTGGAAGCTGTTCATATTGGTATGAAGGTACTAAACAGTATAAGACTGCAATTTATTTCTCAAGTGATGCGACCTCCTCAGGTGCTGCTTCTGCAGCGATTTCTCCGGTTGCGCTTACGATATCAAGTTTCCAGCCGGTAAGTCTTGCTGCGAGTCGTACGTTTTGACCGCCACGACCAATGGCAAGCGATTGCTGGTCAGCGGATACGGTAATGGTTGCTTGGTGGTTCTCCTCGTTGAGAGTGACGTCTTGAACTTGTGCGGGGGAGAGCGCATCAGCAATAAATTTTTTGGCATCCTCAGACCAAACAATAAGATCAATTTTCTCGCCGCCAAGCTCACTCATTACTGTTGAAACACGTACACCACGTTGACCAACGCATGAACCGATCGGGTCAATGTGTTCGTCTGTCGATGCTACAGCAACTTTTGCGCGTGAACCCGCTTCGCGGGCGACTGCCTTGATCTGCACAACCCCTGATGAGACCTCGGGCGCCTCTTGCGCAAAAAGTTTCTCGATCATTTTGGGGTGAGAGCGAGAAAGGCGGACGTCAATTCCACGGGGTGTTTCCTCCACTTTATAAAGAAATGCGCGGATACGTTCGCCCTGCTTGTATCGCTCGTTTGGTATCTGGTCTTCGTAAGCGAGGAGGCCGGTAGTTTTGCCGAGATCAACAAAAATGTTACCACGCTCCATACGTTGCACTGTTCCCTGGACGATATCGCCCTGCTTCCCGCCATATTCACCGATAATAGACACCTTCTCTGCCTCGCGAATACGCTGAATAATTACTTGTTTCGCAGTTTGCGCTGCTATACGACCGTAGTCCGCATGTGTTTCCAAAGGAAATATAATTTCATCTCCAGAAACTGCATCGCGCTTGATACGACGTGCATCGGTAAGGAGGATATCGTGCTCTGGGCTGAATCGGCGAATTGAGATTTCCTCGCCCGGAGCTACATCCTTGTTGAGCTTTGCCTCCTTTTCGTCGGTGTCCTCATCGCTGTCTTCCGGCATACGAACTTCTGCCTCTTCAACAACAATTTTTACTTGAACAAATTCAGTCTTTCCTGAACTAATATCAAAAACAGCACGGACGATTTGCCCTTTTTTGCCGTAATCTTTTTTGTATGCGGCAGCGAGGGCCTGCTCGATTGCCTCAATAATTTTTTCGCGGGGGATACCACGCTCAGCTTCTAGTTGCTCAAGCGCTGAGCCCATTGTTTTTAGATCTAACATTGTTGTTTTAGGCAGTCTTGCCTAGGTTGTTACTTTTTTGTAAAAAAATGGCCCGTTTTCGAGACGGACATTAACGTGGCTATTATACCAAAGTGCTCTATATTGTCAACTAGGCTACAAAAGTATTGACAAAAATGCCGTTTCGTATTAATCTCTTGTTCAGCTGTAGTTTTCTGAACCCATAGTGGAGTGTCGGATACATTTTAAAAGAAAGGACACAATAATGGCTGGAACAAATGGTCGATATTCGACCTGGACTGATTCGGATGAGCTTGAGTTTCGGGTCAGGTGCAAGCAATGTGGATTCCCTGACGATCTCAAGAGGCTCATACTTGAAACGCCCGGCGATGCCGCAATCCTTGCGATGCGCGATGCGGCGATAGCGGCGCTCAGAGACATGACCGGGAAGAAAGATCTGGGCTCTGAGTCGGTTGCTTAAGCATAAATTGTGACCGACTGAGCCGACAAGCCCCTGTACGCAGGGGCTTTTTTATTAGCGACGT
>Ga0172379_10011346_pt1 | contig 10620 bp, 8 predicted proteins | sample GrowelOW334metaG_FD_119756 | JGI IMG/M metagenome (GOLD analysis project Ga0172379, IMG submission 119756) | Groundwater microbial communities from an aquifer near a municipal landfill in Southern Ontario, Canada - Groundwater well OW334 metaG | ecosystem: Environmental > Aquatic > Deep... | reverse complement strand
TGCCATCCATAATGATCGCTCCCCGTTCCATAACGATTATCCGGTCGGCGTCGGCAACCTCGCCGATGTCGTGGGTAACATGGATAATGCCCATCCCCTCCTGGTGAAGCTGCCTGATCATCCCGAGGATACGCCGCCTTCCCGCCGGATCGAGATAGGCCGTGGGTTCGTCTAAAACCAGATAGCGGGGATTCATGACCAGGACGCCCGCAATGGAGGCGAGTCTTTTTTCCCCACCGGAGAGGGTAAAGGGGGCGCGTTTTTCAAAGCCCTCCATCCCGACCCGGGACAGGGCCTCCCGGACAAGGGGGTAAATCTCCCGCGACGGCACGGCAAGGTTCTCCAAGCCAAAAGCGACATCCTCCTCCACGGACATCCCTACGATCTGGTGGTCGGGATTCTGAAAGACCATCCCGACCTGACAGCGGATATCCCGATGACTGGACAGTTCCCGCGTATCCATGCCATCGATCCGGACCTCCCCCCGGGAAGGAATCAGGAGGGCATTTAGATGCTTGATCAGGGTGGTCTTGCCGCAGCCATTGGGGCCGATCAGGGCCACATACTGACCCTCCGGAATCCGGAGGTCCATGATTTCCAGAACGGGAGGCGTCTTTTCGCCATATTGATAGGAGACGTCTTTAAATGTGATCATGGAAAATAACCTTCTTGAATATCAAAGCTTCATATGATCCCGGACCTTGAGGCAGATCAGCGCCGCCGCGACAATTTTCAGGATGCCGCCGGGAATGGTCGGCAGCAGGCCCACGGCGATTGCTTTGGCAAGATTCAGTTTCGCCACGACCATTAACTGGGCAATGCCGAAGGCGTAAATGAAGATATGACCGACCAGCATGGCCAGAAGCAGCCATAGAAAACCGGCGCGCTTTTTGAGGGAAACCATCCTGCCGATGACGTAGGCCCCAACGACGAATCCGATCAGGTATCCCCCCGTCGGTCCCAACAAGACGCCTGCCCCTGCCTTGCCGCCGGCAAAAACGGGGAGACCGATTACCCCGAGGAGGATATAGACCACCTGGCTCATTGCCCCCAGGTATCCCCCCAGCAGGGCGCCGGCCAGGGACACAAAGAAGGTCTGCATGGTAATGGGCACCGGGGGCAACGGAATCATGATAAAGGCCCCCACCGCTGTCAAGGCCCCGAACATGGAGGCATAGGCCATCCCGCGCAGCGAAGTTTCCTTTTCTTTCGCCAATATCTCCATCTCCCTTCGTTTACTGATGAACCCGTGAAAAGGTCATAAATTGGCTGGCCATAAGCGACGGTTTCGTAAAAAGAGCCGCAGGCAAGGCGCGCAAAGCCTGAGGAATGAGGCGTACTTGTCGTACGCCGCAGTGACGAAAGGGGCAGCGCAACGCCGCATCCGGACTTTTTACGAAACTGTCAAATAAAGCTCACATCGCCGGAGAACAAACGCACCGGGCCTCCGTTATGCTCCCGGACCACCATGTACCCGTCTTCGTCAAAATCCAGCACTTCCCCGGTAAACCGGCGTCCCATGGCATCCACCGCCACCGTCCGTCCGGTCATATCCGTAAAGGCCTGCCAGCGACTGCGAATCGAGTCAAATCCGTGCCGTTGATACTCCTGGTATGTTTCTTCAAACCGCTCGAGAATACGCCTTGCCAGGGTAATCCTGGGCAAGGACCGGCCCATCTCCACCTGGATGCTCGTTCCAAGTTCCTGAAGGTCAGGGAGAAACGCCTCCCGGGCAAGGTTAACATTGAGTCCCAGGCCGACGATCATATACTCCACCTTGTCCATTTCCATGCTGACCTCGGTCAGGATCCCCCCCAGTTTCCTGCCGCCGACCAGAATGTCATTCGGCCACTTGATCCTTGTCTCCAGCGTAGTGATTTCCCTGACGGCCTCGGCGACAGCCGTAGCGGTCAGCAGGGCAAATCGGGGCGCTTCCTGGGGCAGAATGCCGGGCCGGATGATCAGGGATAGATAGATGCCGGCTCCGGGCGGTGAAAACCAGTTACGACCCCGTCGGCCCCGGCCCTGGGTCTGCTCCTCGGCAATGACGAGGGTTCCCTCGGGAGCGCCCTCGGCCGCCATGGCCTTGGCCCGCAGGTTTGTGGAGTCCGTTCGTTCGAAATACCGGATTTCCCCCTGGCCGATGCAGACGGTTTTCAATCCTTCCCGGAGTTCTTGGGGACGGAGCAGGTCGGGGATCTCGCGCAGAAGATACCCCTTCCGCGTCGCGGAATCGATGTGGTATCCCTCCGCTTTCAGGGCGCAAATATGTTTCCAGATAGCGGTGCGGCTCACTTGGAACTGACGGCTCAGCGCCTCGCCGGAAATCCATTTCCCCTGAGCCAGCTTCAACTGGTTCAGAATCAATTCGACCGTCTTAAGAACGGGTTTACTTTCCAATTTCCCTATCCTCTAAACAACAATCTGTAGCACACTTACAGACATGCTGGGGTTCCCGTGTCGGCATAAAGCCCAGATCCCTGATCATCTCCACATCGAGTTCCGGGTCTCTTCCCGGCGTGGTCAGGTAATGGCCGGTCATGAAGGCGTTACAACCGGCAACCACCGCCAGGGGCAGCAACTGGCGCAACGATTTTTCCTTGCCGCCGCATAGCCTGATGTCCCGGCCGGGAAGGAGAAAGCGAAAGACGGCAATCGTAATGAGAATTTCCAGGGGGGGCAGCGGCGGCCGTCCTCCCAGCGGGGTTCCCTTGATCGGATTGAGGATATTGACCGGAACGGAATCGACAGCCAATTCCCGCAGGGTAAGGGCCAGTTCGATCCGGTGGCTCATCCCTTCTCCCAGCCCGATCAGGCCCCCGGAACATACGGAAAGCCCGGCATTGATAGCGGTGCGAACCGTCTCCACGTCTTCGTCATATTCGTGGGTCGTGCAGATATTCGGGAAATAGCTCCGGGAGGTTTCGAGATTGTGGTGATAGCGGAAAAGGCCGGCGTCTTTCAACGACCTTGCCCGTTCTCCGGAAATGATGCCCAGGGAGGCGCAGGGCAAGACGCCCAAGTTGCGGATGCCTTCAATTGCCCTGAATATTTCCGCCCATTCCTTTTTTGACTTGATTCCCTTACCGCTGGTGACGACGCCGAACATTTCCGCTCCCGCCGTCCTAGCCCGTTGCGCCGCTGCAATGATATCATCGGCCTTTTTGAGGGGGTAGGCCTGAATATTCGTTTTATAGTGAGCAGATTGGGCGCAGAAGGCACAGTCCTCCGAACATCTCCCGGACTTGGCGTTGACGATTCCACAAAAAGAGATAGCCTTCCCCTTGAAATGATCGCGAATCTCTGACGCCGCCGCCATGAGGCCGAAGGGATTCAGGCTCCCCTCTTCACAGAGCCGCCAGGCGTCATTTCCCTCGACGCCCTTGTTTTTTATGGATTTTATCTTTAATCGTTCAATGATAGCCAAAAAACGCCTCCCGGGAACCGGGAGGTTCATAGTGTAAATGCGCCAGATTGTCAACCAATAAATTCCCAGGGGTTGTTAAATACGCATTTGTCAATAATCTCTTTATTTGAGGTGTTAGTAAAAGTCCCAAAGTAAAAAGTCGCTCTTGAAGAAAATGCAGGTGTTCAAGGCGTAATCATTGATTTGATGACTCATTACTTGGATAAAAAAACTTTGACAACAAAACATTTTTTATATATTGAAATCAAGAATTTATTAAGTGGTGCCGCTTACCGTTGCTATTCAGTGTGGCAAAGTTTCTTTATCATTCTGGAATAATAATTTGATGACTATTTATCGGCACATAATTATTTTTCCCATCCTTCTGTTGTTTCTCAACTTTTCTCCGGCCGTTGGCCAGACACCTTCCTTTTCTCCGCCCATTGGCCAGGCGCCTTCCGATTCTCCGGCCGTTAGCCAAGCACCTTCCGACGCTCCGGCTATTGGCCAGACACCTTCCGATTTGATGACTTCAAAACTCAGTCGGGATGGTCGTGTATCGGTAATCCCAATTGATCCCGACAACCTTGAAGCAGCAAAAGACCTGCTGCAGAAGATGCAAGGTCGGTTTCACGATATAGCCGCTGAAATTTACACACCGGTTGGTCTTCTGCCTCGGGTTGTGATTCTCGGTGAACCACCCAAGGTTCAGCAGATGAGCGCCGTGATGAAGGAAATGTTTCTCCAGACCGGCACGAAACACATGGTCATCATTTCGGCAACGCTACATGAGATCACAGATTCGGATGCCCTGAACCTCGGACTTAACTTGATCCCCTCCAGTATATCTTACGGTGCCTCATTCGATGTAACGAGAGATTTTCTCACAAATACAAATACGAACAAGCAAGGATCTATCAGCGTTAAGGTCAATGACGGAGTTACCAAAAATGTTTTTCAGTTAGACGAGTCGTTGGGAAAAGGGAAAATCCTGGTAGCGAGCGAAGTATTCACACCTAACGGTGTAAAGGCTCAGATATCGGATATACAGCATATGCCGATCTTTAGCGTTGACGTTAACAGCAATGTGCAGACCCAGTACCAGGACCTTGAGACGAGTATCGCCGTCACGCCGACTGTAATCAAATTCGACAAGGATAAACCGGAATTAACAACGGTGCGTCTCGATGTCGGAGTAAAAGTGAGCATCGTATCGGGTGAGTCGCGGATGGGCAGCGTCACGGCGCCTCAATACAGCGACAAAAAATTCCAGACTACACGTGTTTTCCCCGCTGACGGGAAAACATATCTTGTCGGCACGTTCGTAACCGACAGTTATATCCAGTCTCGTTCCGGCGTTCCTTTCCTCATGCGGATACCTCTGCTTAGATACTTTTTTTCCCAGGAGACGACGGAGAAGAACCGGAATTATGCCGTGCTTTCGCTGGCAGTGAAAGTTATCCCCTCCGACGAGTATCCCGACAAATTCACAATACCCTGGTTCCAGCGGCAGGATATACCCGCAAAGGGGAAAACAGCAGATGGGAAAGGGGGGATAAGTCGCGGCAAAGATAGTCTGACAGTTCCGGCAGCTGATTTGCAATCCCAGCCGCAGCAGATTCCGGCAGATTCGTTTTCTTCGAAGCCATAGTAAACGGAGGTGGTTTGAAACCGGCAACCTTTTAGCGATATGCAAAAAAAATCATATTGAGTTAGGTATTTTGATTTCCTTCTTTCTTTAGTCAATGATAGCCATTGGCACTGGATGAAAACATGGAAAGGAGCAACACTTATGAGATCAAGGAAGTTATTTAATTGGATTGCAGTATTTATACTAGTGCTTGTCAGCGTGGCGGTTCCCAAGGTACAGGCCTCCACAAGTTTTACACAAGACCTGATGCTTTACGATGGCGATGACAGGACAATCGGTGTTTATATACTGAATCTGACACCCTACAAGATGACCTTTGATTCAAGCCTTACAAACAATAATATGAACGGCACACCTTTAAAGCTACAGAAAGTGACACAACAGGACAGGAACGGGAAGGCTTATGCTCCCTTCGCCCCCATCGGCGTACCGGCAGTTATACCGGCCGCAGTACCCGGGGTCGATCTTAGACCGTACCCGATGGCGGTCTCGTTTTTAGACGCCTACGCCTACGTGAACGCGTATTCAGCCGTGTGGTGGGTCAACGGGGTGGAGACAAAAGATGAAAACGGTAGAATTTATACCGGCAATGCCAAACTTTCCATTAACTTTAACCGCCCGAAACCGGGTGGCCCTTTACAATCATATCTATTCAAGCTTGTCTCCGACGTGGTCAAGGAAACTATTGATTTAGTAAAGCTTGTTGCAGATCCGGAGGATCCCCTCGCCTGGGTTGACACTTTTACGGGCGCCGTTGAATTGGCTAAGGAAGCTAATGAATTTAGCAAGAATAACTCGCAAAACTGTGGTGGGGACAAGATGTACGTATCTTCATATGTCATTGCGGCAGACGGCTACGGCCTACCCGGTACCTATTGCCCGCCCGGATATATCCCGGCTGATGATCCATATGCAGATGACCGAAAAGGGACATGGGCAGATGACGCGGTTATAACCAACCAGGGAGATGCAGGCGGTTATATTCAGAGTAGCCTGGTGGTCATCACGCAGATATTGCGGGGACGACCGGGGAAGGACGGCCAGGACGTCGGGACCGTGCCGTCGATGATGGTAACCGTAATGAAGTCGTCCGACTATACCACGGCAACTACGGTAGAGTCCGTGTATCGCAAGACCTCTTATGGCGATCGCGCCGCAAACAGTCCGGGGGCCAAGGAGTTACGAAAGATTCTGGATCAACGGGGAAAACAGGGGAAACGCGACCTCCTGCTTCTGGTGCGTTCACTGAAGAGGAGTCAACAGGAAACACTGCTCAAAGCCGCTTTGGCACTTCATGGTAAACAAAAAATAACTCCTGCCGAACTCGAAAAACAGGAAGCTATACTGACAAAAGTGGCCGGAGCCTTGAAGAAAAATGCCAAAACAATCTGATGAAGATAGGAAGGGAGGAACAAAAGCTATGAAAATCAGATGTATTTTAAAAATGTCTTGTTTGTATCTTCTTATCGCGTTCATGGTCGTTTTGGGTGGGAATCATACGGCGATAGCGGATGATTCGGTCCCACCTCCTGGGACCTGTTTTGATAAAGAGGCAGGGGGTATCTTTCTTTACACACTGGGCCCTACAAAATGGACGTTCAGCATCATGAACTCGACCGGCACCGATCTTACAGTTGTCGGGGTTCCTGATCCCGCCCTCTTTTTTCCAAATGACGTGGTCAAGGCTTATACCTCCAAGAAATTTCAGTACTATGTTGCCGGTGGTGCGCAAAGATGGGAAGGTAATCTCGCTATAAAACCTGGCGTCGGGGGGAGTGCATACCAATTCAATGTTGCGTTTCAGAAATCGGCAGGTCTAAACGGCATTTATCCCAGCACCTGGATATATCTGCCGGTGCCTTCGTCGGGCCCATATTTTAAGATAGCCTCCTCCTCGACGGGACAGCTTGTCAATGGCCGGTGGTCCACAAACATGCCTGTGGCAGGGGATCACAAAATGCACAACATCATGACCATTGTTTCCGATAAGATTGTCGCCTCGCTGTTTACTGTGAACAATAAACATGTGACATTGGTTGTTTCGGACACCCTCAATAATTATACGGGAACGCCATTGGACTGGGTATGGAATGATGGAAGGTCAGTGCCAACTAATTGTGGCCTTTGTTGTCAGAGCTGTCCTAATGTCGTTGATTGCAGTCAATAAACTCGATTTAAAGTTCGACTTTGGCTCCAGGCAGCCAAACCGCGCCGCTTGCTGTTAACCGTAGAATCCAGCATCATTTCCGTGATCCTGTCGATCACGGAAATGATGCCGACAATCCAACTTCCTGTAGGGATGACTTGTCAGTCTGCCGACGAAGTAAATTCCTTTTCGATCCGGGCCATGGCTTCGGCCAGGCGGTCGTCGGGCACGGTGAGGGAAATCCGGACATACCCTTCCCCATATTTACCGTAAGCCGTCCCCGCCGCCACGACGATAGCCGTCTTGTCAAACAGTCGGTTCGTGAATTCCAGCGAGGTCATTCCTTCCGGCACGGGTACCCAGAGGTAGAAGGTTCCCTTGGGCGGCGCGAAAAAGATGCCGATCTTCTTGAGGGTTGCCAGTACCAGTTCACGGCGCTTGCCATACACCTCGATCATGTGATCGATGAAGGAAGCCTCCTGCTTCAAGGCATGGATGCCGGCAAACTGGATGGGGTTGAAGATGCCGGAATCGGTGTTTTCCTTCACCTTGCTGATGGCGGCAATCAGGTCGGCGTTGCCGCAGGCCATCCCCAGCCGCCAGCCGCACATGTTGAAGGGTTTGGAGAGGGAATTCAGCTCGACGCCTACGTCTTTGGCCCCTGGGGCCATGAGGAAGCTGATGCGCTCCTGGCCGGCAAAGAGGATTTCGCTGTAGGGGTTGTCATAACAGACGGCGATATCGTACTGTTTCGCAAAGGCGACCAGGTCATTGAGAAATTTCTTTGTGGCGCAGGCCCCTGTGGGATTGTTGGGATAATTGAGAAACATGCCCCGGGCTTTCTTGGCGATGTCCGTCGGAATGTCTCCCAAAACGGGGAGATAGTCGTTTTTGGCGAGAATGGGAACATTGTACGGTTCCCCTCCCCCCATGAGAATGCTGGACCGGTAAGCCGGGTAGCCGGGATCGGTCATGAGCACAACGTCTCCGGGATTGATGCGGGCTAAAATAAAATGATGGCAGCCCTCTTTGGAGCCGATAAGCCCCAGGATCTCATTGGCCGGATCCAGGGTCACGCCGTAACGGTCCTGGTACCACCGGGCCACCTCCTGTCGAAAGGAGAGCATACCTTTCTCCTCGTCCGTCGGGTAGCGGTGATTGGCTGGATCGTAAGCTGTACGGCACAGCTCATCAATTATCGTTTTCGGCGTCGCTTCAACAGGATCGCCGATGGCCAGACTGATCACATCGACGCCTTCGGCCCTGGCCTTGGCGATCTTCTTTCTCAACTCCATAAACAGATAGGGGGGAATTTTCGTCAAACGGTCGGCAATTTGCACAGTCTCTCTCCTTTTATTTGGTGTAGGCTTCATCCCAAAGACGCCCCTCATAGACAACTTTTGCTTTTCCTTCAAGGTATATTTTTTTAAAGCCCGTAGAGGTTTTTTCAAAGTAAATATTTAATTTCTCTCCGCTCTTTACCTGGACAGCGACGGGGGAGTCCACGAGCCCTTTTGCTGCGGAAATGAGGACCGACGCCACGGAACCGGTGCCACAGGCCAGGGTCTCGTCTTCCACCCCCCGCTCATAGGTACGCACCATCATGTTACGACGGTCCAGGGATTTGACAAAGTTCGCATTGGTCCCCCGGGGCTGATATTGATCATGGTAGCGGATATTCCTGCCGATGTAAAACACGTCAAAGGCATCCAGATCCTCCACATAAAAGACGACGTGGGGAACGCCGGTGTTGATGCTGTTGACGGCATAATCCCTGCCGTCGATAGCGATTGTCTCGTCGGTCCGCAGGTCGAAGGGGTCCGTTAGCCTGAGCTTGACCGTATCTCCCCTCACTTCGGCGTCAATGATCCCGGCAACTGTTTCGAAAGATAACTTCTCCTTGGAAATGCCCTTTAGAAAGGCAAAGCGGGCGGCGCAACGGCCGCCGTTGCCGCACATCTCCACTTCCGAGCCGTCGGCGTTGAAAAAACGCCAGCCGAAATCGGCCTTTGCCGACTCCTGGATCAGGATCAGGCCATCGGCACCGACGGAGAGCTTGGGCATACAGACCGCCTGCACGAAGTCCACGACGGACATGGCGTCGATGGCCGCTTCCACCTGGCGCTGCCGGTTATCAATGAGGATAAAATCATTGCCGCTGCCGCTCATCTTATAGAATTCAATCATGCCTTTTTCGTCCCTCTTGAATTGATACCTTTCCTCTTAAACGATCTTATCAAAAAGGTGAAGCAAAAAAACGCCCTGGCACTGGCTACCTTTGTTATCTACATCTCAACGCCACTTTAACGATAACTATCAGAAAAACAAGCAAGTGGCACATATTCCTGCTTGACATCCCTTGTTGATCTACCTAACATGGATGTCCGTATGCTATAGGAATATTAACCGAAATTTTGAGAAAAGAGGAGATAGCACATGTATGCAAAGATCGTTAATTTATTGGGTAAAGACGCTGAACCACTGCTCGGCCACCAGTGTATTTTTCCTAAGGAAAACCTGCATCTTCCCGGTCCTGACTTCATCGAGAGGATCTTCGTTCCCACGGACAGGCCGGTCAACGTGCTGCGGAACTTGCAGCTTCTCTTCGATCACGGCCGCCTCGCCGGCACGGGCTACCTGTCCATCCTCCCCGTGGATCAGGGGATCGAACACAGCGCCGCCGCATCTTTCGCCCCGAACCCAATCTACTTCGATCCGGAAAACATCGTAAAACTCGCCATCGAGGGGGGATGCAGCGCCGTCGCCTCGACCCTCGGCGTCCTGGGGACGGTGGCGAGAAAGTACGCCCACCGGATTCCCTTCATCGTGAAGATAAACCACAACGACTTGCTTGTTTATCCCGCCAAGTATGATGAATTTCTCTTTGCCGGCGTGAAGCAGTGTTTCGACATGGGAGCCGCCGCCATCGGGGCGACGATCTATTTCGGTTCCGAGGAGAGCAGCCGGCAGCTTCGGGAGATCTCCTCGGCCTTCGCCCTGGCTCATGAATTGGGGATGGCGACGGTCCTCTGGGCCTATCTCCGCAATCCCGCCTTCGTCAAAGACGGGAAGGATTACCATACCGCGGCAGACCTTACCGGGCAGGCCAACCATCTGGCCGCCACCATTCAGGCCGATATCGTCAAGCAGAAACAACCGGATTGCAATGGCGGCTATCCGGCGGTCAAATTCGGGAAAACAGATCCCCGGATCTATTCCGAGCTGGCGACGGCCCATCCCATCGACCTGACCCGTTATCAGGTCATTAACTGTTATCTGGGCCGGGCGGGCTTGATCAACTCCGGCGGGGCCTCGGAAGGGGAAAACGACCTGGCCGAAGCGGTGCGCACCGCGGTCATAAACAAGCGGGCCGGGGGCATGGGCCTTATCTCCGGCCGCAAGGCCTTCCAGCGCCCG
>Ga0172379_10011345_pt1 | contig 10620 bp, 12 predicted proteins | sample GrowelOW334metaG_FD_119756 | JGI IMG/M metagenome (GOLD analysis project Ga0172379, IMG submission 119756) | Groundwater microbial communities from an aquifer near a municipal landfill in Southern Ontario, Canada - Groundwater well OW334 metaG | ecosystem: Environmental > Aquatic > Deep... | reverse complement strand
GGCAATTTTTATTGAACAAAGCCAAAACTTTACCGGTTCAGTCATTAGCTGCATTATGGAAGGAACCCGGCCATTTTTGATTGAAGTTCAAGCCCTGGTTTCAAAAACCGTCTTCGGCTACCCGCAAAGAAAAGCCTCCGGTTTTGATTTAAACCGCCTAGCTGTTTTAATCGCGGTTTTAACTAAACGCGCCGGCTTAAATTTAAATAACCAAGATATTATTTTAAATGTAACCGGCGGTTTAAAAATTACCGAACCGGGCTTGGATTTGGCCGTTTGCGCCGCTATCGCCTCTTCTCTCTTAAACCAACCATTAAGCCGGCAAACTTTGGTTTTAGGCGAAGTCGGTTTAGGCGGAGAAATCAGAAATGTTTCTAAATTAGAAACGCGCCTTAAAGAAGCGGAAAAATTGGGTTTTAAAAAAGCCATCTTGCCGACAGCCGAAATTTACCCCGTTAAATCCGGCTCTGCCGGTGCTCGCGACGAGCAATTTAACGGGGTGAAAGCGCAAAAAATTAAAACTTTTCCAATCAATAGTGTGGCTGAATTAATAAAAATATTGACCTCATAATATTTAGATGCTAGCCCCCGATTATTCTAAGTGAACTGATTTTTCCCAGTCACCAAGCTTCTCTTTTAAAGCCGGCCATTTACTGAGGCCGGCATTTTCATTAACTAATTTTATCGCCTGATCCCGCGCCTGCTTCATCAACGCATAATCGAATAAAGAAGCCAGTTTAAGTTTGGGAAAACCTTTTTGCGCCGTACCATAAAATTCTCCCGGTCCGCGAAATTTTAAATCCAATTTAGCCAATTCGGAACCATTTGAATATTTAACCAACGCCGAGAGCCTGTCTAAGGTCTGCGGCGATCGGCTATCGGTAAAAAGAAAACAATAGGATTGATAGATACTGCGGCCGACCCGGCCTCTAAACTGATGGCTTTGCGCTAAGCCAAAACGATCCGCGCCTTCGATCATCATAACAGAAGCATTAGGCACATCTACCCCGACTTCCACAACCGAGGTAGCGACTAAAATTTTTATTTTATTATCTAAGAATTCCTGCATAACTTTCTCTTTTTCCGCTGGCTTCATTTTGCCATGTAATTTACCGATAGCTAATTCGGGAAAAATTATTTTATCTAATTTCTTATATTCTTCTTCAACCGATTTTACGCCTAATTTATCGGAAATATCGATTAACGGGCAGATTACAAAAACTTGCCGCCCATTTTTTATTTCCCCGCGAATAAATTCATAAGCCTTCATCCGCTGATTTTCCAAAACCACTTTAGTAATAATTTTTTTTCTGTCTTTAGGCATCTGATTTATAACGGACAAATCCAAGTCGCCATATAGAGCCAAAGCTAGGCTTCTCGGAATCGGCGTCGCCGTCATGCTTAACAAATGCGGACTTAAGCCTTGCTCGTTTTCACTTAACAAAGCCTTTCTCTGCTCCACGCCAAAACGATGCTGTTCGTCAATAATCGCCAACGCCAGATTATTGAATTTAATATCTTCCTGAATTAACGCATGCGTACCGATGATAATATCTGAATTCTCCACAATATCTGATGCCTTAAATTTTTTATCATTTTGCTTTGACATTAATTTATTTGTTCTCGTCACCAACCCCGCTCTTATATTAAGCCCGGCTAACAATTTAGAAACCGTTTCAAAGTGCTGTTTAGCTAAAATTTCCGTCGGTACCATTAAAACCGCTTGCCGTTTATTTAACACAACATTTAACATGGCAATAACTACCACTATGGTTTTACCGCTGCCGACATCGCCTTCGAGCAGCCTCGACATCGGTTTATTATTCGCTAAATCGCCTAAAATTTCCCAAGCCGCTTTTCTTTGGGCATCGGTTAATTTAAATGGCAAGCTCTCCACAAATTTTTTAGTTTCCGCTTCATGAAATTTAATTTCCGGCGCCCGGCTTAAAGCTAAATTTTTTTTAACCAGCTGTGATTGCAATTGAATTAAAAAAAGCTCATCAAAAGCTAGACGCTCGCGAGCCCTTTTTATGTCTAATTTATTTTTAGGAAAATGTATTTTGCTGATAGCTTCGCCTAAACTGATTAATTTAAGATTTTTTTTAATTTCATCCGGCTCCCAATCAGGAATTAACGAACTTAAATTTATAATCTGCTTAATTAAAAATCTAACCTGCTTATGAGTTAATCCAGCGGTTAAATGGTAATTTGGCACTAGCCCCTGAGTATGCACGCCTTGACCATAAATTAATTTTTCATAGACCGGTGAGTTCATAGATAGGCCAGCATAACTTTCCTCTACTTTGCCGGCCAGCGATATACGATCGCCGACGCGCAAATTTTTAGCGATAAACGGCTGATTGAACCAAACAACTTTTAAAGTTTCTGCGCCGTCTGTTATCAAAGCTTCTGTAATATTCAGACGCCGCTTCGGGCTGCGCTTATTTTGGATTAACTCAATCTGGCCGACGACGTTAGCACTCATGCCAGCCTGAAGTTTAATAATCGGCGTTAGGCTGGTAAAATCGTCATATCTAAAAGGAAAATAAAATAACAGGTCGCGCACCGTTTCGATGCCCAATTTTTTTAACCTTTTAGCCGTAGACTCACCGACTCGGCTAATTTCGGTTGTATTAGTATTAAGCGTAAACATAATCCTATTTTAACATAAATAACCCAACAAAAAACAGCCCATCAAATTAATAGACTGTTTTTTATGCGGCTGCTCCTCGGTGCTGAAGCGGGGTGGTGCTTTACGGACAAAAAAGAAAACGGGGCGCGACTGTTAAAATAATATTAAATCGATAGGAGCGCGCTATTGTGCGCCCACGAAGAATCGAACTTCGATTTTAAGCTCCGGAGGCTTACGCTTTATCCATTAAGCTATGGGCGCAAAATTTATTTAATTATATCAAATTAAAACAAATTTATCTCCGACGTCTGTTCATGCCACCCGGGCGGCGAATGGCAGTCCGGCCAAAACTCATAGTCCGGCCATATCTTCTCATAGTTGGGCGCGTATTAGCCTCTTCAAGTTCGGCAAATTTAATTAAAGGTAATTTTTTATTAATTAATCTTTCGATGCTCCTGATATCTTTCCATTGATCAGGCGTAGCAAAAGAAATTGCCTTGCCTTGATTACCGGCTCGAGCTGTACGGCCGATGCGATGAACATAATCCTCGGAATTATCAGGCAAATCGTAATTTATTACGAGTTCAATGCCGGAGACATCTATCCCGCGAGCGGCAATATCGGTGGCTACTAAAATCCGATATTTCTTACTTTTAAATCCGGCCATGGATTCTTTGCGCTGATTAAACGACAGATTAGAATGTATTTCAGCTACTTCGTGTTTAGATTGTTTAAGATTATTAGCCAGATGCTTAGCGCCATGCTTAGTACGAGAAAAAACCAAGACCGAACCTTTTTGTTCGCGAAGAATCTTTTCCAATTGCATATACTTATCTTCTTTTCTCATGACATAGACTTCCTGATTAACCATTTCAACCGTGGTGCCTGGCGGAGCCACTTCAATATGAACCGGCAAAGACATATGCGTCGAAGCTAATTTTAAAATCGCCCGAGGCATAGTAGCGGAAAATAATAAAGTTTGGCGCTTTTTAGGCAAACGCTTCATAATTTCTTCCAGTTGCGGCGCGAAACCCATGTCAAACATCATATCAGCTTCATCTAAAACTAAAATTTTAATCTGGTCTAATTTCACCCAGCCTCTTTTTAAATGGTCAATTAAGCGACCCGGGGTACAAATAAAAATATGAGGATTTCTTTTGAGCGCTTGTACCTGGCTGCCGATGGCTTGGCCGCCGATTAAAGCTGCAGTTCGAAGTCCTAGCTTCGAGCCTAATTTTCTTAAATTCTCGTCAACCTGCATGGCTAATTCGCGAGTTGGCAATAAAACTAACCCTTGCCCATGCTCAAGCATCAAACGCTCAATCATGGGAATGCCGAAAGCAAAAGTCTTGCCGGTTCCGGTTTGAGCTACGCCGATCATATCTTGGCCCGATAAAGCCACCGGGATTGATTTAATTTGAATCGGGGTTGGCGTATCTAACTTTAAACTCGCTAGCACGCTTAAAATCGCGGGGTCAACGCCCAACTCTTTAAAATCTAATTCAATTTGTTTTGTTTGTTCTGTTTGTTCTGTCATAAAAAAATAAGCGACCCGTTTCTTTGGGAGTCCAGCTAGACCCCTCAGGCCACTTAATTCAAATGACGTGAGAACCGAAGTCTTTTTACCCCGTTAAATCCCGCTAAGCGGAAATTCCGCTAAAGGCGGAATTATTTAACAGGGGTGAATAATTAATAAATATAGCATTAATAAGCTATTGTGTCAAATAAATTCTAACTGCGACAGCGTTTCTCTAACTCTTGGTCTAACCGATAAAGCTTTTGCACTCCGTTTTCCAGCGCGTAATAATGCCTTAAATAAAAAACCAGTAAAATTAACAACATGCTGCCGGTTATGAAAAAATATATACTGGGATAAAAAAGGCTAGCCAGTATTATAATCATTAAAAATAACGCCACAAACAAAGTTACCAGCAAATGAATTAATCTTTCATGTTGTAAAAAACCAATTTGCACGCGGTTGTAAGCCAGCCAAGCCATCAATTTATTAGGATTTTTTTCACTGGCTAAAATTTTTCCCATTAAATTTATATGTTCCAATAAATATTTTTCCATATATATTATTTATGTATTGGTGCACTCGCGTGGAATCGAACCACGATTGCAAGCTCCGCAAGCTTGCGTCCTATCCGTTGAACGACGAGTGCCCTACTTCGTTGAAACTTCGTAGGACGAGCATTTATGCATAAATGTTTAATTTATACTGCTTGTCCCCCGGAGTTTTAACGTAGGGGGAAACGACGAGCGCTTATATTAATACAGCACAGGAAATTATCCTGTGCCTTCTAAATCAAATTTAACAACAATTATAATTTAAACATTTTGGCCAAAGCCTCGGATAAAGGCTGGTCAATTCTTTCTAGGTCTTCCGGTAAATACTTTAGCAGATTCTCGCGAATTGGCAAGGGGTTCATATCGTTGAGAGGGATTGATAATCTTGGCCTAACTACATTTTTAAATTCAAAATACAAATTTTTTATATTCTGGTTTGGTTTATAAACAACAGAAAAATCTTTAATAACATCATAATCATAAAACTTTCTACCAACAATCAAACCTTCTTCGGTTATCACAAAATCTATTTTTATAGGTTCTTGACCGTCGTGAATCATAATAACCAAAGCGCCGATTATAATTATGGCGGCAAACAAAAAATTACCGGTAAAAAATGAATAAATTAAAAAAATCAAACCGACAATAGCGGAAATAATATACCAATTCTTTTCCCGCTCATGTTTATCATATTCCGGTATAATCCAACCGGTAATTTTTTTACCATAATTAATTGTCTCGGCTGATTCTGGCATATATTTTCATTGACAAATATAGATAAATTATATATATTTATTATAGCATAAAACAAGAAAACAGGAAAAGCAGTTTTCTTGTTTTCTTACTTTTGGAGAGATGGCTTTGGCCCAAGGCCAACCAGCCTAGGGCTGGGAGCGGATATTATATATATTACGTATATATTCTAAAAAGTTTAAAAAATAGTAGACTATATAAAGGCTTTACTAATGATTTAAAAAGAAGAGTATACGAACATAATATCGGCAATTCAACTTATACAAAAAATAATGGGCCATGGAAATTAATATACTATGAAGCATTCTATTCAGAAAAAAATGCCAGACAGGAAGAAATCTTTCTAAAATCTGGCAAAGGTAAAGAAAGAATAAAATATTTGCTTAACAATTAAAATTTTGGAGAGATGGCTGAGCGGCTGATAGCAACACCCTGCTAAGGTGTTAGGCTTTAACGAGCCTCCAGGGTTCGAATCCCTGTCTCTCCGCAGTGAACGAAGTGAATGAGAAAAGGAAAAATAAAACGGCTATCAAAAATTAAACCTAATTGGGGTAAAATAGTTAAACAAGAATTAAAACCTAAGGAATACTTTTTAAAATTTGAAAAATGAGATTTGTTTTACATGCTAAAATCCATAAAGCGATTGTTACTGAAGCTAATCTTGAGTATGTCGGCAGTATTACAATTGACGAAGAGCTTATTGAAAAAGCCGGACTTTGGCCTGGCGAAAAAGTGATGGTGGTAAGTAATACAACCGGCGCTCGCCTAGAAACTTATATAATCGTCGGCGCACGCAACTCCGGAGTTATCTGCATAAATGGTGCTGCCGCTCATTTAATCAAAAAGGGTGAAGAAGTTATTATTATGGGCTTTGAACTAAACAACAAACCAGAAAAAATAAAAAATATCTTAGTTGATAAAAATAATAAATTTTTGAAATACTTATAAGGGGTTGTTGTCTAATACTCTTTTGAGCCTAAATTTTCAAATTTTGAGAAAATTTTAGATAAAAATTTACCAAAATTTGGAAATTTAGGCCGAATACGGCATTCAGCGACAACTTTCAATCTCGGAGAGATGCCAGAGTGGTCGAATGGGACGGTCTTGAAAACCGTTAGGCCTTCGCGGGTCTCTAGGGTTCGAATCCCTATCTCTCCGCAACGACAATTTAGTATCGTGCAGACCCGAATACCTTTAAAATTAGCCAAATTATAAAAATATGTTTTTGGCAAAAAACGAACAGGTGTTTGGGATCCGAACTAAACCAGATGACTGTGGGGCGACCCACTTAATTTGGCAGATTAGTAAAAAAAAACAAACAAAAAATCTGAGTTTAGGCTTAGATTTTTTGTTGCTCTACAAAATAAATATGCTCTCAAAACGAAAAATGTTTTTTATAATATTTTTCACGCTTTTTATACCATTTCTCAAGATAAGCGATCTTTATATCCCGGTAATCGTAAATTGTGCTATTAGCATTTTGACCGCGCTGGATCCGGCCGATATATTGGATAAGTTTGCTTTCAAATGAAAACGGATAAACTAAAAATAAACTGTTTAAGTTTGGAAAGTCGGTGCCTTCACCGATGAGCTGGCCGGTGGCGATTAGTATTTGAAAGTTTCCAGCCTCAATCTGCTTCAGCTTTTCATTTTTTTGTTTTTCAGTTAATTCTCCAGTTAGGGTTATAATTTCATAGCTGCCTTTAAGGTAATAACTCAAGACTTCAACATGCTCTTTTCTCTCGGTTAACACCAGACATTTATTTCCATTACTCGCTTCGCTGATAATATCATCAATAATCAGCTTATTGCGATTAGAATCAAAAGTGATTATTTTAGATAGAATTTGAAAATTATCTACCTTTACTTTAAATTAAGCACAAATTATAGCTTTCGCCTCCAAAAATCGTGTTCATTGCGATTGAATAGTTCGTTAGAAATATCGCAGATATCTTTATGTTTTTGGCGTATTACTTTTACGAACATTTTATGGGTAATTAAATAACTCTCATGTCCTTTTATTATTTCAGCCATTTTGTCGTAGCAACTTTTTTGTTTTTCATTATTGCCGTAACATTTTTTCGTACAGATATTGCCAAAAAACCAATTGCGGGCGTGGATAGCTTTAATTGGCTTAGCCATAAATTTATTTAACTATTTTATATCTCGTCGCTCGCCCTTTGCCTATTCGCTCGATTTTTTTCATTTCTAATAGTTTATTTAGTATTTGCACCACTGTTGGCCCGGCAATCTTAAGATTATTACGCAATTCTTTCGGGGTAATAATTTCATGTTCATTGAAATAATTCCACACGGCTAATTGTTTTTCGGACAGTAAATTTCCAATTGACTCTTTAGATAATAGCCCAATCGCCATTTGCGTTTGTTTTAATAAAATATTTAAGAAAAACAACAACCACGGGCTAATATCTTCTTTATCAGTTTTCCATGTTTTTTGCGATTTGTTTAGGGTAAGGTAATATTCATTTTTATTATCCTCAATAAATTTTTCATGCGAAACATACGGCATGTATTCGTAGCCGCTTTTGAGCAACAATAGATTGGTCAGCACTCGCGAAGTACGGCCATTGCCATCCTGAAACGGGTGAATAGACAAAAATTCAAAGATAAAATTACCAATGATAATTATTGGATGAATTTCTTTTTTATTCAAGAGAAAAATTGCAACTTCCAATAACTCGCTCATTTCCTTGCCGACCAAATGCGGCGGCGTAGGATCAAATAAAACGCCAACTACATTGCCGCTGGCATCTCTGGCTTCCACGCGATTACTGCCAAATTTATATTCACCGCGATGGCGAGTATCTTTCTCCGAGTATTTCAAGAGCTCGCTATGAAAATGTTTAATAGTGCTTTCGGATAATTCCAAGTTTTTATATGAATCAAAAACATTAGTTAAGAGTTCGGCATAACCAGCCACTTCCTGCTCGTCGCGAGTAATTAACTTTTGGATTTTTAATCCTTTTAATAACTTCTCAACTTGTTCGTCGGTAAGCCGTGCGCCTTCAATGCGGGTGGACGCACCGGAAGAAGTGACAATCACTGATCTTTTCAGCATACCCAAAATTTGAGGCGACAAATTTGCCCCCATTTTCCATTGGCCTTTTAGTTCGTCAATTTGAGAAATTAGGCTATAAATTTTATGAGTGACTTCTGGTAAAAATGACAGTCTTTGACTAAATTTAGACATATTTTTATCTTATATATTAACTATATTTGATTATATACGATTATATTAAATTTGTCAAATATATATGATATAATATGGTTAGACCCATCTTGCCGAGACAGAGGCGCGACCCACTTAGTTCGAATCGCTTTGTCCCCGCAACGACAATTTAGTATCGGATAGACCCACAAGCCCAGTATTTGCTGGACTTTTTGGTTAGTTTTAAAAACCCAATTACTCGTGGGTAGTTGGGATACCGAACTTATTTACTTTAAGTATTTTAATTGTTAATCTGTAAGTGAATATCGTTTTAATAAAGACATCAATGCGAAACCTCAAGGCGGCAGCTAGACCGAGACGAGCGACGGCGCGCCGAGAGTCGGAACAGAATCCCTATCTCTCCGCCAATTTTCACTTTTTGTGAAATCGTGACAAAACAGATTTGAATTTTTATACAATTGCCAAAATTGAAGCTGGCTCTGATCCAAACCCCATAAAAAAATTTATGAAAACTTCATCTTGTTTCTTTATGCTGTAAATATGAAAATTTTAATCATAGAAGACAACGAAAAATTAGCTTCGGGAATAAAACACGGATTAGAACAAGAAGGTTATGCCGCCGACTACGTTTTAGATGGTGAAAGCGGGGCGCGGGAACGCAATAGCGGGACGGGCTTGGGATTGTCTATTACTCAAGAGATTGTACACAAGCATAATGGCGTCATTAATATCGAAAGTGAGATAGGGAAAGGGACCCTGGTCACTATTATTTTTCAAACCGTATCTTAGCTTCATATTGATTTCATCTCCATTGTATATACTGAAGATACTTCAAGAATAAAAAGATCGACTTGAAGCAGAAAGTATTAACTAAAAAATAAAGAAAAACATATGCAATGGAATAAAAAATCAGCGTCTATACTTGCGGTATTATCTCTATTGCTTGGGAGCGCCGGTGCAATAGAACTTCAAGTCCACGCTCAAAGTCCTGTTCTAGCCAATTCGCCCGCTCAGATTCAAACTCAATCTGCGGCAATCGGCCGGCCTGAATCAGCTTCGGATCAAGAAAATGGCAAAGAAACAAAGGACGGCATTGAAGCTAATGAAAATCTTCCCGACGGCGGACACCAAGACCAGAATGGCGTCAATGTCGATCACCAATTTGAAGGTGCAGAATAATTTTTGCTCTTCATCTCAGAAAACACCCATGCTAGCGTGGGTGTTTTTTTATTAAATCAGAAAATTATGTTACAATAATTTCATACATCTATGAAAATCTCCAATCTTATTATTTATTTCATCACCGGCGGTTTATTCACCGCTATTATTGTGGTGCTTGAAGAAAGCAACCAGCGAATGCTATCGGGATTTGCCACGCTTATTCCTGTTTTTACTCTCGTGGCTTACGTCTTTATCGGCGAATCAAGGGGAGGCGGAGCGGTGGGGCGGCATGCGTGGTTTGTGCTTTTTGGAACGCTCATTTCCTGGGTGCCATATATGCTCGCGGTAGCATATTTTTCGCCCAGAATCGGACCCCATAAAGCAATACTAGCCGGACTTGGCGTATTTTTTATACTGGCATTGCTTTATATTGCCATAGTGAGCCGGTTTAAATTATTTCAATAAGCCCGCCGAAAATTATTAATAATTTAAAAAAATGAAGAACAAAATTTTATTGGAAGATTTTGTTCAAAAAATGTTTAAACATCAATCAAAAAACACCGCCAAGACAATTTAGTATCGGATAGACCAAAAAGCTTCGTATTTACGAGGCTTTTTGGCAAGTCCTAAATAACCGCTTGCCTATGGGTGGCCGGGATAGCGAACTTTAGCATAGTTTTGTTGACAAATCATATTATCCGGTGTATCATATCAATATATATTGATTATATAACTATATGAAAATAAAATGCTGTACAAATAAAAAATTAACGAAAGAGTTCGCAAATCTCGCTAAATTTTTAAGAATCATCGG
>Ga0172379_10011344_pt1 | contig 10622 bp, 10 predicted proteins | sample GrowelOW334metaG_FD_119756 | JGI IMG/M metagenome (GOLD analysis project Ga0172379, IMG submission 119756) | Groundwater microbial communities from an aquifer near a municipal landfill in Southern Ontario, Canada - Groundwater well OW334 metaG | ecosystem: Environmental > Aquatic > Deep... | reverse complement strand
GAGCTCCAGCGATGGTTCTGCCACAAACTGCACCAGATCCTCAGGCGCTCCCACAGCCCGCAGTCCGGCGCGCATGAAATCACAGACGACTTTGGCCGACCGCTTCGCCGCCGGATGCGGTGCAAGGATTAAGGCGTTGCGTCCTTTCAAAATCGAAATGGCGTTACTGGCAGGTGTGGCCGTTGGATTAGTTACCGGGGTGAGCGCTCCTATAACCCCAACCGGTTTGGCATATTTGCGGATACCAAGCAGGGCATTCTCTTCAACCAAACCTACCGTTTTGCCTTTAAGCGACTCGAGTAGTGAGCCGAGTACCTTGACTTTGTGTTTGATGATCTTATCGGCAACGTTTCCCATGCCGGTCTCTTCTACTGCCGTCTCAGCGCATACCTTGATGTTGGCATTGCAATATGTCTGCCATGCAACCGACCGGCAGACATTATCAATCTGCTCCTGTGTATAATTTTCCACCTGTGCCTGTGCTATGCGTGCACGCTTCACAAGTTCCCTTATAATCTGTTCATTTTCTGTCATACTATTCTCTTTTTAAATATTCAATCTATTTAATACACCTTGTTGTACTTGCCTTAAAGTTTAACCGTAAGCAATGATCCAATGATCTGATTCGAAAACCAGTCCTCCAATCCTCTTTGGCGCTGAATCATATAAAATAGTTGCAATTCAATGTTTTTGGCTAAGCTCAAATTCATACCGAAAGGAGTTGTCCGCTGTTCAAGATGCTTCATAGCGGCAAAATCATAAAAAAATTCGGTATCGGTAAAAACCGAGTGAAAAGGTCCGGAGTTTGACAACTTCATTGTAAATTGAGCTCGTCCACGATATCGGGTATTGTTCCATCCCTTATTTTCAATGTGTCGAATTTCAACTCTGTTTCTGAAATAAAGAATATTCCTGTTGCCGGTGGTAAAATGCGGATTGACCTCCGGCTCAATCCGGTATTGAGTAATGAAATCACCCTTGCTATCTCGTGCCTTCAGCCATGTATTGTTCATCTGAAGATCGAGGTGGTCATACAGTTTGTATTGTACCCGCGAACAAAGCAAATAAAGACCCGGCTTGCTGAAATTACCATACAGTTTCGCCTCAGTAAATAACATTATGGAAACTTTATCTGTATGGTACAGTTTGAATAGATAATTTGACCAGTACTGGTTGTCGTTCCCCGCAACCGTGACTTGGGTCGCAGAACAAACAAGCAAGACTCCGAACATCAAACCCATTAACTTTTTTTTCAGACTAAACTTAAACCTCATTCCTAAACTGTTAATTCGATTTACACTATGACTAGAAATATTTAATTCCCGAAAGCACCTTATTCGATCTATTTAAATTGTTCATCTTCAATTTCCTCAATTTCAGTAACACAATTTTTCAGGAAAACTTTCCAATCATCAGTAACCCCTGATGTAAATTCAGTATTCAGCCAGGCATCAATCATCTGAAAGGCATGCTGGGGAGGAGTGAGCCATTCTCCGAAAACAAGCACATTGCAATTATTGACAGCAGAAGCTTTTTCCGCCATATAGGTGTTGGTCACATGAACGGGGAATACCCCTTTGAACTTGGCGGCGGTGATCACGCTGCCGGCCCCTGTACCGCATATTGCAATCCCTCTTTTATATTTTTTTTCTGATACACCCCTTGCTACGGCGGCTGCGGATTTGTGGTACGGCACAAATTCCCCGTCTTCCTTCATTCCCACATCATCCACCTGAAAACCTTTGTTCTCCAAATAGGGGACTAGCTCTTTTTTTAGAGCCAATCCTGCACGTGTACAACCAATAATAATCTTTTCCATAAATATTTATTTAAAAAGGTGTGTATTTGTAATTTACCTCCTTCATCTTTGTTAATTTGCACTCATTGTATTAAAATATCCAACACCTTAGTCCCTTGCAAATATCCTTCGAGCAAATCGCCATTACTAACTGGACCAATTCCTGAAGGAGTGCCTGTATAAATAAGATCGCCTTCATTAAGTGTAATAAAACGGCTCACATAGGCAATTATCTTATCAAAATCGAACAACATATCTGAAGAGAATCCATGTTGTACCTCTTTCCCGTTAATTCTGAGCCCAAATTCAATATTTTCCCTATCTTTTAAATGTTCGGTATTGACAAATTCGCCTAAGGCAGCAGAATGGTCAAAAGCTTTACAAAGCTCCCACGGATTCCCTTTCGCGCGCAATATTCGTTGCATATCCCGGGCTGTAAAATCTATTCCGACAGTAATTTCATTATAATACCCGCTCGCAGATTGCTCCCCTATTGATTTTCCGGAACGGGAAATTTTAACCACCAGTTCAGCTTCGTAATGGATTTCCTTTGAAAATTCAGGAATAACAAATGTCCCATGATTGTTCAAAATGGCAGAACTTGGCTCCATGAAGATAACAGGCTCCTGCGGCATTGGATCGCCCAATTCCCGGATATGCGCCCTATAATTCATTCCCACGGCTATAATTTTCATTCGAAAATTCAGTTAAATTTTAATTGAGCTTGCTTTTTTCTTTTTCAAGAGTTCTTTTGCAGAATTCGTGATGTTTTCTATGGTTAATAGAAAACGTCCCTGAAGGTAATCCTGTGTACCTACCTCTCCGAATTCATCATTAATACCGATGCGCTTCATTAAAGTGGGATAATTTTCTGAAAGGGTTTCGGCAACTGCTGACCCAAGGCCGTTTATTATCTGGTGGTTTTCACAGGTTATGATTGCACCCGTCTTTTTTGCATAACGCGAGACTAGTTCAGTATCAATGGGTTTGATTGTATGCATATCAATTACGGCAGCGGAGATACCCTCTTTTACCAGCAGTTCCTGTGCAGCCAGCGCTTCGTTGACCATGATTACACCGGTAGCGATTATGGTAACATCGGTACCGTCTACCAACACTTTTCCTTTGCCCAGTTCGAACTCTTCATTTTCCGGGTAAAGAACCCTGGCAGCTTTTCTGTGAAGCCTCATATAGGTACTTCCTTTGTGTTTAGCGCTTTGAATGACAAGTTTTCCAAGGGATACGGGGTCGCAAGGCTCGAAGACGACCAGTTTTGGAATATTCCTCATTATACCGGCATCCTCGAATGGCATGTGTGTACCACCATTAAACGCGGCTGAAATTCCGGGATCAGTGCCAACAAGTTTAACGTTTTGTTGTGCATAATTTGCCGAGATAAAGAACTGGTCATAAGCCCTACGGGTCGCAAAGCAACCGAAAGAGGCTGCAAATGGTATTTTGCCACCGGCAGAAAGGCCTGCGGCAATTCCTACCATGTTCGCCTCTGCTACCCCAACATTAAATATCCTGTCAGGAAATTTATTTTTAAATACGGTTGTTCCCGTTGCTTTCATCAGATCGGCTTCGAGCAATACGATGCGGTCATCTTCTTCTGCAAGTTTGATTAATGTCTGGGCATAAACTGCCCTCATTTCTATATTGTTATTATTGTTCATTTTATTTAAATTAATATCATATCAAAAATTAATATTAGTCGTTATCCCAAAATGCGGCAGGCTTCTTTGGCCGTGTCATAATTAAAATTCATGTTATGGTTATCCAGTCTCCCTTCAGCAAAAAATGCCCCTTTCCCTTTCACGGTATCCAAAATAATCATGGATGGCCTGCATTTTTCTTCCTTAGCACGGTCGATCGCCATTTCCAACTCTCTGAAATTGTGACCGTTTATCCGCTGAACAAACCACCCGAATGCGACCCATTTAGAATTTAGGTCCTCAATGTTCATTGTTTCATGAACATATCCATCGATTTGCATTTTATTGTAATCGGTAAATGCAATTAAATTATTGAGTTTGAAATGGGCAGCGGCCATGGCCCCCTCCCATATCTGACCTTCATTTGATTCGCCGTCTCCAATTATCAGGTATACCTTTTTTTCAATCTTATCGATCTTGTTGGCCAATGCCAAACCAATAGCAGATGAAATTCCCTGACCTAATGACCCCGTTGTCATATCAATGCCGGGGGTCCTGTTCATGTCGCAATGGCTGGGCAGGTTTGTCCCCCCTTTATTTAAGGTATGGAGCCACTCTTTTGGAAAAAAACCAATATCGGCCAGAATACAGTAAAGAGCCGGGCCTGCATGGCCTTTTGAGAGCACAAGTTTGTCACGGTCCTTTTTTTTAGGAGTACTGAGCGAAATATCCATATATTTATAATTAAGGACTGTCAATACTTCGACCACTGACAATGCCCCTCCAATATGGCCTACTCCCAGAAACCCAATTTCATCGATGGTCATTTTGCGGATCTCATTTGCTTTTTCTTCAAGTTTTTTTAGTTCAATATCTTCCATCTTGTTTTTATTTAAATTTATTATCATCAATTCTAAATGTTTTTATCAATCCGGACCTGGTCATTAGCCGCAGCAGGGCTCAGGATATTTTCAATTCAAGGTTTTCTCCAGTGATCCCAGGCCAGGCCCCTTTTTCTATTAGCGGTTTTCTCTCAGGATGGGCCAGCAGCCATTTGTTCCGTGCAAAAAGAAGTCTTTCTCCATGTTTAGCATTATCATTTACCAGTGGCTCGTTTGTTCCCCGTGGCAATATCACGATGCATTTAAACCCTTCAGGATCAGTCTTACATGGGCTGAAGTGCAGGGTGGTTTCATAAAGCTGTATAGCAGTCGCTTTTGGTACAAAGAATACTTCAACTTCTTCTGATTTGTATTTATTGTTAATGACATTTTGCAACTTGCCAAGCATCAGCACCATGTCAGTAACCGCAATATTAATTTCGCTGCCAATATGGTATTCCAGCCCGTTTAAGGTTGTATTCTTCCCATTGCAATACCCAATTTCGATGGGCATTTCACCATAAAATTTATTTTCAAGCCTTTCTTTGACAGGGAATTGTTCCAGTTCAGGGACAGAGGCCTTGTAAATATTCCCCTGGTCAGGGACACCAGTTTCCTTCTCCATGAAATCCATTAAACCGGAGAAATTGTAACCTGTGATTATTTTCCCGTAGGGGATAAATGACCTGTCATGAACATCCCTAATCAATAGATGGTCATTTATTTTTGCAAATTCACTGAAGTTCATGAAACCCTATTTTTATGTTCTGAATTAATATTCCCATACGGGTATATTTAAGAAGCCGCCGAGCAACCGCAATTCTTGCACGATGTCCCCGTAGGCCACAACAAAGTGCGGTTCCCAACCGTCCTTAATAAACTGGCCCACCTTTTCTAAAGATTTGCCACCTTCTGGACGGACAGTTACAGAGGTGCCAAGGAATTTCCGGGGCTCATCCAAGGCCTCCGCTTTCATGACAAACAGGCGGAATCCGTGTTGATCTTTTCCCAAGCGAAGGATGGTGACTTCCCCTGCTTTTAATCCAAATTCCATGGTCGGTCCAATTTTACGGTTGGGGTGCACTCCCAGTTGAGGACCTTCTTTTTTTCTGGACAAGGAAGTGGCTCCGGCCCCGCAATGCCAGAAAACAATGGCGTCACAGCTTTCGTCAATCGCAACAGGGTCACCTAAATAAGTTGGGCCACCGGCTAGATCAGAGCCGATGAACATGGTGATGACCCCACCAATATCGGTTTCACAGGAAGCTGCAACCCCACTGTCATTTAGCAGGGACAATACCGAACAGACTGGGGCGCCAAAATCGGTAAAGAAATCCGGCCAGCAACGGGAGGCAATGACCCCGACTTTGTTTTCGTCTATAAAATCCTGGTAAGCTTTGCGTAAACGACTATGTTTTTGAAGGCTTTCTTCTGGTAGCTTTTCCCATCCACTGGAATGGCTTTTGAGTTCGGCAAGCGAAGCTGAGAATTCATCCGGTGTATAGGATGCTGCCTTTTTCATGATTCCGGAAGCCTCTGTTTGTATTATTCGCGTTCCCAGTTTCCCTGCCAGTTGAGCTTCATCCACCGCACCAAATCCGAACCCGGCCGGTTGAGAACCGATCACCCCAATAACCAGGTTTTTCAGTTTTTTTACCATCTCGAGCGCCCTGAATGTTTGATGGATTTTCTTACTTACTTCCGGTTCATCCGGGCTGCCTAATACGAACTGGAAATCATGGCCCTGCATATAAAGGCTGTTCCCAGCAGAGAATGCTCCCGTCAGGGAGTTCAGTTTCAGACGCCCCCCATCGATGGAGGGTTCCCTTAATGCCCAGATGATGACCGGGCAATTAAAGCGCCGGGTCAGCTCTGTGACAAAATCTCCACCGATGAAGGTGGTACATTGATAAATTATCAGATCAGGTTGAACAATTGTATCCGCAAAATTGGATAACATCATGGGAGAGGTTATCAATCCTTCAGGCCTGTTGATGGCCCCAAAGAGTCCCTCAAGTAAAGCACAGGATTTATTGAAGTTATCTTCGGCATCCGGCATTGAAAAAGTCACTCGTGCCAATGGAAAGAATACTATGTTTAGTTTCATGAATTTTATATTAGTCATTCAATCTATATAGATTTTATTCTTTTACGTTCATTAAGTTCCCCAACAATCTCATTGTACCTGGTGTCGGAAAGTTTATAGAAAACGCTCATAACTACAATGGTAGCAACAGCCATAATACCAGGATAAATAAACATCAGCCCTTTAATCCCTTTTAACGCAGTTACACTCTGTACAGCATTGGGTACGTATCCAACAACAGCTAAAACAAGGCCTGGAACAAACCCGGCAAGAGCTTGAGAAAGTTTCCGGGAAAAGGTGAAAAATGAATAGACAAGGCCTTCTCCCCTGTTGCCGGTTTTCCATTCCCCATATTCAACAGCATCGGAAACAAGCGCCCAGTTTAAGGTATTGATAAAGGCAGTCCCGAAAAAAGCAAGGCAAGCAAATGCGATAAAGGAGATAGAATTGTTGGCGAAAACATAAGCCATAATATCGGCTATTGCCCAGATTGCGCTGCCTAAAATATAAGTTGATTTTTTACCAATCCGCTTAACAAAATACGGGACCATTGCAATCCCGATAAACACACACCCAATACTGAAAAACCCCAGGTACGGGACAATAGAAATATCATGTAACGTATATTGACAATAATAAACCTGGACAGCAAGTTTTACGTTAAAAGCAGAGAAGGTTAAAAGATTCACCAGACTTAAAACCAACAATGGGGCATTCCTGAACAATGATTTATAATTGGAAATAATAGACCCTTTGACTTTTACAGGTTCTTTAATAACATACCTCTCCTTAATGTTTGCATAGCAGGTCAATTGCAATAAAAGGCCTAAAAAGGCGAACACCGATGCGGCAACAATGTATCCGGTTTTCATACTGTCAAATGCAGTAACAATTGGCATAAACGCTACTGTGGTAATAAGTAACCCGGTATTGGCACCAGCCCACCTGAAAGAAGCAAGCTCAGATCGTTCAACAGAATTCTGTGTCATGGCAGGGATCATCGACCCGTAGGGAATATTGAAAATGCTGTAAATTGTCCCAAAGGCCATGTAAGTTAAATAAGCCCAAATTGTTCTGCCAGTAAGACTAAAATCAGGAGTTGTGAAACTGACTATAGTTATCAGGGCAAGTGGCAAAGCTCCATAGAGCATAAATGGCCTGAATTTACCCCTAGCGCCTATGTTTCTCCTGTTGTCTATCCAAGTACCAACTGTGATATCCGCCAAGCCATCCCAGATTTTAGTTATCAAAAAGACCAGGCCTGCTACTGCTGCCGGTAGACCCAGGGTGTCGGTATAAAACTTTAACAGGTAGATCTGCCCCATGTCAAACAGTAAATTATTCCCTACATCACCCAGGCCATAGGCCATTTTTTCTTTAAAAGGTATTTGGAATGCGTTTACTACCTTTTTCAATGTTGTTTCTTCTTGCATTTGATTATTAAAGTCTTCGTATAGATAACCTCACTCTTTAACAGACAGGAGGTTGAAAATGGTTTTTTATATAGTCGATATTCTCCTCCGTCTCCTTGATGCACTGGATGTGGCTTGTATGGTCAGATTCAAAAGTCAACCATCCTTCATACTGTAAATCGGTTAGTTCCTGAAATGCATGGGCCCAGTCAATCCGCCAATTACTGGATATCGGTCGTCCATTATTTTTCACATGCACTGCAGCGATCCGTTCTTTTCCCAGAAGTTTGATGCCTGGCACGGCCTCCTGTCCGTGACCATAATTGTACATATTTTCAAGGTCATAATATATCTGTACGTTCGGGTCATCAATAATATCCAGCAGCTTTTTGTTGTCTGCCGGGCTGAGAGAATTTTCCAAACCCAATATAACGCCTGCGTCTTTAGCTCGTGGGGCAACTTCTTTTAATATTTTTACAATACGATCATAAAAACTTACATCTGACAATTCAGGGGCACTTCCTCCAAAAAAAGCGATCAACATTACACTAGCTCCCACTAACTCGGTAGCCCTAATAGAGCGTATGATCTCTTCTGCCGCATCAGGGTTCCATGCTCCCTTACTACTCCATATTCCCGCAGTACTTGGGATTTCCATTCCCCACTTATTTGACTCGGCTTTATACCTACGCGCAACATCAAGGTTATACAGGTTTGGATTTCCGGTGGCAACCTGTAATTCAAGGCCAATAATTCCAGGAATATCGCGGGCGATTTTCAATGCGTCAAAATTTGCAACCATGTTTTTCTTCGGATCAATAGGATTTCGTAAGCTTGCCTGGCGAATACCTATTTTATAGGGTAAACGTTTTAACCCATTTTCTACGGGCAAATTTCCGGTTGCAATTTCTCTCCCGTTAGCAATTCCCAATAATCCAAGACTGGCTGTGCCCAACATACCAGTCTTGAAGAAACTCCGACGAGAATAATTTTTATATGAACTCATAATACCTCCTTTATTTTTTCTGTCAAAACTTCGTCTAAAATGTTAATAACTGCTTGGAAATATATACTTATGACATAGTCCTATCCCAATTCCTTAACATCAATTTCCCTTCTCTCTTTTGCTGAACGTACGGAAGCCTCACATATTTGAACCGTTTGGCGGGCTATGTATCCATCAGGATAAGCTTTCTCTTTACCTGCAAGCACCAGGGCGAAATGTTTTAATTCCTGAATAACGCCTTCTCCTTCAGGGTTTCCTCCGGGAAGTGATATCAACTCAGGTTTCGGGATCACCAGCCCCTGTTGGGCAACTCCTTTCGGATTACCATACTTAATGGAAATCTGTCCACTACCCATTTGTACAGAACCATTTACCCCAAAGAAGGTATCAGCTGCGGCGGCACCATAGTTATAAACATTGCTACCATAGTTCATCAGTGCATCATTGGCATATCTCACGAGTACCCCGGCATGGTCCATCGAATTTCTTTTACGAAGTGAAAGATTATTTATCCCCTGGATGCTGGAAACAGATATGGGTTCGCTATCAAATATCCAGTTATTAACGTCAATAATGTGGGCCCCCATTTCATAAACCACTCCACCGCTTTTACTTTGGTCCAACCGCCAGTAACCTACTCCTGCTGGATATTCATCAGCTTCAGGCGCACGCCAGTCGCCCCTGTAATCGAATAGGTCAGAATACAATATTTTCCCGTTAATTTTAGTCCGGATATTCTCAACCAACATCTTGTAATCTGAGGAATGCCGACGTTGAGTACCGATCTGAAGGGACTTATGGGTTCGTTTGACCGCATCAATCATCAAATTACAATCTGCTACAGTTAGGGCCATAGGCTTCTCACAAAATACATGCTTACCTGCTTCCAGGGCCGCAATGACATACTCTTTATGTGTATAGTTAGGGGTGATGACCGCTATCGCATCGAGATCATCCTGTTTGAACATCTGGTGCATATCGGTGTAAAAGCGCGGTTTGGGGCCGTTTTTGATCAGTGCCGCACGTTGTCCCATTTTGTGCTCCACGATATCGCAGAGGGCGGTGATTTCAATCTCAGGAACACTGTTTAATGCACCGATGATGTTTTTACTCCTGTTGCCGCATCCTACAATTCCTATTTTATACTTTTTGCCGGAATTCGAATCTCCATTGACAACAGATTGTGCGATAAGCGGACTGCTGGAAAAGGCAAGGCCTGCACTTGCAACGCCACTCATACCAATAAAATTTCGTCTCGAAAAATTTCTTTTGTCATTCATAAAATTGCCTCCTAATTTATTAAGTTATTAAAATTTGTTTGGTAACGTAAAATATTTCTGCGACCTATATGCATAACTCATTGATAATCAAATAATATTGCAGCTCTTTATTGGCAACAGGCACCAAGTCCTTTTATTTATATAATTAATATGTCAATCTTAAACTAAACCGGTTTAGTTTAAGATGAAATTTTTTAGTTACTAATAGAATTTGACAATGATATCTCATATCCGATCTTATCTCCAGTTCCCGTTTTATTATTCATCTCATTTAGCAAAATATTCACAGCTTCACGACCCATCTCGTCGAGAGGTATTCTGGCAACATACATAGAGGGCGCCAATGTCTCAAATATTGGATTTCGGTGGATACAGGCAAGTCCATATTGACTAATATTTATATTTTTCTTTATAAAATACAATATTGTTTCGAGGGCCAAATAGTGGGTTGTAAAATAAAATCCGTCTATATCCGGAACTTTTCCCAAGAGATTGTCCAATACT
>Ga0172379_10011343_pt1 | contig 10622 bp, 13 predicted proteins | sample GrowelOW334metaG_FD_119756 | JGI IMG/M metagenome (GOLD analysis project Ga0172379, IMG submission 119756) | Groundwater microbial communities from an aquifer near a municipal landfill in Southern Ontario, Canada - Groundwater well OW334 metaG | ecosystem: Environmental > Aquatic > Deep... | reverse complement strand
TTTCCTTCCCGGTCTGTTTGACCGATTGTGTTATAGGTTCTCGTATGCTGAACCTTTATGCCGTCTTTAGTTTTCTGCTTCCTGACTCCTATGCCATACCCAATTTTATATGGCGGATCAGTGAACATAAAATCAAACCTTTCCTTGCTCAACAACCTCTCCCAATTTTCTTTTTTAGTGCAGTCGCCGATTAATAGTTTATGCTCTCCTAATTGCCATAAATCGCCCTCTTTCACTCCCTTGCCTTTGCCGCCTAAAACCCTTTCCAATTCTTTTTCAATATTGAACTCCTCATCCTTTTCAAACCCAAAAACTTCATCCAGTTCTATCGGCTCAAATCCAACGTCCAGCAATAATTTCTCATCAAAATTAACCAATAAATCGTAATCCCAGTGCCCCAGGTTTTTATTAAGCCTTAAGTTCAGCTCCTGCTCTTTTGCAATATCCGGTATGCTTACATAAACTACCGGTATATCCTTCCAGCCGAGTTGTTTGCAGATATAAAACCTTTGATGGCCGCCAATAATAATATTTTTTCTTTTTTCGGCGCTGTTAACCACGATCGGTTCAACCATGCCGAATCTCAAAATACTTTCCTTTAAGTCTTTGGTTTCTTTTTCGGTTAACGCCCTTGGATTATATTCGGCCGGCTTTAATTCTTCAATTTTTACTTGTATTACTTGCATTGTATTAATATTTTCTTAATTTTTTAAAGGCTTTGGTTTGAATTTGTCTTATTCTTGCTCTAGTTAAACAAAATTCTTGCGCAACCTCGTCAAATGTGTGCCTTACTCCATCATCCAGCCCAAAACGCATTTTCAAAACTTTTATCTCTCTCGGCGTAAACAGTTCCCCGTCTAAAAAATTGTATCCAAAGACTGCAATAAATAATTTACCGCAATTTTCGTAGTATGGTCGTTTTATATTTTCCATATTTTTAATTTTTTAATGATCTTAAAAATTCTGAAAACCCGCCATTTCTTTGTCCATAATATTTAATCATTTGATCTATCTTTTCAATCCCATACTTATTTACAATGTTTTCTGGCTTGAAGTTTACGATGGGAGATGACTGCCGTTCGTTCCAATCTTTTAAGGTTAAACAAATTTTCTCTTTGTTTCCTATATTTCCTTTCTTTTGTAGGTTAAGTAACTTAACCACTTTTGGTTTACTTTCTTTACCACTTTTAGTTAACTTTCTTAACTGGTTAACTTTCTTAACCACTTCGGCTGGGTTCAGGTCTAAATTGATTTTATAGACATTTCCACGCGTATCCCTCTGCACAAATATAGCCCTTGCTTCAAGCAAATTTTTTATAGATTCAGACACTACGGGCCTTGTCACTCCGCAACCCTTATCTTTGTCTTTTATGCCTTTTACAAACTGGCTGAAACTTATTCGATCCTGCTCTTTATGAAAGCCGAAAGTCCGACGGCAAATATATAGCAGGCACCGCATTTCTCCAGAAGGCAATTCTGGTAAAACAAAATCGAGCAAAAGATTTGGAATCTGCGTCGAGTTTGGTATTAATTGTTTATCCATAAGATTCAAAGACCAAAACAATTCCCCGTTTGTCGTGCAACGAGAAATTGTTCTCCTTTTGGCCGAGTTAGCTTGCCTGCTTTGCCTCTGCCTTTTTAAAGGCTAACCTTCTTTTCCCATCTCTTTCAATGTACTCGGCATAACCCTTGTCGACCAGATAATCTAAAATTTCGTGGTATCCCTTGGCCAACTTCTCAGGATATATATCCCGAAGAGCTGTTTCCGAGGTGGTTCCAAATATTTCCGATAGGATCTCCAGTTTCGTTTGCCTATCTTTGCCAGCACTGCTCGGAAATGCACGGATCAGCACTCCGTCAATTTCCTCGAGCCATTTGTCTCTTTCTTTTCGGAATTCCGCCCTTTCCTCCTCAGTTTTGAATAGGACTCCGGTGTCAGCCTCCGGCACGAGTTTTACCTTTTTATTATAGGGATTTGACATCATGGCTTCTATGCATGGAGCGAAGTCATCAAATTTTGGATTTTTGAAGGTTTTACCGTCAATAAGCGTCGACCTATCTTTTACAATTGTTGCTTCGCGCCATATTTGCTTATTCTCGCCAAGCACCTTTTCGTATCTTTCCATTAGAATTAGGATGTCCGGCTCATAAGCTGTTTCCCCCTCAACCTTCATTTTTATTCCGGATTTGTAAATTTCCCTTTTGTGGGTTTCCGGATCCACTTCGTTTTCGTATTCGAACCCAGCTCTGCCGCACATTATGACGTGATATGGGTCATTTACGAAGGGATCAGAGAATTCCGCCTTCCATGTCGGCTTTATAATTCCCCAATCTTGAAATTGAAGGCGTCTATGTCCGCTCTTTATCTGATATGCCCTCAAGAACTCCTCCCACACATGTGTTATGGAGTCTATTATAAGGATATCTGACGCACCCTCCCTTAACCTGGCCATAGCCTGAGCTAAGTCAGCGAATGACTTTGATTCTCTGACTAGCAGATCTATACCGGCATCAGCAAATAATGGTTTTAAGAACTTTGCGGCTTTTTCAGTATCAAACATTATAACTGGTTTTTCTGATTTTATTCTTTTATGAATGCCGATAGCTATGAGCGCTGCAGTATAGGTTTTGCCTGAGCCTGCGAAACCTTCCAGCGCCGCCTTGAAATAAGGCTTTGTGTTTTGGGCTGGCATGAAGAACATGTCAACCTTTTCTCTTTCCTTAGTTTTAGTATTCATTTTTTTTAATCAATGAGGTTCAACGGGGATTCTCCGCCGGGTAATCCGGTGCCGTTATACACGGCAGCGTTAAACCTCTTTGACTGCACCTGATTAATTTTTTCGACTTTTTAATAATTTTTTCCTGCTCACCTAGATGACGCCCAGCGCTTGCTCGTAGTCGCGTCGGATTTGCCAAGCTACTCTATTGGCCTGCCATTCCGCTTCCTCGTCCTCTGCGACTAAAGTCTCCAGCCACTGGTCCTCGCAATTTATGCAGGCCTGCTGTTCCGGAGCCTGCTTAATAAATAGCTTGTCGCAGTGGATGCAGTGCATCCTTCTTTGAAAGGCAGGAACTTCGTCTACGTATTTCTCATTCAACATTTTTTAATGTGCTTTTTTAATTCCTGCCGGCCCGACCTTTTATAATATAAAACCAGCAGCCATTTCTGACTGCTGGTTAATTTTTTGCTTTATTTTCCGCTTAGAGTTTCTTGCCTACGAACTCGCAGAATTCTGCGAGCCTGCACGAGTACCCCCATTCGTTGTCATACCACGCCAAAACTTTTATCATATTTCCATTTACCATTGTCTTTTCAGAGTCAACAATAGACGAATAGCTATCGCCCTTAAAATCTATAGAAACAAGTGGCTGGTCTTCCACCCTAAATATTCCTTCAAAACCCTTTTCTTTTTCGGCTTTTTTAAATACTTTATTAACTTCTTCTTTGGTTGTATTCTTTTCCACCTCAACAACCAAATCCAAAACAGAAACAGTTGGAGTTGGCACGCGTATAGAAATGCCGTCCAACTTGCCATCAATTTCCGGAATCATTTTTCCAATTGCTTTGGCTGCTCCCGTTGATGTTGGAATCATTGATAACCCCGCCGCCCTTGCTCTTCTTAAATCTTTGTGAGGCAAATCCAAAATTCTTTGGTCATTTGTGTAGCTATGAACAGTTGTCATAAAGCCCTTCACAATACCAAAGTTATCGTTTAAAATTTTGGCAACCGGAGCCAAGCAGTTTGTCGTGCAAGATCCCATATCCATAATATCCATTGTTTTTGGGTCATATTTTTCTTCGTTAACACCCAAAACAAAACCCGGCAAATCTTTTTCTTTTGCTGGAGCAGAGATTACAACTTTTTTTGCTCCCGCCTTAATGTGCTTTTCAGCTCCCGCTTTGTCGGCAAAAAGTCCAGTACATTCAAGCACAACATCAATATCCAGCTTTTTCCATGGCAACTTTTCGGGATCTTTTTCAGCAATCATTTCTATGCCGGATAAATCCTTGTCGTAATTCCCATAGGTTGAGTCGTGTTTTAACAAATGAGTCAAAGTAGCCACGTCTGTCAGGTCGTTAATGGCAACAACTTTTAGGTCTGGATAATGTTCGTCAATTCTTTTAAAAACTTGACGGCCAATTCTCCCAAAACCATTTATAGCAACTTTTATCATATTTTTATTCTTGAATTTTTAACAATTCATCTATTTTTGCTTTGTCAAAACCAACTATAACATTTTCACCTATTTCAATTACAGGAACACCCATTTGACCTGATTTTTTTATCATTTCCTGCAATTGCTTTTCATCTTTTGAAACATCAATATCCTCAAACTCTTTATTGTTTCTTTTTAAATATTCCTTGAGTGTTTTGCAATACACGCAGGTTGGTGTTGAATATATCTTTGTCATGTTATTGTGCAGGAGCGCAATTGGCGCCGCTATTTCCCGAATTTCCGCTTGCTGCTGTTGATTCAGAAAATGATGTTGCCACGCCTGCCGTGTCTAATGTTTTTGAACAAAAACTTGCTTTTGAGTTAAACGCATCGCAAACCATTGTTTTAATTGCATCAGCAGACCTTCCTCCAAAAATTGGCTGATTATTTGAATCAAATTCCGGCAATACCGCATTTCCCAAAACCAATGTTGGAGAACCCGTTACGCTATATTTAGTGTTTAAATCAAAATCTTTTTTAGCATAGGCAACTCCCTTAGCTGGATTTGTCATACAACTGTTCAATTTTGCAGAATCAACTCCGGTAGATTTTTCACAACCTGCCGTATCTCCTTTTTTCATTTGGCAAGCCACATATGGCCAATATTTTGTTGCCTGTTCGTCTCTAATACAAATTTGTCTCAAGTTTTCAGTTGCCTCCTCTTCTCCATGCATAGAAGATATTGTCTTTCCATCGCTGTTAACTCCGCCCATATATTTTACTGTTACATATTTTGCCAATTCCGGCGCGCCCTGAATGGCAGCATACATAGCTCTTTGCATTTGCAATCCAAAAGGACATCTTGAAACCACATAGGCTTCAAGCATTGGGCTGTCTGATTTTTTAATGGAATCAATAACCTTTTTTGCATCTACGCTTTCGCTTGGTTTTGCATCCCCGGTCTTGTCATCGGTCTTTTTACTGTCGTCTTTTGCCATATTAAACACCTGTGGGAAGAAAAGCTTTCCGTCTTTTGTGGCATATGTGTCATATTCGGCTGTTCCAACTTTCAGCTTAAATTTAATTAGCCCGGACTCTCTCGAAGTTTCTCCAACCATTGAAACTGGAGTTTGGCTTAATCCGTTATTATTAACATAATCTACTGCTTTTTGAGCTATTGTTTTATCTGACTGACCAAAAATTCCTGCTACCGAAAAATTTGGGTTTGAATTTGCATAAATTAAAGCTCCCACTATTAAAACTCCCACTACTGCTATGGCAACAAGCGCCATGTTTTTATCTATCTTTTTCAAAAAATGAACTATTTTTTGCATTTGTTTTGGACTATTAATTAATATTTTTATTTTAGTATATGTATTTTAATATAATACGTAATTATTTGCAAACAAGTTGCGCAGTTAAATCTTTTTGTACTCCTTTCCGTCAAAATCATACTTGACCAATGTTCCGAACGGTAGTTCAACCTTTGTCATATTCTCATCTGGAATATTTTCCAAATATTTTACAATTGCCCTTAATGGATGATGACTCGCCACAACTAATATGTTCTTCCCTTCTTTTAAATCTTTCTCAATATGTTCTATAAAAAATGCCGATACTCTATTATATACATCTATTCCGCTTTCGCCTCCCGGAGGAGTTGCAGAATAACTAGTTCTCCATAATAATACCTGTTCTTCACCAAATTTTTTCTTTGTATCTGCTTTATTTAGACCTTGCAGTTCGCCATAATGCCTCTCATTGAGCTTTTCTGTTACAAAAACCTGGACACATTTTTCGTCTGAACCTTCAAAATTTCCCCATTCTTGCATCTTTCCTCCGTCTAAATGGATAAACAACGGATATTTATCTGTAATATTATCAAAAACTTTAACTATCGTATCCATATTTCTTATAAGTGCAGAAGAATAGATTTTATCAAATTTAATTTGTGCCACTTCTTTTGCAATTTCAGCTGCAACTACGTTGCTATCTTTTGTCAGCGGGCCATCTGTCCAGCCCGCAAACCTGTCGTCCAGATTCCACTGACTTTTTAAATGACGTTGTAAATATAATTTAGCCATATTTGTTTAAGCGAGAAAATTAATTTTTCGCGGCTTACAGAACGAAGTGATGTCTGCCAAGAAAAATAATTTTCAAGCGAAATTATTTCTTTGCTAATTCGTTTTCTATCTCTATTACTCTTTGATATTTTACCATTCTCTCCGGTTTTGCGGGAGAGCCAGATTTTAGCATATCCGCCCCCACCCCCACCGCCAAGTCCGCAATAAAGTTGTCCATTGTTTCCCCGCTGCGGTGCGAAACAATAACCTTCCAGCCAAAACCCTTTGTCATATTAATCGCAGAAATTGTTTCTGAAACACTTCCAATTTGGTTAAGCTTTATTAAAACTGCGTTTATTGCTTGCTGGTTGTGGGCCTCTTTTATTGTTTTAATATTTGTGGTTGTCAGGTCGTCGCCAACAATTGTAACTTTTCCTTGCAGCTCTTTGGTTATTTCTTTAAAACCTTCCCAGTCTGACTCGGCAAACGGGTCTTCTATGGAAACAATCGGAAACTCCTCCACCAAATTTTTATAAAAATCCAACATTTGGCTTCTGGTATATTCTTGTGTTTTTCCGCCAGAGGCGGATCCGCCTTGGGCGGACAAAACATATTTCCCATCTTTATAAAATTCACTTGCTGCGCAGTCTAAAGCAAATTTTACATCTTTCTCATGGCCAGCGCTAGCTCCCTTAATAAAAAATAATGCTCTTTCTGCCGAAGAAATTGGCGGAGCAAATCCCCCTTCGTCACCCAGGCCCAAATGCTCTTCGCCAAAACTATTTTTAACTTCTTCTTGAAGCTTTAAAAATATTGCGTTTCCAATAACCAGGTTTTCTTGCATTGAATGTTTTTGCGGAACAATCATAAACTCCTGAATATCCAAATCATTTTTGGCATGAGCCCCTCCATTTAATATATTAAACATTGGCAATGGAGAAAACAACGGCAATTTATTTCCAGCCAAGTCTGCAATATGTTCATACAATGGCATTTTCCTTGAAGCAGCTCCCGCTCGCGCAACAGCCATTGAAACTGCCAGGATTGCATTTGCCCCAAGCTTGCTTTTGTTATCTGTCCCATCCAAATCCAACATTGTCCTATCAATTCCGCCTTGGTCTTCTGGGTCCATGCCTTTTAATGCCGGCGCAATCAAATCATTTACGTTTGCAATAGCCGTATTCACCCCCTTCCCATCCTCATCCCTCAACTCCAAAGCCTCTCGCGTTCCAGTTGAGGCTCCGCTTGGCACAGCACTTGTAAAACTACCTTTTTCTGTTTCAACTGTACACTCCACGGTTGGCTTGTTTCTTGAATCTTTAATTTCTCTGGCCGTAATTGATAATATTTTACTCATTTATTTTATTTATTATTAAAATATTTTTACACCCACGCACCAATGCGTAGATGCGTCATATCCTACCTATTTTTTCGTATAAAACTTGCTGATGGCGTATACAAGACCGCTTCTTTTTTTAACTCCTCGTCATTTTCTTCCAATTTGTCTATTGCGGCATCAAGTAGGTTCGACAATAAAAAATGACCTGCATACTTTTTCTTTACTATTGCATTTGAAGACGTGCAGTCTTTTTCTTTTTTTCTTGCTTTTTTCAATCTGTTTCTCCTGCTTTCAACCAACCTATCAACAATAATTTTGTAGCCATTATCGTCTTGTTGCAAACACCTATGGACGCTTGTAATTTTATTACTTCCAACACCCAGCATTTTAATTATCTCGTCGTAATTAAAATCTGCCGACAAAAGCACTGCTATTTCTATTCTTCTCATCAGACCTGCTATTTCGTCGGCGGTTAATAAACTTTTGAAAAAAGCTCGAACTTCATCTCTATTTTTCAATGAATCTATTGTATCATAAAATTCACCTATCATCTGAATTCTCTTGTTCTTTGGCAAATCATTTAAATGAAATACTGGCATTTTATTTTACATCTACTCATTGGTGCGTAGATGTGTCATTAAGCTAAACTTTTTTTCTTACTGTGGTATTAAAATTTTCAATTGCCCGGTCTAGCTTTTCTTTTGCCTTGGAACTATCCGCCGCCGTTTGCTGTTGGGCTATTTCTGCTCTTTTTAAGGAATCTACTCTTCTTCGTTGGAATTCTCTCATATCTATTTTCCCTTCGCTTAATTCTTTCATGTCATTTTTTATGTCATTTATGGGCTGTTCGACTTGGCCTTCTGCGGGTTGCTCGGTAGGTTCGCTTGAACCTGATTCTGGAGTTTTCATATTTTTTATTTTTGGTTCTTTTTTATGTATTCGTATACCGATAATGCCGCCTTTGCCCCCTCTCCTGCCGAAATTATTATCTGTTTATACTTTCCCTTGTTGGCGTCGCCTGCAACAAATAATCCTGGAGTTTTTGTTTCTAAAGTTTCTAAATTAGAAATTATCTCGCCTCTTTCTGTTAACTCTGCCAAATCCTTTAAAAATGCTGTGTCGGGAGCATATCCAATTTCTATAAACACTCCGCTAACTTCCAGTTTTTGCTCGCCTTCAGGTGAGTCATAAATTACAGACTCAACAAATTTATCTCCCTTTATTTCTTTTACTTTAGCCTCTGTGATTACTTTTACTTTACCAGATTTTAATGCGTGTTCTTGATTTTCTTTATCTGCCTTAACTTCTTTTCCAAATTCAAGAATTGTAATATCTTTTACATAGTTACTCAAAAATAACGCGCTTTCAAAACCAGAGTTTCCTCCACCAATTACTGCTACGGATTTGTCGCGAAAAACCGGACCGTCACATAGGGCGCAATAGCTTACTCCTCTTCCAACAAACTCCCTTTCACCTTTTGCGCCAAGCTCTCTTGGTTTTGCCCCAGAAGTTGCAACTACCGCTAAAGATTCGTAGGTTTTTCCATTATCACAAGTAATTTTGAACAGATTGTCATCTTTTTTTACTTCTTTTACTCCGGTTAAGGCAATTTCAACGCCGTTATCCTTTAATTGTTCAGAGAGTAAATCTGCCAAATCCATTCCGGATATTTTTTTAAATCCCGGATAGTTTTCAATATCAACAGCTTTTTTGCTAAGCTGTCCGCCAATATCTTTTGATATTATTAAAGTTTTCAGCTTTTGACGGGCCGAATAAATTCCCGCAGTTGCTCCGGCGGGTCCCGCCCCAATAATAATTAAATCGTATTGCATGCTATTTAATTGTTTTTAAATATTGTTTTACCTCTTCTTTATACCTCTTGTCTTTGAGTGCCATATATAAAAATGATTTTATCCATTTTAATTTGTCACCACATTCAAGCCATTCACCTTTTAATTCATATCCATAGATTGTTTTTCCTTCGTTGAGCATTGTATCAAAAACTTCTGCCAAAATTATTTCACCTTTTTTGCCGGGTTTTGCTTTTTTAAGATAAGTAAACACATCGGGAGTTAAAATGTGCTTTCCAACGATCACAAAATCCGATGCAATTTCACTTGGCGAAGGTTTTTCTATTATCTTTTTGATTTTATATAAATTATTGGCAATCTTTTCCACGGCAACCGAGCCATATGCAGGTATTTTTTCTCTTGGAAGCTTCTTTAGCCCAATAACCGGCGCGTTACAAGTTTTAAAAATATTTACAAGTTGCAATATCGCAGGAGTATCGGAATCAAAAAGGTCATCTCCAAAAGAATTTGCGACAGGTTCATCTTTGGCAAATTTTGCAGCCTGCAAAATTGCATGCCCGTCTCCTTTTGGATCTTTTTGCACAACAAAAGAAAATTTAATATCTTTAAACGCTTCGTCAAAATCTTTCAGCTCTTTTAGCAATGATTCCTTTTTTCTTTTTTGCAAAACTTTTTCAATTTCCGGAGCCGGTTTGAAAAAATTAATTAAGTTTTTTTGTTTTGAACTTATAACAAAAACAATTTCGTTTATTCCCGAATTTTTTATTTCTTCAACAATATACTGAATTGCCGGCTTATCAAGCAGGGGCATAAACTCTTTAGACAAAACTTTTGAGATTGGCAAGAACCGCGTGCCCATTCCTGCAACCGGAACAATTGCTCTTTTAACTTCTAATTGATTTTCCATATCCATATTATTTATTATACTTTACTTTTCTTAAAAATGCTGGTATTTCCCACTCTTTTTCTTGCTCCTGACGTTTTTTTTCCTGCAATTCTTCCGCTTTTTTTATTTCCAATCCGCTTCTTCTAATTGCGGTTTTCATTGGAGCAACGGCAGGCTGTTCAATAATATTAAGAGAAACGGGAGCTGCCGGAAATACAGGAACCTCAACGATTGGCTCGATTTTTTCTTGTTCTTTTTCTTTTTTTTCGGGTTTTTTCCTGGCCGGTTTTGGTTTCCCGACAAAACGCGCTTTCTGCACGATTTTGACGGGCCCGCCTAAATGCCTTCGGCTTTTGGCGGGTTTT
>Ga0172379_10011342_pt1 | contig 10623 bp, 11 predicted proteins | sample GrowelOW334metaG_FD_119756 | JGI IMG/M metagenome (GOLD analysis project Ga0172379, IMG submission 119756) | Groundwater microbial communities from an aquifer near a municipal landfill in Southern Ontario, Canada - Groundwater well OW334 metaG | ecosystem: Environmental > Aquatic > Deep... | reverse complement strand
GCCAGAACATACTGAATGAGATCGTTTGTCCCGATACTGAAGAAATCCACCTCCTTAGCGAGGACCTCGGCGATGACCACCGCGGAAGGCACCTCAATCATAGCGCCGATTTCAATATCCTCCCCCACGGCCTTACCTTCCATCCTTAAATCATCCCTGACCTCCGAGAGAATCCTTTTGGCGGCGCGAATTTCTTCGATTCCCGAAATCATGGGAAAGAGGACCCTTGTCTTGCCGAAGGCGCTGGCCCGCAAGATCGCCCGGAGCTGCACCTTGAACAGGTTAACCTCTTGCAGGCAAAAACGGATGGCCCGTAATCCCATCTGGGGGTTCATCTCCTTGGCTAACTTCGGATCGGAAAAGTATTTATCCCCCCCCAAATCAAAGGTGCGAATGGTGGACCATTGCAGACCCTCGATGCCAATAACCCGGCGGTAATTGATAAAGTGGTCTTCCTCCGTTGGAAGTTCCTCGCGATTAATATAGATGAATTCGGTGCGGTACAGACCAATCCCTTCGGCCCCATGGGCGATAGCGGAAGGGATTTCTTCAATGAATTCGATGTTACCGCTGACTTGGATTTTATAGCGGTCCTTCGTCACCGCCGGAAATTTTGCATATTTCAGGGATACTTCCCGAGCCGCCTGATAAAGACGTTTCTTTTCCTCATAACGATGGAGAATCTCGGGATCGGGATTGACAATGACCAGACCAGCGGCGCCGTCGATAATAATATCATCGTTGGTTCGCACCAGACGGGTGACTTTCTCTAGAGCGACAACGGCAGGAATTGCAATGGAACGGGCGACAATAGCGGTATGGGATGTCTTGCTCCCTATGTCAGTTGCGAAACCGAGAACCTTGTCGATCATCATCTGGGCCGTATCGGCCGGCGACAAATCTGAGGCAATGACAATGACCCGTTCCCCCAGAGGAGAGATGGTTTCCTGCCGCCTGCCAGCGAGATTCCTGAGGATCATTTGCCCTACATAACGGATGTCACTGAAGCGATCCCGGAGGTACTCATCCTCCATTTTCTCAAACAGCTCCCGGTATTTGTCAATGGTCATGCTGACGGCCCATTCGGCATTTACAGACATCTCCTGGATCCGTTGCACAACATTGCGGACGAATGACCGGTCCTTGAGGAGCATAATGTGAACATCCATAATATGTAGCGGTTCGAGCCCTGCTACTTCACTGAGACGACTCTTCACCTCCCGCAATTGTGCTTCCGAGGCCCGCAACGCATCCCGAAATCGTTTGACTTCCTTTGTTACCAGGCTGGCCTTCCCCAGTTTGTAGAAAGAAATCTGTGAATCCCGACGATCAAACAGATAGGCCTTACCGATCACTACCCCCGGCGATACGCCAATTCCTTTGAGAACAATATTTTTCATGCTTTGTTCCGGTACCATATAAATGATTCTACCCCTTATCAATCCTCACCGAACTTGTCTGCAAACAAACTTTGTAAAGCAGTCAAGGCTTCGACAGCATCGCTGCCCTCCACTTTTACGGTTATAAATCCGCCCCGTGAACAAGACAGCGTAAGAATACCAAGCAGACTCTTGCCGTTAACCTCTTGCCCATCGTATTCAAAGAAGATTCGCGACTTGAATTTATTGGAAACCGCCACGAGCTTTGCCGCCACTCGTGCATGGATTCCTAGCTTATTTTTAACCTCAAAGATCATTATCTCCGGCATGTCAAATCATCAGCGCCACGCACCCGGCCGTCATACCATAAAGGACGGTGAGGGGAGACATACCTCGTTCCATCGCAAGAAAAGACAACAACACCGCCGTGAGCACCGTGATACTGACAAGCGGTTGCATCCATATTTCTAAGTGGGCATTGGCGATTCCCTGCCCTAGACATGCGGCAGCAAGTGCAAGGCAAAATATGGTTCCCCACCGTATGAAGCGGGCCAATCGCGGCAAATCCCATGACTGTATATAGGTAATTCCCTGCCAACCGTGCCGGTAACCCTCAAGGAAGCTCTTAAGACGGATCCAGAGTTGCAGCGGATCAAAAATGAGTAACAAAACAAAAGGGCCCCAGACAGAACCTTGATAGGCTATGGCGGCGGCGGTGATACCGGCCAGGGGCCGAAGACTTCCCCAGAAAAAACTATCTCCGATAGCAGCATAAGGACCCATGAGGGTTTTTTTCAATCTTGATATGTCCGAGGTCTGGTCATGATGTCCATTAGCGGCCTCCAACCTGATGACCGAACCGAGTATGGCGCCGGATAAGTAAGGATGAGTATTAAAATATTCAAGATGTCTGGCAAGAAATGAAGAGATGCTTTTTTTGTCTTTTCCCATTCTCCGTGCAAGAGGAAGAATGGCAAAGGCGAACCCCAGGTTTTGCATTCTCCGGAAATTCAGCGACGCCATAATAAAAAGTGACCGCAAAAAAAAACCGGCCAAATCCGATGCCTTCATCCTTTCTCATCTCTCCCTGCCGATACAGGCTTGCAAACATTAGATTCATACCACGGAAATCCTGTTAAGTCAATTCATTCCCCTTTATCCTTGACAGAGGTATGATTATTTGTTAGTAATTTCAACTTTTTTTTGAGGTGAGAAAGATGATTTGTCAGACCATCAGGACGGGCACAGATTGTGTGTTCATGAAGCATAAGGGATGTGATTTCAAAGACGGCGCCTGTAAGACCGTTATTGAAAAGTGCGAAGGATGCAACCGGATTATCGATCTGGATACGGGCCGTTATTGCAGGGTTTATATGGACCCGACCAGTAAGTGGATCATCGGAAATTGCGTTACAGCAACCCACGTAAAACTGGAAATTAAAGAGGCTGCCCAGAAAATAAACCCGCTGAAGGCATCCAAGCGGGCAAGCCGGGCGAAAAAGAAGAAATAATTCCAAATCCGAATCAAAGATGAAATCAAGGCGGCAAGGCAGAGGCGATGCAGGCGTATTTTTCATACGTCGAGGAGCCGATTGCCGATGCTAACGATGATAGCGCTTTGATTTAGATTTGGAATAAGACAAACGACAAAGAGAGTCCGTACAGGTGGGGTTACGGACTCCCTTTGTCAGGAAAGAATTTCTCTGATCTGCCTCAGCATGACCTTGACAGCCGTCAGGAGCTGCTTTCCCTGGTCCACGTCCCCTTCTTGGCGGGTGATTGATCCCCTTCTGGAAAGCTGATTCTTGGCGCCCTTGATCGTAAAATGATCTTTATAGAGAAGATCCCTGATGATCATTAGCTCTTCCAGATCTTTACGCCGGTATAGCCTCTGGTCTGATCTTGTGCGGACAGGCTTGACCGACTTGAACTCCGACTCCCAGTATCTTACGACGTAAGACTCTACCCCGAGGATACTGCTGACTTCGCCAATTCTAAAATAGGTCTTGTCAGGAATCGACACGTCCATACCAGGCGCCCCACATTACCGGGTTTGCGATACGGAACTAAACGTTCAGTGCCTTACGCAGAACCTGACTTGATTTGAAAGTGAGAACGCGGCGAGCAGAAATCTCGATTTCTTTACCCGTCTGAGGGTTCCGGCCGCGCCGGGACTTCTTTTCCTTCACCACAAAATTCCCAAATCCGGATATTTTTATTTTTTCGCCCCGGCCTAGGCAGTCCTTCATAATATCGAAAACCGATTCCACAATCCTTGCCGAATCCTTCTTTGAAAAACCAAGCTTCTCGTACACGTCCTGAATAATATCTATTTTCGTCATAGTTCTACCTCCTGTCTTCCGCTATTGTTTATTCTCCCCGGATCTTTGCTCCTGTCGCCTCAACCATGGTTTTAACGATCCGGTTATGGGCCACGTTGATCTCCTCTTCCGTCAGGGTTCTTTTGGTGGATCGATACTCAAAGCGCAATCCTAAACTCTTCATCCCCTCAGGCAGATTTTCACTCGTGTATACATCAAATATTGCAACATTTTCAAGTAATACTTCATGCTGCTCATATCCGGTTCGGCAGAGGGTTTCTCCTTCCATAGCAACAGGAACAAGAAACGCCATATCTCTGGAACTGGCTGGAAACTTAGATACTTCCCTGAAGTCAATTTTCCCCTTCGTGTACAACCGCAGGGTTTCCAAATCCAGTTGAAACACAATGGCACGGTTTTTCAGATCCATTCGCTCAAGAACATCAGGATGAATTTCGCCGACAAAACCCACCGTTTCCTGGCCGACAAGAATCCGGGATGAACGGCCGGGATGGAGAAACGGCCGGGATGAATCTGCTACAAATCGAACCGGCTGTATTTTCTGATCCGCAAAAAGGGCATCCAGGCAACCTTTGAGATCATAAAAATCTGCACTAACCCCCTTGTTATGCCATGAGCCGTCATAACGGTTACCGGTTATGAGCCCTCCCACGCAAGCCCTCTCCTCGGGCAATTCCCCTTCCTGCCGCCGAAAGAAGATGCGACCGATTTCAAATATCTTGAGATCGGCGCAACCGACCCGGGCATTCCGGTTCGTTACATCCAGGAGGTTATAGACAAGGTTTGTCCGCAAAACGGACTGCTCCTCCGTCAAGGGATTACTTATTATCACGAAGTCCCTCAAGGGGTCGTCATCTTTTAACCCGAGCTGGTCAGCCGACAAGGGGTTTATGAAACTGTAAGTAATCACCTCCGTATAGCCCATTCCGGTCAGGGCAAAGCGCAAAGCGCTATCCAGGATCTGCTCGGGATTTTCTCCCGCCGGCATACCGGCGGCGCCGGGCATAGTCACGGGGATATTGTTAAAACCATAAACACGGGCAATCTCCTCAATCAGGTCGATCTCCCTAGTAATATCCACACGGAAGGTCGGCGGCGTTACCAGGTAATGGGCGTCATCTGACTGTGAGACGGTCATTTCCAGTTTTTCCAGAATCCTGACCATCTCTGCTGCCTGGATATCGATCCCTAAAAACTCATTAACTCTTTTTGGCCGCAACGGGATGTCTTTGGCTGTCTTTATCTGCCGGGGATACTGATCTATAAAACCCCTGCACACTGCTCCATCCCCCAAGGCCGCCATGAGTTGGGCCGCCCTGTTCAAGGCCCGCACCACTCCCTCAGGATCAATGCCCCGCTCAAACCGGAAGGCGGCGTCGGTTCCCATACCGAGCCAACGGGAAGAACGGCGGATGGATGGGGGGTGGAAATAGGCGCTCTCCAGAAGAATCGTACTCGTATCGTCTTTCACTTCCGAGTTCAAACCACCCATGATTCCGGCAATAGCGACCGGCTTGACGCCGTCGCAGATCATCAGGGTATCCGACCTCAGTACCCGGTCTTTTTCGTCAAGAGAAACAAAATGCTCACCCTCCCGGGAGCGCCGTACTACAATACGGCCCTCCTCAAGGAAGCAGTAATCAAAGGCATGAAGGGGCTGACCCAATTCCATCATCACAAAATTCGTTATATCGACGATATTATTGATCGCCCGTAACCCGACGGCCTCCAGACGCTCCCGCATCCAAGATGGGGATGGCTTAACAGTAATATTCTTGATAATCCGGGCCGTATAGCGGGGACAAAGGTCCGGATCCATGATTGAGACCGAGGTTATACCGGCGATTTCTTCGTTGTTTTCGGTGACATCAATTTCGGGATAGCGGAGGGTTTTCCCGGTGATTGCCGCCACCTCCCGGGCAATTCCGACGATCGACAGGCAATCGGCACGATTGGGAGTAATACCGATGTCCAGGACGGTATCTCTCAGCCCCAAAGCGTCTTTCAGATCCATGCCGATAGTAAGATCCGGCGGCAGGATCATGATCCCGGTGTTGTCTTCGCCGATGCCAAGTTCCTCTTCCGAACAAAGCATCCCTTCCGAAACCTCGCCACGGATACGGGAACTCTTGATGACAAATCCACCGGGAATCGTTGCCCCGACCCTAGCAAGGGCGACGGTATCCCCGGACCGCGTATTGGGGGCGCCGCAGACAATAGGCAGGCTCTCCGTCCCCGTGGTGACCTCGCAAAGAAACAGTTTCTCTGACTGGGGATGGGGACGCACCGAGATGATTCTGGCTACCACAACCTGATCGAAAGCCGGACCCGCCACTTCGACGGCATCCACTTCCAGACCGGCCATCGTCAGACAATCGGCCAAAGCTGACGGTTCCAGATCAATATCAACGTAGTCCCGCAACCATTTGAGACTTACCTTCATATTCTAAAACTGCTCCAAAAAGCGCCAATCGTTCTCAAAGAAGAGGCGAATGTCCGATATACCGTATTTGAGCATGGCAATTCTTTCCACGCCCAGACCGAAGGCAAATCCCGTTACTTCCTCCGGATCGTATCCCACATTTTCAAATACCGCCGGATCCACCATCCCGGAGCCCAGTATTTCCAGCCAGCCGCTTTGCCCGCATACCCGGCATCCCTTGCCTCCGCACATTACGCACTGGATATCAACTTCCGCGCTGGGCTCGGTAAAGGGGAAAAAACTGGGACGAAATCTAAGGAAGATGTCCGCTCCGAAGATCTGCTTTAGAAAGTAGGTCAAGGTTCCCTTTAGATCTCCAAAAGTTACACCCCTGTCCACCATGAGGCCCTCGATCTGATGAAACATGGGGGTATGAGACACATCGGAATCGGGACGATAAACCCGCCCGGGGGAAAGGATCCGCACCGGCGGTTTCATCTTTTCCATGGTCCGGATCTGGACCGGTGAAGTATGGGTCCTCAGGACGATATTTTCTTCCACATAAAATGTATCCTGCATGTCCCGGGCCGGATGATCCTTGGGAATATTCAACGCCTCAAAATTGTAGTAATCCGTCTCGACTTCCGGACCTTCGACTACGTTGAATCCCATCCGGGCAAAGATACGACAGATTTCCTGAGAGACCCTGGTAACCGGATGCAGATGGCCACGTCCCACGGTCCGTCCCGGCAGAGTGACATCTATAGTTTCTTTGAGAAGGACATCATCCTTACGAGATGACTTAAGCCTCTCCAAGGCTTCGTAGATGGCATGAGAAAGGCTTTCTTTGATTTCATTGCTCCGTTTCCCGAAGAGAGGTCTCTCTTCGGCTGTTACCGTACTGATTTGGCGGAGCATTTGCGTCAACACACCCTTACGGCCCAGATACATGGTGCGCAGCTCGTTCAAGGCATCCTCAGAAGTCGCTCCCGGCAACTCCAGCATCGCCTTTTTTTCAAGCTCGTCGAGGGTATTCAGCATGAAGGCAGTTTCCCTTTTGCCATGGTTACGATCTCCGTAAAGGCCTTGGGATCATGAACGGCCAGATCTGCCAGAATCTTGCGGTCAATCATCACCTCCGCCTTTTTCATGCCGTCAATCAAACGACTGTAGCTAATCTCATTCATTCGGGCGGCGGCGCTTATCCGGGCAATCCAAAGCCTCCGGAAGTCACGTTTACGAACCCGGCGATCCCGAAAAGCATATTTCATCGACCGGTTTACCGCCTCCGTTGCCGTCCTCAACAGACGGCTTCGAGCTCCAAAAAATCCTTTTGCTAATTTAAGTATCTTTCTACGTTTTTTCTTGGCCGTTACGGCCCTTTTTACCCTTGGCATGGTTTCCTGTCTCCTTCAGAGGTCTTGCAGATGACGGCGATGCCGTATCTTATCCATCTTAATTTTATATTGTATTACCGGTTTTTTACAGATAGGGAAGCAAACGCTTGAGGGCTGCTTCATTAGTTTTGTCTGCAACCGCCGACCTTCTCATATTCCTTTTCCGCTTGGATGATTTTGACGTAAGAATATGGCTTGCAAAGGCCTTCGCCCGCTTTACCCTTCCCGTACCAGTCAGGGAAAAACGCTTGGCGGCGCCCCGATGTGTTTTCATTTTTGGCATGGTCGATTTTCTCCTCGGTATAAATAAATTTTATTTTTTAGGCACAATAACCATAATCATACTTCTGCCCTCAAGTCGGGGGTGCGTTTCGATAACCCCCACATCCATAAGGGCATCCCGAAGCTTTTCCATAACCTTCTTCCCAAGATCGGCATAGGAAATTTCTCGTCCTCGAAACATCATGGTTATCTTAACCTTGTCGTTTTGTTGTAAGAACTTTTTTATATGACGGACTTTTACTTCCAGATCATGTTCCTCAGTCTTCGGCCGCAATCGTATTTCTTTGATCTGTATCGTTGTCTGACTTTTTCTTGCATCCTGAATTTTTTTACTCTGCTGATATCTAAACTTTCCATAATCCATGATCCGGCAGACAGGAGGGCTGGCAGTAGGCGAGATTTCCACAAGATCAAGACCAGCTTTAGCGGCAAGGTCAAGCGCCTCTTTGAGAGGCATAATCCCCAACTGCCGTCCCTCTTCAATCAGCCTAACTTCAGCAGCCTTAATTTCTTCATTGATACTTAACTCCTTAGCGATACGTCACCTCCAGCTATTTGCTTATTAAAAAAGATGGCCCCACCTTGCTTTCCTGGGTAGATTTTCAATAATCCTACGTCCTCCCTGAAATGAGGATATGGAGAATAAGTTATTGGTAATTGCGGTTCCGCTCCTGGATGATATTGATAAAAGCCGTGACGGACATGGAACCAAGATTATTTCCGTCACGCTGCCTGGGAGAAACAGCATCTTCGGTTATTTCACGATCACCGATGACCAGCATATAGGGTGTTTTCTGCATCTGGGCCTCCCGGATTTTATAGCCCAGTTTTTCGTTGGAAAAACTTTTTTCTACCCGAACGCCGGCATCCAGAAGTTGTTGATAAACTTTTTCTCCATGTGGGATATGTTTCTCTGTTACCGTTAGAATCGAGGCCTGTACCGGGGAGAGCCAAACTGGAAATGCACCCGCATGGTGTTCGATGAGGACGCCCATAAAGCGCTCAATGGCCCCAAGAATGACGCGGTGAAGCATTACGGGACGGTGCTTTTCACCGTCCGAACCGATGTACGATAGATCAAAACGCTCCGGCAGGGTAAAGTCGCACTGAATGGTAGCACACTGCCACTTCCGCTTCAGGGCGTCTTTGAGCTTGAAATCAATCTTCGGTCCGTAGAATGCCCCGTCGCCTTCGTTGATTTCATATACCATCCGGCTGTCTTTAAGGGCCCCTTCCAAAGCGGAGGTCGCCAGATCCCAGTCGGCATCAGAGCCGATGGAATTTCCCGGACGGGTGCTTAATTCTACTTCATACTCAAAACCGAATATTTTCATAGCGTAAGCTACGAAATCGGCAATCGCCCTGATCTCGGAATTGAGCTGATCGGGAGTACAGAGGATATGGGCGTCATCCTGTGTGAACTGACGGGCTCGCAACAGGCCATGAAGGACGCCGGTCTTCTCATGACGGTGAACGGTTCCAAGTTCAAAGTAACGCAGGGGCAGATCACGGTAGCTGCGGATCTTGGACTTGTAAATGAGCATGTGGGAAAGGCAGTTCATGGGTTTGATTCCATATCCCTGTCCATCCACCTCCGTGAAGTACATGTTCTCACGGTAATGATCAAAGTGACCCGACCTTTTCCATAGGTCATCCTTGAGAATCTGGGGACCCATTACCATGTCATACCCGCGCTTTAAATGCTCCTTCCGTTCCCATTCTTCGATGATGTATCTCAGCATCATTCCCTTGGGATGAAAAATGATCAGTCCCGGTCCGGCTTCGTCGTTTAGCTGGAAGAGATCCAGTTCCCGACCGAGACGGCGGTGATCACGTTTTTTCGCCTCCTCAATCATCCGGAGATAATCATCCAAGGCCTCCTGCGTGGCAAAGCAGGTCCCGTATATCCGCTGAAGCATCTTATTGTGCTCATCTCCCCGCCAATAGGCGCCTGCAACTTTTAGGAGGCTGAACGCCTTGATCATCTGCGTTGAAGGAAGGTGAGGTCCCCGGCAAAGATCGACGTACCCCCCCTGGGAGTATAGACTGACTGTCTCGACGTCCGGCGGAAGATCATTGATCAGTTCGACCTTATAGGATTCTCCCTTTCCTTTGAATAGGACAACGGCCTCCTCCCGGGAAATCTCTCTACGGGAAAAGGTAGAATCTGTTGCAGTAATTTGCTGCATCCGCTTTTCGATTTTCTTAAGATCTTCAAGGGTGAAGGTGGTTTCACAGTCGAAATCATAGTAAAATCCTTCTTCTATGGAAGGACCGATAGTAACCTTTGCCCCGGGGAAGGTATCCTGAACAGCCTGCGCCATGACATGGGAGGTGCTGTGACGAAGGATTCCCAGACCTTCTTTCGTCGCAACATCGATCGGTTCGACAACGGCATCCTTATCGAGACGAAACCCCAAATCTACAGGTAATCCATCTACTTTTGCCGCCACGGTGGAACTCAGAACATCGGGCTTCCAGAAGCCGATCGCGTCCTTGATCGTTATTCCTCCGGGGAAAGTTCCCCGGCTGCTATCCGGCCACGTGATGTTTATCTCACTCATCATGATACCTTTATGATAATTAAAGAAAGGGCATCACGTTCAATTTCGCTGATGCCCTTTCTGAATGTCATGGTAGGCACGCAGGGATTTGAACCCTGGACATCCACCGCGTCAGGATGGCGCTCTCCCCCTGAGCTACGTGCCTAAATGTTTCTCTTTGCGAACGGGACATCCATCTAACAGGAAAAACCTTTCATGTCAAGGCAAATATCGATATTTCACGTCGTCGAATTGATG
>Ga0172379_10011341_pt1 | contig 10623 bp, 11 predicted proteins | sample GrowelOW334metaG_FD_119756 | JGI IMG/M metagenome (GOLD analysis project Ga0172379, IMG submission 119756) | Groundwater microbial communities from an aquifer near a municipal landfill in Southern Ontario, Canada - Groundwater well OW334 metaG | ecosystem: Environmental > Aquatic > Deep... | reverse complement strand
TATGCTGATAAAATTATGTTAATTGCCTACTGCTTAATGCCTAACCATCTTCATTTTTTATTAAAACAAAAAAATAATAATGGTATTGAAGGGTTTATGAATTCTCTGTGCATTAGATATGCAATGTACTTTAATAAAAAATACAAAAGAGTAGGTTCGCTTTTTCAGGATGTATACAAAGCTGTACTCGTTGAAACTGATGCTCAACTTTTATACCTATCCAGTTATATACATAGAAATCCACTAAAAGGTCCGTCTAAATCAGCACTAGCTTCAAAGGTGGATGGCTTGCGTGCGTATTTAACTCAACCATCTTCTTATCCAGAATACTTGGGACAGAGGAAAACAGAATGGGTACATCCAGAAGAAATATTAGGTTTTTTCTCTAAAGAAAATCCTCAACTTTCTTACCAGTCTTTTTTAGAGCAAACTGAAGATTTATCACACATTGAAAAATTAACTTTAGATATTTAGCCTTGCAAGACCAGGTCTGGTGAGGTTAAATTAATGAATCCGCTTTACAGCTCCTATTCCACCAAATGGATAAAAACTAAATTCCATATCCTTAATAAATGGATTTTTACCAAAATTAGTTCCACTATCATTTGGGATTATCAAAACTTCTCCCTTTCCTCCTGCAGAGTATTCAGAACCCTTAAATTCTTTCCATCTTTGATCTAATTTGCTCGGATCATATTCGAGTGGTAACCAAGTTGTTGCCAACATATGAACCTCTTTATATTTTTTTCCAATACGCCTCATTACCTGTACTTCTTCCAAAGCTGCATAAACATTAAATTGTCTTTCTGTTAATTCTAAATTACACACTAAAGGCATTCTCTTGGATTCAGATTGCTCACAAAAGTTTCTCCAGTTATCTTCTGGAATAGTCAATGATAAAATTGGTGATAGGAAATTTACCTTTGTTTCATTAATATACCCTGCCCAATAACTTAATACCTCGTCAGGATCTAACTCTTTATTCATTAATCTTGCAGGAATGTTCGACTCAAATGGATAATCAAAATAAGAACTAATCGATATATCACCTTCACAACTTAGATCATCGAGGATAAAATCATGAAATCTCCAAAAGTGTATTGGCCCACGTATTGAGGGTCGCAACCGCATAGGCTCTTGATATAATTTAATTTTTTCTCCAAAATGGATTGTTTGAATTTCAGGCATATATTAAAATTACCCACAAATTATATCAAAAATAAGGGAATTTTTCTAATTATAGGCTTTTTATGAGTTAAGGATTTTTTCAAATGCTGCTTTATTTTTAAGTGGGGCTATAATTTGTAGATTAAAATTTTCTTTTTTAAATAATTCTTTTGCTACGTCTTGAATATCTTCTTTTGTTATTTTATCAATCTTTTTTAAGTACTCATCAAAGGTTTCCAGCTCCCTGTCTAAAATAAAACTGACTCCAAAATGTTCTGCTAAGAAGTTCGTTGATTCAGAGCGGAGGGCGATTCTTCCTCTTTCCATCTCTTTTGCTTTTATGAGTTCCTCATCAGAAACTTTTTCCATTACAGTCCTTAACAGTTCTGCTTTTATAACTTCAACACCTTCTTCTATTTTTTCCAGTTTTAATCCTGAATACACAATAAACATCCCTGTATCTAAATATGATTGATGGGCTGCAGAAACATGATAAGCCAAACCTCTTTTTTCTCTGATTTCACTAAATAAACGGGAAGACATCCCTTCTCCCAAAATTACACCCAAAACTCTAGCAGCATATCTTTTATCATTATCACGCGCATAGCCTTCTACTCCCAATATTAAATTAGCCTGATCAGTTTTTTTGTAGTAAATATTAACTTTAGGTTTGATTTGTTTAACTGGCTTAAAAGAAACATAGGTTATATTTTTATTTTCAGACAAATCAGAAAAATATTTTTTAGCAATCTCTTTAATATTTTTTGGTAATTTTCCTACATATATAACTGCCATGTTGGATGAGTTATAAAGGGATTTTAAATATTTTTCAAAATCTTCTTTTTTTAAAGATCTGACAGTTTTTTCATCTCCCCCTATATCCCAACCAACAGGTTGATCTCCAAATTGTAATGCCTCGTAAAGATCAAAAACATATCTAGAAGGATTATCCTTATACATTCTGAGTTCTTCTATAATTACTCCTTTTTCTTTTTCAATTTCTTCCTCTTGTAATAAAGGTTCTGAAACCATAGAAGATAACATATCAGAGGCAAGTTCTAAATGTTTGGCAGCTGATTTAATCCAATAAAAAGTATATTCTTTGTCTGTACCTGCATTATTTACAGCTCCAATTCCATCAACGAGTTCTGCAATTATTTTGGCAGAAGGATATTTTTTAGTCCCCTTAAAAGCCATGTGTTCCAAAAAGTGTGATAAACCATTTATATTTTTTGTTTCATACCTGGAACCTGCCCCAATTGCCACCATTGTGGTAACAGATTCCAAATGAGGTAAATCAATAGTAATTAAAGTCAAACCATTTTTAAAAGTAGTTTTGTCAAACATAGAAGATTAGTCTAACAAAATAAGATCGTTAAAACAATATTAATTCCCATAATATTTTTTGCCTTTTAATTTTTCGGGCAATAAACTTTCCTTGGTGTATTTCTCGTAGTCTTCTCCATACCCCAAATTTTTCATTAACTTTGTGGGGGCATTTCTTAAATTCATAGGGATAGGTAAATTTCCAAAAGTTCTAACATCAGCAAGCGCTTTAAAATATGCCTCATATGCAGACCTGTCTTTTTTGGCAGACGCCAAATAAACAGTGCCATGGGCTAAATTAATCTGACATTCAGGATAGCCAATTGTCTCGCAGGCTTTAAAAACCTCATTAGCAACTACCAAAGCTGTGGGCTGAGCTTGCCCGATATCTTCTGAGGCAAAAATGACCATACGACGGGCAATAAATAAAGGATCCTCTCCAGCTTCCACCATCCTAGCTAAATAGTATAGGGCAGCATCCGCATTTGATGCTCTCATGGATTTTATAAAAGCAGAAATGGTGTTGTGATGTTCTTCACCATGTTTATCATATGAAAGAACCCTTTGCTGTAAGGCTTCTTCTATCAATTTTCTATCAATTATTACTTTGTCATCCTGAGGCTTCGCCGAAGGATCTCGAGATTCTTCACTTCGTTCAGAATGACAAGTAGACAAAACTGCAATTTCCAAAACATTTAAAACAACTCTGGCATCCCCATTTGAGGCTTCAATTAAAAGATCCAAAGCTTCTTTTAAAACTTTTACCTTAAAATTTCCCAAACCTTTTTCTTTATCCTTTAAAGCTCTTTTTACTATTTCTTCTATATCTTCCCGCTCCAAAGCTTTTAAAGTTAAGACTCTGGTTCTGGAGAGTAACGGATTAATAATTTCAAAACTGGGATTTTCCGTAGTGGCTCCAATTAAAGTAATCAAACCGTTTTCTACATAAGGCAAAAAAGCATCCTGTTGAGATTTGCTAAACCTGTGAATTTCATCAATAAAAACAACAGTCTTTTTAGGAAACATGGGGTTTTGTTCTGCTATAACTTTTTCAAATAATTTTTTAACTTCTGCTATACCTGTTGCTACTGCTGAAAATTCAAAAAAGTCTGCTTCTATCTCACTTGCTATAACCCTGGCCAAAGTAGTTTTGCCTGAACCAGGTGGCCCCCAAAAAACCATAGAAAAAAGCTGATTATTTTTTATGGCTTTAAATAAAAGTTTGTCTTCAGAGATAATATGTTTTTGACCGATATATTCTGATAAATTTTTAGGACGCATCCTGTCTGCAAGAGGACATGTCCTGAGCGGACTTGTACTGAGCGAAGTCGAAGTAGTCGAAGGAATCATTTAAATACTATACCCAAATCAAATCCGAAGGTCAAGAAGATATTTAAGATTGCTCTACAGTCGAATTCTTTTTTGCATAGTCTTCCATATTCCAAGCTTCTATTACACCCTTTGCTTTAAAAAGATTGAATACTCCGCCTTGTCCGGAAAGATCATTTGGTAAATGAAATTTAATATCTACTAATCTTTCCACTGCTAAATTATAAATTTCTTTTGAAGTTACTCCTTGTTTTTTTGAAACATTAGACAATTGTTCTCTGGCATGCCCAATCCTGCCTAACCCAATCTCCATTTGCTCTTTTAGTAGCTTATCAAGTTCTGCCTGTACGGGACCAAAACCCGCTTGTTTAACCCGCTCCTTTACAAACAATAAAGCCCTTACCAAATCCACTTCTTCTGTTCCCGTAAGTCTACCAGTATCTCGAGACAAAGTAGTAACTAAATCTTTTGCAACCTGGTAAGAATTTTCACTTTGAATTGATTTTTCAGTGATTTCATCATCCATTTTTTGATTATATCATAGATTATTTTATCTTAGGACCAGTTATTGTATCTTCTATTTCAAACCCCAATTTTTTAATCTCATGTCTTAACTCATCTGACTTTTTAAAGTCTCCTGAAATTCTTGCATTCTCTCTATGTTCTAAAAGTTTTTTAACTTTTTCCGGAATTTCCAAGGGCTTGGCAACATATTTTTCCAAACCAAGTCCCAAAACCTTATCCATTTCCAAAATTGTTGCTGCTTTTTCTGACGAAGGAAGATCAGACTTGACTAGTTCCCACAAAACTGCTAGTGCTTGTGGGGTGTTGATGTCGTTATTGGCAGCCTCAAGGAATTTCTGCCAAAATTGATTATTAACTTGTTTAGGGCTCTCCCACGCCCTAATCTCAGAAATTATGTTTTTTAAAGCGGTACTTGCGGCAGTCAAAGATTCCCATGTATAATTTAATTTCTCCCGGTAATTTGCAGTCAAATTTAAGTACCTGAATGCGATTGGATCAAAACCTTTTTCTTCGATATCACGAAGTGTAAAAAAATTATTTAAAGATTTTGCCATCTTTTTTCCATCAACCAAAAGATGCTCACCATGAACAAAATAATTTACAAATTTTTTTCCCGTCTTGCTTTCCGCTTGGGCAATTTCATTTTCATGATGAGGAAAAATATTATCAACTCCACCTGTATGAATATCAAAAGTGTCCCTCAAATATTCCTGGCTCATCACTGAACATTCTATATGCCAACCAGGCCTACCTTTTCCCCAGGGAGAATCATAGCCAAACTCATCACCATCAACCGCTTTCCACAAAGCAAAATCCTGAATGTTTTCTTTATCATATTCATCAGACAAAATTCTGGTGCCACTTTTTAAAGTTCTGTTTTCCAAATTAGAAAGCTTTCCATAATCTGGAAATTTGGAAATATTAAAATAAACGGATCCATCTTTTTCAACATAAGCAAATCCCTTCTCAATTAAAACCTCTATATACTTCACCATTTTTTCAACATGTTCAGTTGCTCTGGGAAAAACATTCGCTAATCTCATGTTTAGCTTTTCCAGATCTTCCATAAAAGCTTTTTCATATGGTCTGGTAATTTCTTCGATAGTAAGATTTTCATTCTTGGCTTTATTGATAATTTTGTCTTCAATATCAGTAATGTTCATCACCCGCATAACTTCATATCCGTTTGTTTCCAAAAGTCTTTGCAAAACATCTTCAAATAAATAAGTTCTTAGATTTCCAATATGAGCATAATCATAAACAGTGGGGCCACAAGTATACATCCCGACATGAGGTGGATTAATGGGTTGAAATTCTTCGATTTTTTTAGTTAAAGTATTGAAAAGTTTTAGCATACTAGCCTGCTCCAAAATTTTTATTCTCAGTTGATCTTTCTGCTCTTTCTGTTGCTATATCAACAGATTTTTGCTGCTGTTTTTGCAACTCAAATCCTTTTTCCTGTTTCTCTACCTGTTCTTCCTGTTTCTTTGCTTCTTCATCTTGTTTCTTTTTCATCCTAATAGCAACAATCTCTTCCTCAATTTTTTCATAACCGGCAATTTGTTGTTGAACTGCTTGTAATTTTTTAGCATCTTCTTCCTGTTTTTTAGCTTGTTCTGCTTGTTGTTGTAACACTTGTGGATCTTGTGGAGATAGTTTTGGTGTTGAGGTAACGGCCTGAACTCCCTCTTCTATAGCTTCTCCAACTTGATCTTTTACTGGTTCCACTAAAGCTTCCCCAACATCTTGGGCAAACTGTCCTATCCCTGCTTTAATTCCACTATTATCACTCATGGAGAAATTGTAATTCAACTAAACCCTAGACGCTAGACCCTAAACCCTTAATACTTCCTTCTTCCTTCCAAAGCCCTGGTTAGGGTTGTTTCATCAGCATATTCTATATCAGATCCCACAGGTAATCCTCTGGCTATTCTGGTTACAGAAACACCCAAAGGTGAAATTAATCTTTCTATATACATTGCTGTTGCCTCACCCTCCATTGTAGGATTTGTTGCTAAAATTATTTCTTTAACACTACCATCTTTTAACCTGGGTAATAATTCTCTGATGTGCAGCTCATCTGGTCCAATATTTTCCATGGGAGAAATCCTGCCATGCAAAACATGATACATTCCTTTAAAATTTGCTCTTTCTAAAGCTAAAACATCTAAAGGATCTTCCACCACTGCAATTAGTGTTTTATCTCTTGAGAAGTCTGAGCAAATTTCACAAGGAGTTTGTTCTGAAATATTAAAACAAGTCTCACAAATTACTGTTTTTTCTTTAAGGTCTAGAGCTGCAGTTGCCAAAGCCTGGGCTTCTTCTTTAGGAGCATGAAGCAGATGATAAACCAATCTTTGAGCAGTTTTTGGACCAACACCAGGTAATCTTTCAAAAGCTTCAATTAAATTCTGCACAACTTTAGGAACTGTAGCCATATGTGACGCAATTTTACCATTGATTGACAATAATATGATAGAGATATAGTCTTAATATATGCTCAATAAATTTGAAAGAGGTTTTGTTCCACCAATAGTAATTCTTTTACTGGCAATAATTGGAATTTCAGGTATTTTAATCATTAAAAACCTTCCAGCCAATCAATCAGACTCTCTATCAAATAGTACATTTACTGCAAAATACAATCAAAATACATCTACCCCCACATCAACCCCAACTTCAACTAAAACCCCTACTCCCACCACAATATCCACCTCAACAACTACTCCTTCGTCAACTTCAAACCCCACACCTACTAACACACCAACCCTAACTGCTACAACTACTCCTACAGCAAACCCTACCCCCACTCCAAAAACATACACATGGACTGGTAATAACCTTAAAGCAAAAACAATTTGTGATATAAATGACCAAAGTAGGTTTAATGTCCAAATCAGTGGATCAGTTACCCCTCAAAATAATGCTAATGGAGTCTGGACAACCATAACAGGCAACAATCAAACCATCATCACAAGCTATGAAGCTGGGGGCGGTTATCCAGTTAGAGTTTCAATTAATTCATTTAATGGTTCTATTATTAGTAGTAGAACTGGCTCAATGATATTAAGAATGACTGATAACTATGGAACTTATATGTATACACTTAAAGCTTATGAAGCACCATATACATATGGAATACCAATTCTAGCTAATCCAATTGGAAGTGTTGAATTTGGGACAGACTGCCGCTAAAAGATTACATTCCTGGGATACCAAGGCCACCCATCATGGGTTTCATTTCATCAGCAGCTACTTTTTGAGATTGCTTTAAGGCTTCATTTATTGCTTCAGTTATTTTTTCAAAATTTGAATCTCCTGCAATGGAAACTACTTTTTGATCTGCAGTCATAACCACAATTACCCCTTTGTGCTCAACAGTGATTTTAATTTGAGCAAGCTTTTTTTGAATTTCCATGGCTTGATCTCTCATTTTCTTAAGATCGCCAAGTTGTTTAAAATTATCCATTAATCCCATATGTTGATATTATAAATCACTCAGTAGAAGCAGGCAAGTAGAGTAATTTTTTATTCGGAGGATATTTATCTTTAGCTTCTGTTTTTGCTTTTAAAAGTTGTTCTTCCTCTTTCGCTGTTCTTGCAATTATAGGAGATGATTGAAGTTTATAATCTCCCAAAGCCAAACGCCTTAAAGCTTCAATCTGAACTGCATGTTCTATAGGAGCTAATCTTGCCTGAGCTTGTTCCGGTGATTCGTTTTTCAAAAGCTTTTCCCATCTTACATAAAGAACATCACCTTCATCATAATTTGATTTTTCAGGAGTAATTAAATGAGAAAAGATAGGAATTGGTCTTTGCTCTTTTATCATTTCGCAAAACTTCATATGAGTATGAATTCTTCTTAACCCATACATCCATTTTCCTCCTGGTCCTAAATGTTGATTTACACCCTTATATTTCTTAATTACCTCATCAGGAGTTCTGGGAAACCAACCCAGTTGGACAAAAAAATCCGGATGATATTTATCTAAGATTGGGAGCAGCTGAGATGCTAATTCTTTTGTTGGATCAACGGTAAAAATCTTTTTCTTATCAAAACCTGCATCTTTTGCTCTTTCAATTGCGGGGGCCTCTGGATCAGAAGAAATAATAGCTACTGTTTTTACTAAACCATCTAAAATTCCCCCAGATTTTTCCGTTTCCAAAACAGCAAAATTAGTTGTGCCACTACCTGATATAAAATTTACAGTTTCAATCACTTTTTCTTATTGCTTCTACTACATTTTCCATTAGAGATATAACTGTCATTGGGCCAACACCACCAGGCACAGGTGTGATCCTAGATGCTTTGGGCTCAACAGATTCAAAATCCACATCCCCCACTACTTTTCCATCTACTTTTTCAGCTCCTACATCAATTACAATTACTCCCACTTTTACCATCTCTCCGGTAATAAGCCCTGGAACTCCTGTGGCTGAAATTAAAATATCAGCTTCTAAAGTTTTTTCTTTAACATCTTCAGTTTTGGAATCAATTACAGTTACTTCTGCTCCCATTTTTTTGAGCTCCTCTGACACGGGTTTTCCCACTAAATCAGAGGCCCCCACAACCACTACTTTTTTATTTTCCACAGAAATATTTTCATCTTCCAAAACAGAAATTACCGCTTTCACAGCTGCAGGCACAAAAGTGGATGGCTTGTGTGCGTAATTTAATCCATCAACATCTTTTTGGGAATCTATAAATTTTAATAGTTCTTTTTCATCCCTACCCTGTAAAAATTCTTTTGGTAAAGGCAGTTGCACCATAATTCCATCCACGCTTTCATCCTGATTGAGCTCTTCAATTTTAGTGCATATCTCTTCCCACTTGACGTGTGGGGAAACTAAATGGATTGGTTGAAAATTAATTCCTATCTCACTGGCCTTTTTTTGCTTGATGTTGGTGTATAAAACAGATGGTGGATCATCTCCTACCAAAATTGAAACCACTTTTGGGGTTTTATATAAAGTTTTTATAACTTCTTCTAATTTTTGCTGTCTTAAAAGAGCAAGCTTTCTACCATCGATGATCTTATCCATGGCTATATCTTAAGCTAAATGAGGCTAAAGAGCAAATAAGAGGATTAATTATTTATCCCAGGGACAGGGAATTTTTCTGCAAAAGTTTTTACCTCTGCCCTGATTTTTTTCAGATTTGTATTTGTATGTAATTTTGATTTTGCGTCTTTTAAGAAATCTTTTCTGGAATCTTGATCTTTTGGCAAATCCATTCCTTTAATTTCTTCCAAAGCTCTTTTTATCCAACTGGCAATTTTTATCATATCTTTTTCCTTCATTCCTCTGGTAGTTAAGGCTGGAGTCCCAAGTCTGATACCGGATGGATAAAAAGGAGAGGCTGGTTCATTTGGTATGGTATTTTTATTCACAGTAATCCCTGCTTCTTCCAAAGCATATTGAGCCTGATAACCCATCCCATATCCATAACTGGTCAAGGGCATTAGCACCAAATGAACTTCTGAGGTTGTTCCTAATTCTTTTGCTAAAACAGCTGCATTTTTGGCAACTTGCTCAGCATATTTTTTAAAAGAAGGTTGTAAAGCTTCTTCCAAAGCAACTGCAATAGCAGCTGTCTGGTGATTATGAGGACCACCTTGTAACCCTGGGATAATTGCCCTTTCTATTTTGCCTTTTATTTCTGGATCTTTTTTCAAACCTCGCTCAGTTACCATTATCATTGCCCCTCTTGGACCTCTTAAAGTTTTATGTGTAGTGGTTGTAATAATGTCTACATATGGTACAGGTGATTCATGAACTCCACCCACAATTAATCCTGCAATATGAGCAATGTCTGCCACCAACGTTGCCCCAACTAAATCTGCAATTTTCGCAAACTTCTTGTAGTCTAGTTTGTAAGGATAAGCTGTTGTTCCCACCCAAATTAATTTGGGTTTGTGTTTTTTTGCCAAAACTTCCAGCTCTTCAAAATCTATTTTCCAATCTTTACCCACATTATAATTAACTGCTTTATAAAAAATACTGGAAAAAGAAAGTTTTGCTCCGTGAGTTAAATGTCCTCCTGAAGAAAGAGCTAATCCCATTACTGTGTCGTTTGGTTCACAAACTGCCATAGTTACAGCAAAATTAGCTGGAGAGCCTGAATAGCTTTGCACAAAAGCAGCAGGAACTTTAAATAATTTTTTTGCCAGATCTACTGCATAATTTTCTATTTCATCAATAACTTCATTGCCACCATAATATCTTCTGCCAGGAAAGCCTTCAGAATATTTATTGGTTAAAATTGATCCTAATGCT
>Ga0172379_10011340_pt1 | contig 10623 bp, 17 predicted proteins | sample GrowelOW334metaG_FD_119756 | JGI IMG/M metagenome (GOLD analysis project Ga0172379, IMG submission 119756) | Groundwater microbial communities from an aquifer near a municipal landfill in Southern Ontario, Canada - Groundwater well OW334 metaG | ecosystem: Environmental > Aquatic > Deep... | reverse complement strand
GAAGAAATAGGTTTTGAGTTAAAGAAAGATGATTTAAGAACGGAAAGATTGTTTTTTACAAAAGGTCCTGAAGAAAAAAGAACGCATTATCTTCATGTCGGAGAAGTTGGTAGCGGTTATGGTGAAGATATGATTATCTTCAGAGATTATCTTCGCAAACACAAAAACGTAGCAAAAAAGTATTCCGACTTGAAAAAAAGTTTAGCCAAAAAATATCAAGATAAGAGAGAAATTTATACAGCCAAGAAAGAAAAGCTGATTAAGGAAATAATCAAAAAAGCAAAGAAATTTACGCAGACTAAGAAATAAATATAGAAATCGTTATAAAAAATAAAATCATGAAAATTTATTTTGCTGGACCATTATTTAATGAAGCGGAAAAAAGATTTAATCTTGAATTGACTGAAAAACTTGAATCAAACGGATTTGAAGTTTTTTTGCCGCAAAGAGATGGGGTTGAGAAAAATAAACCGCCTTACGATACGCTTGATTCGGACGAAAGAAGAAAGGCAATGTTTGAACTTGATAGAAATGAGATTTTGGCTGCTAAAATTTTTTTATTTATTCTTGACGGCAGGGTTCCTGATGAAGGTGCGTGTGTAGAATTGGGCATTGCATATGCCCAGAAATATCTTGGCCAGAAAGAAAAAATATTGGTTGGCCTTCAAACTGACAGTCGAGCTGCGTTCATCGGATCAAAATTAAATCCCATGATAAAAGTTCCATTGGATTATATCGCAGGTAACGAAGAAGAATTGATTGATTTTTTGTTGACTAAGAAATAAATATAGAAGGCGTCATGGAAAACAAGAAATTGCAAAAATTGTATGAATCGGTAGATAAATGCAAATTTTGTAAAACAGATAAAAATTTATTGCAGCATATTCATGGCTTTGGATCGTTAAAACCGGATTTGATGTTGATTTTAATTAATCCGACGCAGCGAAACCTAAGTTCCGATCCGAAATATAAAGGCGCAAGATTTCCCTTTATTGGTGTAAGGCAATTTTGGAAAGTCTTGGCTGATGGCGGCCTAATTTCTAAAAAGATTACCGATAAATTGCCTTTAAGAAAAGATTGGAATGATAACGACACGGAAAAGATTAAACGGGAATTGATTAGTAACAGATTATTTTTAACAAACATTGTAAAATGTTGTTATTATCACAGTCTTTATCCAGATGATAAGGTCGTTAAAGATCAGATGAAAATAATGGCAGAAGAAATAAGAATTGTGAAACCTAAAAGAATATTGGCGTTTGGTGCTTTGGTGTATAAAACGTTGACAGGTAAGAATATAAAATTTTGTGAGTATTGGAGTAATAAAGGCGATACAAAAGCAGTTGGTGATATTATTTCCGGATTAAAGATTGTGGTTGAACCGTGTTATTTTCCGATCGGACGTGGTAATCCCAAAAAAGCTGCGGAAATAATGAAAAAGATTATTTTTAAAAAATAAGAAATAAAATGTACGAACGGCCATACACAATCGAAGAAATAAAAAATAATTATCCAGATTCTGCTGAGGAATTATTAAAAGACCCGGCGCATTTATGGCGCGCGGAAATTGGTATTGAATTGGTTCATCAAGAACCAACTTTAATTGAACAGCAAAGAATTTGGCAAAACTGGCAGGAAATGACGGCTGAGATGAAAGAATTAAGCGATCAAAAAAGTTTGGAATTATTCGGCCAAACAAACGCTGAACATAATCAAAAAATAATGAGAAATTATGAAAATTTGTAGCGCCTGTTTGTTGGGAATAAAATGTCGTTATGATGGCCGGTCAAAAACCAACGCCAAAGTTATTGCTTTATCTAAAAAAGAAGTTTTAATTCCAGTTTGTCCGGAACAGCTTGGAGGATTATCTACGCCTCGCGAATCAGCAGAGCAAAAAGGCAAAAAAGTTTTTACTTGTTTAGGAGAAGATGTTTCCAAAAGTTTTACAGCCGGCGCAAAGCAAGTTTTACAAATAGCGAGGTTATATAAAGTAAGGCAAGCGATTTTAAAGCAGAAAAGTCCGTCCTGTGGTTGTGGTAAAATTTACGACGGGACCTTTTCCAATAAACTTATAAAAGGAGATGGAGTTACCACTGCTTTATTAAAGAAAAACGGCATCAAAGTTATTTCTGAAGAAGATTTATAAATAAAATATGGAAAATAAGGCTTCGATAAAACATTTGGAATTTTGGGTTTCTGATTTAGACCGCTCAATTAATTTTTATGAAGGAATTTTTAGGATTATTGGTTGGGAAAAAGTCGAAGCTAACGGTTTTAGTAATGGGGAAACAAAAATTTATTTTATCGAGCAAGCTGTCAAATTGGAAAGAACTGTCGGTCCAAGACATCTTTGTTTTTTAGCCGTTTCAAAAGAAGTTGTTGACGAGATTGCAAAATTTTTATCAGAAGTAAAAGCGGAAATAATTCGCGGCCCCTTGGAATCGCAATATCAAGACAGGACCTCATATACCGTAGATTTTAGAGATCCAGACGGATATATTATCGAGGTCGCAACCAAATCAAAAAGTTTATAAATGTTATAATTTAAATATGAGTAAAATATTTTTAGTTCGTCATGGGCAAGATACGTATAATGCGGCAGGGCTTTTAAATGGCAGAACAGATACAGAATTAACAGAGCTCGGGCGGGAACAGGCAAAAGCGGTAGCTGAGAAGTTAAGAGATAATGATGTTCAGCTGATTTATGCCTCACCGTTAAAAAGAGCTTATGAAACGGCGCGGATTATTGGCATAGCTTTGGGTATAGATGAAATCATTGCTGACGAGCATTTGATCGAAAGAGAGTTTGGAGTTTTGACTGGTAAATTGATCGTGGATATTCCAAAATATACTGATAAAATTTTAGTAGGCGATCAGGTAAATTATTTTTTAGAAGCGGAAAACTCGGAAGATTTTCCAACACTTTTAGAACGTGGTAAAAAGATTTTAGCGGAACTTCAAATTAGGCATCCTAAAGAAAATATCGTCGTAGTGACTCATGGCGACATTGGCAAAATGATTCGCGCCGCTTATCATGGCTGGACCTGGGAACAAGGTTTAAAAACACCATATTTTGATAATACTGGCGTACTTGAATTGTCTGATAAAAAAGATGTTTTAGAGTAAATTTTATGGATTCAATTACTTTTTTTAAAAATATCAAAGAAGGAGAATGGGATATCCAGGTTACCAAAAAATGGCGCGTTAAAGATGTTTTGGCGCATTTGATTGGTTGGGATAGAGAAGTTGTAAAAGAATTAATCAACGTTTTTAATAACGGAGCTGAGCCTTGGTTCATGTTGACCGATAATTATAATGAGTTTAATGAAAAGATCTTTCAGGAATTTAAAAATTATTCGCCCGCAGAGCTTTTAATTGAATTAGAAAAGTGGGAAAATGATTTAGATAGAAAGATTAAGGAAATAGGCGAAGATAAAATTAGGCAACGAAATATGGATTGGGTTTTTGATGAGGAAGAAAATTCCCATTTTGAACATCACATGAAACAAATCGAAAAAGTTTTAGAATAAGTTTTTAAATGAGAAAGCTCTCGTCGAGACTAACCTCTTAGAGAACTTTTCCGTCGTGATTCTATATACATAATATATTATTTATTATAATGAGTAAATATGCATAGCGAGGCGTTGTATGAAAAAGTAAAAAAAGAAGCCGAGGAATTTTATAAGGGTTTGGATTTTATTTTATGTCCGTTTTTGAAGAGAAATATTAATTTTAATGCCAAAGGTCTTGATCATATAAAAATGAAATCATGGAATAAGGCAAGATTGGTATCAGATCAGTATTTAAGATTAAAATTTCTAAAAATGGTTCCGGAGGTTTTAAAAGCATCAGGTACTTTGCAGGAAATTCATAAAAAAAGAAATTTAGAGAGAATAAAAAATACTGGCAAGTGGCAATTTATAGCTAAAGAAGTGATTTATTATGGATTTGTAGCTATAATAAACGAAGTGAAAATAAAGATTATAGTTAAGCAAGTTGAAGATGGTCAGCCGTATTTTTGGAGCGTTATGCCTTTTTGGAAAACACAAAAAGATGAAATTTGCCAAGAAATAAAAAAAGTCTTCCATGAAGGAGACTTAGAAAATGATTAGAAAACTTTTTTTAACCTGATACTTGTCTGCGGTTTAATGTATTTAACCGCGGGAGAGCCGAAGCCCTCACAAATATCATTAACTATATTATAGCAGATTATCAAGAAAATGCAATAATTTAGCGGATAAAAGGGGATAAAAACTAAGTATATTTAGCCAGAATTAGCCAAAAATATGATTAATAAACAATACAAAGATTTGCCGAAAAAGGTTATGGGCGCCGGAGCTTTGATTCTGAATGAAAAAAATGAAGTTTTACTTGTTAAGCCGAGTTATAAGGATCATTGGTCAATTGCTGGTGGGATTGTTGATGAAAAAGAATCACCAAAAGAAACTTTGATTCGTGAAGTAAAAGAAGAAATAGGTTTGGATTTACAAGAGGCAAAGTTTTTAAGCATTGATTATGTTTCTAATTACGATGATAGAGGAGATAATTTGCAGCTTATATTTTTTGGCGGCGTTTTGAATGAAGCTGAAATTAAGAATATTAAAGTTGATGGTCAGGAAATTGTTGATTATAAATTTGTTAAAATTGATGAGGTGGGTAATTATTCCAACCATAGAACAACTAAGCGTTTAATAAAAAGTTTTGAGGCCTTAAAAAACAACATCGCGTTATATCTTGAAGATGGAAAATAATAAAAAAAGAGTTTTAATTTTAACTGGTCCGGCCGGTGCTGGCAAAACCACAATTGCTAATTTGTTAGTCGATAGGTGTGGTTTTTTGAAAGTGAATGGCGATTCTTTGGAAAAGGAATCTTTTCCAGACGGCGGACATGGCCTACCGGGAATTTCTGAAAGATTGAAAAAAGCTCATGATAAAATTTTTGTCGCGGCTAAAGAAATGTTGCAAGGCAGTGAAAATAATATCGTTGTTGACTATATCATCTTTGATAATTATCTGGATTTTTTTGGAAGATTTAAGCAGGAATTCGGAGACGATTTAGAAATCAAGGTTTTATTTCCGACCGAAGAAGAAATGATTAAAAGAGATAAAGAGCGTGAATGTTGGACGGTTGGCGTGGAGCGTATTTTAGCCGTTCGCGCCCAGTTTGAAGCTATCAGAAATTTGCTAGCCGAAAATAGTTTTGTCGATACCACCGGACAGACACCGGACGTCACTTTGGAACAACACTTCAATCATTATTTTCCGAATATTTAGAGGAGAATGTTTAAAGAATAATATACTTATGAAAAATGAAAAGCATCGTCCGTATCAGTTGGTTGCATACGATCCGACCTGGCCGGAACAATTTATTGAAAAGAAAAATAGAATTTTAAAAGCGTTGAGTGATAGCGTTGTAGCTATTCATCATATGGGCGGAACCTCCATTCCTAGCATGATTACCAAACCGCAAATCGATATTTTAGTCGTGGTCAATGATTTGCAAGCGGCAAGAGAAAAAGCATCAGCAATGATTGAGCAGGGTTTTGTGGCTCATGGTGATTATACTGGTATTAATGAAGAGTATTTTACAGAAGACACAGCGGATGGAAAAAGGTTAACCAGTATTCATGTTTTAGGAGTCGGTCACCCGCAAATCGAAAAGATTTTGATTTTTCGTGATCATTTAATGAAAAATAAGGAAGATCGCGATTTATACATTTCCGTTAAAAAAGAATTATACAATAAATACGCCGATAATTATCCTCAATATACTATCGGTAAAGAAGTAGTAATTTTGGAAATTATTAAACGAGCAGAACAAAAATAATTATGCGTTTAGATTTTAATAATGATTTACAAGTTATCGCTGGTATATCAGAAAAACCAGATGGCTCAATGGTTTGGTGGAATAAATTGCCGGTTGGCGACTCGGTTCGTAAAAACAGGGATCAGTATTTTGAAAAAATAGGAATCGATCCAAAACGAGTAATAGCTGGCGGAATTGAACACGGCGTAAAAGTTGGTGTCGTCGGCGAAGCAGAAGCTGGTCAATATTTATTAAATACTGACGCGCTTATCACCAATGTTCCGAATTTGTTTTTAACGATTACAGCAGCTGACTGTTTGCCGGTATTTTTTTATGATATGATAAGCAAAAGTATTGGTATAGCTCATGCTGGTTGGCGCGGTTTAATTGGTGGAATCTTGGAGAATGTAGTAAAGGAATTAAATCATTCATACGGTACAACCGCCGAAAATTTAGCTGTTATTATCGGTCCGCATATTAAAAGTTGTTGTTATGAAATAGGGGAAGAGGTTGCTAATAAATTTATTCCAGAAAACATCGAACAGCGCGCTGGAAAGTTTTTCGCAAATTTAGGCCTTGAAGCAAAAATGCGTTTAAATAAGGTGGGTGTGAATAATGTTTCTGTGAGCGATATTTGCACCTTTGATGACCCACGATTTTATTCAGCTAGGCGCGATAAAGATGAGCCGATACAAGGGGTGGTTGGTTATATAGGAATTAATAATAATTAATATTTAGTTATATGAATAGTGAAATTGAAAAAATTATTAAAGAAAGTACATTTAAGATTGAAGAGGGAAGATTTGTATATGCGAAAGTTTCAGAAGCACCAAGGATAGAGAAGCATTTTGTGGTCAGTAAGGATGTGGATGAGATTACAGTGGTTACTAAAGAAGAGAATATAACAGAATTAGCACTTATAGAACGTAATAAAGATTTTTATTGTTTAATAGCGCTTAATGTGTCAATTCCGTTTTATTCAGTAGGATTTTTGGCGGTTGTAAGTCAGGCAATTGCCGATGAGGGTATGAATATTTTAATGGTATCAACTTATTCAAAGGATTATATTTTAGTTAAAGATGACAAGATTGAAGAGGCGCGAGCAGTTTTATTGAAGCTTGGTTTTCAAGAAGTAAATTAAATAAACAAATGAAACTTAAAATCAAAAAATTGAATGAGAATGCGAAGTTGCCACAATATTATCATCCGGGGGACGTGGGGATGGATCTTTTTGCTTTGGAAACAGTCATTTTAAAACCAATGGAGCATCATATTTTTTATCATGGGTTTGCTTTGGAATTTCCAAATGGTTTTGCGGCGATTGTGAAAGATAAAAGTGGTATTTCTAAAGCCGGGCTTCATACGATGGGCGGTGTTTATGATGCTGGCTTCAGAGGCGAGTACAATACTCATTTGGTAAATTTAAGCAGCGAGGCTTATACTGTTGAAGCGGGGGATAAAATCGCACAACTAATAATTTATCCGGTAGAAATCGCCGAATTGGAAGAAGTGTCCGAGCTTTCCGAATCAGCAAGAGGTACGGGCAACTTCGGCTCAACTGGTAGAAAATAAATTTAGTAATAATTTAAAAATATGTTAAAATTAGGAAAATACAAGCATTATAAAGGCAAAGAATATAAATTGATCGGTGTTGCCAAGCATAGCGAAACATTCGCGGAGTTTGTTGTTTATCAGGGGATTTATGACAGTCATGATTTATGGATTAGGCCGTTAAAAATGTTTTTGGAAGAAGTGGAAGTTGACGGCAAAAAAGTTCCGCGCTTTCAATATCTGGGAAATTAATTTAAAAAATAATTATAACGTTTGTTTAAAAAAAACTATGAACAAAGAAGAACTTTTTCGTGATTTAAAAGAAACTACTTATTGTCGTTTGATGCCTTCGAAACTGGGCGGAGTCGGGGTTTTTGCCATTAAAAGAATTCCCAAAGGAACCTGGCCGTTTAAAACTTGTAAACCGTTCAGTTATTTTAGAATTCCGAAAGAGGAAATAAAAGCATTACCGAAAGCAATTGGAGAATATGTGATGGATATGTTTGCCTGTGATGATAAATATTATTTTGTTTCCAGACAGGGGATGAATAATTTGGATATCAGCTATTTTGTTAATCATTCCAAAAAACCCAATTTGAGCGTCAAGTACGAGCCGGAAAATTTCTATACCTTGCGCGATATCAAGCCCGGCGAAGAATTGACTGTTGATTATCAAGAGTATAGTGAAGAAGATTGTAATTTTAGAAAAACCTAAATCAAATCAATATGCCTTTTGAAAAACCCACTATTCTAAATACCGTTAGCGATAGAATCAATAAAACGGTAAACGAATCGACCTTGCCGACTAAAAATTATGAAAGCACGGTTGGAATTTATGGCGGGAAATTAGTTGAAGACGAACAAGGCAGAATGGTTTTTGATATGCGCGGATTGATTTCTAAAATCGACCAATTAGGCGATGCGTTTTTAAGAACTTACGATGATCATCTGATGAAAGATCTTTTTGCTATGCTTAAAAAACATCCGAAATGGTTTTTGAAGTTTGTTTTTACTCCCGGTACGAAAAGGTTCAGGGGTAATCCCGAGCAGATTTTGCAAAATATCAAACGTCTCGGTTTAACTGATGTTTACGATGCCTGTCCGGAAGGTATTGAAATTAAAGATAAGTCGATTTTTACGGACGGTTTGGCTTTGCAGGATATTTACCGGGCCGATTTAATTGACAACGAGTCTTTATTGGAAATTGATCGTTTCCAAGCCTTAGCTTCGGCTGCCAAGTATTTACAACAAATTCATGAGCATGGCGGAGTCGGAGAAATGTTGGTTAGTGATATTATTTTTCAAGATACCAGAGATGTTGCTGGAAAAACCGAAGTTGTAAAACCGATTTTAAATATCCCGGACATTGTTTTTAACGAGGAGAAAAATTTACCGGAGCGCAGTAAACAGGCGATTGATTTGCTTGATTTTTTGGTTAATGTTGGTGTGGAAGAAATGAGACGATCGGAATCCGATGAACAAAGTGTGGAAAGGGCTATGAAATTGATTTTGGATAATTATCAAAATTCAGAAGTCGTAGCTACTGTTTTGTCATTTGTAAAATCTGGCTATCTGACTTTGCAGGGTGATAAGGCGGTAAAAGAAATTGGCTTACCAGAAAAAGTGCTGCAAAAAGCAAGAGGCGTGTTTAGTAAGCACAATGAAGCACGAATGGGGAATAGCAACCAAGACATTGAAGCATTTTTAAAGAAAACAGTACTTGAAGTCGGCGCTGACTATTTACAAAATAACCAGGAAAAGGCCTAAAAATAAGGGGTTTTATCGTTATTAAGTAATAAAAGGAAGTCACCTGTCAAGGGTTTACTTTTTTTTGTTTTATGATAAACTATTAGGCGTCATTAGATATTTTTAAAATTATTATGAGCAACAAACAATCGAAAATCTTAACTCGCAAACAGGTCTGGATACACTTTGCTATCATCGTTGTCGTTACTTGGTTTGCGGTGAGTGTAATCTTGCCGAATTACCCTGGTTTTTTACCTGGTAAATCTTTTTTTGACAAATTCGTTCCTCATCTTGGTTTGGATTTGCAAGGTGGAGCGCATTTTGTTTATCAAGCGGATGTTTCTAAAATTGCAGCCGCTGATCGTGACGAGGCCTTATCTGGTGTTCGTGATGTTATTGAGCGTCGCGTTAATGCGTTTGGTGTTTCCGAACCAGTCGTTCAGACAGCTGGCAATTTTCGTTTAATGGTTGAGCTCGCTGGTATTCAGGACACTGCTGAAGCTATTAAAAAAATTGGCGAAACTCCGTTATTAGAATTTAAAGAACAAGGCACTCCGGTTGCCGAAGTTTTAACACCAGAGGCAAAAGCCGCTGCCAAAAAAGCTAATGCAGAGCAATTAGCAAAAGCTAAAAGTTTGATTGTCAGGCTTAATGCTGGTGAAGATTTTGCTAATTTGGCCAAAGAATTTTCCGAAGATCCAGGCAGTAAAGATAATGGTGGAGATTTAGATTTTCAAAAGATCGGCGCTTTGGTTCCGGAATTTGAAAAAGCCGCACTCAATCTTAGAATTGGCTCGATTACTCAAACGCCGGTAAAGAGTGCTTTTGGTTATCATATTATTAAGAAATTAGAACAAAAAGGTGTTGGCGACGCAGTAGAATTTCATACTGCTCATATTTTACTCACCACTCAGGATGAAGAAAAAGCTCCAGCTTCGGCATCACAATGGGCTAATACTAAACTTTCTGGTCGTAATTTACAGAAATCAGCAGTAGAATTTGATCCGACTACCGGTAAACCAATCATTTCTTTAAAATTCGACGCTGAAGGTAAAGATTTATTTGCTGAAATTACCAAACGTAATGTCGGCAAACCGGTTGCTATTTTCTTAGATGGTACACCGATTTCTACCCCAACCGTTCAAGAAGAAATTACTCAAGGCACGGCTGTTATTTCTGGTAATTTTACTTTGCCGGAAGCTAAGCTTTTGGTACAACGTTTGAACGCTGGTGCTTTACCGGTGCCGATTGAATTGATCAGTCAACAAACTGTCGGCCCAGCTTTGGGAAAGATTTCTTTACAGAAAAGTTTATTGGCCGGTTTGATCGGTTTGATTTTAGTCGCTTTATTCATGATTATTTATTACCGCTTAATGGGTTTATTCGCCATTTTGGCTTTGGGTGTTTATGCTACCGTGTCTTTCGCTATTTTTGAGATGTGGCCGGTTACTTTGACACTTTCCGGTATTGCCGGTTTCATTTTGTCCATTGGTATGGCTGTCGATGCTAACGTTTTGATT
>Ga0172379_10011339_pt1 | contig 10623 bp, 9 predicted proteins | sample GrowelOW334metaG_FD_119756 | JGI IMG/M metagenome (GOLD analysis project Ga0172379, IMG submission 119756) | Groundwater microbial communities from an aquifer near a municipal landfill in Southern Ontario, Canada - Groundwater well OW334 metaG | ecosystem: Environmental > Aquatic > Deep... | reverse complement strand
TATTAATATTTTTCAATCGCATTCCCACAGTTGCATTATGTCTCGTGAGTAATAAACTGGTCACTCAAATCTGATTGATATGATTTCGGCTCCTCCGCGCGCAACCCGCGCCTGGACGAGGAACTACCTTTCTCCAATTTTGAGCGAAACGCTCTGTAGCGCACTTCCGCAAAGCGAAGGAAGATGAACCGAGAATAGGACCGGAATACTCTTGCGCTTTCAGTTCGGAGTTCTCGCGGAACTGGTCCGCCGCATCCCACAGTCGCTTCTCAAGAGTTTCGGTGGCATTATCGTTTTCGGTCGGGGCGATCCAGTGCATAAGATATTCTCAATTTCTTTATAACCAAAACTAATCCAGTTTCAAAAATTTACCATTTTCAGTTCTATTCCTTCTCTCCATCTTTTCATTCACAAGAGATTACGATTCATTGCAATCTTCATTCGTTTTCTCTCGTTTTAATTCTACTGCTCGATAGACCGGTTGAATTTGGGTGACTTTAAAAGTAATGATGACCTTTTTACCGTCTATACATTTCGTCCTTGTATAAATATCGCCAACGTTCTTTTTTTTTAATGCCATCGTTTAATCCTCCGTGAGGTAGGTGATTAATTCTGTAACTGGAATATCATAAGAAAGCGAAATGACAGCAGCTGTCGTTTTTTTTCCTTTATTATTTAATGGAAAACCAGCAGATCCCGACAGACTGATATTTCCCATCGAAATTCCAGTCCCACAATATAAGTAACGGTGTTTATCACTTTTAAAAATCCCAGTAATAACCGCATCTAAGAATCCGCCAGTGTAGAGAAACCATTGAAATCCTGAAGAACCGCAAAGAGACACTTGCAACCGATCATTCATTCGAAAACTAAGCCGCGGATACTCCACCGAATCCGGTAGCCATTCTGGACCACGAGCATAGTATGCAGCTTGCAAACCAACTTTGTACGGTACAGTAGAAGAATAATCGGCAAAGTGTAAATAAATCTCATCAACAAGTCGTCTGACAAAGATACGACTATCCAGACCGATGGATATTTCGGAGATATTCGTAACGCTGCGGAAATACGGCAGACAGTATTTAACGATAGAGGAATATGAATTCTTGAAACTGTTTAGGTGCTGAAGTATTGAATCAACAAGTAGTTTATTCCAAGCCTGATTAGCCGACAACTGATTATTGAAATCTGACGGTGCATCCGGTAATTTCGATGCTAGAGTTACAGAATCCACAATTCCAGTTCGTAATATTCTCACTATATTGGATTTAAATGCAGTAGCTTTATCTAATAGATTTTCGATCTTATCCATATAGTCTGGCACTAATCCTGCCAAAACAGGATACAGAGAATCGTAATCAGGAGCATTATATATGACTATCGATGAAAGATATTCTTCGTTTGAATACAATACTTTTGTCAATTCGTTCGTATTTGGCAACAGTTTCTGATTCGCGACAGCTTCATACAGATATATTGCTGCCAGGCTGATGATACGGTGATATTCCGCATCAGATACAACTTCTCTCGACGATGCCATAAGGATTGTATTTCTACTATCATCAAATTCTTTTATCACCATCGAAGTAATAACAGTCAACACGCCATAATCTACAATTCCTTCCATGACCTGTTCTTTGATGGTCGTTGGATTTTCTCCATTCACAATATCGTCGATAATATTGCGGGTTGTCGCCGCCAGTAACAGATCGTGCTCTTCAAGAGATTTATGGATGAAATCTTTGAACTCCTTTTTGGCAATCTTCTTTGCTACTGTTTTGAAATCAGTGGAGATATCAACCGGAACGGATTGGCTGAACACACTAAAAAATGGAGTACAAAGTATGCTAAAGAGTAAAAGAATTGGTGGATAGTTCATAGATATTAATCAGTAGGGGCGATCCACTGTACGTGGCAATACCTCGTTTTTTATACCATGCTTCAATTTAAAACAAAAAAAATCCGCAGTTCGAACTTATCTTGCCATCCCTGCGGACCTATCCGCCTTCTGTTTTGGCGGACCCAATTCAGAAAGAATGTAGCGTAATATCACCCCTTTATCAATCTAAAGGGGCATAAGTAATTGACAACAAAAGCATTAACTCAACGAGACTCTTTTTCTGTCTCCCCGCCTGAAAACTTTTATTTTACCAAAAGCATTTTAATCGTCCGCGAAAAACGGTGATTGGCATTTGTCACATCGATTGCTTCAATCCGGCAGAAATAAATTCCGGAACCGTACGGTGCGCGCCACTGAATATCGTAGGACCCGGCTTCTTTTTCTCCTTCTTCCAAAACCGAAAGCTGTTGACCGAGTGAGTTCGCTACCACAATCCTTATCCGGCTTCTGTTTGGCAAGGAATAACGTATTGTTGTTGCCGGATTGAAGGGATTGGGATAGTTTTGATCGATTGCATATGCGTCCGGTACAATCTTCGGGGTTTCTTTCACCGCAAGGGCGCTGGAAAGAGATATCCTGTACATGCCGTCGCTCTTCGTCGCTGCAAAAAGATTTGAGCCGGAAACAGACAAAGAAACAATATTTGAGTCTTTCAGTCCATGATTCCGAGATGCCCAGTGGGAACCGTTATCCGTCGTGAAAAACATACCTCCTTCTGTACCTGCAAAAAGTATCGTATCCGCTTGCGCAAACGAAGTCACTTTGGTGTTTGCCAAACCGGTGTTAACGGCAGACCAACTGGCGCTATCCTCATTCCACCTATATACTCCTGCGTTTGTTCCTGCAAATATATTCGTATCGCTGACTGTCAAACAATTCACATCACCATATGGCATTCCCGTTGAGATAGGATTCCAATTGCTGCCATTGTTTGTCGATAGAAATATATAACCACTCGTTCCGCAGAATATATTCTTTCCATAGACCGCCAGCGATGTCGCCAGGAGCGATGTTATACCGGTATTGACCTCACTCCATTGTTGGCCATTATTGGTCGAAAGAAATACACCTCCGCCCCATCCGCCGGCAAACAGATTCGTACCGGATAGCGCAAGTGTTTGAACATAGACATTCGATAAGCCGGTATTTACAGGTTTCCAGGTTGCACCGCCGTCAGTTGAAAGAAACACGCCATTGCCGCTGTTAATTAAGCCGCGTGAGCCGGCAAAGAAGTTGTTGCCGGAAATTGCCATAGACCACACCGGGCTATTCTCCAAACCGGAATTGGATGCATTCCAATGATTCCCTTGATCGGTTGAAACAAACAGTCCGCTATTGGTCCCGACAAATATTTTTTCCCCAACGGAATTGACGGATATGATATCCGTTTTCGAAATACCATTATTTACATTTATCCATTGACCTTGCAGCATATTCACAGTGATGCAGAGAGCAACGAGTACATACAATGTCCATACACCGGACATCCTATAATGCTTTTGTTCCATGTTTTCCCTTAATAAATTAATCGTAAATAGTTTTATTGGTGTTGTCACCATCAGTCGGTTAACGAAGAGAAGCATTTTTTGCGAATGAATGCACGCCCCGTCCGTTTACCAACGATCGTTCTGACGCTTCAGAGCGATGAAAAAGTGTATTGAATATTACCTTCCGAGGCAATACCGTACGTTTGGTATTTTTTTTTGCTGAGGTGTTATTGTGCGTTTCATGCTTAATATTGCATAAAGAAACAATGCCAACGCGCGGCTCGCTTCGTCACCCTTTATTTACATGCGCGAGGGTTCCTCGTCCCAACGGGATCCTCCTAAGGAGTCCTTTGGACCTTTGGCGAAGCCATCACTTTGTGACGGGACGATGACCTATCATAGTGTTTTTTCAGATGGCTTCTCGTCATTGTGAATGAAGTTCCGTCCAGCCGAACCATGGAATTTTTTCTTGTAAGTGAGGTCCCGCCGCTTTTTGGCGGGATTGAACTATGGAATTTCTTCTTGGAAGTGAGGTCCCGACGTCTTCTGTCGGGATTGAGCCTTGGAGTTTTCTTGACAGCGAAATCCGCTGCTTTTTGGCGGGTTCCAGAGCACTTAAGCAGAAAACAGTTTCCACAATTGATATTTTACTTATATCGATATTTCAACTATAGAGGATATTTCAAATTAGGATCAACCAGATAACCTACCTCGTTTTCAGCTATTAGAGATAATATAAACAGTCAAACTCAACGCTGCCTGAGCACCTATAACTAGTGATTGTTCAATATCTGCGGTCTTTGAAGGACCAGAAATAAATACGCCATACCCATCATCACAATGTGCAATGCGCTCACACGCTTCATGCATGTTTTCTACAAGATGTTCTTGTGAAAGGATAAGAACCAAGTGTGATGTGATAAATGGGATTGAGCGATGAAACATATTTTTATCAGAAATCCACACTGCTCCATTTTCTGCTACACCACATTGTCCTTCAAGCAATGCCAGATCAAGTTTTTCCAACTCCTTCGCAGAAGTTTTTTTGTCCAGTGCGACTGTTCCAATATCAACTCCTTCAACACAGGAAACAACTTCTTTGACATCAGGAAACGTTGTTTTGATTCTCATAAGAACTTCACTCTTACTTGTCACAGTACATATCTTCCCGCCGACAGATTCAATATTTTTTGCAAAAGTCTCTTTCACATTTGATTCAGTTTTGAATCTGTGAACGTTTAAAACAGGCAAATCCATTTTGTCCGGTTTTGCTGAACGAATTTTCTTCAGAATAAGATCCCGACTCATCGTTTTCTCCTTTTTTCATACCATTCTAAGAATGTGTATTGCGGAATCTCAGGGAGTTCTCGTTGCTTCGTCCATTTGCCGGCAATGGCTTTTGAAATATATTTTGGCAAGAAACGAAGCAGTGTATTGGATATTTTGCTGACAGCATGAAAGGTTTTTGCACGTGACAATATCTTTGCAGATATTTTCATAGCAATTCTTTTACTAAATCCACTCTCTTTCTTTTCAGCAATAACCTGACGCCACTGATAGAGTTGTGAATGAATGTCAATTTTTACGGGGCATACATCCGTGCAAGAACCGCACAACGTTGAAGCAAATGGAAGAGAGCTGTATTTTTTGAGATCAATATTCGGCGAAAGAATTGACCCAATAGGACCGGGAATTGTATATCCGTAACTGTGGCCGCCGCTCCGGCGATACACGGGACACGTATTCATACACGCCCCGCATCGAATGCATTTCAGAGCAGAGCGGAAATTTGGTTCCGCAAGTTGATCCGTTCTTCCGTTATCAACAATGACGATATGCATTTCGGCATTCGGTCTTGGGGATTTGTAATATGATGTATAGGCAGTGATCGGTTGTCCTGTTGCACTGCGAGCAAGCAACCGCAAAAAGATACCAAGATGTTCGACCTTCGGAATAATTTTCTCTATCCCCATACTTGCAATGTGCAAAGGTGTCGCATGAACTCCCATATCTGCATTCCCCTCGTTTGTGCACACAACAATTGCACCAGTTTCAGCAATTGCAAAATTTACTCCTGTTACCGCAGCATCGGCTGAAATGAATTTCTCACGTAAATGTTTCCGCGCCTCACGTGTTAAATACACTTCATCGCCGCCGGAAGGTTGTGTATGCAGATGCTGTTGGAATAATTCATCGATCTCTTCTCTCTTCTTGTGAATCGCCGGCATCACAATATGACTCGGCGGTTCTTGGGCAAGCTGCACTATGCGTTCTCCCAGATCCGTGTCGATTACTTCAATTCCTTTTTTCTCAAGAAAATGATTCAATCCGCATTCTTCCGTTAACATGGATTTACTTTTGACAAGTTTTTTTGCCTTGTGAGAATGAAGAATTGAATACACGATCTCGTTATGTGCATTGGCATTAGCTGCCCAATGGATATATATCCCGTTTTTCATTGCGTTCTGTTCAAACTGAACGAGATATTCATCAAGCGCAGAAAGCGTATGTGCTTTAATTGCAGAAGCGAGACTGCGGAGTTCCTCCCATCCTTCCACTGTGCTCGCAGCGCGGTCTCTTTTTTGACGAACAAACCAGAGCGCCGTATCATGCCAGTTGACATGCTCTTCGTTTCGGTTAAACTTTTCTGCGGAGATTGAATGGTTGTTCATTATTATTGTACAGTCGAATTCAAGATTTCCACAATGTGCTTTACTTGTATCGGAAGTTTCCTGCGTTTGATAATTCCTTCAAGATGCATCAAGCATGACATATCGGTTGCAGTAATTACTTCAGCATGATGAAGAAGATGGTCATGTATTCGATCAACGCCCATTTTAATGGATACAGCTTCCTCGGTTATCGCGAACGTTCCGCCGAATCCGCAACATTCATCACTTCTGTGAAGATCTACCAATTGAATTCCTTTCACATTCTTCAATAATTGCGATGGATAAGAAAACGGATCGATTTGCAACTCAGATGATGCGCCCAGACGAAGTCCCCGCAATCCATGGCAACTTTGATGCAGCCCAACTCGATATGGAAACTCAGCGTTACAATTGTCTTTGCCTAGAATTTTTACGAGAAATTCACACACTTCGTATGTGTTCTTCCGTATATGCTCCACATTCCCAGTTTGTTCAATAGTATCATAATGATCTCGCACATGATGAACACAACTGCCGGATGGTGAAACGATGTAATCGACACTTTGGAAGTTGTTTACAAAGAGTTTATATATTCCCCTTGATTCAGCTTCAAAACCTGAATTTGCCGTCGGTTGCCCGCAGCATGTCTGGGTACGAGGATATACAACACTGATACCTTGCTTTTCCAACAATTCAAGCGCAGCAATTCCTACGTGAGGATAAAACTGATTGATATAACAGGGAATAAACAATCCGACGTTCATGGGCGATAAGTTTTAGGAAAAACGCAGGGTTTTACATTAGTGTCTGCTGGAATGACATGTAAGAAAACAAATAATTTCGGCGTTTTGTATCATTTAAATATTTACGGTGTAAATTCAATCGTTGAATTTTTTCTTGCTACCAGTTCTGTAATTTTCGAATTATACTTAACTTTGCAACTTCCATCAACCTTGGAATAAATAGTCGCATGAGTCAGTTTCCCATTTTTCCACTTTTCATCAACCACATACCCTCCGCGTGCGCATAGTCCTTTTACTTCACCATCGTTCCAAGCCGCAGGCAACGCTGGTAGTAAATCAATAACTCCTTCATGGCTTTGCAACAGCATTTCAGCAACTCCTGCAGAACCTCCAAAATTGCCGTCAATTTGAAACGGGGGATGTGCATCGAACAAGTTGGGATACGTTCCGCCCTCTCTGCTATCGTTTGTGTGCATACTATCGGGATCAACAGCCGTAAGAAGTTCGCGGAACATTTTGTATGCATGGTTGCCGTCACCGAGTCGAGCCCAAAGATTGATTCTCCATCCTTTTGACCACCCGGTAGTTTCGTCTCCTTTGATCTCAAGAGTTTTCCGACACGCGTTCGCCAGTTCAGGAGTACTAGCCGGAGTAATGTGTGACCCTGGGAATAACCCGAATAAATGCGACTGATGGCGGTGTTTGGGGTCAGCATCTTCCCAATCATAATACCATTCAACAAGTTGTCCTTTTTTTCCTATCTGGTAAGGATGTAAGCAAGATACTGCTTCTTCAAGTTTCGTACGAAATTCTGCATCTTCATTTAAAATTTTCGACGCTTCAATGGTGTGAAGAAAACATTCTCTCATCATTGCTGCATCAGCAGTGCCTCCATAAAATGTTCCCCCTTTAAATCCATCTGGGGTTATATACTCGTTTTCCGGTGAGGTGCTGGGTGATGTAATCAATTTTCCCGAACTATCTTTTACAAGCCAATCAACACAGAATTGTGCGGCCCCTTTCATAAGGGGGAAAGCTTTTGTCTTCAGAAATGCTTTGTCTTGAGTAAACAGATAGTGTTGCCAAAGATGTGTACTAAGCCAAGCTCCTCCCATATTCCAATTTGCCCACATCGGATCGCCTTTCCCGAAATCACCTACTGGATTACTCATAGCCCAAATATCGGTATTGTGGCAGACGGCCCATCCGCCACTCCCGTAAAAGGTTTTGGCGGTAACAGCTCCAGTTTTTGCCAAGTTTTCAATCAGTCCCAGTAATGGGTTGTGCATTTCTGAAAGATTTGTGTTTTCAGCAAGCCAGTAATTTTCTTCCGCATTAATATTGGTAGTATAATTACTGCTCCACGGTGGGCGTATATATGGATTCCAAATCCCTTGCAGGTTCGCAGGTACAGCTTTGGTCCTGGAACTGGAAATTAGTAAATATCGACCGTACTGAAAATATAGAATTTCCAAATTTTTATCTTCTTTCCCCTCTGTATACCGTTTGAGCCGGGCATCGGTAGGTAAATTTGGAGCTTCGGATATACCCAGATTTAAACTGACCCTGTTAAAAAAGGATTGATAGTCATTAACATGTACCTTTTTTATTTCCTCATAGGTTTTAAAAAACGCTTTGTTCAAATTCTCGGCCGCAATTGCCGCATCGTTTAATCCCTCGGTAGCCGGATTTTTGTCGTAACCATTGAAACTCGTTGCTGCTGAAATATAAATGATCGCTTGTGTCCCGTTTTGTACGCCTACAGTACTATCGGTTACTATCACCTCGCCATCGATATTTTTAATTTTGAACAGAGTTGTAAAACGTGTTCCACGGTTCTCATCGAACATCACTGCATTAGGAATATCTCCGCGATAACTCGGCTCAGCATGATATGGAGCATACCCTTTCACTGTAAGAATATCTCTATCCGTCGATATTTTATATTGTAACTGGCTTTCAAATGTAAGATGGAAGTTTATTGTTCCTTTTTTACTGCTTGATAATTTTATCACCATTATTTGGTCTGGGTGAGAAATACAATACTCTCGGGTATATGTCACTCCTTCAATTTCATAGACAACCTTCGAAACAGCATCGCCGATATTCAATTCGCGATAATAATTCTTCACGTCACCATTGCGGTTTACATGGATAAACATAGTTCCAAGCGGTGCATACGACTCGGAAAACTTTCCCTGAACTTTTTTATTGAGACTTTCGGCAAGCCTGTAGTTTTCATGGCGTAGCGCTTCCCGAATAGCAGGTATGGTTTTGAATGCTTCGGGATTCATATAAGGATTAACAGGTTCTCCAGTCCAAAGAGTGGCATCGTTCAGAAATATTTTATCTGATTCTACGCCACTAAAAACTGAAGCTCCCAATTTGCCGTTTCCAAGCGGAAGACTTTGTTCGAAAAATTGGGCTGGCTGGTTATACCATAATGTACTATCCGAACTATGTTGCGCTTTAATATTCTGAAGAACAATGGAGCAGAATACTACAAAGAGAGTCAGTATCTTTTTCATACTTCAAATTACTTTTTATTTAAAGATTCACCGTACTCCGGCCAACGCTCTATCCAAATGGACATAACCGCCGTCAACAAAAAGCCATTGTCCGGTAATGTGCGAGGCTTGTTCTGAAACGAGATATGCAACCATTGACGCAATTTCATCGCTTGTCGTCATTCGTTGTCCCAGAGGAATATTTTTTACAATGTCTGCCAACTTTGCTTCAGGATTTTCAAACGTTTTTAACCATGCAGCATACAACGGAGTCATTACTTCTGCCGGAATAACTGCGTTCACGCGAATGCCGAACGGAAGCAATTCAACAGCCCACTCACGTGTGAGTGCCAACTGTGCTCCTTTTGATGCGGCATATCCCGAAGTATTTCCCTGTCCCGTTACAGCGGTCTTTGAACTGATATTGACTATTGAACCTTTTGTTTTCTTCAGTGCATCAAGAGCATAATGTGCCAGATAGTAGTAGTGATACAAATTGTTATTGAGCGATTCGAGAAATCTCTCCGGTGACCCGGAAGCAAGTCCTACGCCATCATTAGCACCTGCGTTATTGATAAGCGCATCGATACGATCGAATTTCTCAAGGGTCTCATCAATCACACGCTTACAATGTTCTTTCGCAGAGAGTGCCACATGAATAAAGTGTGCTTGTTTCCCTGCACTTTTCAATTCTGTAAGCAGGCTCTCTCCTGTAGGTTTATCGCGTGTTGCAAAAACAGGAATCGCTCCTTCTTCCGCAAGCCGTCTCGTAATTCCTTCGCCGATTCCTTTTGAACCGCCTGTAACGATCATGACTTTATTTTTTATGCCTAAATCCATACGTAGTTCCTTATCAAATCATTTTTTGATGGGACAAATTACTGTTGCTGCCATGCCACAACATGCTGAATTGCTGAACCAAGTCCGTCAATTCCCAATTCTATCACATCACCTGGTGTAAGATATGTTGGCGGATTCAAACCCAAGCCAACGCCGGACGGTGTGCCTGTGGAAATAACATCGCCAGGAAGCAATGTCATAAATTGCGAAATATAACTGACGATGAATGGAATTTTGAAAATAAGATCGGATGTGTTTGAATCTTGCATCATTTTTCCATTGAGCTTCAGCCATAAATGCAAATTATCGGGGTTGGCTATTTCATCTTTTGTTGCGAGGAACGGACCCATCGGTGCAAATGTATCAGCACTTTTTCCTTTTACCCACTGCCCGCTTCGTTCAATTTGAAATTCTCTTTCGCTTACATCATTATGCAAAACATAGCCGGCAATATAATTCATTGCATCACGTTCTTCTATGTATGAGGCTTTCTTC
>Ga0172379_10011338_pt1 | contig 10625 bp, 9 predicted proteins | sample GrowelOW334metaG_FD_119756 | JGI IMG/M metagenome (GOLD analysis project Ga0172379, IMG submission 119756) | Groundwater microbial communities from an aquifer near a municipal landfill in Southern Ontario, Canada - Groundwater well OW334 metaG | ecosystem: Environmental > Aquatic > Deep... | reverse complement strand
TGGTGGCTCTGACTGTCATGGCCCTTACCAAGAATATGAATCAATGATGGGTTCTATACCAGTTCCAGCGGAAGTACTTAAAGACCTGCGCAAAGCTCATTTGCGAGATTAGCTTTTTGCGGGTCCGATAGTTTCCATAATGTCACTTAGTTTAGCTGCTAGGTTTAGGCTTGCAAATTCTTGGCTGGTGGCGCTCAAAAATGCTGCCGAGGAGCGCGCTTCTTCTAAGTCTCTTGCATATAGCGATACTGCTACTTCACGCAGGTTCTGAGCCTGAGCGCCGTAAATTCGAACTGGTCTCTTAAATTGAGGGAGAAGTTGTTTTTGGCTACACAGGTTTATAAGAGCGTTTTCACCACTTTTTCGCAACTCGTGATAGATTGCCAGAATGACTTCTTTGTAGCTTAGCTCTGCAGTGGCCGCTTTTAACTTGCGTTGAGCGCGGGGTAGCTTTGTCAATAGATTAGTTGCTGTAGCGATAGTAAATGGACCAATTTCGTAGCCACTGGGAGCTAGTTGTTCAACGATGGCCTCTAGTTCTTCCCACCTAACCAGCAGGAGAAAGGCAACGTCGCCTTGGGGAGAAACTATCTGAAAGCCGTCAGCGTCAGTTTGCGGTAGGGCAATATGATAGCGAGCTGTGATCTTATTAGATTCCAGATTGCGCGACAGTCCAAACTCAGTGCGTTCGAAACCATCATTCAGAGCTAGCTCTGTAAGGTACTCGATAGCTAGTTCATTGATAACTTTGAACGGCATAATGGCGGCAAATGATCCTTATCTGTCGTTGTTAGGGGGCGCTGCTTAAGCTTTGGGAGTCGCGTAACAAGAGTTGTCTGATTGTAATTTCTGAAGCAGTTTCTCTACTTTCAAAAACTTTGTGACCTGTTAGCCTGTCCATCAGCTCAAAGTAACTAGGAAAGAGACTCATTATTTGCTCGTAGAGCTGAGAACAGAACAATTCACTACTGGCTTTCAATTCGGAAAGTTGACAGTTGACTGTCACTTCTTCTGAATAATCGTTTGTTATCCTCACGGTGCGATCATCTATTCGCTTAAAATATCTCGTGCCACCGTCCATAATTCGCGGCATTTCAATTTCTTGACCCACTTGGATCGTGTGTACAATTACGTTTAGGCCACATGCAAAAAGCAAGATTTCTTCTGAGGGTCTGGCGGCTGGGCACCAGGTCAGGTTTTGGCCGTCTACGAAGAATCTTACTGAAGCAAGCGGAATGTACAGATCTATGGTGACATTGTCTTTCAGTAGGTTCATTCTTTGAAGGAACGCTTCTGTATACTCAATATCCGCGTCGCTCATTGTGAAGCTAAGTTCGATCATTTTTCCGAACTAGTTCGCCAGAGCTTTTTCGAGTTGCTGATTAAGAGTTGAAGTTTCCACTTCACCAATTGAACTCCAGCCCACAGTGCCACTCTTGTTCAATATAACTTCGAAGGGAATATAACCCTTGTAGTGATTTTTGATCAAGCTGCGAGCTTGATCATTTTGCGCGTGATCAACGTCGATCAAAATAAACTTCACTGGTTTGTTGCTAGATTGACGATAAAGATCCACAACTCTTTTGGCTTGGCGATTGGTGTTAAGGTCGCCCGAAGCGCCGAAGAAAACAACCGTTGCTTTGCCTGGTTCTAGCTGACAATCATCAAACTTATCTGCTTCGATAGGAAAACCAGAGTCAGTATCTTGGACAAATGAAATGCCTTTTTTCAGTTTCAATTCGTCTGCTGCTTGAGCCTGAGAGCCCATATTGAAAGCAACCGCAATTGTCACTAAGGTAGAGAGGGCAATGCCCATCTTCAATTTCACTTTGTCGCTCCTGATTCGTTGTCTACGTAAATGGTCTTTCAACCGGTAATGGTAATTATAGACAAGAGAATGGGCCTTGATGTTCCCAAAGCCCTGCCAAATGGCTTTCAAGCGTCGAGGAAAAACCTATTCTTTGGCCTTAAAGTCGCTGGCTTTGACGCCGTGGACAAAACGCGACCACTTTTGTTGCTCATAACTCATTGAGTATTCGTAAAGGCTATTGAGCAGTCTAACCCCAGATCCCGATGCGCCCTCAAAAAAATAGCTAACTTCTGAACCAGTTTCAATTTTTGAGCCAGTCTTCTGGGCTTTAATCACCAATTCTGCCTCTTGGGGCAGGCGAATTTTGCGGCCCTGGTTAAGTCTCGGGGATAGCCGTCCGCTGGCCGAAGAGATGTCGACTTCGCAGTGAATAACTTGATCAACAGCTGAACTAGGTGGCTTCTTCAGTCTTTCCCAGAGCCAGAGCGAAAGCGCCTGGTTGGCTGGCAACTCAGGTACGCTGTGCAAAAACTCGGCAAACGCCTCTAGGATCATCGTCTATTTACGGGTGATGGGCTTCTTAGCGACTATAGCACGGGGAAGTAAAGTGGGGGAAGGGTTAATGGTCGCCTTGCTTCGGGGCCAAAACTGCAACATTTAGGAAATTAAACTTTATGCCTTCTATATTGATTGGCAAATAAGGTTATAATTCTTGTACTTGAGGACGCACTTAGCTCAAGAACCCTTTTGATGCCATCCAATAAACTCTCCGAAGCCGCTACGGCGCTTCCGAACGTCATTTTATACAGTTGGCATCTCTAGGCAGTTCACGGTCGACGACCGTTTTGTCTGTGGAGATAGGTCATCATAAATTCTATCGTCAGCCCTCCTAGAGAAAAACTCTCAAGCGAAATGATCTCTGATCTGCTTGTAGAGCGACTTCTGCCTCAGGTTTTCAAACCGGGTCAGTATCTAGGCAACGAATGGGGCGCACGACGCAAGCCTTTCACTAGCTGCGATGTACGCTTAGCGCTTTGCTTCCCTGACATGTACGAACTGGGCATGTCAAATTTTGGCCTGAAGATTCTCTATCAGCTCGTCAATGATTTTGAAGGTCTGCTTGTCGACCGTTCATATGCACCAGCTTCAGACCTTGAGGCTTTGATGCGTGATGCCAAGCCGCAAATTCCGCTATTCGCCTTTGAGTCACGTGAGCCGCTCTACAACTTTGAATTGCTTGGCTTCTCGTTGCAGTATGAGCTCACCTATAGCAATGTCTTGAATATGCTTGACTTGGCTCAGTTGCCAGTAAAGGCGAGCGATCGCACTGAGCTATTCCCGCTAGTCTTTGGTGGTGGCCCATCTTCTGTGAATCCAGAGCCGATGGCTCCATTCATGGACTTCTTTATCATCGGCGATGGCGAGCTTGCCGTTCCGGCTGTGATGAATCTTGTGCGCCAATTCAAAGCCGAGCATTTAGAAACTGTTGAGACTAACCCTAACTTAGCACCGCACTACAGACAGTGGCTTCTGTTAAAGCTAGCAACTGAAGTTGGTGGTGTCTATGTGCCATGCCTATATGATTTGAAAGCTGGAGATGCAGTTGTTACTCCAATTGCAATTGATCAAATTGTGGAACAGTTAAAAGCAGCACTGCCTAGCCATTCTGGCGCGCTTGAACAGTTGCGCAATGCTGTAATTCCTATTCGCGTTCTGCGCCAAATTGCACCATTAACTGATAGCAATCAGCCGACCACAAATCTTGTTCCCTATCTAGCACTTGTGCACGATCGTGAAACACTTGAAGTGAGAAGAGGATGCGATCGCGGTTGTCGCTTCTGCCAGCCGGGCTACACCTTCTTGCCGGTGCGTGAGCGTTCGGCTGAAGATTTAGTTGAACTATCTAAGAAAGCTTTGTCTAACTCTGGCCATGAAGAGTATTCGCTTTTATCTTTGTGTGTCAGTGATTACACTTCGCTGCACGATTCTGTTCGTGCCTTGAACCGTGAGCACAGTGTTACTCGTGCATCGCTCTCATTTCCGAGTCAGCGCGCTGACCGCATGAACCTAGAGATTGCTGAAGAATTGAAAGCTGTGCGTAAGAGCGGCATTACTCTAGCACCAGAAGCTGGCACTGAAAAATTGCGGGCTGTCATCAATAAAGGTTTGTCGCATCAGCAAATCATCAGCGCTATTGAAGCGGCTTATCAGGCTGGTTGGGCTTCGGTCAAGCTTTACTTTATGTGTGGCTTGCCATTTGAAGATGATAGTGATTTACAAGGCATTATCGATATCTTGAAAGAGGCTGAGGTTCATTGCCATGTTATTCGCAATTCTGACCCAGCAAAATACAAGAAGAGCATTGAGATAACTTGCACTATTTCGAATTTCGTTCCTAAGCCATTTACACCGTTTCAATGGTTTGGCCAGGTCGATCCTCGCGAGACTGCGCGGCGGCACAGTGTGCTTCGCTCTAAGTTGAGAGAATCTGGATTGCGTAAAGTGACATTGAATGTCACTGACCCGGCCATTAGTTTGCTTGAGGCGGCTATTTCTCGCGGTAATCGCATGGTGGGCGAGCTAATTTACCGCGCCTGGAAAGCTGGTGCTGTATTTGATGCTTGGGACGATCGTTATCAACCTGAGTTGTGGCATGAAGCTGCTGCCTCACTATCAACTACTTTAGAAGATTTGGCTTGCCCTCAATTAGAAGTGGGTTCGCGTCAGGCTTTTGATATTGTTCACATTGGTTTGCATGATTTCTGGCTCAAGCGTGAGTGGGAGAAGGCTGTCAATGCTGTTGAAACAGCTGCCTGCACCGAAAACGTTTGCCATGCTTGTGGAATTTGCACAGAGCTTGATACCACTCACATCTTAGCTAATCCAATACCCGCTGTGATGAAGAAGAATCCTTTTGTCAAAGAGTTAAACGCAAACAAAGGTGATAGCGAGTCGCATCCGTCACTATTTTTTGTTGCTCCAAAAGAAGTCGAAGCGCCGCCTTTAGCCGATAACTATAAAATCAGATTTGCTTTCACCAAAACTGGTGACCTTAGGTTCATTGGTCACTTAGATATGCAAAATCTGCTCATTAGAGCCGCCCGCCGGGCAGCTTTGAAAATGGCATACACTCAGGGTTTCAACCCTCAGCCAAAACTTTCGCTGGCTTGTCCGCTGCCACTGTTCCAAGAAGGACTTCGTGAATTAGCCGATATCGAGCTAACCGAAGAAATGACTTGCGAACAGTTTATGCAACGACTAAACCAGCAATTGCCTCCTGAAGTACAGATTGTCGGTTCTGTTGAGTTGCCTAAGTTACCGCCTATAAACGGCGATGCTCAGGCTACACCCTCAATTGCATCGCTGGTCACTGCAGCTCGATATCGGGCTGAATTACACGTACTTCAAGACTCTCTTTTGAACTTAGGCACTAGCTTAAGTTCACCCGCCGATAAGAAGGCTTCTACTGCTGCACTTGTAGAGGCACTGAAGATCGGTATTAAGGAGCTGATCGATAGCGAGCACCTTTATGCACCGGTGCAAGAAGCTAGCGCGACAGCAAGTAGATCTAGCAAAGAAAAGATCAAGAACAAAAATAAGAATCCTCAGGGCAAAGACTTAAGGCCGGGGCTTCTTAGCTTGACTCTCGTTTCTGCTAGTGACGAACAAACGCAAACTGAACATTTAAACAATGAGGCACCAACGCTCGAATTTGAGATAGCTACCGGATCTGGAACTGGGCTCAATGGAGTTGGCCATATCAAGCCAACTGATTTGCTAGCACTGCTTTGTCCCACGCTCAATCTCAACTGGCGTATTACTCGGCTTGAGGTTTTAACTCAACCGAGAATCAATTTTTCCAATGTGCTCTCACACAATTTAAATTCCATTTAGAGGGAAATTATGAGAAAGTCAATCGTCATTTCGGAGCAAGATAATATTGCTGCCTTGCTGGAGAACGACCGAGTGGTCGAATTCTTCGTCAATCGCGGCGAATTGCTCCTCGGTGACATTTACACTGCCTCTGTGGAGAATATTCTCCCCGGTATTGACGCTGCTTTCGTCAATCTAGGCAAAGATAAAATGGGTTTCTTGCACGCTAATGATGTGCCAGGACAAGGTCCTCTGAAAGAGAGACTAGTGCCCAAACAAAAGCTACTTGTTCAAATCACCAAAGAGCCCACTGGCCATAAAGGTCCGCGGGTTTCAACAGCCATCAGCTTACCTGGTCGCTTTTTGGTTCTAGTTCCAGAAGAGCGTGGAGTTTCAATTTCACGTCGCATCTCGGAAGCTAGAGAAAGAGCTAGACTCAAGTCTGTGGTCAACTTGATGAAGCCTCCAGGCGTCGGTCTAATCATCCGGACTGAAGCTAAAGGTCAGGGCGATCAAGAATTGTTTGAAGACTTCGAACAACTCTGGGATCGTTGGCAGACTATCGTGTCTGAAGCCGAAGCTTCAATTGGACCAACTCTGATTTACAGAGATCAAGATTTGCTCTTCCGTGTTATTCGTGATGCTTACTCACATGAAGTGAGTGAAATCATTGCTGATAGTCCTGAAGGACAAAGACGCGCTCAAGAATATTTGAGTGGTTGGGCCAGCAAGCAAACTAAAGTTTCGTTCCATACTGATGAAGTGCCGTTGCTTCTTGCAAAGGGAATTGATCGCGAAATTGAAATGGCTCTTTCTGACCGGGCTGAGTTGCCATCTGGCGGACACTTAAATGTGCAACCAACAGAAGCACTTACCGTAATCGACGTAAACTCAGGTCGCTTCACCAGTTCGCGCACGCAAGCTGAAACAGTTCGCCGCACGAATTTAGAAGCCGCTCAAGAAATTCCAAGACAATTGCGCTTGCGCAATATTGGTGGCATGGTCATTGTCGACTTTATCGACATGGATAGTCGCAAAGACCAGCAGCAAGTTCTAGAAGCATTCCAACGGGCTCTTGAAGAAGACCGTGCCAAACCACAAATTGGCCAACTTTCTGATCTCGGTTTAGTTGAATTGACTAGACGCAGACAAGGACAAAGCTTGAGAGAGTTGTTCTCAATCAAGTGCCAAAGCTGTGTCGGCCAAGGTGTGATTCCACAACTAGAACTTGGACCACCAGAAGATCGTCGCATCATTGCCTTTAAAAATCGCGACGAAGAAAATCGTCGTGGTAAATCTCGTGGTGGCAGTGGCAGAGGTGGCAATCAGCCGCTCAAAGCCGCAAGTGCTGTCAGCGGAAGGGTAATGCCAAGCCGCGACAATGGCCACAGTCATGATAGTGATCGCGGCCATGGCCACGACGCACATGATGATAGTGCTGATCATGGTCATGAGTTTGATGATGTTCCAGAAGAAATTCTCGCTCAAGTGCCGGAAGATTTGCTCGATGCTAGAGCATCAGGCAAAGTTCCAAGCAAGCGCGTGAATTTTGATGGCGATGACTATGAAGGGCACGAAGGTCATGACGCTCATGAAAGTCATGAGGGCCAATCTGAGTCTGGACGTGGCAATGAGCACGAAACAGGCACACTAAACGTCAAGCGTCCGAGCCTCAGTGATGAAGACGACGATGATTTTGGTGATGATGACCAAGACATGGCCGCCGATCTTGCTCGCAGTGTCTCTGCTGTAGAAAGCGTCTACCAAGAAATGGACTCGCACTCTGGTGCGCACATTGAAATTGATAAGGTAGTTGAGGCAACTATCATCACCAATGACTTTCTCGAGCCAGTAGAGCTTGACGAAAGTGCTGAGGACGGTGAAGTTGGGCATGCAGGTGATGAAGCGGACAGTGCCGTAGAAGTTGAGGCCATTGCCGACGCAGAACATCAACCTACATATGAAGGTTCTGCTGAGCACCATTCTGAACACTCAGAATTCGAGCATCAGCATGATTCTTCTTCAAACGGTCATTCTGAAGAGGCAGAGGTTAGCGTTGCGGAAGAAATTCCAGAAACACCAATTGCTGCTGAGGTAGATCCAGTTACTGGCGTTTATCGACTCAAGACAAAAGCCGAACAAGAAGAAGCTGATCGTCAGCAACATGCCAGTGAAGCTTCAAGCGACACTAATAATGAGCACGGGCATGAACATGAGCATTCAGGTAATTCTGACCGCTCATGGATGAATTCTAGTGAGCCAGCTTCTTATGGCTCGGAAGATGAATCATCTGCTGCTGGTGGTGACTTCAGTCAGTTGCGCATTCCGATTGCAAGCACTGCTTCTGTTTCTGATTCTCCAACTGGAGATGATGAAGGCGATCGCTCATCCACCGAATATGGTGGCGACGAACAGACCTAAGCAAATAAAGAGTAGGCCCGAAGACTATAACTTCGGGCTTACTTTCTTGCTACAGTCCTAATTTAAAAAGCCCTTACCTAGCGGTGAGGGCTTTTTAGTTACTGCATATAATTTTTAGTTACTGCATATAAATAGATTGGCTGAAAATAGCAATTGGCTATTAGAAGCTTGGTCTCTTTTGTCTGGCCATGGTCAAGCTGTAGCCGAAGCGAACACCTGGTGCTATAGCTTCTGGGCTGAGCAAGCTGACTTCAACAACTGCGCCTTGATCGGCTTCAAACAGTTGATATATCGCATTGCGATCTTTAGTGAACTGTTGTTCTTCCACGAAGAAGGCACCGCCGAATTGGCCTTTACCGACAAAGACTAAATAAGTAGATTTGCTGGAGGGCAATGTGATTACAACACAAGCGGTACTAGCACTAGTGACAAACCAATTCATCACATGATCAAAGTAAGAGCGGCTATCTAGATTGTCTTCTCTCTCTAGAGCAAGACCGAGGAACAGTGCCGACATAGCAAGAGCCGCTTCGTCTGGCAGATCGTACATTGTCACCATTGTGTCTGGTGCTTCCAAATCTGTCAGGGTCAAAGACAAAGACTCTTCAGTGGCTTTAGCTTCAGGGTTCGACTTGCATCCATAAATGCAGCCCACAGCTCTGCCGTTGTAAAGCAGAATCGCTGCACGTGACATTTTGGATTCAGATGTGGCTTTGAGGCAACCGGTGCGCATGCCGCCTTCTACATCAGTAATTAGCCATTCAAGGTCATAGTCTGAGATTTTGAATGTTTTCAAGCTCTCAAGACTTTCTTGATCAGGAGGAGGCATCAGCAGGTCGATGGCACGCCTTAGGCGAAAACGTTTTTGCGGGGTGTGCTGATTGGGCGCTTCCCACTGTTGTTCAGGTTGATTATCAGAATATTGATCTTGCGAAGGCGGTGCATACGATTGAGCGCCTTGCTGTGGCAAAACAGGCGAGTTGCTACCAGTTTGGTAAGGATTGCTTCCTGTCTGATAGGGATTGCTACCGGTTTGTGACTGATTTCCAGTCTGATAGGCCTTGGTGGCTTGTTGCTGAGCTTGTGCTTCTGCCGTGTCGTCAAGACCACGATAGGTGCGTTGTTCATGCGACTTTTGCTCGTAAGCTTCGTCTAAATTTTCTAGGCTATGTTCTTGCCAGTTAACGCCGCCGGCTACTGAGGCACCGGGAACGCCACGGTTGCCCTGGAAAATTGGTGTAAGCAAAACCCGATCTTTGTGGACGCAAACAAATTGGGCAAGGATTTCATCGCCAATTTTGAGAGAGGCAGTGGTCTTGATAAAGCCAGGCAAATTGTCTTTTTTGATGACTACTTCGTAGCCACCTTGGTCTGCACCTTTTACTGTGCAAACTACGTTTTGTCCTGCTTTGTACCCTGTCACCTTCCAGGGATTTATTTTTGCCATTGTGATTCCCTAGTTCCACAGAAACGAACAGACAGGTATTTGCATGAAGTGCTAACTCGCGGTAGTTGAGTCGGCCGAAGGGCAATTTAACCTGAATGTATCTAAAAACGCTTGGCCCTTACCTATCAATATTACAGGAAAACCTTCCCAATCAGGTAATCACGCGCCTTTTCCACAAGAAAGCTAAACTTTTTCAGTATATCTCCATGACTTTTCCTTCCCGCTGTACGACAAGAAATCTCGTTTTCTTCCTTCAATTTTGCTAATGAAGGCTCAACACATGATGAAGGCTGGCTTTGCTGGGTCTTGTGACACTTGAGGCAGCTGCCAAAGCAGGCAGGATCAATATCCATCCATGTATTACAGCGAGGGCAGCAGACTTTTGAGGTTGCGCCTGAGGTTACTGCCAGAGGAAAAGAACAATTGCTGCAAATTAATCGATCGCGGCTGCCAGACTCAGTTTTGGCCTCTTCTGTTTCTAGTGCTTCAACCTTAAACGGAATATCCATGGCACTCAGAGCCTCTTGCTCGATTGATTTACTCTGATTTTATTGTCTCTACTTCGATTTGTTGAGCGAACTGTCGACCCACTGCCAATTCCATTTGATTGCGGCTGACGATTACAGGTCCGCCAGGAATATTTTTTTCTATGTTGACTACAGCACCCTGGGCAATGCCGAACCGCATTGCTTGAACGGTGACTTCTTCACCCTCGGTACTTTTGATGGTAAAAGTTTTGCCTTCTACGGCGTCAGCGAGTGTCATGTCATCTTCTCTTTAGTTTGCAGTTTGGGCAGAGGCCGAAAATCTTGAATTGGGCATCTATAACTTCAAAGTTGTAGCGCGAACCAATTTTCTGGCCGGCTTCTTCAAGAAAATGATCTTCGAACTCTAATGTCAGATTACACCCGGTGCAAATAATGTGCTGGTGAGGCAAGGTATCTTGCTTCAATTCATAGTGTTTGTGACCTTCAGCAAAATCAAGTTCGCGCAATAAGCCAAGCGAAGAGAGCAGTTTAAGCGTGCGGTAAGCCGTGGCCAATGAGACATTGGAGCCACGCTCTAGTAATTTCG
>Ga0172379_10011337_pt1 | contig 10626 bp, 1 predicted proteins | sample GrowelOW334metaG_FD_119756 | JGI IMG/M metagenome (GOLD analysis project Ga0172379, IMG submission 119756) | Groundwater microbial communities from an aquifer near a municipal landfill in Southern Ontario, Canada - Groundwater well OW334 metaG | ecosystem: Environmental > Aquatic > Deep... | reverse complement strand
GAAGAAAAAACAAATGTTGCAAGTTGCTTTAGTGACCTTATTGTGGAAGCCTACGAAAAATACAACCAAAAAGTCGTCATCCTTATCGACGAATACGATAAACCAATCCTTGATAATATCGAAGATCCCGAAGTGGCGAAAAAAATACGAGATGGATTGGTGAACTTCTACAGCATCATAAAGGGAAGTGATGAATTCTTACGATTTGCATTTCTAACAGGGGTGAGTAAGTTTACCAAGACCTCTATTTTTAGTGGGTTGAATAATATAGTCGATATTAGTCTGCAAAGAAAGTTCGGAAACATCTGCGGATATACTCAAAACGATATAGAAACATCCTTCGCTCCGTATTTGAAAGATCAAGATAGGGGGAAAATCAAACAGTGGTACAATGGCTATAACTTCTTGGCGGATAGTATGTATAATCCTTTTGATATACTCCAATTTATTGCCAATGAGTTTGAATACAAAAACTACTGGTTCGAAACAGGTACACCCACCTTTTTGATGAAGCTTATTGCCAAAAACAACTACTTTTTGCCAAGCTTATCCAATCTCAAAGTAGATGAAAAACTTCTCAACAGTTTTGATATTGAAAACTTAGATTTGGAAGTGATTCTTTATCAGAGCGGGTATTTGACGATTGATAAAGTGGTAGAAAAATCCAGAGGTGGGTTTTTGTATCATCTTAAAATCCCCAATAAAGAGGTGAAGCAATCCCTCAATGATTATATCATCGACTATATTCTTTTATCGGGTACTACTCAGCGGATCAATGCTCAAGACACTATGTATGATGCGCTTGAAGAACATAACCTTGAAGCGTTCAAAAACTCCCTAATCTCCATCTTTGCCTCCATCCCCTACAACAACTATACGAAAAATAATATCCAAATCTATGAGGGCTTTTACGCCAGTGTCGTTTATGTCTATTTACAATCTCTCGGACTTACTATCATCGGTGAAGATGTGACGAACCAAGGACGCATAGATTTAACGATCATAATGGATCAGGCTATTTATATATTAGAGTTCAAACTAAAGGGTAAAGGAAACGCCCTAGCACAGATAAAAGAGAACAACTATGCGACCAAGTATCTCAACCACAACAAAGATATTTATCTCATCGGAATAGAGTTTGATGTGGAAGAGAAAAATATTAGTGGATTTGAGTGGGAGAGAACATCATGATTAGCAAATATTTCAATCCTTATACCGATTTTGGATTTAAAAAATTGTTTGGGGAAGAGGGGAGCAAAGATCTGCTCATTGATTTTCTAAATCAGCTTTTGCCCCAAAATCATCAAATCAAAGAATTGAGTTTTAAAAATACGGAAAATATGCCTGATACCAAAGAGGAGCGAAAGTCTATCTTTGACATTTATTGTGAAAGTAAAACAGGTGAGCGTTTCATAGTTGAAATGCAAAAAGCAAAAATGAATTATTTTAAAGATCGCTCCTTGTTTTATTCAACTTTTCCCGTGCGAGAGCAAGCGAAAAAAGGGGAATGGGATTTTTATTTGCTACCAGTGTATTTTATCGCCATTTTGGATTTTGAATACGATGAAAAAGAAGAGGAGCGTAAATTTCGTCGCGATGTTTGCCTCAAAGATCAAGACGGTGATATTTTTTATGACAAATTGCATTTTAAGTTTTTACAAATGCCACTCTTTAATAAAACCGAAGATGAACTTGAAACACATTTTGATAAATGGGTTTATTTTCTAAAGCACCTCGAAGATTTCGACCATATTCCGACGATTTTAAACGAGCCTATTTTTCAAAAAGGGTTTGATATTGCCGAAGTATCACACCTTGACAGTGACCAATATGATGCTTATATAAAAAGTAGATTGTCTTATAACGAGAATAAAGCAATGAAGGATACGGCTTTTAGTGATGGCAAGCTTGAAGGTAAGCTTGAAGGCAAGTTTGAAGGCAAGCTTGAAATCGCCAAAACTATGCTTGCTGAAGGTTTTGATGCCAACATAGTTGCAAAAATAACACAATTAACATTAAAAGAGATAGAGGCACTAACATGAAGAAAAATTCTCATTAAACTTTAAGTTGACTTTTTGACGCATTGCTTTTAGATGGGTATGATTTCAAGGTGAATGCATCTTTTCTATAGCTTCAATGGAGCGGTAATTTAAGGTCGAGGGAAGTCATGGTTCCTTGACTTTTTTATATATCCCTCCAATACTTTCAGCCCAATTCTTCTACGATGTAACTTTTTGACTCACAGAAACTTTTAAATCCCATTTTGGCGTTCAAAAATAGAGTAAAGACATTGTTGCAACATTATTGCAACAATAACGGGATATAATCAAAAACAAATACATATTTAACGTTAATAAACGTCAGCAAGGAATGTCATGAGCACATCATCAAATGAAACAGTTATTTTAAACGAGGACACGCTGATCAATATTGCTATACCCCAGCAGATTGCCTTTGTCCTCGACAACGTCACTGATTATCAAACCCTTGTGGCAGGAATCCCTGCTGAAACGAAAGTGTATGTATTGGATAGCAGCGGTGACGTCCTCGCACAGATGGCGGCGATCAGTGCAGAATATTCGGATCTCAGTGCGATTCATCTCCTCTCTCACGGGAGCGACGGAGCGCTCGATTTGGGAACGCTTAGTCTCAACAGTGATAATCTCAACGATTATGCCGATACCCTCTCGCAAATCGGAAGTAGCCTCAGCGAAAGTGGCGACATCCTCCTCTACGGATGTAACGTCGCTGCCGATCAAAACGGCGTTGATTTCATCGGGAAACTAGCACAGGTTACGGGGGCGGATATCGCCGCCTCCACCGACTTGACAGGTTCAAGTAGTCTTGGTGGGGATTGGGTGCTGGAAGTAACGAATGGAACAGTGGAAAGTAAATTCATTTTTTCCGAAGAACAATTGGTTCATTTCAATGGTGTGTTATCGCCTGTTAGCACGGATATCAGCGGAACGTTGTTAGCGGATAATACGTTTGATAGACCGAAAACCTTTGCAGATGATGACCAACAAGATTATACTCCGACATTTTATGCGGCGACTCCTGGCGACATTACAGGGCAAATGGGAAGTCCGTTCAATTACTTTACCAGAAATGTTACCCCGAGTGCAGACGGTACGTTTACCTTTGCCGTGACGGCTGCAGAGTTTGCTGATACTTTTTTATTGTTGTATAACGGTTCGTTCGATCCTACTCATCCGCTAACCAATCTGATTTTGGCACAAGACGATAGTGGCACATTGTGGTCACAGTTTAGCTATGGTTTGACGGCTAGCAATACCTATGTATTGGTTTTGACGAGTTTTGGTAGCGGTACTATAGGTACACTTACCGTTAACGTGTCCGGACCCAGTGCTGTTACCGTAGCCGCAAACGCATTTTCCTCCGATGCTCCATCTGACATCACAGCCCCAACCCTCGATGGAGCCAACTCTGACCCTATTGATAATGCGACTGCTATTGCTATCGGTTCAGATATTGTCATCGACTTTAGTGAAAACGTCGCGTTTGGGTCATCGGGAACATTTACACTTTATAACGTCACCACGAGTGCTATTTCTGAAACCTTTACCGTTTCGGGTGGTAGTGCAACGGGGAGTAATGGCAGTACGGCAACAATCACAAGTGATAAGCTCACTATTAATCCTAATGGGAATCTAGTAGCAGGGACGCAATACAGTGTACAGTTTAGTTCAGGTTCTATCAAAGATACAGCTGGGAATTCGTTGGCGGCGATTAGTGATGATACGACTTATAATTTTACGACGGTGGCTTCGGCTCCAGCGGCAGTAGATTTAACATCAACAGTGGGCACACAAGCAACAAATAGTTATTACTTTAATGGTGCTGATATTGGTGGAATTGCTAAAGGTAAATCTATTGCATCGGATATTCAAGCTCCAAGCGAAACAGATATAACAACGTTAAAAGTTATAATTGGCGGAGCTGCATATACCCAAGCTAGTGATAGGCTTTTGTTTGACATACCTAGAGCATTAAATGCTGATATAACTCAAACAAATGTTACTGTCGGCACTATTAGTGGATTAAATTATAATTATACAGCATCTACAAGTACGCTTTTAATTACCAAAAATGGTGGTGGTGCTTTAACTGCTAGCAATATAGATAATATTCTTAGCGGAATGAAATTAATTCTTAATACAGTAGATCCACAGCCAACGCAAGGTGATAGAACATTTACAATTAGCTATATTAATTCTACTAGCAGTGAAAGCGTATCTGCAACACAAACAATAAGCGTTGATACCCTCGCACCAACCGCGACGATCACAATGGCGGACATGGCACTCAAAGCAGGGGATACGTCACTGGTGACCATCACGTTTAGCGAGGCGGTCACTGGGTTTGCAAACGGCGATTTAACCATCACCAACGGAACCCTTACTGACGTATCCTCTAGCAACGGCGGAGTGACATGGACAGCGATGTTTACCCCGACAGTGGATATGAGTGATACAAGCAACGTCATTACCCTCTACAACACGGCAGTAACTGACGTGGCGGGAAATGCAGGGGTCGGTAGCACTGATTCGGCGAATTATGTGGTCGATACCCTTGCACCGACTATTACTATTGCTTCAACCTCAAACGCAACCGTAGGCGGAGCATTCACGGTTGATTTTGCCCTCTCTGAAAGTGCGAGCAATTTTGCAGCGGGTGATGTGAGTGTCACCAATGGTACACTGAGCAATTTTACAGGTTCAGGGATAAGTTATTCGGCAACCGTCACTCCAACTAATACGGGTGCAGTGACGGTAGATGTCAATAGCGGAATTTTTAGTGATATTGCCGGCAACAGTAACATCGTTGCAACACAGCTCAGTCGAATCTATGCTCCTAACACCGCCCCAACCATCACAAGCACCCCAACGGATATTGTTATTACCGAAGACACCCTTGGAAATATTGATCTCTCCTCCGTCGTGTTTGCAGATACGGAAAACGATACCCTAACGGTGACATTTACTGCCAGTGCAGGGACATTTGCAACACCAGCCGATGGTGCCAGTGTCGGAGCAGGGGTAACCGAAACAAAAGTTAGCGATACCGTTATAACATTAGTCGGTAAAGCCTCTGATATTAACACCTATCTCGCTACTGCGACGAATATTCAATACACAGGGGTAAGTAACGCTAGCGGAAACGATGCCGCAACCATCACCATCAGTGCAACGGATGGAACGTTACCATTAGCCTCTAATCCTGTGGTGAATCTTGATATTACAGCGGTGAATGACAGACCTCTCCTCGATGCAACAAAATCACCGATTCTATCATCGGTATTAGGGGATATTAGTACACCACAGAGTGGTTCAACTACCAATAGCACATTAGTGAGTGATTTGATTAATACGGGTAGTTTGAATAACTATTTCGATGGTGATAATGATTTAGCGGGAATTGCGATTACGGGTGTCAATGCAAATGGTACACTGTACTATACAACAGATGGCGGAACGACATGGACGAGTGTAGGTAGTGTGTCTGAATCAAGTGCGCGTTTACTTTATGCAGATGCTAATACAGGACTTTATTTTAAACCAAATGCCAATACTACCGCCACACTGAGTGACGCTATTACCTTCAAAGCGTGGGATAGAACAGGTGGGTATACCAATGGTCAATCCGACGTAAATGCCAGTTCTACAGCAAGTGTGAGTGGTTTAGGGCTTTACAATAGCGGTGCTACCAATGCCTTTAATATTTCTGTCAATGGAAATTATGCTTATGTTGCTGATTGCGGTGATGGCGGTGGTGTTCGTATTTTAGATATAACCAATCCTGCTAACCCAAGCTTAGTGAGATCTGTTGATACCAACGATCAAGCCCATGAGGTTTTTATCAGTGGTAATTACGCTTATGTAGCGACTGAAGATGGCGGGATGGATGTGATTGATATTACTAATCCTTTAACCGCTTCAGTAATCGGACATACTTCGACTTCATCAGGGGACGATGCGGCAGCTGGTATTGTAGTCAGTGGCAATTATGCTTACGTGGCGAATGCAACCGAGTCTTCAGGGAAGGGGGCACTCTGGATTCTTGATATTAGCAATCCAACTACCCCTACGTATATTGGCTCTTTGACTATGGATAGCCCGCAACAAATTGCAATACAGGGAAGCTATGTATATATTGCCGCTGATACAGGGGGGCTTAAAATCGTTAATGTTTCAACCCCTGCAACCCCCGTTCTCTCAAGCACTTACACGGGTGTTGGACGTGTATACGATATCGTAGTTTCTGGAAATTATGCCTATTTGGCGTGCGGTAGTGATGGATTGAAAATTCTTAATATTAGTAATCCTTCGAATCCAATTGAACTTGGTTCTTACGATACCGATGGAAATGCGCTTGGTCTTGCTATCCAAGATAACTTTGTTTATGTAGCGGATGATAATGGATACCTCAAAATTATTGATGTCAGTAATCCTTCGAGTCCGACATTAAATACTAGCTATACAGCCAACTACAATATTAAAAGCGTCAGTGTGGTGGATGGTGTTGTTTATTTATCACTCAATGGTACGGCGCGTGGTATTCAAATACTAGACATTAAATTACCAGGTGGGGCAGCCTTTTCGGCGGATAGTGATACCGCAAGTATTACGATTAATCATAGTAATATTTTCCCAACCATGACAACGATTTCTCACGTGACATCGGGAGTAGAAGATACAGAAAAAGAGATTAGCTTTACCGATTTACAGGGGTTAGCAAATGAAAACGATACAGACGGTACCGTTGGCGCATTTGTCGTAAAAGCAGTTTCAACAGGAATACTAAAAATCGGTACGACTACAGGAACGGCAACTGCTTGGGCAAGTGGTAGCAATGATATTATTGATGCTACCCATAAAGCCTTTTGGACACCTGCTAACAATGTAAATGGAGATCTGAATGCCTTTACTGTTGTTGCAAAAGATGATGCTAATACTGAATCAGCAACAGCGGTACAAGTGGTCGTGGAAGTTGCCGCCGTGAATGATGCTCCTGTCATCACCTCGAATGCAGGAGGCTCAACGGCTTCTATCAATGTAGTGGAGAACACAACCGCCGTAACGACAGCAACGGCAACTGATGGTGATAGTGCTGATACAATCAGCTACTCTATCACAGGCGGTACAGACAGCACTAAATTTGCTATCGAAGCATCCACAGGTGCTTTGACATTTGTAAGTGCACCCAACTATGAAGCGCCAACCGATAGTGGTACCAACAACACCTACGAAGTGATCGTCACTGCAACCGATAACGGTACAGGAACCCTCACGGATACCCAAACGATTACGGTCAATGTAACGGATGTCAATGAGACCCCAAGTATTACCAGCAATGGAAGTGGATCAACAGCTACAATCTCTATTGCGGAAAACACGACAGCAGTAACAACCGTAACCGCAACCGATCCCGATGCCTCTACTACGTTGGTATACTCAATCGTAGCTGGGAATGATGGAAGTCAATTTAGTATTGATCCATCGACTGGATCATTGACATTTAATTCTGCACCAAACTATGAAGCACCAACGGATACAGGAATTGATAATGGCTATATTGTAACGGTTCGTGCAAGTGATGGAACATTGAGCGACGATCAAACGATTACAGTCAGCGTAACGGATGCGGATGAGATTGCACCTGTTGCTCCATCAGTAATGCTTACCACAGACAGTACAGGTGGACTCACTGGACATAATGAAGACAATATTAGTAATAGCAGTACACTTACTTTTCTAGGTACAGAGAATGGGGCGAGTGTTGAATTCAGCATAAATGACGGTGCAACTTGGAGTAATAGTTTTACACCTATTGAAGGTAATAATACTATTAAAATTCGTCAAACGGATATTGCAGGTAATACTTCATTGTCAAGTGTTGGATATGCATTCATATTAGATAGCACTGCCCCAACAGTCAACAGTATCGCAATCACGTCGAACACTGGAGTGCAAAGTAGTCGTCTAAATGCGGGTGATACGGTTAGCGTTACTGTTACTATGTCGGAAGCCACGACCGTTACTGGTACTCCACAATTAGGACTGAATATTGGCGGCACTATAGTCCAGGCTACTTTTGCTTCAGGTTCAGGTACAGCAGACCTTGTATTTACGTACACAATTTTGGCAGGTCAAGCTGATGCAGATGGAATTAGCATTGATGCCAATAGTCTATCGCTCAATCAGGGGATACTAACGGATATTGTAGGCAATAATGCCATAGTGAGTCATAGCGCAGTAGATACTAATAACAGTTATTTGGTCGATACCATTGTAGATGCTCCACCCGTTACACTTTCTTATGATACTGGTTTTAGTGATATTGATAAGATAACAAATAACGATTCTCTTAGTATCACAAGTACAGAGTGCGGTGCAACAGTAGAATACAGTATTGATGGCGGACATACTTGGACAAATAGTTTTACTCCCGTTCAAGGTGACAATTCCCTTATGGTACGTCAAACGGATCAGGCTGGTAATGTCTCACAAAGTACTGATTACGCATTTATTTATGACACGGTTGCACCAACCTTAGACGGAGCTAATTCCGTTCCTACCGATAATGCAACCGCTATTGTCATCGGTTCGGATATCGTCATTGATTTTAGTGAAAATATTGTTTTTGGTACATCTGGGACGATTACCCTTTATAACGTTACAACGAGTGCAATCTCTGAAACTTTTGATATTTCTACTGTTTCTAGTGGTACAGTGGTGGGTAGTAACGGCAGTACGGCAACGATCAGTAATGACAAACTCACTATTAATCCTAGTGAAGATTTATTAGCAGGAGTAGAATATAGCGTTAAGTTCGATGTAGATTCAATTGTTGATACTGCAAGTAATCCAATAGTAGCTATTAATGATAATATAACCTATAACTTTACAACAACTAATGTGGCTCCGACAGTAATTATTCCAACAGCGATCACCATCACCGACACAAGCGCAAACGATACCTTCACCAACCAAACAGGAACCATCAGCGCAAGCGATGATGTCAGTGTGGCTTCGTATGGAATCACCGATGGAACAACAGGTGGAAGTACTGTTATTGATACGGTAACGTATGATGTTTCCAAAGTAGGAACGTATGGAACACTTTATGTAAAATCCTCAACAGGTGCATATGTTTATGTTCCAAGCGATAGCGCAATCGAAGCACGTTCAACAAATACGAGTGAGACGTTTAGTGTAACGGCAACCGATGGAAATGCGACACCGTTAACGGGAAGTGCAACATTGAGTGTGAATGTTACAGGGGTGAATGATATTCCTGAAGTCACAAGCACCGCAGTAACTTCGGTCGATGAAGGAGAACAATATACGTACGCTCTCGATGCAACGGATCTTGATCTAAATGATACGGTAACGTGGAGTGTTAAAGAGGGAACAAGCATACCTTCGTGGCTTCATATCGGTAAAGGGGAAGGTACCATTATGGTAACGGCAAATTTTACCGATCCAGGTGGTATGGCGTATGATGAGATTACGGGAGATATTTACGCAACTAAGGATTCATTATTTAGTATTATGATTTCTCAAGGACAAATCTCTTCATCAGAGATTTGGAAAATTTCTCCTGATGGCAGTTCCACGTTGTTTACCCCCTCAGCACTCGGACAAGTCGGAAGTATGGTGATCGTTGGTCATTATTTGTACGCCGGTAATTTGGGATTCGGAGGAGAAGGTCAAATCGTTCGCTATGACCTAACCGATACCGATGGTAGTGTCACGCCAGAAGTGTTAGTAACGCTTCAGGGAGGCACTATTAACGGAACCAACTATGCTGCAGGTGCTGTCGGTCTTGCGGTTAAAGATGGGTTTTTGTATGCGGTTGATTATGGAGAATCTAAAATCCTGAAAATTGATCTCTCCTCGCCAATGTTAGAACCTACTGTTTACCTTGATCTTGGTGCACTTGGGAAAGAAGCACCTTATGGTATTGCTTTTGATAGTCAAGGCAATCTTTATGGAACACTATTAGGAAATAGTAATATTGGAGAAGTTTATAAGTTTGATGGGACAAATTTTTCGGTTGTAATGTCTACTGTTGGAGACAATGCAGCATTACATGGTAAGCCATTGGATATCAAGATTGATTCTGATGGAAATTTCTATGTTTCTCACTTTATATTGACGGGTACTAGCGGTATTTATAAATACGATAGCAATTACGCTGAAGTTGCACAAATCAGCTCAATGGCAAATACATGGTCGATGATTATTAATAATCAAGGTCTTCTTGTTGCTGGTGATGTCCAGTTAAATTTGGAAGCAGGGGTTATTTCTGGTGATGTATTTAAAATTGATACCGCCAACTATAGCATTAGTGGTACCCCTGGATTTGACAATGCTGGTGAATATCCGATAACCCTTATTGCGAGCGATGGTATAAATAGCGTTGAACATACCTTTACGGTCACGGTGAATAATATAAACACCGCCCCAACCATCACAAGCACCCCAACGGATATTGTGATTACCGAAGACACCCTTGGAAATATTGATCTCTCCTCCGTCGTGTTTGCAGATACGGAAAACGATACCCTAACGGTGACATTTACTGCCAGTGCAGGGACAT
>Ga0172379_10011336_pt1 | contig 10627 bp, 9 predicted proteins | sample GrowelOW334metaG_FD_119756 | JGI IMG/M metagenome (GOLD analysis project Ga0172379, IMG submission 119756) | Groundwater microbial communities from an aquifer near a municipal landfill in Southern Ontario, Canada - Groundwater well OW334 metaG | ecosystem: Environmental > Aquatic > Deep... | reverse complement strand
TATTTTATATGACTAATAAAAAATAATATTTCCGGGTTGTTACATGACAATAAGTTATTCATCTAACATTTAATGACACTCTTTCTGGTCCAATCTACGCAATTTGTCATTAATTATTCGTTATTTAGCTGTGCTGTTGAATAGATAACATGTATTTTTGCTCCCAGAAACATGAGTGACTGTGATAAAAAATTATAATACTCACAAATCAGTTTTTTGTTTCGTATAATATCTTAAAATCAAATAAAATGATAAAAATATTACAAAGCGTAATTCTAACAATTTTTATTCCTTTAAATTGAAAACACAAAATATACAACTGTCTAAAGGAGCTTGGCTCACAGTTTTCTTTCTGTTTTTTGTAGGAATGTTAAACTACATGGATCGCAACATGATAACAACCATGCGTAGCTCTATTGTTGACGCAATTCCGATGACTGATGCCAAATTTGGCATGTTAACATCTGTGTTTTTATGGGTATATGCTCTATTGAGTCCTTTTTCCGGGTACATAGCAGATCGTTTCGGCAGGAGCAAAGTAATTATTGTAAGCCTTTTTGTATGGTCATTGGTAACTTGGCTTACTTCGTATGCTACTACATATAATCAATTATTGCTTACAAGAGCACTGATGGGGATAAGCGAGGCATTTTATATCCCTGCTGCAGGAGCGTTGATTATCGATTATCATAAAAATTCGACACAATCAATTGCAACAAGTGTACATACTACTGGTATTACACTTGGTTCTAGTTTAGGATTTATCGGAGGATGGTTGGCAGAAAAATATACTTGGCACTCTGCTTTTCATATATTTGGATTTGTTGGAATAATATATGCTTTTATAGTTGCATTCTTTTTAAAAGAAGCTCCTCGAGATAATCAGAATAAACAGGAACAAAAAATGGGAAAGAAAGAAGAGAGTCTGAAATTTGGATCCGCAGTAAAAGATCTTTTTAAACGAAAGGAATTTGTTTATTTGTTTATTTTTTGGGGAATATTGGGGATAATTGGATGGACAATTATGGCATGGTTGCCAACTTACTACAAAGAGCAGTTTGACCTATCACAAAGCTTGGCAGGACTTTATGCTACCGTTTATCTTTATCCTGTTTCAATAGTGGGCTTGTTGTTAGGAGGATTCTTATCAGATCTTTGGAGCAAAACTAATCGTTATGCCCGCATATCGATTCCAATAATAGGTCTGTCTATTGCTGCTCCTTGTGTGTTTTTTGCAGGTCATACTTCAATCTTGTATTTGGTTATTTTTCTTTTCATGGGATACGCTTTAACTAGAGCAACTGTAGAAACTAATTTTACTCCTATTTTATGTTCTATTGCCAATCAGCGATATAGATCTACGGGGTTAGGGATATTAAATATGCTTGCTACCTTGATGGGGGGAATAGGTATATATATAACAGGTGCGCTTCGGGATATGAATGTAAGTCTCAATCACATTTATCAAATTGCATCATTTAGTATTGTTATATGTGTCGGTCTTTTATGGTTAATAAAAAAGGAATTGAAGAAGCAAAATAAATAAAAAAAAATTATGAGTAAAATAAATAGCTTAAAACACCAAAAAGATGTTGAAACATCTTCATCTTTTTTAGATTCAGTTTATTATAATGAATCTGATCGTATCGTATGGGAAGAAGATCTTGAGGACTTTGTTCCTAAAAAGATTTTTGACGCTCATATACATCTTTGGGATGACTCGTTTTTGCTGGAGAATCATACATCTCGGGGTGCTTTTGTTCCTGCAGATTTGAAGTTGACAGAAGCATGGAATAAAATCATGTTTCCAAGGCGAAGTTTCGACTATTTGGCATTTGCTTTACCGGCTTTTGATGTAAATATAAAAATCAGTAATGAGTTCGTCGCCTCTGAATTCAAAGACATTTCAAATTCTCGAATTAACAGAATTATTTCTCCACAATGTAAAGTTGAAGATGTTTACAATGACATAGTGAAGTATAATTTTATTGGATTGAAACCTTATCGTACATTATCTCTTACAGGTGATATAAACCAATGTCGTATTCAGGACTATCTTACACATCCTCAAATGGAATTAGCTAATGAAATGGGATTGTGTGTAACCTTGCATTTATCTCGCTACCATGGTTGTGCAGATGAACAAAATCTAATTGACTTAGAAGAGTATACAACAAAAAGATATCCTAGAATAAAATGGATATTAGCGCATTGTGCTCGTAGTTTTACCTATTGGCCACTTGAAAAAGCTATTCATAGACTCCGGCAAATGCCTAATATCTGGTATGATGTTTCTGCAGTTTCAGATGTAATGGCTCAATATACTTTATTTAGTAAAGAAAACCATCAAAGAATTTTATATGGTTCAGATAATTTAGCTGCAAATGCTTTTCATGGAAAATATGTAACTATGGGGCGTTTTTGGTATCAAATGGATACACCGGAATATGCAAAAAAAGACAATATACACACTGATGCTCGCCCAATTTTAGCAATATACGAACAGTTATTGGCCATGAAACATGCGGCTCATTTTGCTAATCTTTCTCAAAAACAGATTGAAGATATTTTTTATAACAATGCAAAAGCAATATTTGAATTAGATTAAAATAAAAAAATAAGAATTACTTACACACGAATAAAACTTAGTAAGATGTCGAATAATCAAAAAATGTACAGAGAAGCAAAAAAGCTTATTCCAGGTGGAGTTCAATTATTATCGAAACGACCTGAACAATTCTTGCCGGATCTTTGGCCTACATACTACAAAAAAGCAAAAGGTTGCGAAGTGTGGGATTTGGATGATAATCATTATATTGACATGAGTCTTATGGGAATAGGTGCATGTATCTTGGGTTATGCGGATGATGATGTGAATAAAGCAGTTATTAATGTAATTGAAAACGGTAATATGTCAACATTGAATCCTCCCGAAGAAGTGGAACTTGCCAAAGAATTGATAGGGATTCATCCCTGGGCGGAAATGGTTCGTTATACAAGGACGGGTGGTGAAGCTATGGCTGTTGCGGTAAGAATTGCAAGAGCTTCCACTAAAAAAGATATTATATTGTTTTGTGGTTATCACGGTTGGCACGACTGGTATTTGTCTGCTAATCTATCAGCTAACTCAGCTTTAGATGGACATTTGTTGCCGGGGCTTAAACCAACAGGAGTTCCACGAAGTTTGCGAGATACCTCTTATCCGTTTTTTTATAACAATAAACAGGAGTTTCTTGATTTGATAAAAAAATATGAAAATAAAATAGCTGGAGTTGTATTGGAAGCAGTCAGAAATTTGAATCCGGAAAAGACATTTTTTGATACGCTTAGAAGAGAGACTGAACGGTTGGATATTCCTTTAATAGTTGATGAAATATCAAGCGGTTTTAGAATGAATTGTGGCGGAGCACATCTAATTTTAGGTTTATATCCTGATATTGCTGTTTTTGCTAAAGGAATAAGCAATGGCTATCCTATGGGAATAGTGATAGGCAAAAAAAAATATATGGACGCGGCTCAAGATTCTTTTATCAGTAGTACATACTGGACAGAAAGAATTGGTCCTACAGCAACTCTCGCTACAATTAAGAAAATGAAAGAAAAAAATGTACAAGAATATATCATGAAAATTGGAGAAAAAGTTCAGGAGATATGGATTAGTATGGCAGAAAAACATGGTATTGAAATTAAAGTTAGTGGTATTTATCCATTAAGTCATTTTGAGTTTATTCAGTCTCCATTAATACTTAAAACTCTCTTTACTCAAGAAATGCTTGAAAAGGGTTTTTTAGCGACAACATCTTTTTATCCGTCTTATGCACATAAAACTTCTCATATAAACAAGTATATTAAAGCAGTAGATGAGACATTCGAGTTCATTAGTCTATGTGTAAGGAAAGGAGAAGAGCAAAAATTTTTAAAAGGGCCAGTTTGTCAATCTGGATTCAAGCGTATAAGTTGAACTTTAATTTTTTAATATAAAACAAAAATATGGCAATGAGAGAAAGTAAAGTACTCAAGAAATTAAAAGCAGGAGAAATAGTAAGTTGCTTCAAATTAAATCTTTCCAATGGAGAAATTGCGGAAATAGCTGCTCAGTCAGGCTTTGATTGTATTTGGTTAGATAGAGAACATGTGGTGCAGGATTGGGCAGATATAAAAGCACAGAATTGGGCAGCAAAAGCTTATGACACCGATGTGATGATTCGGGTTTCACGCGGTAGTTATAGTGATTTGATTAAACCATTGGAAATTGATGCTACAGGTATTCTGGTACCACATATTATGAATTTAGAAGATGCAAAGAAGGTGATACATAACACCCGTTTTCATCCGATTGGTCGACGCCCTATTGATGGTGGGAATGCTGATGGTGCGTATACTAATCTTGATTTTGATAGCTATTTAAAGCAAGCTAATGAAAAACGTTTCATCGCGTTGCAAATTGAAGATCCAGAACCACTCGATGATTTAGAGGCGATTGCTGAATTAGAAGGGTATGATATGTTGTTTTTTGGACCTGGTGATTTTAGTCAAGGAATTGGTGCTCCGGGTCAATGGAATCACCCTTTATTGATCGAAACCCGTAAACGTGTTGCAGAAGTAGCCCGTAAATATGGAAAGTTTGCAGCAACAACAGGTAATTTGGGGAATTTAAAGGAATTAATTGATATAGGTTACCAATTTATTAGTATTGGAGCTGATGTAATTGGTTTATCTTCTTATTGTAATGAATTGGTTAAAGGATTTAATATTCGTGACACAAAGGAGGATAGTAATAAAAAGATCTCGTCTAGCCCATATAAATGAGTTTGAAAAATGAAAAAACGCTTTTTAGGAAATACTAAAATTGAAGTTTCTGAAGTTGCTTTTGGAGGAGTAGAAATAGGTATGCCTTATGGAATAGGTGTTAGTAGTAAAGAGGACATGCTAACAGAACTAGAGGCGATAGAATTGCTTCATAAAGCACTTGATAATGGGATTAATTTTTTTGATACAGCCCGCATGTATGGAGAAAGTGAAAAAATTATGGGTAAGGCCTTCAAAGACAGACGTGATAAAGTAGTGATAGCCACTAAATGCAAACATTTACTAGATGCCGATGGCAATCTCCCTGACGATCAGGTGTTAACAGCAAAAATAAAAAATTCGCTTTATGAAAGTTTGAAAACACTTCAAACAGATTATGTGGATATATTTATGTTACATCAGGCAAATCAGAAGATACTTGAAAATGAAGCAATAATCACTGTTTTTTCTAAACTGAAAGAACAAGGATTATATAGAGCGATGGGAGTCTCAACCTATACGACAAATGAAACAAGATTGGCATTGGATAATGGTCATTGGAATTTGATTCAGTTACCATTTAATATGATGGATCAACGTCAGGGAGATTTATTTGAAGATGCATATAAAAAAGGCGTAGGTCTTGTGGTTCGATCTGTTCTTTTAAAAGGACTTTTAAGTGATAGGGGAAAGAATCTGCATCCTGCTTTGAAAGATGTGGAAGACCACATAGCCAAATATCAGGTTTTGTTAGATGAAACAAACCTAAAGATGCCAGCATTGGCAACAAAATTTGCTTTGTGATTTCCGGAGGTTTCCTCTGTATTAATAGGGATCGATAAACAGAAGTACCTGGAAGAAGCACTCAATACAGTGGATGGGATTTATTTAGATAATGAAAAACTTGAAAAGGCAAAACAATTGGCTTATTATGACCCTGAGTTTATAAATCTTCCTTATTGGGATAAAATGAATTGGTTGAAATAGATTTAAAAAATATTGAAAAATGACAGATACTCTTAAGATAGGTATAATTGGTATGAGTCAGGGAAATGCACATCCATACTCATGGTCTTCCATAATCAATGGTGTGTTTGATGGAAATGAAATCAACAAAGCAGGTTATCCTGCAATTGCAAGTTATTTGGAAGCTAATAAAGATACGCTGGGAATATCAGGAGCAAATGTAACGTGTGTGTGGACACAAGATAGAAAAATTTCGACCAGTATTGCTAAAACATGTGGTATAACCAATATAGTAGATAACCTTGAGGATATGATACCACTTGTGGATGCTGTAATTTTATCTCGTGATGACCCGGATAACCATGTTGCAATGGCTAAGCCGTTTATTGAAGCCAATATCCCTATCTTTATAGATAAACCATTAGCTATTACAAAAGAGGAACTACAATATTTTACAGATGAATCTGCAAAAGGGAAATTAATAATGTCTTGCTCTTCAATGCGATATGCCAATGAAGTAAAAGTTATCAAACAGGAATTGTCATCCTTAGGTAAAATTGAGCTGGTTAATGCTACCGGAAAGAAAGATTGGATTAAATATGGTGTTCATCTCATGGAAGCCGTTTTTTCTTTACTTGACGATCCGCATCCAGTATCTGTAAAGTATACAGGTAAAGCAGGAAAAGATATTGTAATTGTCGAATTTGAAGATGGACTTATTGTTAGTCTGCATGTTTTCATGGATATTACAGGTACTTTTCAAATTTCCGTGTTTGGTCAATCTGCTTGGCGGTTGATTGATATTAAAAATTCTTATTCCATGTTCCGGGATAATATTATTGAATTTATACGGTCGGTTCAGGAAGGAAAATCAAGGTTGGAGTTCTGTAAAACTGAAAACATCATACGAACATTGATTGGAGCAGTAGAAAGTATGAAACAAGGAGGAAAAAACATTAAATTGAAATAAAATGAACGTAAAGGATTTATTTTCATTGAAAGGTAAAGTCGCTTTAGTGTCTGGAGGCGCTGGGAATTATGGTAAATGTATAGTTGAGGGTCTGGCAGAAGCCGGGGGTATAATCATTATTGCTTCGCGTGATATAGATAAAACAAAAGAAGTTGCAGCGCAATTCTGTAAGCAAGGGTTTGATGTTCACGCCATGCAGGTCGATCAGGGAATTCATGAATCTGTTTTGTCTTTGAAAACAGACATTGAAAAGCAATTCGGTAGATTGGATGTATTTGTAAATAATGCAGTTTCGAGACCTATGAAGAGTTATAACGATCCGATTGAAAACTTTGCTGAATCAATGAGGGTAAATGCAACTGGGATGATGGACATGTTGAGGGAAATGGCTAATTTGATAGAAAAAAGTGGTGGGGGAAGTGTTATTAATATTTCTTCAATGTTGGGAATGTTTGGCCCCGATCTGTCAAATTATGAAGGAACGAATATGGGATATCCACCACCCGATTATTTCTTTCACAGAGCGGGTGTAATTAATTTAACTCGTTATCTTGCTAGAGTTATGGCAGGAAAAAATGTACGCATTAACTCTGTTAGCCCTGGTGGCCTTTTTAATCATCAACCCGAAAGATTCCTTGAAAATTATTGCAAAAAAGTTCCTCTTGGTAGAATGGCAAATCAGGATGACATAAAAGGACTCATTGTGTTATTAGCTTCTGAAGCAGGAGCTTATGTAAATGGAGAAAACATATTAATGGATGGTGGATTATTCGCCTAATGTGAATGGATTTTTAATTAAGATAAAATGATCAATCAATATATAAATAAAATGGTTACTTCTTTTTCGGGCAAGATTGTAACCGAAACAGAAATAATTCAAGGTTATCTCATCATCGAAAACGGAAAAATTATAGAAATCAGCCAATCTCAACCTCAAGGTGAAGTAATAGATTTTGGTGATTCTTTCATAGTTCCCGGTTTTATTGACCTGCATATTCATGGCGTTCATCATTCGTTGGTTGACAATGGTGAAAATGATTTAAAGGAAATATGTAGCATACTGCCACATTACGGCGTAACCGGTTTTTTACCAACTTTAGCTCCCCGCCCTAAAGGAGAAGATGCTGTATTTCTTTCTAAATTATCAAAAACTAAAACAGAAGGAACTGAGATATTAGGATTTCATCTCGAAGGTCCGTTTCTCAAAATTACAGGAGCTTTAGGACATGAATCGATTTCGGGTGCAGATACTGAAAGAGTACTTTCTTTAATTGAGGCAGCAAAGCCATTCAAAGCAATTTTCAGTATTTCACCTGATGTGGAAGGTATTGAAAAATTAATACCACTAATGGCTGAGAATGATACACCTGTATTTATGACACACACAGCGGCAACAGTAAAAGAAACTCAACGGGCGATAGACTTGGGTGTTCGACATGCCACACACTTTTATGATGTGTTTCCTTGTCCTACTGTGACGGAACCCGGTGTTAGACCGTGCGGGGCTGTTGAGGCTGTTTTGGCCGACGAACGCGTCAGTGTAGATTTTATTTTAGATGGAGTTCATGTGGATCCTGTAGCGGTTATAATGTCAATGATAAGCAAAGCAAATGGTTCAGGTAAAGTGTGTTTAGTAACCGATGCCAATGTGGGAGCAGGCTTAGAACCCGGAAGGTTTTCATTTGGAAATATCGGTGATATTTGTTTTGCATATAAAGGTGCTCCAGCAAGATCAATAAAAGATAATACATTGGCAGGAAGTGGATTAACAATGGATCAGGCGTTAAAGAATGCTGTCGAATGGTTGGATATTAATTTACCTCAGGCGGTAAAGCTGGTTAGCCATCATCCTGCAAAGGTGTTGGGCTTAGATCATAGAAAAGGTCTATTGTCGATCGGTTATGATGCCGATTTCGTTGTGCTAGATAATAAATTAGATATATTACAAACATGGATAAAAGGAAAATGTTTCTATAAAAGATAAAAATATGATACAGACACAAACACAAGCAATTATGCCCAATCATACCATGGGGCATCAACATTTCGAATATAATCCTTCGGAATGGGTTCCATTTAAGGATAAACGGGAGATTAACAGGGTAGCCGCCATTAAAAGAGAGGACATAGAAAAACATGGTAACCCGGATTTTAAAATCAAGGTTGTACCTGATGCAGATGTTGAGTATTATTGGGTTACTGATATGTTTAGAAGAATAAAAAATTCCTCAGAGACAGGAGAGAAGCTTGTCATGATTTTGCCGAATCCGGCACCACTTTACAAACAGTTGGCAAGGTTAATCAACGCTTGTAACATAGATTGTAGAAATATACATGCATTTGCCATGGACGAATACGCTGACGAAAATGGCAACATCGCTCCTGAAAATTGGAAATTTGGATTTACCAACGCCATGATGAAATATTTCTATTATGAATTAGACAAAAAGTTAAGACCTCAAAAGGAACAGTTTGTTGGATTTACAAATAAGAATATAAATGATTATAGCAAAATGATTGCAGATCAGGGAGGTGCTGATATATGCTACAGTGGTCCTGGCTGGACTGGACATTTGGCATTCATTGAACCGGATGCGCCTGAATTTAAAGGCACACTCGAGGAATGGAAACAGATGGACGCCCGCATATGTACATTAAGTCCTTTCACACTTGCTCAAAATTCCCTGCACGGGAGTTTTGGTAAAAGCGGCAATCTGGCGGCTGTTCCACCAAAAGCAGCTACAATTGGACCGATAGATGTGATTAATGCAAAACACAGATTTGATACGCATGCTATTTCCATACATGGAACTACTACAGCCTGGCAAAGGTTCATTTCGCGTCTCGTATTGCACGGACCCGTTACACCCCTGGTTCCTGAGTCTATATTGCAAACATTACCTACTGAAGTATATGTTTCTGAAACAATAGCTCAAGACATTGAAACCGACTGGAATAAAGGATATTAAACAAATCTGAATACAAGTTTTGTGAAATTGATAATCCGCATTTTCAGGTGGATTACAGCCTATTCTATGTAAATTTTTTTGTGAACAAGTAATTTTTTAGAATGTCAGAAAATAAATTAAATATGTTACGAGCAGGAGCAGCAACCGTGGATATTACTCCCGGTACATCTCATTTTTTATTTGGGTATCCATTCGTGCAGAGGATGAGTGCCGGAACACACGATGCGTTATTGAGCTCAGCTTTGTATTTAGCAGTTGGAGAAAAAAAGGTTTTATTTATTTCAAACGATGTTATTTACGTAAGCAAGGCCTCAGTAGAACGAATCAGAAAAGTTGTTTTTGAGAAAACAGGTATTCCTGCATCAAATATTCTGGTGGCAGCCACACATACCCATTCGGCTCCGGTTACAGCAGAACTTATAATCAGTACAAACGATTCGATAGTTCCCAGAGTGGATGAAGAATATCTGCAATTTATGGAAACAAGCACTATTAATGCTGCCTGTGAGGCATTTAAAAAATCAGAAGCTGCTGAAATTAGTTTTGTGGTAGGTGATGCAACAGGAGTAGGGACTAATCGTCACAATCCTGCTGGAGCAAAAGACATGGATTTACCTGCGATGGTAGTTCGTCGCAAAAATAAAGAATTCATCGCCTGCATGTTGGTATGTAGTATGCACCCCACTATTCTGCACGAAGATTCGACGTTATATAGCAGTGACTTTCCTCATTACGTAAGAGAAACTCTTCAAAAAGAATTTTTAAGTAGCCAATGTCCTGTTATATATTTTACCGGAACAGCCGGCAATCAAAGTCCGAGACATGTTACAAAAGCCAATACTTTTGCTGAAGCGAAAAGGATAGGAGAAATTGTTGCTAAATCCATTGAGTTAAAATTAGCCGGAAATATTTCGTACGTTTCAGATATAACTAT
>Ga0172379_10011335_pt1 | contig 10628 bp, 9 predicted proteins | sample GrowelOW334metaG_FD_119756 | JGI IMG/M metagenome (GOLD analysis project Ga0172379, IMG submission 119756) | Groundwater microbial communities from an aquifer near a municipal landfill in Southern Ontario, Canada - Groundwater well OW334 metaG | ecosystem: Environmental > Aquatic > Deep... | reverse complement strand
TTCACCCTTAACGCGCAAAACATAGCTATTAGCGCTATCGGTTACAAAATCAGCCGGTACGGCAATAGTATCTTTTTCCTCAACCGCTTCAATCGGTTCGCCAGCAGTTATTAAACCAACTAGCGGCAACTCTAAGCTCGCCACCCAATTAACATTAGCTGGGATAATTTCGATTGATCGCGCTTCGTTAAATGAAGTCTTCAGCATGCCTTTTTGCTTAAGCGATTGTATATGTGCATGAATCGTGGCTGGACTGGATAAATTAAAATGTTCACCGATTTCCCGTAATGACGGCGCATAGCCATTATCAGCGGTAAATTCAGTTATAAAGTCCAAAATCTCTCGTTGACGCTTAGTTAAATTGTCCCCCATATATTTATGTTTAAAATTAGTTATTAACAGTTAAATATCCCCTATTTATATTATACACGAACAAAATACGAAAGTCAAGCCCAAAAAAATTTAGGCTATATTTTACATGCCTAAATAAAATTTTCTCTTTTTATCGCTTAATTTTTCAATAGCATATCTTAGCATAGTGCGAGGCATTATTTTATAATGTTTATTTAAAAAATTTTCTAAAACTCCCCCATCTCTTTTGCCCGCTTCTCTAAGCATCCAACCGACGGCCTTATGAATTAAATCATGTTTATCGTTTAGTAAAATTTCTGAAATTTTTAAAGTATCGCTGAATTGTTTATTTCTAATAAAAGCAAAAGTAGAAATTATGGCAATTCTTTTTTCCCATAAATTTTTTGATCCGGCTAGTTTATATAATATTCGCCTATTTTTATCTAATAAATAATCGCCCAAAATATAATGGCAGGACAAATCCACTAAATCCCAATTGTTAATATTTTTAGTATTTTTTAAATAAAACTCTGCTATTTTTTTCTTGCCCAACTCGTCAGTTTTTTTATATTGGCTCAGTAAAATCATTAAAGCGATTAAGCGGTATTCATGAATTTTGCTATTTAAAAGTTCAGCTAAATCTTTGAAGTTTAAACCCACATATTTTTTAGATACGGCTCTCTGAACCGGAACTTTTATGCCTAAAAAAATATCTCCTTCTCCGTATTGGCCAGAACCAGTCTTAAAAAAGCCAGACAAAATTACCGCCTGTTTTTTATCGGCTAATTTATTTAATTCTTTTTTTAGCTGTTTTAAGCTTTGCATATTACAAATTATATCACGCCGTTTATCCTCGCGCTACGGCTTGAAGATAAAAAAAGGCGGAACCTATTAGGTCCCGCCAAAAGCGATTTTAAATAAGATTAATACCGTTTTGTTTTGCCCATTCGCCCAGGGTTAAACTTGCTCTATAATTAAACCCTACACCGAAACTAAGAGAATTAGAATTAGGATTTTTTTGCAAAGCTAAAAGTTTATTAGCACCGCCATTAGCTCTTTTTTTCGCATCTTCCCAGTCCTCTCTCGATTTAATTGACATATGAAACGCCCTGGGTTCGATAAAAAATTCGATCCATTTTTCTTTCGACAAGATTCTCTCCTCCTTTGCTCCTTATTATATATTATATTTAATTTTTTTATTACTAATAATTTATAAAATAATTAATTTTACTTTTTGATCTTAAAGATTCAAGTAGGGTGCCGGCAGCATCGCTTAATTTTTGCTGTTTAAGCTGATTTTTAATTTGTTCTTTAGAAGCAGCCTCCTCGCCTTTAGGAATCGTAACTTTATTATCAGTAATATATTTTGCCACATCATCGTCGCTAACCTGAATTTGGTCGGCTAAAAGACCCTCTAATTCTTTTTGAACCGCAATTTGGTTTCTTAAATATTCTAAGGTAACGCCTTGCTCGGTTAAAACCTGATCTAGAGTAGCGCCTTGGGCTTTTACCTGATCTTCTATAGTCTTTAATTCGGCGTCAATATCAGCCTGGTTTATAATAATGCCTTTCGAACGCGCCTCATCATCAATTAACTTTTTAGTAATAAGCGATTCTAAGGTTTTTTTACCTGAGGTTTTTTCCAACTCGGAAATAACGGCTAAACGACTTATGGGCGAACCATTAACCGTAGCCGCGATAAACAAGCCTTTATAATAAAAAAGCAGACCGCCGATAACCGCGACAATTAAAATTATTACTCCGGCAATTATAGCATTTCTATGAATACTAATAGCAATTTTATTTGGTTTGCTAACTGATTCTTCTTTTTGAGGCTCAAGCGGCGCCTGACTTGATGCTGCTTCAACTTGCTCTTTTTTCTCTTCAATTTTATTTTCCATAAGATTAATTTTTATTATTAAATTTTAAATTTATTATAAATCTTCTTGCCGACAAAATAAATCAACCAGAGAATAAATACATAAATTATAAGCATTGGTAAAGCTACTATAACAAAACGAATTAATCCGTCAATAAAATTTTGTCCGGCGGTTATTAATTGTTTAACCGATAATTTAACGACTTGCCATGGACGCCAATCCTGGCTAGCCGAAGCAATTACAACATCCTCGCTTAAATTAACCGTAATAGTCGACATATCGGTTTGTGAATTCAAATAATTCATTTGGCCTTGCAGTTGCTCAATTTCTCCTCGAACTCTCGCCACTTCTCTAGTAACGGAAAGAGTTTCTTCGATTTTACCCGAACGGTTAAGTAAAGCGACGAACGAAACTTCCTCGGCGCGTTTATTTTTTAACCGCGCTTCTAAATCAATATATTCTTCGGTTATATCCTGAGCGTTTGAAGATTCAGATAAAACCTGGGTAGCGACTTTTTTAATTTCTTCGAAAGCGGTCGTAAAATTCTGATAAGGCACGCGAACGGTTATATAACCCGACTTAGTTCCTCGGCTTGATTCGGAAAAACTAGAGTTAGAAACTTCTCCCTTATTTAATTTAACTATATTGGTTATATTTTCCACGGCCGTCTCCACCTTTTCCACTTTAAGGCTTAAATTTCCGGTTTTAATAATTTTTTTATCAACCGGCGGCGTTACAGAACTAGCCGTTGGCGCTTGCTCAAAAGTCATAACTGAATCCATGGCTATTTCATTAGAACTTACTCTTTTTGAAGCGGTCATTGGCGCGGCGACGCCAAATGAATCGGACGATTCTAAAACTGACTGACCAGATATTTTATTGCCGGTAATCTGACCGACACCTCCTGAAACAATTATTAAACCAAAAAATAATATAAAAAATACCAGTACAATTAAACCAACAATTTTTAAAAATTTTTTCATCGGCATACTTTTAATTTTAATAATTAGTAAATTATTTATTTTTGTCTTCTCTAACTCCCATAATCAAAAATGCTGCTAAAATGACCACAAAAATTATGATTCCGATTATTATCATCATATGATTCTTTTTATAGTTAAATCTTACTACAAATCAATAATTTCTTCAAATAAATCCCCACACCTTGCAAAGGTGTGGGGATAAAAAGCCGTTTCTTTCGAAACGGCTTTTCTATCTAAATGCTATGTTATTTCGCGTCCGGATACTGAGCTAAAATTTCCTCTATAACATCTATGATGCTAATGCCTCTATATTTCCAAAGTTCAGCTAAAGTTGCTATATATTCTTTTTCCGCATTCATAATATAGTATATTTTTTTATTCAATATACTTCTCAATAGTGATCCATCGGGATAAGCCTTAGCGCCTAAAACATCGCCGGTATAATCAGGATATTGAGCTAATACATCATCGCCAACGTCTATTCTTTCTATGCCTCTGTATTTCCAGAGCTCGATCAAAGTTCTTATATGCTTCTTTTGCTGATTTATAATGTAGTATATTTTATGAGTCGTTAAACTTCTTAACAGTGAACCATCGGGGTATAATTTAACACCTAAAACTGAACCGCCGGATGTGCTAGGCGCGCCGGACGTTTCAGAAGTACCAGATGCACCGGATTCGCCCGATGTATTAGAAACACTACAAGTTCTAGATCCGCTGGATTGTTGAGCGTAAGTTAAATTACAAAAATCTGGTGCTTGACTTACAATGTTGCGATATTGCATACCGTTAGTACAAGTTCCCCAATCGCTATAAATTACCTCGGTACAAGGATAAACACTAACACTACCTCCGCCAGAACTTTGACTATTAATATTTACGGTTCTTACCGCAGTAGCAGTATTTTCCATACTGTCAGAAACAGTATAAGTAACAGAATAAACTCCGGCCGTTCCCGTGTCTACTAAACCGGAAATATCAATTATTTCGGTTAAATCGCCATCAACGGCATCAAGCGCGGTTGCCCCTTGTTCGCTGTAAGATTCTCCGACATTTAAATTTATAGTACTATCGCCAATCAAAGTAATAACTGGAGCAACGCAATCATTATGTTCATTTTGGCAAGTATCGCAAGCATCGCCGATACCATCGGAATCAGCATCAGCTTGATCAGCGTTCGCTACAGAGACACAGTTATCAATGTCTGCACAAATACCATCTCCATCTGGATCATCGCAGGCAATTGTTATATTAACTTCTGTTGTAGTGGCTTTTTGGTCAAATGAAGAATCATATATTGTAAAAAATTTATAAGTTTTTCCTTGCTTGCCAGTTGGCATAACACTCCAACTCTGTTCGCAGGTACTGCCCGCCTGCATATTTCCTAAACAAGCAGTGTCTGATTTTGTCTGAGGATTAACCGAAGTCGTGTAAAAAGGAATTCCTGAAGTCATCGGAATTACTCCTTTACCGCCCTTACTAACCCATTGAATAATATTTAAAAAATATCTTTGGGTATTTCCACTATAATCATAATTCATTGATACGCCTGAATATGTCCTGCCTAAACCAAATTCGTTGACCATAGGATTCTGTTCTCCGCATGATGCGCTGCCAATTTTTACTCCGGTGCCGATACAACTATCAATTAATTCACTATCATAAAGACCAGAATAATCTGTTGCTAAATTTCCGCTATCAACACCTTCCCAAATAGGGTGATCCACGGTTTTACCTGATATGTTGCACCCAGCGTTATCGCCAAAATCTATATCTGCGCAACTACTATTATAACCAAAAACGTCATAGATCTTAGGCCATATTATATCAGTTGTTCCAGCATCATAATTATCCCCATCACTTTCTAAAATAGCGCCACCGCCATTTTCAACCCATGTTCTAAAATCATTAGCGTTAATATGGCCATTCCACCTTGATCTTCCGACATAAATAACATCATAATTTGCCAGTACGCTTGCATCAACTACATTTGAATTACACCAATACGTAACATCAACACCATTGGCAGCTAAGTAAGCATAAGGTAATTTTCCATATTCTCCCCTACAATCAGAACCATCGGGCCCTACTGAGTTTGGGTTGTATATTAAAACTCTAATAGATTCTGGATCTAAAGTCGCTGTAACATCTCCGCAATTTCCATTTGAGCATGTTACTTTTGAGGTAAAAGTAAATGGAGTATTTTGATAAACTGTATATGGTTCTACCGGATTAACTAATTCGCCGACTAAATTTCCGCTATCACAAGTATCGCCTATTCCATCGTCGTCAGCATCAATTTGATCGGGGTTGGAAACATCAACGCAATTATCTGAAGAATCAGGGATTCCGTCGCCATCAGCATCTGGCTCTGGTCTATTTTCTTCGCAAACATCGCCTACGCCATTTCCATCAGTATCAATCTGATCGGCATTAGCATTACTTGGACAATTATCACAAGCATCACCGATTCTATCTCCATCAGCGTCTCTTTGATCTGCGTTTGCTAAAGTCGAACAATTATCACAAGCATTGCCGATGCCATCCATGTCTGAATCTGCTTGATCATTATTTGCTACAGCCACACAATTATCACAAACATTGCCAAGACCATCATCATCCATATTTGCCTGGTCAATGTTAGATGTATTAACGCAATTATCTAAAGAGTTATAAACACCATCTCCATCAGTATCAGCAGTATCTATAAAAGCTGAAGTATAATTAGTCAATAAAAAACCGCCTACGGCGATCATTATAGCAACAACAAAAGTTGTAACTACTAAAATTTTGTGACCATACCAAGAAGGAAAAACTCGCTTACTTTTTTTAATTTTCATAGTTTTATATTATTAATTTTTATATCTTATTGTATAAAAATATAGCACACAAATTCATTTTGTCAATACGCATAACTATATTATTTTTTTAAATTTTTTACCAATAAATTATGAGTTTCTTCAGTTAACTCATTATTAATTTCAACTAGACGATGAATTTCATCTTGCAGTTTTAATAATGCCTCGGTATCTTTAAATGTCTGCAGAGCCTGCTTGTCGGAAGCTTCGGCCGCTACTTTTTGCCCGACCATAATGACCGATAAAAGGACTAATTGTAAAAATGTTTGGGTTATCCATGATATAAGAGCCTGCGTTCCTTCATTAATTGCTGCGGGCAAACTTATGAGCGCGATAAGCGCAAAAATATAAGCGCACCACATAGTTCCGACTTTATTAGTAATCAACAACGCTAAACGGCCATTAAATCCTAATTGCTCATTCTTTATAAGATGTGGCCCGATTTCTGCCCTTTCCTCGATTCTTTTTTCAGGAATATGTGTAGCCATAATTTTAATATGTTTATTATATAAATATACACTAGCTAAATGAGCGAAGTCAAAATTACTCTAAGCTATACCGTAATAAATTATAGCATTTTCTTCGCCGTTTCAATATCTTCAACAAAAAATATCTGTTGACCGCGATTACTTTCGCGAATAAAAGCTTTTAAACTTTCACTTTTTACGCTAGAAAAATCGCCAACAATCGCTAGCTGAACATGATAATTAGTAAATTTCTGCAATATCTCTCCTGCCAGACCGGTGCGCAAATCAAAAAAATCTTGATTAATATTTTCTTTGTGCAGAATAATTTTCTTTGGGGTTAGGATATCTGAACGCGCCATCAAATCTAAAGCATCTTGCACTGTGTTTACTATAACATCATCAGATAACACTTCTGCAATATTTTTTTGATTATCATTATGTATTACAATTTTCATATTTATTTTATACTAATATTAGCTGAGGTTAACGGAAGAAATCCCAACCTTTTATATTAGACTTTTAAGTCTGTCAAATAATCATTCACCACTTTGATAAATATCTTCGGTTTTGCCAAATGAACATCATGAATGGCGTTTACTTTCGTAACTTTAATATCTTTTACGATTGAGCGGATTTTTTCAGCGTCGTTGTCGTCTAACGCTCCTAATAGCCCCCAGGTCTCATGCCTTGACCAACGGGCCTGAATTAATAAGACGGGGCATCTAATTCTTCTTAGGATACTCTCCGGATCAAACCCTTCAGTCAATCGGCCGTCAATCGTTGCCTTAGAAAAATCAACGTCATACTCACATAAAAACTTAAAGCCGACTCTGCCGCTAAAAGGCGCTAGCGGTATATCATATTTTTTAGACGGGCGGAATTTTTTATTAAGTTCAAAAAGTCCAACGATAAATTTAGCAATCCAGGGAGGGATAAGAAAAAGTTTTTCGTAGCCTGGCTTAGGAATCCCCTGTTTCATAAAAAAATCTAATATATCTCTTTCCGGTTTCCCAAGGCAATCAACCGCGACTTCAAACAGACGATACATATATTTTTCTTCTTTGATTCTCGGCCACATAGAAGAAAAAAACGGCGGGTCTTCACTAATTACGGCGGAAACAGATTCAGGTGCATTAGCCCCCAACCAAAGAGCAAGGACGGCGCCGGAAGAAAGTCCGGAGACGATAGCTGGTTTTTTAATTACTCCTTTTAAGAATTCCTTAAAATCTTCTCCAATTATGTTATAAGAATATTCGCCAGGTGTTTTTGTGGATTTTCCATGCCCTCTAACGTCAACGACAAAAACATGATACTTTTTTACAAAGTTTGGAATTACTAATTTATATCCCTGCCAAAATTCCATTTGCCCAGGAATGAATAATAGCGGCGGACCATTATCAGGACCTTCGATGTAATTCAAAATTATTTTCCCCGTAGCAAATTTCTTTTCAGTAAATCCCTTAGGAATGCTTTCGACGGCAGGTATAAAGGGATTAAAGATCACAAAAATCAAAAATATCAATACACCAATAATTATCCAAATTATTGGGATTTTAAAAATTATTACGGCTAAAACCGCCAATGCTCCGATAATATTGTAGGTAATTGCCTTTTTCATTTTACTGAGAGTATGGGATATAGTTGGAACCTTAGTTAAAACAAAAATAAAAACCAGTGACTATTATTATCTGAATAAAAATCAGTAACAAAAGCCTCTTAAGACCATCTTGTTTTGTTAAAGGGCAGTATAAATATACCGCCAAAGATAAAACATATACGATCGCTGCCATCACCATAACTATGAGTAAATTTGGACCCTCAGGATCGTTGAAAAACGAGAACATTGCCCTAGAGCAAACGATAGATGTTATACCTAAGATTAGGAATGAAGTCTTTTCTGAATTCAAGTACATATTTTGATTATACTAAAAAATTCACTAGCTGCGGGACCTGGATTCGAACCAGAATAACATCCTCCAGAGGGATGTGTCCTACCGTTAGACGATCCCGCAAAAAATTAATTTATTTACTATTATTTTTAAAAATCACCAAGGGGTTCGGGGAGTGAAGTTGGCGCCATTGCTTACAGAACCAAAAATAATCAACGTGATAGCCAATCGGAACTCCCCGAGACTTTTTGCTTACTTTTTAGTCACCCACCCGTACCGAACGGCACGTTCGGGCGGGTAAAAAGTAAGTCCTAGCGAAGCGTCACGGATAATTATATTAATAAAAGGTATAATAAACTTATTAAACTGTCTACTTAGAAAATAGATATTATCAAATTATTTTCACTTGCTCCTGGATTCCCGCTTTCGCGGGAATGACAAAAAAAATTTAACTTACTATCTTCCCGCCAAAAGTCTTTAACAAATTATCAATCATGTTCCCCTGCTCGCCTTGCGCTGGCTCCGGTGTTTTTTTTAAATCTACCGGCTCATCCGAAACTAATTTGCTCGGCGCCACTTCTAAATTTTCGTCAATCACGGCTTCAATCGTAATCGGCGCTCCATAAACCTGATTTAAAACTTTTTCTATAATATTTTTTATGGCAGCCTCGCTTACCCGGTCTTTATGAAATTTATATTTAAAGGCTAAACAAAGTTGGTTGCCATTTAAATTTCTTGGCTGACAAACCCGCAAGATGAATGATAAAGAATGATTGTACTGCTTAACTTTTGCTAAAACTTCATTCCATTTTTCTTGAATCTGTTCATCGGTAAAATTCATCGGTTCGTTCGTAGTAACCGGCTGCTTTGCTTCATTCTTAACCATAGGGTTCTGAGCGACTTTAGGCTGATTAAATCTTGAACCTCCGGTAAAGCTTGGGCTAACGCCGAGCGAACTTCTAACGGTCGCGGCAGACGTGCAAATTTCAGCAATCGCCATTTCTAAAGCTAGCTGCTGAATAAAATCAACTTTTATCTCATTAGAAACTTTAATAAATTTCTCTAAAAGTTTAAGCGATAATTCAACGGTTAAATCCTGCGCTAGCTTATTTATTTTTAGCTCAAACGTTTCGCCGAGTTCAAGCGATAATTTATTTACTAGACCAGGGCTTATTTTCATAAGCATTAATTTTCGCAAAATCTCAATCGTATCTTTAACGAATATTTTAAGATCAACGCCGTCGTCCATCAATTTATTAATTAACCTAATGCCGCCGGCCGCGTCTTTCTTAATTAAAAATTCTATTAAATTTATAACTTCATTCAAGTCTGAACGCGGGATTACTAAATCGGCTTCGGCTTGCGTTATTTCCGCGCCGCCGATAGCGATAATTTGCCCGAGTAAACTTTCCGCATCGCGCATATGACCGTCGGAATGGCGAGCGATAGCTTCTAAAATATCTTTATCAATTTTAATATTTTCAGCCTGCGACATGCTAACCAGTCTTTTAACCTGATCGTTAACGCCGATTCTTTTAAAATCAAACCGTTGGCACCTGGAAATTATTGTTGCTGGAACTTTATGCGCTTCGGTCGTACATAAAATAAAAACTACATTCGCCGGCGGTTCTTCAATAACTTTTAAAAGCGCGTTAAATGCCTGAGTCGAGAGCATGTGCACTTCGTCAATGATAAAAACTTTATATTTTGACTTTGACGGAGCGACGCGAGCGCTCGCGATTATATTATCTCTAACATTATCTACGCCGGTATTCGAAGCCGCGTCAATTTCAATAATATCTAAAGCTCGACCATCGGTAATTTCTTTGCAGCTAGGGCATTCATTGCAGGGATCGGCCGAATCTTTTTTACGCTTTTTGCAGTTTATGGATTTAGCGAAAACTCTAGCTAAAGTCGTTTTACCAACCGCTCGCGGGCCGCAAAAAAGATAAGCATGAGCGATCTTGCCGGTTTTAATTTCCTGCTCGAGCGTTACTTTTATGTGATTTTGACCGACCACTTCGCTAAAATTTTGCGGCCGATATTTTCTATATAATGTAGACATAATAATCAATTATCAATTACAAATTACGAATTTATTTTAACTTCTTATTTGGAATAATGCAAATATAATTTTTAAAACGAAAAGATGACCAAAAGCCATCCCCTTTGTTTTCTTAATTTTTGTATTTTTTTATTT
>Ga0172379_10011334_pt1 | contig 10628 bp, 8 predicted proteins | sample GrowelOW334metaG_FD_119756 | JGI IMG/M metagenome (GOLD analysis project Ga0172379, IMG submission 119756) | Groundwater microbial communities from an aquifer near a municipal landfill in Southern Ontario, Canada - Groundwater well OW334 metaG | ecosystem: Environmental > Aquatic > Deep... | reverse complement strand
GGAGAGATAGCCGGTCTTAAAGTGGAAAGGATTATTAATGAACCTACTGCCGCAGCTTTGGCATATGGACTTGATAAGAAAAATAATCAAAAAATTGCTGTTTACGATTTGGGAGGCGGAACTTTCGATATATCAATTCTGGAACTTGGCGAGGGAGTATTTGAAGTAAAAGCAACTAATGGAGACACTCATCTTGGAGGCGACGATTTTGATGAAGTAATAGTTGACTATATTTGTGACGAGTTTAAAAAAGATAATTCAGTAGATTTAAGGGCCGACAAACAGGCGCTTCAAAGGGTAAGAGATGCTGCGGAAAAGGCAAAAATTGAACTTTCAGCATCAGCTGAAATCGAGATCAACCAGCCTTACATAACCCAAAAGGACGGAAATCCTGTTCATTTAACAATGAAGCTCACAAGGGCAAAGCTTGAAAGTTTAGTTGATGAATTAATTGAGAGAACCAAAAAACCGGTCGAAGCCTGTTTGAAAGATGCAAAAATGGATCCGCACGATATTGATGAAGTGATATTGGTTGGCGGAATGACAAGAATGCCAAAGGTAATTGAAACAGTTAAAGAATACTTTGGCAAAGAACCTAATAAATCAGTTAATCCTGATGAAGTTGTCGCTGTTGGTGCCGCGATTCAAGGAGGAGTATTGGGTGGAGAAGTTAAGGACATATTACTTTTGGATGTAACCCCTCTAACTTTGGGAATTGAAACTTTGGGCGGAGTTGCAACACCAATGATTACCAGAAACACAACAGTTCCTGCTTCAAAAACTGAGATTTTCTCAACCGCTGCTGATAATCAAACTCAAGTGGAAGTTCACGTAACCCAAGGGGAACGTCCGATGAGTGCTGATAATAAATCTCTTGGCAGGTTTATATTGGATGGAATTCCTCCAGCTCCCCGTGGAGTTCCGCAGATTGAAGTCGCTTTTGACATTGATGCAAGTGGAATTTTGAAAGTTGCTGCAAAAGATAAAGCTAGCGGTAAAACTCAAAACATAACAATTTCAGGTGCAGTCGGTCTCTCTGAGGATGAAGTCAAAAGAATGCAGGAGGAAGCAGAACATCATAAGGAAGAAGATCAGAAAAAAGCTGAAAAAATTACAGCCAGAAATCAAGCTGACAGCATGGTCGCAGCATCTGAGAAGGCTCTAAAAGATGCGGGTGATAAAGCGCCTGCAGAAATTAAGACTAAAGTTGAAGAAAAAATAAAGTCGGTTAAAGATGTTTTAGCCAAAGAAGATGCTGGAAAAGAAGAAATTGAAGCTGCGACGAAAGATCTTTCGGACACTTTAAGTCAAATCGGCCAGGCAATATATGCCGAAGGCGATAAAGGCGCCGGAGGTCCTGAGGCAGCAGCCGAAGGAGATAGTAAAGATAAAACTTCTGACGATTCTTCAAAGTCTGAGAAAGACAAAAAGAAAGACGACAAGGTTGAAGAAGGGGAAGTGGTAGAATAGTCTTCAGTAAAAATTCGATACTCTATGGCTGCTAAAACAGATTATTACGATATTTTGGGAGTGACCAAAAGTGCTTCTCCTGAAGAACTTAAAAAAGCTTATCGCAAACAGGCTTTGGAATGGCATCCCGACAGACACAAAGACGACAAAGAGGTTGCAGAAAAACGCTTCAAGGAAGTTAATGAGGCATATCAGGTTCTTTCTGATCCCCAGAAAAAGTCGGCTTACGATCAATTTGGACATTCTGCTTTTTCTCCAGGTGGCGGTTTTAACGGTCAGGCCGGAGGAAATCCATTTGCTGGTGGTCAAGGTGGAGGTTGGGGACCTTTTACTTATACTTATTCAAATTCAGGTGGAGGTTCCCCTTTTGCTGGCTTTGATTTTTCTGACCCTTTCGAAATATTTGAATCTTTTTTTGGCGGGCAACCATCTAGTGGCCGTTCTGCCAGAATTCCGCGCTACAGCATAACGATTGACTTTATGGAGGCAGTTAAAGGTGTGGAAAAAGAAGTAGATATTTCAGGAAAAAGAAGAAAAATTAAAATTCCAGCTGGTGTTGACGAGGGATCAAGTATTAAATTTGAGGACTTTATTCTTTCCGTAAATATTAAACCACACGAAGTTTTTGAAAGAGATGGTGCTGATATTTTTGTTAAGGTTTTTATTCCTTTTACGCTCGCAAGTTTAGGTGGGCAGGTAGAGATTCCAACGATTGACGGAGTTACAAAAATTCGCGTAAGGCCGGGAACTCAGTCTGGAGTTCTGGTTAGACTTCGTGGTAAAGGGGCTCCAAATATAAGAAGTAGAAGCCGCGGTGATGAATATGCAAAAATAAATGTACTTGTTCCTGATAAACTAACAGGAGATCAGAAAGAGCTTTTGAAAAATCTTCAAGAAATCGGCCTCTAATTGACTAAGTTTACCTTCTGGAGTAAAATTGGCATCAGATAAAGGCTTTTGGAAATTGGTGGGATTTTTTTGCCCGCCATTTTTTTTACAAAAAGTTCGAAATCCGAAGAATTTAATAAAATGCAAACACCCAGGACAGAATTTGCGCAAGCCATAAGAGCAGTTGCTACTGAACGTGGTCTTGATGCTAGTGTAATTCTTGAAACAATAAAACAAGCTATAATTGCCGCTTACAAAAGAGATGCGAGAGAATTGGGTGATGAAGTTGATGAATTTGAATTTGATGTTGAAATTGATCCCTCGTCAGGTGAAGCAAAAGTCTTTTCGTTCCCCATTGATAAACCTGAAGAGAAAAAAGATGTAACACCTCCTGGTTTTGGAAGGATTGCAGCTCAAACTGCCAAACAAGTAATTCACCAAAAAATAAGAGAAGCTGAAAAAGGTGTGATTATGGATGAATTTTCAGGTCGTGTCGGATCATTAATATCTGGAATAATTTTGCGATTTGAAGGTCCTGATGTAAGGATTGATTTAGGAAGAACTGAAGGAATTATGCCTGCAAGCGAGAGAGTTCCCAATGAGCGCCTAAATTCGAGCCAAAGATTAACCTTTTTACTTAAGGATATTAACGAAACTCTTAAGGGAAAGTTGATTGTTCTTTCACGCGCGGACTCGGAATTTGTTAAAAAACTTTTTGCCCGTGAGGTTCCTGAGATTGCTTCGGGGAGTGTTGAAATTAAAGCAATCGCTCGTGAAGCTGGAATAAGAACTAAAATGGCAGTTGCTTCTAATCAGTCTGGTGTTGATCCGGTCGGATCATGTGTGGGGCAAAAAGGCGTTAGAGTGCAGGCTGTTACAAATGAACTTGGTGGGGAAAGAGTAGATATAATTCCGTTTACTGAAGATATTTCCGAACTTATTAAAGCATCTCTTGCTCCAGCTGAATCCATGACAGTCAAATTAAATAAGGATGAAAAAATAGCAGTTGTAAGTGCTCCCGAGGAACAACTCTCGTTGGCAATTGGCCGTGAAGGTCAGAATGCAAGATTAGCTGCGAAACTTACAGGTTGGAGAATTGAAGTAAAAGAAGCTGTTGTTGAAAAGGCTGTAAAAACCAAAAAAGAAAAAGACGAAGAAACAAAGGAACCTGAAAATTTGGAAGTTAAAAAAGTGAAACCCGAAAAGTCCTGATAAGAAATAAATGGAAAATTTACTTGGGCAGGATTTAATTTATGAAGGAAAATCAAAAAAATGCTATGTCATTGAGACCTCCAATTGTCGTTGTTCTAGGTCATGTAGATCATGGTAAAACAACCCTTCTTGATTCGATAAGAAAAACAAGCGTTGCAATAAAAGAGGCTGGCGGAATTACTCAATCTATCGGTGCTTCTCAGGTAAAAACTCTTGATGGAAAAACAATCACTTTCATTGATACTCCCGGTCATGCCGCATTTTCGAGCATGCGTGCCCGCGGTGCAAAAATTGCCGACATTGCAATCTTGGTTGTAGCAGCAGATGACGGAATGAAGCCTCAGACCAAAGAAGCACTTGAATATATTTTAGCTGAAGATATGCCGTTTATCGTAGCTGCAACCAAAATCGATTTACAAACCGCTTCCCCCGAAACAGTGGTTACACAACTTGAAAAAGAAGGCGTTTCTTTTGAAGGCAGGGGCGGTAGTACTCCGCTTGTTAAGGTTTCGGGTAAAACCGGCCAGGGTGTTGATGAACTTTTGGAGATAATTAATTTACTGGCCGAGCTGCACGAAATAAAAGGTGATCCGGAAGGTCCAATGGATGCTTTGGTCATAGAAACTGCAAGGGGAAAAAGCGGACTGAGTGTTTCGTTGGTTGTCAAAAACGGAACTTTAAAAGTTGGGGACGAAGTTGTTACTGAAAATGCATACGGCAGGGTAAAAGGACTTTTTGACTATTTGGGCAAATCAGTAAATAAAGTAGAACCCGGTGAGCCCTCTCAAATCTTAGGTTTTACCGAGTCCCCTGAAATAGGTTCGAAAATTTGGGTCAAGAATCAAAAGGAAGCACTTCCCGCAATCTTGACGCATCATCAGCTTCAGCAAGTTACAGATAATGACAAAATAATGATTCTTATTAAGGCTAAAAACGCCGGTGCTTTAGAAGCTGTAATTACTCACATTCCTCCGGAATTTTATTGCATATCTTCAGGTGTAGGTGAAATTACAGAAACTGATATTTTTTTGGCAAAATCCGCAAATGCTAACATTTATGCTTTTGAGTCCAAAGCTTCTTCCGGAATTCTTAAACTGGCTAAAACAGAAGGAGTGAAGGTTGAAACATTTACAATCATCTACAAACTGTTTGAAAAGCTTCAGGAAGAAATAGTAAAAAGACAAATAGAAGTTTTGGGACGTGCTCAGATACTCAATTTCTTCCCGTTTAATAATAAAAAGGTTGCGGGATGTAAAGTAATAGACGGAAAAATTACTAAAGACGACAAAGTAACCTTGACCAGAAATGAAAAATCATTAGGAACCGCAAGAATGTCTTCGATGAAAAAAGGAAGACAAGATGTTGCACAAGTTATTCAAGGAGAAGAATTCGGGGTTATTTTAGCTCCTCAACTTGAATTTAAAGTAGGAGATGTGTTACTATCCGTCCGAGAAAAGAAAATCGACCTATAGGTTTTTAATTTCACTTATTTATGGATAACTCCTTTAAGACAGTCATTGAGAAGGCAAAGTCTATACTTATCCTTCTTCCGACAAAACCATACTTTGACCAGGTAGCGGCGGGACTTTCTATGTATATGGCCTTAAGAGAGGAAAAACAGGTTGCCATTGCCTGTCCGACTGCTATGACAGTGGAATTTAATAGGTTGGTTGGGGTTAATAAAATTTCACAAGATCTTGGAAATAAAAATTTAATTATGAGATTTGTTGACTATAAAGCCTCCGACATAGAAAGAGTGAGTTATGATATTGAAGACAGTCAGTTCAGATTAACTGTTATTCCAAAACAAAATATCAATCCCCCAAGTAAAGATCAGGTTGATATCTCCTACTCTGGTGTCTCCGCTGATACGGTTATAATTGTCGGTGGTGCAAACGAGACACATTTCCCTGCAATCGGCACTAAAGATTTGGTTGGATCCAATCTTGTTCATATAGGAGTCAAAGATATTAGTTTGTCATCTGACAAAAATTACATCTCCTTTTCTCATCCCAGTTCTTCCGTCTCGGAAGTTGTTTATGGTTTGATTAAAGAAAAGGATCTTAAGATTGATGAAGATATTGCAACAAATCTTGTTATGGGTATAGAAGAAGGCAGCAATAGATTTGCGGACGCAAGTGTCGGAGTGGAGACTTTTGCTGCACTTGCAGAACTTATGAGTATGGGCGGAAAAAGAAGTCCTATGGAAACACAGTCAGAAAGAGATCTTCCCCTAGGATCCATTCCGGGTGGAATTCCAACTTTGCCTTTTGCACAAGGAAGCCAGCATATGGCCTCTGTTAGTCCAAAACAAAATACTGGAAATACCCAAGGGTTCCAACCTGATAATGCATCAAATCAGAATCCTGCAGAAGTAGATGAGCAGGAAGAAACTCCCAAGGAGTGGCTTGAACCAAAAATTTATAAAGGAACCTCGGTTAATTAATTTAATTTTGAATTTTTACTTTATCTGTGATATTATTTACCAGGTAGATGTATAACTAGGTTCTTCTTATTTTAAGAATTACTTTGTTATAACATGACAATATGGCTTTACTAAAAGAAGAAAAAGAGAAAATTATAAAGACGTTTTCGAGGGAAAAAGGTGACACTGGCTCCCCCGAGGTTCAGATCGCACTTCTGTCTGCACAGATAGATAGGTTGGCAGCTCACCTCAAAGAACACAAGAAAGACGTTCATTCAAGACGCGGACTTCTTAGTATGGTTGCAAAAAGGAGAAGATTATTAAATTATCTAAAAGGAAGAGATGAAGATCGCTACAAGATTCTCATCAAAGAATTAAAGTTGGAAAGATAGACTCCTTTAGTGATTAGAAGTAAAGTTGTATTATTACAAACACTCACTGTTTGTTTAGAAGTATGAAAGCAAAGAAAATAGAAAAATCAATAGAAATAGGCGGAAGGACTCTGACTTTGGCAACAGGTCATGTCGCCAGCCAAGCCACGGGCGCAATAATGGCAAGCTATGGTGAAACAGTAGTTTTGGCCACAGTTGTTGCACAGGACCTTAAAGTAGATTTAGGATATTTTCCGTTAACTGTCGAGTATCAGGAGAAACTTTATGCAGGCGGAAGAATAAAAGGAAGTCGTTGGGTCAAAAGAGACGGTAGGCCGACAGATGAAGAAATTCTTGTAGCAAGACTAATTGATAGATCTCTCCGCCCGCTTTTTCCCAAAGAATATAAAAAAGAAGTTCAAATAATTCTTACAGTACTTTCCATTGATAGAGAAAGCACTCCCGAAACTGTTGCTGCGATTGCCGCTTCGGCTGCGCTTGCGATTTCAGAAATTCCTTGGATGGGTCCTGTGGGAATAGTTAAAGTTGGATTAAAGGGAACTGAACTTATAACCAATCCAACTCAAGAGGACCTTGATAATTCCGAAATGGACTTGATTGTAACAACTACTAAAGATGCGATTGTTATGATTGAAGCAGGCGGTAACCAAATTCCTGAAGACAAAATCGTTGAAGGAATAGTTTATGGTCAGAAGGAAGGGATAAAACTGATTAAATTCATTGAAGACTTGGTAAAAGAAGTCGGAAGACCAAAAGAGCCATTGGAAAAAAAGGAATTAAAACTTGAAACAAAGAAACAAATAGAAAAGATTTTTGCTTCACAAGCCGGTGAACTTGCAGAAAAGATGTCCACTAAAGAAGCCGGATATTCAGAATATGACAAAATTAAAGCCGCTGTTATTGACTCTCTATCAATTGAGCCGGATGACGAAAAAGCACTTGCTAAGGATTATTTTGAAGAATATTTTAGGGAATCTATCCGTAAAGCGACATTGTCCGGCAAAAGGCCAGATGGCAGAAAAACAGATGAATTAAGAGCCTTGTCTGCTGAAGTTAGTGTTTTACCAAGAACCCATGGATCCGCTATTTTTCAAAGAGGTCAAACTCAGGCTCTTACAATCGCAACGCTCGGAGCACCATCCCTAGAGCAATTAATTGAAACCGCTGATGGAGAAGAGTCTAAGCGCTACATTCATCACTACTCCATGCCGCCTTTTTCAACTGGGGAAGCCGGAAGAATTGGGTCACCATCAAGACGCGAAATAGGTCACGGTGCACTGGCGGAAAAAGCTCTAATGCCGGTAATTCCTTCCGAGGAAGATTTTCCATATACGATTCAGGTAGTCACGGAAATTTTAAGCTCAAACGGGTCAACGAGTATGGCTTCAACTTGTGGATCAACATTGTCCTTGATGGACGCAGGAGTTCCTATAAAAACCCCAATAGGAGGTATTGCAATGGGACTCATTATTGAAAAGGGTAAGTATGTGGTTCTAACGGACATAACGGGTTTGGAAGATGGCACGGGCGATATGGATTTCAAAGTTGCAGGAAGCGAAACCGGAATTACAGCGCTTCAATTGGATGTTAAAAGTTTAAATCTGACTCCTGAAATTCTTGAGGCAGCACTTGTGCAGGCCAAAAAAGCCAGGTTGGAAATTCTTAAAGTGATTACAGATACAATTGAAAAGCCGAGAGCTAATGTTTCAAAACATGCTCCCAAGATTAAGACTGTAAAAATTAGCGTTGATAAAATAGGTGAGCTTATTGGTCCTGGCGGAAAGACAATCAAAAAAATAATTGCAGAAACAGGTGCGCAAATTGATGTTAATGAAGATGGCACGGTATTCGTTTCTGCAGCTTCTGAAGAAGAGCTTGCAAGAGGTATCAGCCAGGTTGAAAACATAACTAAAGTTCCTGTTTCTGGAGAGATTTATGAAGGCACAATCAAAAGAATTCAGCCTTTTGGAGTGTTCGTAGAAATTCTTCCAAACAAAGAAGGTTTGGTTCATGTTTCTGACATGAGTGAAGACTATGTCAAAGACCCTGCGGATTTGGTTAAACTTGAAGATAAAGTCCAGGTTCGTGTCAAAGAAATCGATGATTTGGGAAGACTTAATCTTTCGATGGTACTGGACCCCGCTTTTGATCAGCGAAAAGAAGAAAGATCAAAGGAAAGACACACAGGTGAAAGAAGATTTGAAAGAAGAGATAATAATAACAGCAGACCAAGAAGTGGTGGGTTTAATAACAGAAGTCCGAAGTCATCCGGTCCTCACTTTCCCACAAGTCGCTACGTCGACCAAGGTAAAAGAAAATAAACCGTTTTGTATTTTTTAGTTATCCTCTTTTTGTTTTTGTGCTAAAGTATTAGGTATATATGAGTGATGTATCACAGGATCTCAAAAACTATTCAAACGATATTCAGAAAGCTGAAATTCCTGAGGATTTGAAAAAGAGAATTTCGCTTAGACTTAGTCAGCTTGAAGGGTTAATCAACTCCGCCTCTTTCCTTCCGGAGTTTGACCGCATGAGGAAATATGTTGAATGGGTTCTTAATTTGCCTTGGACCAAAAGAACACCGGATGTTTTGGATTTAGTGCACGCAAAGGAAGTTTTAGACTCTTCACATTTTGGACTTGATGACATAAAAAGCAGAATTTTGGAATACATGTCCATAATGAAATTAAAACAGGAAAAAGGCGAGGGAGAAGACGTTATGAGAGCGCCGATTTTGTGTTTCGTAGGTTTGGTTGGAACCGGTAAAACAACTATTGCAAGTTCAATTGCTAAGGCAATGGGTAGAAACTTCACCCGTATTCCTTTTGGAGGAATGGGTGATCCACTCGACCTTAGAGGTCAATCCAGAATGCATTCTGAGGCAGAACCCGGAAAAGTAATAAGAGCTTTAAGGCAAACTCAAAGCAAAAACGCAGTTATACTTTTGGACGAGATAGATAGAGTAACAGATGAAGGAAGGTCTTCAATCATGGGTGTTTTAGTTGAACTTTTGGATCCTGAACAAAATAAAGACTTTGTCGACCATTACATTGATTATCCTTTTGATCTTTCCGAAGTGCTTTTTATAGCAACGGCAAATAATACTCACCATATTTCAACGGCAGTTCTTGACAGACTTGAACCTATCCACATGCCTTCCTACTCTGATACTGAAAAAATTAAAATTGGCAAAGAGTACATGCTTCCGGAAATCGTTAGACAGTCAGGAATTCCGTTGGATTCTCTTAAAATAGAGGATGATGTCTGGGCACAAGTTACCCGCCCACTAGGATTCGATGCCGGAATGAGAACTTTGGAGCGTACAATTCAGGGGCTGGTCAGAAAAGTTGCTATGCAAATTGTTGAAGGCAAAGAAAAAACATTTACAATTACGACTCAAAACATCAAGGAATTTCTGCCTCGCTAATCACAGGACTTGTTTTATGGACGGGAAAGAAAAATCACTTCAAGCTTTAAAAATAAAAATGCAATCTGATGATTCGCTTCCTTTAAAAAAAGGTGCGACAAGATTGGTCTTTGGTGATGGACCTGCGGAGACTAAATTGGTTTTTATTGGCGAAGGTCCGGGATATTGGGAGGACCAGAAAGGAATACCTTTCGTTGGAAATGCCGGCGCATTTTTGAATCAACTTTTGGCCTTGGCTAAACTTGAAAGAAGTGATGTTTTTATAACTAACGTTGTTCATCACCGTCCGCCGGAAAATCGAGACCCGGAACCGCAGGAACTAACGGCTTATGGAAAATATCTTGATCAAATGCTCGAAATTATTGATCCTGATGTAATTGTCACTTTGGGTCGTTTTTCGATGGCGAAGTTTTTGCCTGGAGCAATGATATCTTCAGTCCACGGAAAAGGCAGTATTGTAAAATGGAAAGATAAAAGTATTATAGTAATTCCTATGTATCACCCTGCCGCAGGGCTCCGTTCAACCGATGTGAAGCAAAAAACTATGAACGATTTTAGGGATATGCCGGGCAACATTGAAAAATTGGAAGAAGAAATTAAACCGAAACCTGATGTAATCAAGGAAAAAAATTCGGAACAAATGACTTTAGTATAAAAATATGCCGCTTAAATTTATCGCATTATCAGGGACCGTTAGCGTAACGGAGAATTTGTATGTCTATGAAGCCGATGGCAAGATGCTTATTGTTGATTGCGGTGTGGGATTTCCGGATCTTGAAATGCATGGAGTTGACCTTGTTATACCTGATTTTTC
>Ga0172379_10011332_pt1 | contig 10630 bp, 16 predicted proteins | sample GrowelOW334metaG_FD_119756 | JGI IMG/M metagenome (GOLD analysis project Ga0172379, IMG submission 119756) | Groundwater microbial communities from an aquifer near a municipal landfill in Southern Ontario, Canada - Groundwater well OW334 metaG | ecosystem: Environmental > Aquatic > Deep... | reverse complement strand
TGCTTCAATACGAGATGCGTCCGCTAATAGTTGTAGCTACGGGGCCACCAAAAGACAAGGGCCTATCCGAAGATAGGCCCTTGAATTTGTTGGTTGCGGGGGCTCGATATTGTTCCCAGCAACCACGCGCCGGGTGCGTCTCAAGTAGCGGCAGCCACCAGCGCCGCCCGCGCCTGGTCAAACCCCACCCACCGCCCCTGATCATTCAGCCCTCGGCTGGCCAGCTCCTCGCGGGCAATCAGGTTCAGATCGATCTCGCCGCGCGCCACGGCGGCCAAGACCTCGGTGTCGGCGAGCTGGATGAAGCCGACCTGGTCGATCGTGAATTTGCCGCTGCTGTAGCCCGTCATTGCCGGCCCTCGGCCGCTGTTTGCTGGCCAGCCTGGTAGGCGGCTTCGAGGGCCGCCTTGAGGCTCCACACGCTGACCTCGTGGAAGTCCAGCCGGTCGGATTTTTGCGTCTCCAGGGTCTCGATATCGAGGGCGGTGCGGGCGATCTGGGTCAGGGTCTGGTTCATGCTGGGCTCCGGGTGCGTTGGCGACGTCGGCAGTAACGCTCTGGTGCCGGCACGAGTCAAGCGGTTCCGGTCAAAATAATTGACCCAGATCCGAGATCTCCCAGTTGGTGATCACCAGCTCGCGGCTGGCGCGGCGGGCGTCGGCAGTGCCGACCGAGTAGGTGATCTCAAGATCGTGCATCACCAGGCCGGCGAAGGCCTCGCGGATCTGCGGGTGGTCGTTGATGCTGACCATCATGCGGCCCTTGATGGTGCGCATGGCATTGGCCAGGGCCTCGTACTCGGCGAAGGGAAAGGGCACGCCGTAGCCCTCAGTCTGCCAGTAGGGCGGGTCGGCATAGAAGAAGGTGTGCGGCCGATCGTAGCGCGTCAGGCAATCCAGCCAGGGCAGGTTCTCTACCGTGGTGCCATTGGCCAGACGCAGATGCGCGGCCGAGAGCGACTCCTCGATGCGCAGCAGGTTGATCGCCGGCGCCGTGGTGGCCGTGCCGAAGGACTGGCTTTCAACGCGGCCGCCGAAGGCGTGGTGCTGCAGGTAGTAGAAGCGCGCGGCGCGCTGGATGTCGGTCAGCGTCTCGGGCTTGGTGTCCTGCAGCCACTTGAACACCTGGCGGCTGGTCAGCGCCCACTTGAACTGGCGCACGAACTCCTCCAGGTGGTGCTGCACCACGCGGTAGAGGTTGATCAGGTCGCCGTTGACGTCGTTGAGTATCTCGCAGTTCGCCGGCACCGGCCGCAGGAAGTAGAGTGCCGCGCCGCCGCAGAAAAGCTCGACGTAGCACTCATGCGGCGGAAACAATGGAATGAGGCGGTCGGCAAGGCGACGCTTGCCGCCGAGCCAGGGGATGATGGGTGCAGACATGGGTGAGCCCTTTCACGATTCTGGTAGGCTTTGGCCCGCCACGCGCGTGGTGGGTAGGCCTTGGCCAAGGCTCACAGGTGCATGCCTGTGGGTTACGGCGGCCGGCCAGGTGTCCCCACACCAGGCCGGTCGCCTACTCTTTTTCCTACTGCCGACGTGGCACCGGCCGCAGGAGTTTCATTCGGTATTGCTGCCGGCGCCGGATCTCGCTTGGCCAGGGCGCCCACCGATTCAAACGCAGCGTGGCGATGCGGGTACGCAGGATGCCGGATCTCATTCACCGTCTCCAGGTGGCAGGTCGGCCAGCTCAAGCGTCTGACCAGCGAATGCATGCGTGCAGTCACCCAGGAACTGGACTCGGCCGTCCGTCACGAAGCTGTGGCAGCAGTACGGTTCGCTGTCGAACGGAACGCCGTCGCGTGGCGGCATCCCGGCGGCGCGCCACGCTTCTATCTCGTCGTTTCCCTTGTTCGTCAAACGCGTACTCTGCAGCAGCACGGAGGGGGTGAAGGTAGGCCGCAGCACATCGCCATTCCATCCCCATGACCCGGCGCCCTTTGTCTTGATCGCGTGCCACGAATTGCAGCCCTGGCACCAGTAACTCAGGCCCTCGTCGCCGTTTTCCGGATTCGCCCACTTGCGAAACTTCGTGGAAAGCCTCACTTCGGCCACCCTTCGCTCAACGTCCGGGCATCGCTGGCGTGTCGGTCAGCTTTTTCCGCCACCCCTCGATAACGGTCAGCGCAGTCTCCAAGTAGCTCGGCGAGGGTGCTGGTTCGCTGAGGGCCGGCTTGGGCGGGATCTCCGGGCACACCACGGCGGATGGTGTCGAGGGCGATGCGCAGGCGGTCAGAAGCAGTAGCAGCGGCAGCAGCATGGCTGCGAATATCCTGGTCTCGTTTCGTGGCGTCATTTTTGGCGGTCTCCAGTTGTTGGTTGAGGGTGCGCTCGCGCTCGCGCGCGGCGGCGGTGGCTCGAATCAGCGCGGCGTTGTCTTCCGCCACGCGGCGGTCGTAGCCGATCTGCTGGCGGCTCTGGTCGAGGGTATGGATGCCCCACAGCAGCGTGCCGATCGCCGCTAGCACGGCCAGCGCCTTGAGGCCGAGAATGGTCAGCGGGTTCATGCTTCGCTCCTGCTGGTCTCGGCCTCGCCGATCTGCAGCGCGCGAGACAGGACGGGAATATCGACCGGCCAGCGGTAGCCGGTGACGCGATTGACGGGGAAGGTTTTGATGCTCACGCTGTCGCTTTGGTTACCGCCCAACACCAGCAGATTTCCGGCGCGGTCGAGACCGACCACGAAACCGACGTGCCCGCCACCCTCACGCGAGAACACCACGATGCAGCCATGCGCCGGGCCGTCAAGGCGCACGCCCCATTTCAGGTAACTGGCGGCGGATTCGAAGCGGCTCGACCGGACGCCGGCACGCTCCAGACAGGAGCCGACGAACGCGGCACACCAGGGCACCTCATCGGACTGGATGCCGCTGCGCTTGATCGCGCGCCACATATCGAGGATCTCCGGCGCATCCTCCGCGCCGCGGATCTCATGCAGGCCAATCAGCGGCCGGGCGATGGCGAGCCATTGCGGATCGGTGGTCATGTCGGCTCCCGATCGCTGCTGCGCCTGTCGCGGCGCACCTGCTGTTGATGGCCGCAGTACATCATCTTGATGCCGACGATGACGGCGGCCAGCGCGCCAGCGAGTAGGCACATCTGCACGATGCTCATGGTTGCCCCCCTTTCCCGATGCCCAGGATGCGTTGCACCAGCCGTTCCAGCCCGGAGGTGCCCAGGCTGGCCAGCGCGGCGGCGACGCCGATCTGCGCGATCGGCGGCACACTTGGAAATGCCACCAGCACGACCCCGGCGGCGGTGGCAATGCCGGCGGTCGATAGGCAGCGGCCGGCGACGATGCGCCAGGTCAGCACTTCCTTGCTGGCCATCAACTGCCCCAGCCCGGTGAGCACGCCGATCAGCCCGAACAACAGCGCCTGGACGATCGCTTCGCGCCACTCGGTGGCGACTTGCACTACTCTTTCAGGCATCACGCATCCTCCCATCGTTGAGTGCCGGCAATTTGCAGACGTATCCACCGGTACGGCAGCAGTTGAAATTCCATCGGATGCGGATGCCGGTTATCCAGGCACCAGGTCTGCCCGTCGAGATCGGCGAGCAGCACCAGGTGCGCCTCGCCGGTCTCGACCGTGCAATAGGCGAAACGCAGTGCGGAGACCGGCCAGCCCATCAGTACCAGCCGCTCGAACTTTGCCGTGGCGTAGGAATCGCAGTCGCCGCCGACTTCGGTGATCGGCGTCCAGTCATCGCCGACTTCCGGCACATAGGGCAGCAAATTGACCTTGGCATTGACGAACTGCAGCTCGGCGAAATTCATGGCGTGGGACATGACGCAAGCTCCGGATGTTCGGCACACAGCTTCGTGTAGCCGGCCAGTGGCGGCGCCTCGACGCCGCTGCCCTTGAGCAACTGCGGCCCACCGCAAGCGGACAAGAGAGCCGATAGACAAAGAACAAGCACGAGCGCCTTCATTGCGTCCTCCCCGTCGTCAGAAATTCAAAGTGATCCGCGCCCGGCCGGGCTTCGAAGTGAATGGGCTTCAGCCGCTTCAAATATCCGGAGACGGCGCTGTCGGTCGGCGAGGCGACCAGCACCAGGGCGATCCCCTTCTGCGCCAGCAGTCGCAACATGCCCAGAAAATAGGTGCCGCCACGACCCGCGCCCGATCCGGTGACCGCAACTTCAACCGTCGCCTGTTCCGGCCGCGCCAGCCTTCTTACGAGCATGGCGCCCGACAGAACGCCGTCTTCCATGAAGGTGATCACATCGCTGTTGGCGTGAAAGACCTTCGTTTCATCCAGCGGGCTGTGCCCGGCGATGCTCGAGCAGAGCAAGGCCAAGCCAGCATCCCGGTGTTCGTTCCAATGGATGCTCATACGACGCGATCCTTGTCGGCGACCAGCAGCGATCCGACGTAGCTGATCGCACTCCCTACCGTGTGATCGCCATAGAACAACTCGGTGCCCGATGCGTAGGGATCGCGCGTGAATGAGGTGATCGTCTTCAGGCGAAGCATCAGGGCCGTCGAGCTGTAGCGCGCGATGCCGCTATTCCATTGACGAATCACCCGCTCCTGGGGAAGCCCCTTGCCCGAGGTGTAGCACTGCTCGGTACAGGTGATCTGCTTGGACTGCAGCCAGATCAACGGATTTGTCGGCAGCGCGACGCCGGGCGTCCAGTACTGGTCGAGGTTGCCGATGGTGACGCTGCCGGCGCCATCGGCGGGCACGTTGAATTCGTAGATCGGCGGGGTGGCAGGTGGCCCGGTGAAACAGAGCAGGTTGTCCGAAGTCGAGAAGACGCAGTTGCCGGACGCATCGTAGATCGCCATCCCCATCCCGGAAGACGGGCCGGCGCTGACGACTTTCCGGCAGAACAGATAGACCGTGGGGGCCGAGGCAAAGTCGCCACTGATGCGAATCGTCCAGTTCGTCGTATCGGTGCCCAGGTTGTCCTGGATATCCATGATGCCGCCGAAGTACGGATGGGTCGGCAGGTCGATCATGACGAACGGCGCATCCGGGTACGTCGACTTCGCCACGATGCAGGAGTAGGTCGCCGGCGCGCCGAACATCTGCGAATACGAGGCGCACTCGTCGGCCGTGGTCGCCGCCGCGCTGGTGGAGGCCGAGCCGACATACTCGAGGATGGTGTTCAGCGGCGACACCGCCCACGTGCCATCGGCATTCAAGATGCGATAGGAGAACTGCGTCTCCAGGCTCGTGGGCAGGCTGACGAGGAAGACGGTGACGTGGCCCTCCCACAAGCCGAAGCCGTTGGTGCTGAGCGTGATGGTCGGCACACCGCCCGGGTAGGTGATGGCGGCGGTCCAGGTCGACGGCGACACCTCGCAGCGGATGGTGGCCCCGGTCAGCGCCGAGTAGCTCTTGACGTTGGTATCGCCAATCACCCATTGCCATACATCGACGCACGGCATGGAGAACTCGGCCGCGCCCCATCGGAGATTTCCGGAGGAGTTGAAGAAGTCGAGGCCGAAGGTCATAGCGACAGGTCCCCGATCTTGACCCGCAGCGCACCGGCGGAGTCATAGACCTTGATCACGTTGTCGCGGATCTCCATGCGGGCGCCGGTAGAGGCGGTGCGCAGGACGCCGATGGTGGCGCTGACGGCATCCAGGCTGGAAACCGCGATATGCGTGGCCAACACCTGGTCGGCAGCGATCATGTTGCTGAGAATGGCGTCGTCGCCGGGAACCACCGTGCCCGATGTGGCGCTGGCCACCGCCGAGAAGGCGCTGGGGAAACCCTGCTTGTTGATGGTGCGAATCCAGTAGTAGCGTAGCAACCCGACCGCCCCTACCGGATCGGGATAGAAGCCGACCGCCCCCTTCACCGACCCCACCCGGGTGGCGGTGCTGGAATCGTTGGTGGTATTGCGCCAGACCTCGATCTCGCGCACCCAGGACATATAGGGCGGATTGGTCCATTGCAGGAAGATGGTGTTCTGGCCCGCGGTAGCGGTGAACGCGGAAACCGTGGCCGGCGCCAGTTGCGCCATGACGCCGGTGACGGTGTAAGGGTAGGCGGTGACTGCGGCAAGCTGTTGGCGGCCGACACCGTAGCGGTTGTAGCTGAGAAACTTGAAGTAGATCGTCTTGCCGATCATGTCGAGGCCGAGGCCGTCGCTGTAGGCCACGGCATCATCGACGCGGATAAACGGCGCGCTGCCGCTGTGGGCGGCGGCCACGGTGTTGTGCACGCCGCGCTCGGCCAGGGTCAGGTCATAGACATTGGCTGAGACCAGGGCGCTGGTGGTGAAGGCGACGAACTCGGTATCGATCAGGGCCAGGGTGCTGAGATTGGCGGCATCGGCGGCCGAGCCGCTGAGGATCTGCCCGCCATTGCCCACCAGCGTGACGCGCGGCACCTGGCCAACGGCGGCAGTGATGCCGCTGCCGATGGTGCCGTAGCGCGCACCGCCGGCCACCCGACCGACATAGGCATAGCTGGTGCCGTCGTTGCTGCCCCAGATCTCGCAGCCGCCCCACTCGATGCTGTTGCCGGTGACGGCGATGCCGATGGCCAGGCCGGAAAGCGCCTGCGAGGGCGGCACCTCGAAAAACGCCGGAGCAACCACGTCGCCTGGCGCGATGCTGAAATCGACGACATAGCCGCTACCGCCCGGCGGGGTATAGAGCGGGGATGAATGGATGCCGGCGGGCGCGTCTTCGGCATTGATGGTCAAGGCGCCGGACTCGTCTTCCTCCACCGACAGGACGCGCACCGGGACGGCAGCAAGGCCCAGCCTCGTGTCGGTGAGAGTGACATAGTCGCAGGGCTCGAGGCGGGCATAGCGCCAACCGATGCGGGTCTCATAGACGTTGCGGGTGTACATCGCCCGCTGCAGGATGAGCTGGGCCACCAGCCGAGCGGTGGCGGCGTCGGTGATCTGATGCGCGACGATGATGTCCATCGGCCGCAGGCCGTAGATCTCGATGCTGGCCTGATCCGAGGCCGAGGCGATGGCGATGTTGTACTGGCTGGCGCTGTCGAGGAACTCGATCTGCACCTGGTTGTAGGCATCGGCGTTCGGCGTGCGCATGACGCGCACCGGCTGCTCGAGGTCGAGATAGTCGTCGTCGGTCAGGTCATAGACCGGCGTGACGTTTGGCGTGTAGGTAACGCTGTGCGCCGTGGCCGCGGTATCGCTGAAGGGCACGATCTTGAGCAGGCCCTCGCCGAAGAAGATGCCGGCGTTGGTGAGCTGAATCAGGTCGTTGATAGCCTGGCGCGCCTCCTGCTGCGTTTCGTAGGCCGGCGACAGGAATACGTCGTTGGCCACGCACCAGGCGGAATACTGCGCCCAGTTGCCGAGGTAGCCTATCGGGAAGCCACTGCCGTAATGTTCGCTGGTGAGCAGCGCGGTGATGATGTCGCGCGGATCGGCGCCGTCGATGGTGCCGGCGGCGTAGGGCAGCAGGCCGGTGACATCGAAGGAATGGTTGCCGAGGCCGGCGCTGCCGCCCAGGTCATAGGCCGCCGCCGCCACATAGGCGGTGCCGCGATAGGCCAGCGCTTCGGTCGGATGGGCGCTGGTCAAGTAGCTCCAGGCGCTCTGGCTGTAGGTACCGAGGAACTTGGTGAACACGCTGGCGTCGGCGTGGTATTCCTTGTCGACCCAGTAGGCGTTGATCGCTGCGGCTGGGCCTTCGACAAGGCCCAGCGCGAAGGATGTCTGATAGGTATAGGTGGTGTTGGTGGTGGTGATCCCGCCGCCACCCTTGCCGCCGCTGGCCGACGAGCTGGTGGTGTGCGGAATCGCCGTGAAGTCGCCGTACCAGAGCAGATTGCCGGAGATGCGGTTGCGGCCGAAGAGCAGCGGAACGGGCTTGCCAAAGGCGCTGGTCTGGATGTTGAAGCCGGCGAGCGGAGTCTCGCTGCTGGCGATCGTCTGGCCGCCGCCACCGAAGAGGCCGCTCATGTCGCACGCTCCATGTCCGGCACCAGCGACCAGAAGGAATGCAGTCGGCCGGACAGCTCGGCGCCGTTCATGGCATCGACTTCGACCACACCCTGGCCGAAGTAGGCATGGAGGCACAGCGGCCAGTCGATGACGATCGCGGCGTGGCTGACGCAGCGGCCGAACTTGAACAGCGCCAGGTCGCCGGGCTGCGGCCGGTCCATGGCCGACAGCCGCATGGCATAACTGGCCACCGCCGCCAGGTAGCGTTCCTCGCTCTTGTGAAAATGCCAGTCGCGCGGGTAATGGCCGGTATCGACCGCCGGCAGCAGGCCGACTTCGGAATACACGGCGACCAGCAATTGCAGGCAATCGACGCCGACGCCCTTGACGCGGCCGGCATGATGGAAGGGCGTGTTCAGCCAGGCGCGGGCGGCGGCAACAATCCGGGAGCGGATCGTCATAGCGCGGTCTCCGGTACCGGGATGAAGGGGTAGCCCTTGAAGTTGACGACGTTGCTGAACTTGGCGCTCTCGCAAGTAGCCTTGAGGCGATCGCAGCCAGGCCAGACAGTGAAGGTGTCGCCGATGGCCGGCGCGATCGGCAGTGGGTTGAGCAAGGTGATATCGCCGCCGTTCCAGCGCTTAACGCTGCGGCGGGTGCCGCTCAGAACACCGCTGGTGAATTGCAGGGCGCCGAGATCGAACCAGCCCGCGGCCTCGCCCATCGAGGCGGTGAAGCCCGTACGCGTGGGTGCGCCGGTGACGCTGCCGGCGACGTCGAAGGCGGCCGGCGACAGGCCGCAGCCGGTATCGAACAGGGTGTGCTGGCAACCGGCCTGGTAGAGATTGCGCGGCAGCTTGGTGTTGAGCAGTTCCAGCGGAGAGTTGCAAGTCACCTCGATCGTCATGCGGTCGATGGTGATCGGCGCGATGGTGCCGACGAACATATTGAGCACGCCGACGACGGTCGGCGGCGCTTCGAGAAAAGCGCGATGCAGGGTGACCACGGCGCCGTCCAGCGCGCCCGAGCAGGCCGCCTGGAACCAGCTCTGGGCGCCGATCAGATCCGTGTCCCTCGGCGAAATCTTGATGTCGAGGGTATCGACCGCGAGGCCGATCACGGTGCGGGTGTTGCCGCGCTGGAGGATCGGCCCGGCGGAACTCCAGGTGGTGCTGCCGAAGGTGAGCGTGATGTCGAACGAGGTGTAGCGCAGTACCGTGCCGCCCGCCAGGGTGAAGGTGTAGCAGTCGGCCATCATGAAGGGCCGGCCACTGCCCAGCAGCTCGATCAGGGGGGCCGAGGCTGCCTTCATATCTTGTTCTGCAGCGCGCCGACGAACTCGACCTTCTTGGCGGTGTAGAGGTCTTCGAGGAAGCGGGCAAAGTCGGCTTCGTCGTGGGTGAAGCGGCAGCGATGGTAGTAGCCGCCGGTCCAGGTCACCGCCTGGCCGACGGTGGGCGTGCCGCTAGTGATCGTGATGAGGCCGGTGGCGCTGACGGTGTAGGTGGCGGCGACGCCGGCCACCTTGACGTTGGTGATGCTGCTGACGTTGTGCACCGGCTCGGTGGACGTGCTGCCGGTGCCGTAGCCGAAGGTGCGCTGGGCCTGGAAGGCCACCGTGCTGCCATCGCCGACTCCCAGGCTTTGGTCGGTGACGCTGCTGTCGGCCGGATCGGCATAGAGGAAGCTGTCGTACATGCCGAGCCTGGCGCGGAAGAAGCCTTCGATCTGGCGCAGATCGTTTTCCACGCCGTGGCGCAGAAACTCGAAACCAAGCGTGAAGGTGACCAGCGGATAGGCCTGGAAGGCGGCGCGCGCCTCACGGCCGGAGACCGCGCGCTGCACCTTGGTGGAGAACGCCGGGCGACGCGGGCGATCGGGCTTGAGGCCGGGGATGTCGGGGAAGACGTAGTCGGACATCAGGCGACCTTCCCGAGCGGCGATGTGATCGAGGTCGGCTCGCCATTGCGCGCCATGCGACGCATGGCCGGGCCCAGGGTGTGGGCGTTGGCTTTGAAGTAGTCGCGCACGCTGCGCGCATCCATCGCGGTGATGTGGGTGGTGTAGGTATCGCCACCGCCCTCGCCGACCTGCCCGCCCGCCATGCCGCGGATCACGTTGGCGTATTTCTGCGGCAGGACCATTTCCTCTTCATGGAGCTGAGTGACGGGACTGAGGCCCTTGGGGATGTCATACCCGCGTGCGGCGGACTTGCGGCTAAGCAACCCAATAACTCCGCCGAACACCATGGCCATCGCAGCCATCGCCATCCAAGGACCGACACCCGGGATGCCGGCGACCGCATTGGCGGCATTGGACCCAGCTTCTGCGGCATTGGCCGTTACGATCGGCGCTACCTCCGCCGTTTTTGTCGCCACCTTTGCGATCGAAGCTGCTTTCTCTGCAGCCTGTTCCGCCTGCATGAAACCCATCTTCACCGCCAGCATCCGCGCCTGAGTACCAATCCAGTCCGCGATCGGCTTGACAACCATGTTCTGCACGAAGCTCTGGTAAATCGACTGGAAGACGCTGGCCATCTGCTGTTGCAGCGTGGTGGCCCGGGTCAGCATGGCGTTGGCGGCGTTGTTGAAGGCGGCGCCGGCATCTTCCCAAACCGCATCGATGCCGCCGTCGGCCTTCTTCTTGTCCTGCGTCAGCTCGCCCTTGCGCAACTGGTAGTTGCGCTCGATCTCCAGCATCTGTTCTTTCTGCTGGGCCAGCGCGGTGGCCGAGGCAGCGGGATCGTTCTT
>Ga0172379_10011331_pt1 | contig 10631 bp, 8 predicted proteins | sample GrowelOW334metaG_FD_119756 | JGI IMG/M metagenome (GOLD analysis project Ga0172379, IMG submission 119756) | Groundwater microbial communities from an aquifer near a municipal landfill in Southern Ontario, Canada - Groundwater well OW334 metaG | ecosystem: Environmental > Aquatic > Deep... | reverse complement strand
TGCATAGGAATTACACAAATAAAAGTTGAGCCTTTACCAGGCTCGCTATTCAAAGAAACTTCGCCCTGTAAATCATCCACAAATTGTTTAACTATAGAAAGCCCTAAACCCGCGCCCTTATTGATTCCACCCAAAGCAGTAGCCAATTTTTTGAAACGCAGAAAAACTTCTTGCTGCTCCTCCTGCGGAATGCCAATTCCCGTGTCTTCCACTTTGAGTCGAACTATAACATCTTTGCCTTTTTGCTTGGCTAATTCGACATCAACTTTAATGTGTCCCTTATTGGTATATTTCAAAGCATTGCTTAAAAGCTCTAACAAAATACGCTGCAAGCGCGTCGGATCGCCAATCATGTATTGGGATAATCTGCGATCGTATTTATATAAAAATTTAAGTTTTTTTTCTTCGGCCCTAGGAAAATTAAGCTGCATAATACTGCTTAATTCAGCGTTCAAATCGAACTTCTTTTTTACAATCGGCAACTCGCCAGATGTGATTTTTACTGCGTCTATGATAGTAGTTAAAAAATCTAAAAGTGTATGCGTTGAGAATAAAATATTGTCCGCATATTCGTGAACTTTATCTTCATCTCCCGCATCTTCGTTCAACCTTTCTGCATAATCAATCATTCCTTCCAACGGCGTTCTGACGTCATAGCGCATGTTTTCTAAAAAAGCATCTTTGGCTGCATTTCCAGCTTCCGCGTCTTTCAATGCTGCAGCTAGTTTTTCTTCAAGTTGTTTCCGTTCGGTGATGTCGATGGAGATGCCAACTAGACCGACTACTTCACCTTTTTCGTTGCGAAGAGGAACTTTATTGGTTAGATAAATTGCTTTATTTCCACAATTATCAGTTCCTGGCTCTTCTCGTGTTACAGATACACCAGTCTTGATGATGGCTTGGTTAATAAGTCTTACTTCCCTAGCTGAACCGTCTTGTAACCTGTCGATATAAGTTTTCCCTATAAATTCACTGCGCGACCTAAGTCCCAAAGTGTGCAATTGGTTATCGTTGCAACCAAGATATACGCCTTTTTTATCTGTCCAGTAAATATTTCCAGGCATCATAGCTATGATGTTTTCAAGGGTCATTTCCTTTTGTACATGCTCTTCGATAACTTTTTTTTCGACTGTTTTTCTGTCGGTTATATCAATGGAAACACCTAATAAACCCGTTACTTTGCCGTTTGTATCAAATAGAGGTGTTTTTTTAGTTATATAAATGGCTTTTCTCCCCGATGAATCTATGCCTTGCTCTTCAATTATGCGAGCGACGCCACTGGCCATGATTTCTTGATCTATAGCAATAATATTCGCAGCTAGCTTTTTTGTCATAAAGGCATAATCGTCCCTGCCAATAACTTCACTTTGATTTTTTAAATGGAAAGTATCTAAAGCTTCTTGGTTACACCCCAAGTATTTGCCTTGACGATCTTTCCAATAAGCATGACCGGGAAGTAGAGCGAGGAAATCAGAAAATACGAGATTTGGTTTGCTAGACTTGTTTTTGCTCGACATACTTGGTTACTCCTTGTACTAATTAATAACAGTTTGATTGCTATGATTTTTGTGGGGATGTTGGTGGTGAAGAATGTTGCTCTTTTTTAATGCTCCCCGTTAGAGCTTCTATTTGCTCATTTGTAGGTAATATTCTTGAGCCTGTATATACTATCCTAAGCATATTTTGTTCTTCCAAAGAAAGTGAAGTACGTTTGCTAAGTGTATTTAGGGTTTCTATCATTGCCCATAAACAACCATTTAGCTTCATACTACGTGCTGTTAAATCATCTCTTATTTCTGAAGCAGACATGATAGGTAGAGGAGCATTAACATCTGGTTCAATATGATGGATGTTGGCAAATTGACCGACTTTAAGCATTGCTGTGGCAAGATTTGATGGCAAAGGCCGCTGCATTGAAACAGATGAACCTGTTGTAGTACTAGAACTAGTTAATGTTGTATTAGTATTGTCAGATGGCAATACTACACTAGGGTGAAGAACTTGTTCCGAAAGCGGAGCAGGGCTGCTGGATGCACTTGGGCTAGCAGAGTTCGCATTGTGTTTTTGCTTTGCTTCTGGTTCTTCCTTCAAAGGTATAGTTAACCAGCTAAGAACATGTAGAGGAGAGATGATCTTTCCATGTACCCACTCTATAGCTGGATTCATGGGCTTTGGATAAAGTTCATAATCGGCAGGAAATTTGTTGGCTATAACTATTTCTCCCATGCATTCTTCTATGACATATGCTGTAAATATTTCTCTGGCACGGCTTTCCTCGAATACAACTTTTCCTTTTTCTGCCTCCGACTTTAAAGGTAGTATGTGATTAGTAACAGTCCTATCCACAGCGGCGGAAAAAGATAATTTTTTAGCTACTTCAGGATCTTGACTTTTACTCTCGAAGCTTCTCCTATCTTTGATGGGAATATAAAGATCATGAATAGTTTCTTTTGCTTTCAGAAAAACCGGATCTTTATCGTCTATAATTTCGTTCCAACGTATGATAGGGGAAGTTCGTGTGATAGGAGGAGTCTGCGCGATAGGAGGATAAGTCCAAAATCCAGATTTTTGCAACTTTTGTCCATCAGAAGAATCCAACCAAGCTTGTCCATTTTGAGCTGCTAATTTTCTAGCATCATCTAGGTTATATTCTAAAGTCCAATTTGGATTTTTGAAAATGAGATTATATGCATCCAAAGTATCTGCAAACATTGCAAAGCGGCCGCGTGTGAATTTGCCCTTTTCTATAAAGGCTAAAATAGCTATCAGAGATTCTCCTTGATAATATTCTGGGCCTATACTAATACCCAAGAAGCAGCTAGAAAATTCAGCATCGAGTGGTAGTGGTGTTTTCACCGTTTTAGGCATATCACTTCTCGTTATTTTATGCGAACGAATTGCAGATAATCAGGCAGGGCTAACCATCCCTGCAAAAAGCCGCGTCTCAAAAGTTCCAAATAATTTCTGTATTTTAACACAAAATACATCCCCCTACTAAAAAGGGGGATGGCAAAACCACCCAATCTTAAGACTATTTTAAGACTCACCTAATCTGCAACTAGGCAGGAGAAAACATGTCTACACGAATTCCTTTAAAATCAATATGTTACGTTTTAAAGTTACGGTCTAACTAAAATATACCTAATTCTTTAGGCAACAAAAAAGGAGAACCAGTCAAAAACCAGTTCTCCTTTTCATCTAGATCAAGAGATGCTTACTTGAAGTACATCTTAGCTAATTTCTGCAAAGCGCCTTTTAGTTCGTTATGCAAAACTTCGACTTTAGATTGCTCCCAAGCAGTATGATCGCCACGAAGGAAAGACGTTTTATCTTCGCGATTATCAAATTTGGCAATAGGTAAATGGAAAACTTTACCATGAGCCCTAACTGTAATGGTTCCAGGAACTTCAGCGTTCTGCTCTAACCATTCAATATCATCACAACCATAATCATTGAGCATTACTTTGATTGGCACGCCATGATGCAAAATAGAACCTGGATCGTTAGGATCAGCACGGTTCTCATTTTTACGACGCGATTCCTCCGGTGTAACCCAGATATAAAGCAAAGTAGCATCTTGTAAAATAGGCTCTGCTAATCTAGATTTAGAATATTGATAGCCGTAATTGTTGGTAAGCGGCATGCTAGATCCTTCTGGACCACCACGTGCAAACTCAATAACTAAGGTCTTTCCAGTCAGGTCAATTTGTTGCAACTTCTGTATGTTTTCAAGTATTGATTTTGCCTCTTTTTCTAAACCAGGCAAAATAGCTTGACGCACATTGGCTGGCAATTGGCTTAACCTAGGCGGCAAGCCAACTCTTACGCTTGCTGCATCGATACGATCCAACAGATATTCAGCAGCAGAAGATGGATTAATTTCAGTTTTATTAACTATGGCAAAATAATCATCGTTAACGAGTTCAATCAAAGTTCCCCATTCAGCAGTGTGCAAGAATGGCTCTTGATTGGAGTGATAAAATAGGAACGGATGCCCTACTTTCAAGAGTTCATCGTCTATGCATCTCATAAAATGCACATACGGAAAATCGTCGATCTGGACTGTATCTCCCATGTAAAAATCACTAACACGCTTATCCATTGGCATGTATTCTAGATATTTACGTACTTCTGACTTGCCCGAAGCTGGCAAAGCAATTAGAACTACGGTTTTCAAAACTTGATTAGCCATCGATATACCTCTCTAAAAAATAAACAATAAAGTGTTTTAAATTTAATAATGAGGAAAGAGAATGTAAAAAAACATTCAACTCTTAGATAGGAAGGCCAATTCCAAGCGGCAAAGCCATTCTAGTATAACTCAGAGACTTTATTGCTCCTGCGTTTCGACCCATGTAAGCACGACTATGATATAAAACTAAATGCTCTAATTCAATTTATATTTTATTTTTAATTTGAGGCACAAATTGCCGAGATTTCGACTAGAACGTCGCGCGGTAGGCGGGATACTTCGACGCATTCGCGAGCAGGTAAGATTTTGGCAAAATATTCGCTGTAGATACTATTAAAATCGCTAAAATCATTAAGACTTTTCAGAAAACAAGAACATTTCACAACTTGATCTAAGCTAAAACCAGCGGCCAGAACGATAGCTTTCAAATTTTCTAAAACTTGTTTAGTTTGTTCTTTAACTCCACCCAGAACCAAAGTCCCAGTTTTTGGATCTAAAGGGATTTGCCCAGAAACAAACAATAAATTACCGACTTTAATAGCCTGCGAATAAGGTCCAATGGCCTCTGGGGCGTTTTTAGTCTGAATTTTTTCTATGCTAGTTGCCATAATTTAACCCTTGATTTTTTTGAGCATTTCTTCTGCAGCAGCCTTTTCTTTAGTATTTCCATTAGCAATAACTTCTTGCAATAGTTCGCGTGCTTTATTGCCTTCATTCATATCCATGTAAACCCTAGCCAAATCTAGCTTAGCAGCAACTCCTTCTTTGCTTCCCATTAAATCATAATCACTCTCATCGCTAAGTCCTGCATGAGTATCAATTTCTGATGTTGGAGACTCATGGAATAAGTTATGCCGCTTACCCCACTTAGAACAAATTTTCGCTATGAGACGCACCAACACAAATAAAATAATCAGCAATAAAACAAAAAGAACAACTCCTAAACCACCCAAACTAGCCAGTAGATTCTGAGTAACTATTGCCAAATTAGCGAACGTACCAACCATCTGCTTTTCAATTTTTTGTACTTTTTGAGAAAGATCACTCAATTGCTGTTGCAAAGTTTTCACACTAGAGTCAACACCAGAAATTTTCTTTTCTAGTTCTGCGTTACGCGCCGTAAGATCTGCAATTTTGGCATCTGTTGTTTCTTTTAAATTTTGTAGATCTTTCGTCAGATTAGTTACAAGGTCAGCTTGAACGCTATTTACTACAGAAGGCGCAGAGATCTCCGGCATAGGAGATGACACAGCAACATTAGATGATTTAGTCTGTTCTAGAGGTTGACTTGGATCCACAATAGGCTCTGAAGGCAAGGAAACCGGAACTGCAGACCGTTTTTCTGCTGCCTTTACTATATGTGAAGCAGACTGTTTGGGCTTAATATGCTTGGCATTTTTCGCCTTACATTTATTCTTAGCCTTTGTTCCGTGATGTTTCCAAGAATAATCTTGCTTATCAAGTTCTTTGGAAGCTTTGGCAGTAGAAATTTTCTGTATTTCCTCCAAAGACGGCAAATGCAGTGTGCAACCAGGTTTTAGTGTATTAACATTATTGCTAACAAAAGCATCTCGATTTGCCGCCAAAAGAGCTATCGCTGTTTGCTGCACAGAGGCTCCTTCTGGCTTTAGTACAGTCGCAATATGCCAAAGAGTATCACTAGCTTGTGTAGGCCCGTAAGAATCGCTCCTAGCTTGATCTTCCGCTAATGCATTAGTAAAACAAAATGCAAAAAACAGCAAAAATGCTGCGCAGAATATAGACTTTTTTTGATCCTTAAAAAACATAAAAACCACCCGTCTTTTTTACAAATTTTTTCCATCATAAATTATTTATCTAGTAGAGTAAACTTAAAAACACGGTATTTATTTTTGTAATTTTTCCTGTACTATAGCGCGCAGGAACCGGACCAATAAAAATCAAATATCTGGAGGAACAAACTAAAAAAATAAATAAAATGAGGTAAACAATGCTTATAACATTGCAAAACTTTTTCACAGCATACGAAGAATATTTACGCAGCGAAATTTCCACTTTTCCTATTAGCGCTCTCAAAAAGATTAAAACTCCTGGCCTTTTAAGCCATTGCTTCAATCCAGCACTCCCACCAGAAACTGCATCTCTCCTGTATGAACTACTTAACTCCGACTTAGAATACTTGAAAAAAAATCCTGAGATAGCCTTGAAAGCCCTATCTAAAGAAGATAGCACAAAAGCTTTCTGTGAAAATCTTAGAGCTATTCTCGCTGAAAAAGCTAAAGAAATACCAAAACAAAAAGAAGCGATACAAGCAGCTATCCTTCTTCCTCCCACCGTGAGCGATCCAAGCACATCAGCCAAAACGCTGCAAAGATCCCCAAAACCGCACAGAATAAACAAGCCAGAACAATTAGAAACAAAAATAACTTCTCAAAACAAATACGAGTTGCTTGCACCAGTATTTATTCTTTTAGCTCTGATTCCTATTACATATATTTTATGCCGCTGCCCTAGTCTTTTGGCTTTGTTAGGAGTCGGCGGAGCTATTTCCCAAAAATATTCTGCTAACAATTCTTCTCTCTTATTTAATTCAACTCAAAATCAGTCCTCTTCTTTTGCAGAGAAGTTGTATTTTTTACCGACCCCCACAAACTACCGACTAAACGTTCGCGTCAATAGCCAAGATGCCTATTTATCACAATCTTCATTGGCAACTGAGACGAATTACCAAAAATTGTTACTTGAAAATCCTGAACTAACGGCCAACGTCAACTTTCAACCTGTAGCACTTGACTGCCGTAGATTGGGCAAGTGTTTTTTAGACTGTAGAAAAATTGAGCCATTGGCAATAGAGGAATGCCTGCGGCTCCTTCCGAGCAACTGTACAGCTGTTTTTACAGCCTCTCCCCAAAATCAAAAAGAGTTGGAAAGAACGGCACCTAATTGTTGGAATCTGCTATATTTAGAACGAGGCGACAATCTCGCTTCCGTGGAAAAAAGAGATGGCAAATTTATTTATCCAGATGACGATCAAATAGCCTGCTTAGCTGGTCTTCTCAAAAACATGCATGAACATGGAATTATCCCAACAAAACGCTTTTTGGAAGTCGCAAAAGCTGAAGTAAATAGCCCAGGTAATACGCTTTGAAATTAAAATCAAACGCGCTATACTAAGAAAATCCATTTCCATAATTTGTTTTTGTAACTTATTGAAAAATAAAGATTTGTTGTAGACATGTTTTTTAACAGGTAGTTGACTATGATGAACAAATTTCCCATGACTTTAGAAGGATCGGCGGCTTTAAGAGCAGAATTAGATAAACTTAAACACGAAGCCAGACCGACTGTGGTAAAAGCTATTGCCGAAGCCAGAGCTCATGGTGATTTACGCGAAAATGCTGAATATCACGCTGCTAAAGAACAGCAAGGCCTGATAGAAGCTCGTATACGCGACATAGAACATAAATTATCCAATGCTAACGTAATTGATATTAGCAAAATAGCTACTCGAGATATTGTAGTATTTGGCGCTACAGTTCATCTTCTGAATCACAACACAGACGAAGAAAGCGTTTACCAAATTGTCGGTGATGAAGAAGCAGATATCAAAAAGAAAAAACTATCGATTAACTCTCCTCTATCCCGCGCCTTAGTTGGGAAAAAGCTCGGCTCTGATGTAGAAGTTACAACACCAAATGGCATTGTTGAATATTCGATTTTGAAAATTGAATATATTTAACGCAGTTTCAGCGTAGCAATTCCAGCCAAAACCAAAATAAAAGTTATAATCCAAAAACGTACTATAACGCGCGGCTCTGGCCAACCTTTAAGCTCGAAATGATGGTGTAGCGGCGCCATACGGAATATTCTCTTACCACCGGTAGATTTAAAATAAGCAACTTGTAAAATCACTGATAAAACCTCCGCCACAAAAATTCCACCCATAATAAAAAGCAAAATTTCTTGGCGGACAATTACTGCCGTTACACCCAAAGCAGCTCCTAATCCAAGCGATCCAGTATCGCCCATAAAAATCTGCGCAGGGTAAGTGTTAAACCATAAAAATCCTAATCCAGCTCCTACTATAGCGCTACAAAATACAGCAATTTCGCCAACTCCTGGAATATAAGGCACAAAAAGATAGCGGGAAAAAGATATATTGCCTGTCAAATAGCCAATTACACCCAGCGCTGCGGCAATCATCACGGTTGGCATTATAGCTAGACCATCCAAACCATCAGTCAAATTTACTGCATTACTGGTTCCTAAAATAACTACGTATGAAAATATAATATAAAAAATTCCCAAGGGAATAATTGCATATTTAAAAAACGGCGTGACAAGCTCTGTCTCTGCCGGATAACGAGCTGTAGCATATAAGAAAACCACCGCAAGCAAAGCCACACAAGACTGCCAAAAGATTTTTTCACGTGCTAATAAACCAATTGAATTTTTCTTAACTAACTTTCTATAATCATCAATCCAACCCACAAAACCAAACCCAAGCATCGTAAACAATGCCACCCAAACATAGCGATTCTCTAAGTTTCCCCAAAGCAACATGCAAACAGTCACGGCAAGTAAAATAAGCACTCCACCCATAGTTGGTGTACCAGCCTTACTGTAATGGCTTTTTGGGCCTTCTCCTCGCACCGTCTGTCCAATTTTATAGCGGCTGAACCAACGAATAATCACAGGGCCAAAAAGTAAAGATAATACCAAAGCCGTCAAAGCCGCTAAAATGCAGCGCATAGTTAGATACTGAAAAACGTGAAAGCCACGATAGTAATGTTCTAAAAAATGAGCTAACCAGTAAAGCATATAGCCTCCAAAGCCTCTTTGGCTTTAGTATAATCACTAAATGGAATTTTATTTTTGCCAATCAGCTGATAGTCTTCGTGACCTTTACCAGCTATAAGCACAACGTCGCTAACGTCAGCATATTTAATCGCATGATGTATTGCCAAACTACGATCAACTTCAACTTTCGCTTTAGCAGGGCAAATCAATCCAGACACAACATCGGCTAGAATTTTTTCCGGATCTTCGCTCCTTGGGTTATCACTAGTTACAACGATATGATCACTAAACTGTTCTGCAATACGCCCCATAATTGGCCTTTTACCACGATCACGATCTCCACCACAACCAAAAACGCAGCAAAGTTTGCCATGGCAATGCTCCCGCAAAGCCTTTAGCGCCTTTTCTAAAGCATCTGGTGTGTGTGAATAATCTATAACTACCAACGGCCCTGCTGTCTTTGTATTTGCCCTTACAATTTGCATACGGCCTAGCACAATTGGCAAAGCATTCAAAGTTTTTAAAGCCTTACCAAAATCAATATTTAATAAGCAAAGCGTCGCCAAAACAGCTAATAAATTGCTTAAATTAAATCTGCCAAGTAAATGTGTTTTCAGTTCTCCTTCGCCCCATGGCGTTACTAGATCAGCCTTAATGCCGTCTGGCAACATTTTTATATTTTTCGCTCGAATAATTTTGGGATATTTCGTATCAGAATCTTCTTCTATTGAATAAGCATAAGCACCAACGCCTTTTGGCAAATCAGAGAATAGACGCCGCCCATATTCATCATCGATGTTTATTACTGCAGTTTTTAAACTTTTTTGCTGAAACAAAATCTTCTTCGCCACAAAATAAGATTCCATATCGCTATGATAATCCAAATGGTCTCGTGTTAGATTCGTAAAAACTGCGATTTTAAAATTGGCGCTTTCTAATCGGCCTTGATCTAAAGCATGTGAGGAAGCTTCCACTGTTACTGCTTCCGCGCCCTTCTCCAAAAATTCTACCAAAGATTTTTGCACAGTAATCGCATCTGGCGTTGTAAGACCTGTGGACGTAAGTTCATCTGGAAATCCAACACCTAAAGTTCCAATAATACCGCACTTCTTACCTAACATTTCTAGAGAACGTGCAATAAGTTGGGTGATAGAAGTTTTTCCATTAGTTCCTGTAACACCAATAACAGTGAGATTTTCGGCTGGGTATTCGTGAAATTTGGCAGCTAACTTTCCAATAATATGCTGTAAATTTGGTAGATAAAAAATGGGAATATTTTTAATTTTCTCGACTTTACTGGAACACAAAACAGCTACTGCGCCTTTGGCTATAGCATCTTCGATATATTTAGCGCCGTCTTCTTTGTTGCCAGAGTAAGCGCAAAAAAGATCGCCTGGACTGACTAAACGGCTGTCTAAAGCTAAACCTGAAATTTGCCTTTCATCTACGGGCGAAACTTCAGCGTAACCGCTTAAAAGTTCACGTAATGAAACAATTTTCTTGTTTTTTATCTCGGTTTGCACTTGAAAATATAACTCTTTGATTTTAAACAAATTCCCATAGACATGTTTTGGTGCATTCTAATGTCAAGTGCGACAAACACGCTTACATTCTAAAGCCAAAGCCTCCTTTGGCGTTAAATAATCTAGTTTTTTTCTCG
>Ga0172379_10011330_pt1 | contig 10634 bp, 9 predicted proteins | sample GrowelOW334metaG_FD_119756 | JGI IMG/M metagenome (GOLD analysis project Ga0172379, IMG submission 119756) | Groundwater microbial communities from an aquifer near a municipal landfill in Southern Ontario, Canada - Groundwater well OW334 metaG | ecosystem: Environmental > Aquatic > Deep... | reverse complement strand
CCTTCGTCACCGCCCGCTTCCGCATCGTCGCCCGTCGCAGCCCCGGCCTCTTTTCCGAAATCGAAAACGCCGTCCGAAAATTCCGCGGCCACCTTCGCGAAGGCCGCCTAGGCGAACGAGGCGACGGCTCCCTAGCCGGCTCCTTCACCATGGAAGTCGACAGCCTCGAAGACGTAAAACGCGTCTCCAAAGCCGTCCGCGGCATCCCCACCGTACTTTCCATCGAAGTAGACGATTAACCCGCGCCCACGCCCCGCGCGGCGTGCCACCGTAATCCCGCGCCCGCGCCCCGCGCGGCGTGCCACCGTATCCCCCGCGCCCGCGCCCCGCGCGGCGAGCACCCGTATCCCGAACCACCGCCGCCGGTAGCCTGGACACCATCACCCCTCCTGCGAACCCTACAAGTGTCTCGCTCTAAAAAACACCGCCACCGACGACCCCGCCATTGCGAACGCCGCCGGGTGGCAGGGCGAAATGAGCCTGAGCCTGCCGAAGGTTCATTTCGCCCTGCCAGGCCCCGGCGCTCCACCGGCCCCGGGAACTCGGTCGCGGCGTTTCACTCCCGGGAGTCGCCTGTTTCCGATTTTTCCTCATCCCTGTCGTAGGCCTTGTCATAAAGCCCGACACCGGTGAAAAACAGGATCAAGATAAGAGGACCAAGGAGGAGGCCGTTGAAGCCGAAAAGGCTGAGGCCGCCGAGGATCGCGAAAAAAATCAGCAAGGGATGAATTTTTAGACGATCGCGAAGAAGTATGGGGCGGATGAAATTATCCATGGTGGAAATCAAAACGGCGCAAAGGATGAGAAGAATCACGCCGCCAGTAATGTCTCCAGAGGCTATGCGAGTCGCGGAAATGGGAATCCAAATGAGCCCCGTGCCTACCATGGGAATAAAAGAAGCCACCGCGGTCAGTGCCGCGAGGACCAGTGGGCCTTTGACCTTGAAAAGGGAAAAAAGGATGAAGGCGACGGTCGATTGATAGAGGGCGACGAGCAAGTAGCCTTGGACGAGCTGCCTGCTCGTGTCTCTAAGCTTTCGCAAAAACAGCCTCGTCAAATCGCGTTCTATCGGAACGGCTCCGACGAGTATTTTTATAAGGTGCCTACCGTCCATGAAGAAGAAAAATAGCGTGAATATCATGAAGGCGATGGTGAGAACCAGACTTGCGGCGTTTTTTATAATCGCTCCGGAAAAGCCTATGATATTTTTCGTGCTACCCATGAGAAACTTTTTCATTTCACCGCGAAGATCGATAGACGACAGATCGATCGCGTTCTGCGTCGCGTCGAAGATCCATTTTCCGATCGGCCCGGAGGGCGAAAGATCGAACCATTCGGGCTTCGATTCGATCGCGTGGATGGCCGCGCCGGTCAAATCGCCCACCTGGCGCATCATGCTGATGGCGAGAAAAACCACCGGCGTCACGATTACGAGGATGCCGCCGACGGCGAACAACCCCGCGATGAGGCTCCTGATCGCGTCGCCGCGTTCTTTTCCTTCTTTATTCAGCGCCAAACGGTTATGGAGAGGGGCGAAAATAGCGTAAATCAAGCCCGACCAGAGCAATATCGTTAAAAATGGGTAGAAAAGGCGAGCGACCAAGAGGAAAAGAGATAAAAAAAACACGAGGAATAATGCCCTTCGGACAAGTTTTCCATCCATTTTTGTTTGTGCTCCTTTTACGCGCGGCGGCATTCGGTACAACCCAGGACATGGACGTGTTTTCGCCCCGGTTTTTCAAAATATCGAGCGATAGCATAGCCTGACGGAGGTATGGTCTTGCCGCAGACCGGGCAAATACGGGGCGGTTTTCCCGCGGCCGGCGGCCAGCAATTCGGGCAGCCCGAAACATGCATTAGCCGGTCTTTGTAGCCGGGGAAAAGCGCGGATTTTAATTTTTGCCCTGGGGTAAGGAGGCTTGAGCAGAGGAGGCAGCTTTGCGGCTTCGCCCCGGAAGCGGAGGCTCGGTCTACTCGTCCTCCCTTCAAGCCAGCGTTTTTTTCGTCGGCTCCGTACTTGCTTAGTCGACGCGGAAATATGCGCGGGCCGGCTCCGGGTTGGCTCGCCGGAATTCCTCGCAATAGAAAGATTAAAACTCCCGCGAGAGTGAGCGATCCGAAGACCAAAGCGGCTACTTCAAGCACTCTATTAGTATATCCGAGACCGACCTCTAGACGCTAGCTAGGCTTCGTGACGGACCATGCGCTTGACCCCGAGCCCGCGGGGCGTTCATACTCTTTTCATGGCCACTCTCTCGCTTGTCGCGACACCTATCGGGAATCTTGGCGACATCACGCTGCGAGCTCTCGAGACGCTCAAGGCTGCGGATGTCATCGCCTGCGAGGATACCCGTCATAGCTTGAAACTGCTGACTCACTACGGCATACGGCGGCCCCTCGTCTCCTGTTATGCCTACGACGAGGAGAAAGGCGCCGCGCGTATCCTGGGTTTGCTTGCCGAAGGGAAGCATGTCGCCTATGTCAGCGACGCGGGGAGCCCCGGCCTTTCGGACCCCGGCTCGCTTGCCGTTCGAAGGGCTCGAGAGGCCGGTCACACGGTTACCCCGATTCCCGGGGCCAGCGCCTTCGCCGCCCTCGTAAGCGTGGCGGGCATGGGGGGCTCCTCGATACTTTTCGACGGCTTTCTCTCCCCAAAACCGGGAAGGCGTCGAAGCCGGGTTGCGGAGCTCATGGCGAGAGAAGAAGCCTTTCTCGTCTACGAGTCGCCTCATCGCATCGTCAAGCTACTCGCGGATATCGTGGCGGTGGATCCCGCGCGCCGTGTCTGCGTCGGCCGCGAGCTAACCAAGATCCATGAGGAGATACTCGTCGTTCCCGCCTCCGAGGCCCTGGCTCGCTTCTCGGGGGACGCGGAAGTCAAAGGCGAATTCGCGGTGCTTGTTTCCGGTTGCGATTTGACGTAAACTATTCGTGAGCCATCGCCGATAATTCTGGTGAAAGGCAGGGGCGCGTATGACCATAGATCGCCTGAATTCGATAGACCCGATCAGAGAGCCCAAGAAACCGGCCGTCTCAGGCCGCGCGGACAAGGTTTCGCGGGGCGATTCAATAGCCATCTCTTCGGATGCGGCCGCGAAAGCCGAGCTCTACAACGCCGTCGAGCTCGCTAAGGCCACTCCGGATGTTCGTGCGGATAGAATCGCCGAACTGAAGGCGAAAATCGATGACCCCGCCTATCTGAACGACGCCGTCATTTCGATGACGGCGGATAGGATCCTCGACCAGCTCCTCGGCTAGGACCGGTCGCATAGGGCGAGCCGCGGGGCGGGAGCGCGTCTTCCGCCCTTTTATTTTTTCCGACCGAGGAGCTTGAGGCCATGGCGGATTTTCATTTCCGGGTCAAGCCGAAGGTATGGATAGGACCTGATACCCTTTTAAAACTTCCCTTATTGGCCGGGGAGTACTCTCCCGAAGGCCGTGTGCTGTTGATAGTCGACCCCCTTCTCTACGAAACCAAGACAATCGATCGAGTCCGAAGCCTCCTCGAGGATCGAGGGCTCCAGATTCTCGTTTTCGACGAGATTCCGGAACGAGCGACGAGCCGAAACGCCGAAGACGCGCTGAGAATAGCCCGAGGCTCGAAAAGCCCCCTCGTAATTGGCCTTGGCGGCATTAAAACTCTGATGCTCGCCCGAGCGGCCGCTTCCATAGCCCCGTGTAGACAGGATCTCGACGCCGTGCTCGACGGCGCGCAAGCCGGTCCATCTTACCTTCCCCTTATCGAAATCCCGACCTCTTTCCGGCATGGCTTCCTGACCGAAGAGTGTTTTTTTCTTCCCGACGCCAGAGACGGTCGTGTGCGCCTCGTGCGCAGCGTGGGGGCCGCTCCCTCCGCCGTCCTCGTCGATCCCAATCTTTCGGCCGGCCATTCGCCGAAGGTGGCCGCTTCCTGCTTGATCGATGGCCTTATGGGCGCGATCGAGTCCTACGTTTCCTCGAAATCCTCGTTTTTAAGCGATCTCGTACTGGAGAAGGCTGTTTCCAGTCTCGCTTCGTCCTTGAATCAGCTCATTGCCCGGCCGGACGATCCGACCGCGCGTACCGAGGCATGGAAGGGATCTTTTCTCGCCTCTCTGGGGCAGGGAATGAGCGCTCCCGGCATCGGCACGGCCGTCGCCCTCGCCGCCAACGCGAAATGGGGAGTTCCCAAGGCCAGCCTCGCGGCCATCCTCCTTCCCTATTCGATCGAATTCGCCGCAAAAAGCCGGCTGGAAAAAGTCGCCGCCCTCTGTCCGCTACTTGGCGAGGATTCGAGCGGGTATACTCCTTCGGAGGCCGCCGCTAAAACGACGGAATGGCTGAGAACCAAGCTCGGCGTATTACGGATTCCCAGCCGACTCAAGGACTTCGACCTTTCCCTCGATCGTCTGGTGGAGACCGCTCGCGACGCCCGCGAGCTGGATTTCGTGAATCATCTTCCCCGCGCGGTCTCGGTCGACGATGTTTTCGATTTTATGAAGACCGCGTACTAACCTGGCTATGATCCCCCTCGAGCGGCTTTTCCGCATTCATCCCAAGCCCCGCCTTCGTAAAGCCGCTCTCGTTATGGTGGAAGCCGAGCGGCTCATGCGCGGTATCGATAGCGAAGCCGGAGAGCGGGCGGCGGAATATGCGATTTCCCTCGCCATTCGTCTATCGGCCGACGGGGACAGTCCCGAACCCGTCCGCGCCGCCGCCGCCGCGCTTGCCCAAGCCGGTGACTCTCAGGCTCCGGCCGGCGCGGCCTTCGCTCAAGCCGCGGAAACGGAAACGCGGACCCCCCGCGAGCGCGTCGAAGCGGCCATCCGCGGCTCGGCCAGGCTGCGGCACGCTCTCCTCGCGGCGACCGGGCAGACTCCGGCCGACTGGGATCTCCTCGACCCCCTTTCCGGAAGGCCCGACGCCTCTTCCAGGCGCATTTTTCCGGGTATGCTCGCCTATCTTGAAGACATACGCTCGCCTTTCAACATCGGCTCGATGCTTCGAAGCGCCGATGCCTTCGGCCTCGCCGAAGTCATCCTCTCGCCGGGGGCTGCCGATCCCTCCCACCCCCGCGCCTTGCGAAGCTCGATGGGCGCGGGCGAGCTTGTTTTTCAGCGTCGAGCCGGTCTCGAAGCCCTGGAGGGGGCATGCGTTTTCGCCCTCGAGCTGGGCGGGACGCCGATCGACGAGTTCGAGTTCCCCGAAAGGGGAATCGTCGTCGTGGGATCCGAGGAACTGGGCGTTTCGCGCGAGGCGCTTGGTTTATGTACCCTCGGGACGGTTTCCATCCCGATGTCCGGCGCGAAAGGTTCCTTAAATGTCGGCGTGGCCTTCGGCGTCCTCCTTTTTTCCTGGAGCCGAAGCTTGGCTCGAAAAGGAATAAGCCCTTCTCGCCTTCCCTGAGGCTCGTATTTTCGTTTGACGGCCACGAAAAATCATCGTACACTACTCGCCATACATATCCCCGATTCGGGAGGAATCAATGGCACGAGTAGAGTTGAAGAAGATCGGAAAAGTCTACGACGGTAACGTACGCGCGGTCGAAGATGCCAACATTACGATCAAGGACAAGGAATTCGTCGTTTTCGTCGGCCCATCGGGCTGCGGCAAGTCGACGACCCTTCGCATGATCGCCGGCCTCGAAGACATCTCCGAAGGCGAACTCCTTATCGACGATAGGCTCGTCAATGACGTTCCGCCGAAGGATCGCGACATCGCGATGGTGTTCCAGAACTACGCCCTCTATCCCCACATGACCGTGTACGACAACATGGCCTTCGGCCTCAAGATTCGCAAGCTTCCCAAGGACGAGATCGAAAAGCGCGTCAAGGAAGCAGCCCGAATTCTCGACATCGAAAAGCTTCTCGATCGCCGCCCGAAGCAGCTTTCTGGTGGGCAGCGCCAGCGCGTGGCCGTGGGACGCGCCATCGTACGCAATCCCAAGGTCTTTCTTTTCGACGAACCGCTCTCGAACCTGGACGCCAAACTCCGCGTCCAGATGCGCGCCGAGCTCATCGATCTTCACCGCCGTCTCGACGCGACGATGATCTATGTTACCCACGACCAGGTCGAGGCCATGACGATGGGCGATAAAATCGTCGTCATGAAGGACGGCAAGGTCCAGCAGATCGGCTCGCCGCTCTATCTTTATAACCACCCGGTGAACAAATTCGTCGCGGGCTTTATCGGTTCGCCGCCCATGAATTTCCTTACGGTTAAAGTTATCGAGGAAGGCGGCAAGATTCTCATTGACGAGGGCTCTTTCAAGCTTAGCCCCGCCGCGGAGCACCTCGGGCTTCTCAAGCCCTATGTCGGACGCGAAGTCTCCTTCGGCATCAGGCCCGAGGATCTTCCCTGCATCGAGGAAGGCGCTCAACCGGCTACGACGGGCGTTTTCGCGGCCAAGGTCACGGTCGTCGAGCCCCTCGGCGCGGAAATTCATCTCTACGCATCCACCCCGACCCAGCCAATGGTCGCCAAAGTCCCGCCCCACCGCCTATTTAAGTCGGGGGACACCGTTCACTTCGTACCGGTAATGGAAAAAGCTCGCTATTTCGATCGGGAAACCGAGCTCTCCATACTCCCCGTCAAGCGCGACGAAGAAGCCTAAGCGATTTTTTCGCGGTTCGACGCCGGTATCGTGATTATTGAAGTCCGAGGCTTCGATCGGAAGGGATCCGTCCTTGCGGCGGGTCCCTTCTTCATTTATAGTTGGTGGACATGTTGAAGGATATCGAGTCGAGGGTCTCGGCTCTCATCGACGAGGTCGGGCGCATAGAGCGCGAGAGCGAGACGACCTACCTCTCGCTGGGGCGTCTCTTCCCCGTCTTGGTCGCCGAGATGAACAAAAGCGCCGAGAGCGCGGAACGCTCTCTCGCGGGCTTTTCGCGCTTGACCGACGGGAGCACCTCCTCAAGTCTTCGCGGCATGCGTTCATTTGCCGAGGAATCGAGCGGTTTCTTCCATTCGATACACGAGCGGGATTCCGCATTCCTCGTACGTATCAACGAAAGCATCGATCGCCTCGGCTCCCTCGAAGCCTTGATAGGCCGCGTTCGCTCCGATTCCGAGGAGATGGAAATTATCTCCCTCAACGCGATGACCGTAGCCCTGAAATCCGGCAATGCGGGAAAGGCCTTTTCCGTCATTACCGACGAACTCAAGCGACTGTCAGGTCGCACTATCGGCTTGACCGAGGAAATCACCTCTCGCGGCCGCGATCTTTTAGTCTTTTTCGCGCGGCTCAGGGATTCCCTCGGCGAACTCGACAGCTTCCAAAGCGAATTCTTTTCCGGGTTGGATAAAACCCTTTCCACCGGCTTCGACGGCCTCGAGGCCGGCGTTCTCGAGGCCATGCGGGTGTTCAGCGAGCTTCTCGGTGGTACGAGAGACTTGCAACGGCCGATCCAAAGCATAATGCAGGAAGTCCAGCATCAAGATATCGTTCGACAGTCTCTCCAGCATGTCGTGATCGCTTTGGAGGAGGCGCGCAGCGCCGCTTCCGGCTACGAGGCGGAGGGCAACCGCGTTACCGGGCAGAGTTCTTCGGCCGAGGAGGAGCTTGCTTATGCCGCTACCGCCGCGGAGCTTTCCTCGAGTCTCATCGACGATGTCGTTTCGAAGCTAGACGAGAGCGTGATCACTTTTTCCGGCAAAATCGAGCTCGTTCGCGGCTCGGTGGAATCGGGAGAGGCGAAACGGACGAGCTTCATACAGGAAGCCCGCTCGAGTTCGGACCAAGCCAACGCGAGCGGCTTCGACGAGGGCTCCGCGCGCTATCTTTCGCTTAAAAAAAACGTGATCGGCACCGCGCGGCGCTTAGCCGACCAAGTGCGCAGCCTCGAGGAGAGCTTCAAGGGTCTCTCGAGCCTTCTTTCTCGCTTTCAGAACATAGTCGTGGCTTCGCGTATCGAGGTAGCCAAGAATCGCGCCTTGGGCAGCGTGGCGACTACCGTCCAGGGCATGATCGTTTTAACCGATCGCATCGCGGAGGACGTCGGCGGCGCGATGGCGACCACCAAGGATTTTATTAAAGTCGCCTCCGCAGCCCTCACCGAATACGCGGTTGAGGAGGACTATCGTTCCAGGGGCGATCATTCCTCGGGACGCATGCGGGGCGATTCCCTCGTACGAACCCTGCGACGCGTCGAATCCGACCTCGCGAGCCTCGACGACGCGCGCCGGAGCACGGACGAAGCCATCGAGGGTTTCGTCTTGCACACTCCCGAATTCATTTCTCTCATCGCGGCGGCTCGCGACGAGCTTGGCTCTCTCTCGGCCTTGGTCGCTCGCCTACGATCGGTACAGGCGTCTCTGACGACCTTACGGTCGAGCGCTCAAGTCGAGCTTGGACAGGTAAAGCCCTCGGATATCAGAAGCGATCGCCTTCAATCCATGATCGAGCGCTTTACCATCTTCACCCACAAAAAAGCCGCGGGCAGCATCGGCAATTTCGTCGTCGAGCAAGGGATCGAAGCCGGCGAAATCACCTTGTTCTGACGGTTTTGCCTTGTATAAGCATCGGCTCGGCCGTTTCGATCGCGATGTTTTAACCATACATCCGGGCGAATACTACGTGACCCGGGAAGATATGATAATCGCCACCGTTCTCGGATCTTGCATTGCCGTGGCTCTCTACGACCCGAACGAAAAGGCGGGCGGGCTGAATCATTTCATGCTACCCGGAGTCATGGACAAGTCGGACCTTATTCGCAATCCGAACGCCAAATACGGCATGTACGCCATGGAGCTTCTCGTCAACGAGCTCATGAGGGTCGGCCTTGAAAAACGCCACTTGAAAGCCAAGGTTTTCGGGGGAGCTTCCGTAATTAGATTGCCCGAAGGAGGATCCACCAAAATCCCACGGAGCAATATCGACTTCGCCTTCGAATACTTGGCCAAAGAAGATATCCCGATCGTTTCTTCCGACGTTGGCGGAAAAATAGCCCGCAAAATTTTATTTTTCCCGAGGGACGGCAAAATTTTGCTTAAACGAATTGGATCGGTACTCGCGAATCTGGTGGAAAAGGACGAGGAGCACTATCTGGATTCTTTGCGCGCAAAAACAAGAGAAGGGCCGATCGTTCTTTTCGATCCGGATGACCCGGCTCCGAAACCATAGCGATCCAAGGCTTGCGCTTTCGATGCGAGAGGGGCGCGGTTCATCGTCGCGGCGGCCCGAGGCCGATTCCGCCAAAACCGCGAACCATCGCCCCCCTCTCGATCACCCGCGCGAACTCAATCGGCGGAAGAGGTTTTAGAATCCTTCTTGGTTTTTTTCTCGGCTCGCTTTTCCTTGAGAGTCTTCTGGGGTTTCTTCTTCTCTTCGTTCTTTTGCTTATCCTGCGACTTCATGGAAACCTCCTGTTTTATCGAACTATGGTAAGTATGCAACGAGTTCGAATCCGGTTCAAGAAGGGGCGCGAGGCCGAATCGGGAAGAGCCCCGTATTTCGCTTGATTTCGCTCTGCGGCAAAACTATAATTTGCGTCTTGCCGTTTTTTTAGAGCGTATCGATGTTCATAGAGCGCCTTTGCGCTACTTTTCACAACTTCGAGGTTGCGTTATGGGGTGAAGAGCATACTAAGCCGGCTCTTCCGGCGCGCCGAGACGGAGCGGTTAGAGGACGAGCAAGCGGATGAGCCGCTTAACGGACCCGTGGACCTGGTTGAGGTTCGCGATCCCCTCGAGTATTCGGCTTCCAATTTTCTCTTTCCAAGCGCCTTTTCCATTGGGGACCAACCAGTTCGAGCTCGGCTCGTGCTTCTTGACGCGCGGCCCGCGAACGCGGAGCCGGAGAGCGATGCCTGGTTCTATTGGAAGGCCGCGACCGTGCTCGGTACGATCGGCTGTTATTGGCGATTGCCTTCGCCCGGACCTTTGCGTGATGCCGACCAGCGGGCCGCTTGGGGAAAATTCGCGCGAGCGGTCGCTCAAGCCGGGGCGGCCGAAACTAAACGCACGCTCAACTTTACGCCGAGCTTAAAGCTCACGGCCTTTACCGCCGCGCCCTGTTCGCGGCCTGCCGTTTCCGGGAAAGCCCTCCTTCGAGCCGATTTTCGCTACGCGGTTCGAGGGGTTTTTCGAAAGGCCGAAGCTTATTGTTCGATTTCTTTCGCCCAGTTCATCGCCCGGGCTTGCGGTGACGAGCAAACCTATCCTGGCCCGCTCGAGGCGCTTGCCGCGGCTTCGCGCGCCCTCGAGACTTCTGCCTCAAAGCCCGGCGCGCCATGGAAAAAGCATAGTTTTACCTATCCTTCGGCCTCCGGTCCGAGGCCCTACCTTCCCCTGTTCGAGTTTTTTAACCTTCTCTCCGATGAGGATCTGAAGCGAGTCATTCAAAATCGCCTCGTGGTGAAGGCGGTCGGGCCGGCTCTCGGCGCTCTTTTCATGTATCGCGCTATGGTTAAGACCGAAAAGGGCGACGCCGAGCGGATTCTTGCGCCTTTTTCCTTCGATCGCGCGCGCGCGGATCCTCTTTTTCCCGCTTCCGTTTTCGAAGAGGGCAGACTCGACCCGGCCAACGCGGCCTCGGGAATCGACGACTTCCTTTCACGCAACGACGCCGCCTATACGGATCTTTACGAAGCGCATCGAAAGGGTTCGCTCGCCCTCGGCGAACGAGGCGTCGCTCTACTGAAAGCCCTGTATGT
>Ga0172379_10011329_pt1 | contig 10634 bp, 9 predicted proteins | sample GrowelOW334metaG_FD_119756 | JGI IMG/M metagenome (GOLD analysis project Ga0172379, IMG submission 119756) | Groundwater microbial communities from an aquifer near a municipal landfill in Southern Ontario, Canada - Groundwater well OW334 metaG | ecosystem: Environmental > Aquatic > Deep... | reverse complement strand
GTGCGCCGCGAAAAACAGGGCGGTGAGAAAGAGGGCGGCTGCCCCGAGTGCCTTGATGAGCCACGCGAAGGCGGCGCGCTTGGCCGGCAATGCCTCGCCCAGCGCCAGCATGAGAAACCACGCACCCAGTGCCGCGCCCGCCAGCCACGCCCATTCGTCCGGGGTCAGGGCGCGCAGCAACTGCCGTCCGGGCTGCGCTTCCTCCGCCACGCCGAGGCTTTTCCGGACGAATTGCAGATTGGCCCGGATGTCCGGATCGCGCGGCGCGAGACGGAGCGCCTGATGATAGTGGAAAATCGCCCTGCCCGGCTGGCCGCTTTTGAAGTGTGCGTTGCCCAGGTTGAAGTGCACCGCCGCCGATGCGGGGCCGTTCGTCAGCAGCTTTTCGTAAGCGGATGCTGCGTCGGCAAACCTGCCCTGTTCGAAGAGCCTGTTGGCCGCCTCGAAGTCGGTGGCTGAGGTTTCCGCCCGCAGGCTGGAGCACGAGACCAGCAGCACGGCGAGCAGGGCGAGCGCGGGTTTTCCGTAGGCGCAGCCTTTAGGCTGCGCATGGCTGACTCGCAACCTGAAGGTTGCGACTACGAAGCGAACGAGCGCGTGACTCATGCCTGCACCTCCAGCTTGCGCAACTCAGTCACGTCAGCGGCGAACTGTTCCGCGAGTTTGGCCAGTTCGCGCGGCTCGCGTGTCGGGGCGTAGCGCGCGGCGTTGCAGACCTGGAACAGCTCGTGCAGCGACTGGCGGACATCGTCGCCGGCTCCCAGCGGCTTCACGCGTTCCTCGATCACTTCCTCCGTGATCGCGCTGGCGGGCAGGTCCAGCCGTTCGCCGAGCTGCTCCTGCAACAGGCGGAACAAAGTCGCGTAGAACGGATCGCCCTGTCCTGCGGCGGCCTGCTTGCGCAACTCCGCCAGGCCGTCGGTCACCAGCCTCTCCACCTCACGGCGACGGCGCAGGCGCGGGTTGTTCGCGAGCCGTTCCGCCTGCTTGCGCCGCACCAACAGCGCGAGCCACAGCGCCAGCGGCCCGCCGGAGAGCATCCAGAAGGCCGGTTGTCGCAAGGTGCCCGCACCGGGGGGCACGAGCACGCCGAGATGCGGCTTGATGTGAACCAGCTCCGTCGCTGCCGCTGCCGTGGTGGCGGCGTTCGTCGTGGCCATCACGACAGTTGGGGCCTGGGCTGCCGCTGCGGCGCGGACCTTCAGCGGGAGGGCCGGCTGCTTGAGTGTGCGGTAGGCGCGGGCGCCGGGGTCGAAGAAGCTGAAGCTGAACGCGGGCAGCTCCTTCAGCTCCGAATTCTGCGGCTGCACGACCTGCTCGAAGGTTTTGGAGCCGGTCGCGTTGAGCACGTCCGGCACGTCGGTCTTTGCGCTGGGCGGGTAGGTCTTGAAGTCGCGCCAGTGTTCCAGCGATGGCATGGGCAGGCTGTCAAAGCCGCCGCGTCCCGAAATCTGGATGCGCACGGTGACGGGATCGCCCACGGCCACATCCAGCGGCGCGGCGGTGACGGACATCTGGAAACTGCCGACGGCTCCGTTGAAGCCGGTCGGCCGGCCCTCGCCGGGCAGCGGTTGCACATCGATGTCCAGCGGGTCGCTGAGAATGGTGACCGCCTGCGCCCGGACGCCGCGGTTGAAGAGGTCGAAGACATCGCCGCCGCTGGAGCGGAGGTGGAGGTTGAACGAACACTGGGCTGGGCCGAGCGGAAGTTTTCCGGCTTTCACCGCCGTGGCCACGGTGCGGAAGACGATCACACGATAAATGGCGTTGCCCACCTGCTCCTGACCCTGCTGGTGCTGGAACGGTGCCAGCGTGAAGCCATCGCCGCCGAGGCTGGGCAGCTGGACCTCCCCGGCAGCGCTGAAATAGAGGCGCACCTCGATCGAGAAGGGCTCGCCGACGAAGACGTCCGGCTTGGCGACGCGGAGTTTGAGGAAGGTGAACTGCCGATACGCCTCGGTGTCTGACAGCTTTGCGGCGGCTGGATGGACCTTCAGGACGATCGGCTGGCTCGGCAGCATCGTGCCGCCGATGGGCACTTGGAAGGCGGGGATGGTGTAGTCGCCCGGCGCGGCAGGGGTCACGTAGTAGTTGAGGAGCAGGCCGGCCGTGCGCTGGCCGTTGATGATGGAGATTTGCTGGCTCTGGCCGGCGAATTGAATCGGGAGGTTGGGCAGGTCGGGCAATCGCGGCACGCCGCTGGGCTGCCCGCCGTCGAAGCGCAGCGTCAGGACCGCCTGCTCGCCGACACGGATGGAGGTGCGGTCCAGCGAGGCGCTGAACGTCACGGCGTGTGCGGCGAGGGAGAAGCAGCACCAGACGGCGAGGAAGGGCGGGAGCAATCCCGGTGGCGTGCGAAGGAGATTTTCCTCTCTCCCACCGGGGGAGATGCCGCCGGCCCTTTGCTCGCGTTCCTCGGTCATCTTCATCACCAGTTCTTGAACATCCGGTTGCTCGCCTTCTGCGTGGCGTTGGTGGGGAGGAAGATGAGGGCGCGTTCTTCGGCGCGCTGGGAGTCGAGCAACTGCATTGCCTGCTGCGCTGTCATCTGCCCCAGTGCGGCGGCCTGGGCGGCGTCCTTGTCGCCCTGCTCGCCCTTCTGCCCGTTCTTCTGCTGGCCTTTTTTATCCTTTGCGTCTTTCTGGTCCTGGGGCTGCTTCTGCTCCGGCTGCTTTGACTCGCCGGGCTTGTCCTGTTTTTTTTGATCTGGCTTGGAGCCGTCCGGCTTCGGCTTGTCGGATTTCTTCTCGTCCGGTTTCTTGTCCTGACCCGGCTTGTCCTGTTTTTGCCCGTCTTTCTTTTGCTGATCCTTCTGCTGGTCGTCCTTTTTGTCGTCCTGCTTTTGGTCCTGATTGTCCTTGGACTGCTGCTGTTTGTTTTGCTGCTGCTGCTTCAGCTCCTCCAGTTTGCGCTGCACGAACTCGCGGTTGTGCCTGGCGTCGGCATCGTCGGGGCGGAGTTTGAGCGCCGTGTCGTAGAAGCCGAGGGCGCTTTCCCAGGCTTCCTGTTTTTCCTGCGGCTGCGTCGCCGTCTCGCCGGTCTGGAAGTGGGCGTTGCCGAGATTGTAAAACGCGCTCTGCGCCAGCTTCGGGTCGCGCGCGCCGGTGGCGCTGCTGAAATGCCGCGCGGCTTCCTCGAACCGCTTCGCCTGATACGCCGCAGCACCGGCGTTGAAAGCCAGCCGCGTGTCCTCGGGGCGGTCCTTGCGCAGCCGCTCGTATTCCTTCAGCGCCGCGTCGTATCTGCCGGACTGGTATTGCTTCAACGCATCACCGGAACCCGCCTGGGCGGCTGCGGCCGAGAACAGGAACGCGACGGTCGCAGCCTTCGCCAGGGCTGCGGGCGTCCGGCTGGCGGCGGTCGTGCTGCGGCGCACTTTCTGTCGTTCGGGCAAAAACATTTCGACGATGAGCAGAACAATCGCGATTCCGAGCGGCCAGTAAAATCGCTCGTGGTAGCGCTGCATGAGTTTGGAGTTGAACTCCGACTTGGGCAGCGGGGCGAGGCCCCGCTCGTAGAGCAGTTCGATGGTGTTGGCGCCGCGCAGGTTCAGATAGAAGCCTCCCGCCGCGCCGGCGATCTGCTGGAGCAGCGTCTCGTTCAGCTTCGATTTCACGACGTTGCCGCTCTCGTCCTTGAGGAAGTCCGTCCTCCCCTTTTCGTCGCGCACGCGGATGAGTTCACCGGTCGCCGAGCCGATGCCGACGGTGAAGATGAGCAGGCCCTTGGCAGACGCGGCCTTTGCGGCCTCGACTGCGCCGTCCTCGTGGTCTTCACCGTCGGTGAGGAGGACGAGGATCTTGTGGTTCTCGCCCTCCTTGAAGGCCGCGAGTGCGGTCTGGATCGTCTCGGCGATGGCCGTGCCGCCCTGCGGTATGATGTTCACGTCCAGCGCGGCCACGCTCTGGCGGAACGCCTCCTCGTCGAGCGTGAGCGGGCATTGGAGAAACGAGCTGCCGGCGAACGCGACGAGGCCCAGACGGTCGTTCCTGGCAAGCTTCATCAAATCGAGCGCGGCGAGCTTGGCGCGTTCGAGGCGGTTGGGAGGTATGTCCGCTGCGAGCATTGAGCGCGAGGTGTCGATGGCCACGACGATGTCCAAACCCTTCTGCGAAACCTCCTCCCACGAGAACCCCCACTGCGGACGGGCCGCCGCCAGCACCGCGAATGCGACGGCGGACACCAGCAGCGTCAGGCGCACCTTCTGCCGCGTCTTGGATACGCCGACGGTGAGCTGTGCAAGCAGGCGCGACTGGACGAACTGCCCGATGAGCCGCTCCTTCGTGCGCCAGGCCCAGACGAGGAAGACGCCCAGCAGCGGCACCAGCAGCAGCAGCCAGAGGAGGTGGGGGAAGGCGAAATTCATGGCAGCTTTCTCATCACCGTGTTGCCCAGGACAATCTCCGCCACCAGCAGGCTGAGTCCGATGGCGATGAGCCAGTGGGCCAGCTCGCGGTAGCGCTGGAATTTCTTCACCTCGGCGGTGGTTTTTTCCATCTGATCGATTTCGGCGAAGATGCGGCGCAGCGTCTCGAAGTTGTCGGCGCGGAAGTATTTGCCGCCGGTCTTGTCGGAGACCTTCTTGAGCACGTCCTCGTCGATGTCCACCGGCACCATGCGCTCGCGCCGCCGGCCGAACGCGTCCGTGTAGGGCCACGGCGCTTCGCCATGCGTGCCGACGCCAATGGTGTAGCACTTGATGCCCAGCGCCTGCGCGGCCTCGGCGGCGGTGAGCGGCGGCACCTTGCCGGAGTTGTTCTGGCCGTCGGTGAGCAGGATGATGAGCTTGCTCCTGGCCTTGAGATCGCGCAGGCGGTTCACGCTCGCGATGAGGCCGGAGCCGATCGCCGTGCCCTCCTCGATGCCGTCGAAGCCGAGGCGTTCGAGGTTTTGCAGGAGGAAGTCGTGGTCGAGCGTCAGCGGCGCGGCGACATAGGCGCGCCCGCCGAAGGCGATGAGCCCGATGCGGTCGCTGGGGCGTTTGAGGACGAACTTCTGCACGGTTTCCTTGGCGAGGGCGAGGCGGTTGATGCGTTCGCCGCGCGCATCCTTGAAGTCCTCGGATTCCATGCTGCGCGAGAGGTCGATGGCGATGACGATGTCGATGCCGCTGGCGGAAATCTTGGTTTCGCCTTCGCCGAGCCGGGGCCGGGCGAGCGCGATGATGAACGCCGCCAGCGCGAACCATCGGAGTGCGCGGAGGAAGGCTCCGGCGCGGGACTGGACGTGGCCGGTCAGCCCGCGCACGAGCTGCACGGACGAGTAGAGGAACGCCGGCCGGGCATCGCGCCGGCCCTTCAGCCACGCGATCAGCGGCAGCAGGAGCAGCAGGAGCAGCAGCCAGGGATGGGCGAAGGTGAAAGTCATCGGATTGCCGATTGTTTGGTCGGCAAATCGTAGGCGGTTTCTTCCACGAGGCCGAGCGCGGCGCTGTGAAGGCTGCGCAGTTCGGCTTCGCTGGGTTCGTGTTTGGCGAACTTCACGAGGTCGCAGCGGGTGAGGAAGTCGGTGAGGAACTCCTTCTGCGAGTCGTTGAGCAGGTCGGTGGCTTGCAGGTCGAGCAGGAATTCCTCGGTGGTCCGGTCCGGCGCGCGGAACTCGAAGCGCTCTTCCAGATACACTCGCAGCGCGTCGGAGACGGCGGTGCAGAAAGGTTTGGGCTGGGTGAGCAGGGCGAGCGCGTCGGCAAGGCGATGTTTGGCGCGCTGGTGCGGCGGGATGACGGGTGCCGGCCTGGCCTGGGGGACGGGACGGAACCATTTGCGCCATGCGAGGAATGCGACTGCCGCGAGCACGCCAAGCGTGATCCAGAGCCAAAGCAGTTCCGACGGGAGCGGCACGGGACCGCGGATGTCACGCAAAACCTCACCCGCCGCAGTGGCGTTGGTCTGAGGTGTCGGGATGACAACGGCGTGTTGGTTCGTGGCGGCCAAGGTTCGTAATCAGTGTTCGGTCGGACTGCCGGGGTTGGACAGGGCTCGGGGAAGAGCGTTCATCCGGGAGCCAGGGCGGTCTCGAACTGGCGGAGGCGGGCCTGAAAATCCTGTTCGGCAAGCACGGGCTGCGCGGAGTCGGTGGAAATTTCCTCGGCGACCTCGATCCATGATTTGCAACCACCGTAGCCGGGCAGCATGGGCAGATCGACGCGCTGCGGCATTCGCGCGACGCGGACGGCCAGGGCGAATATTGCCTGCTGCTTGCCCCAGTCGAAGCGTTCCGCGAGCACTTCCTCACGCCAGATGTGCTGGCCGCGCAACCGCTCGACGCTGGCAAGGGAGTCCAGCTTCCGCCAGGCCACGACTTCAGCGCAGAATTCCAGCCGCAAGGTCTCCGGGCCGGGCAGGTGCGGGGCGATCTGGTCGTAGCGGGCCTGTGCCGCCGGCAGCACGGATTCGCGCTGCTGGTGGTAAAGGGTGGGGAAAAATAGGAAGCGCGGATGTTCGACTTGGAAGCCACCCCGGCCTTCCGAGGTGCCGCCTTTGCGCAGGATGAGGATCTGCTCACCGCGTCCGAGCGCGTCCACGACGATAAACCATTCTTTGAATGCCGTTCGCATGGCCCGGACTGTAGATGGATCAGCGCCGTGGGTCGAGTCGCTACGGGTGGGACTGGTTTCCAAAGGCAAGTCGAGTGTTCGACGTGGGCGCGGCCAGGGGAGCGCTTCGATCCTCGTTCAACTCAATTCTGGCGTGTCAAAACTGGAAGGAATGGTTCCGGATTTGCGGCACGATTCGGGAGACGCAGGGCAGAGGGTCGTCTTGCCGGGCGCGGGTTCGGTGTCTTCCAGCCGGAAGGCCAGATCAGGCGTTCAGAGGTATCTTCCCAGCATCTGGCGGTCGCCGGGTGCCATGAGGATGTAGGTGAGCCGGCCGTCGCTCCACGCGGCGCTGCTCCATGCCCCGCGGTCTTCGAGGCGCGGCTGGTTGGGCGGGGGCGCATCGGGCAGGTCGGCGCTGTTGATGATGACCAGGTGAACTTTGCCCTGCGGCAGGTTTCGGGTCACTTGAAAGGAGATGAGCGTGACGCGCCGGCCCCACCAGTCCATGACGGAGCAGCCCAGATTCAGCGGATGTTTCAGTCCTTTCGGCTTGGTAAAGTCGTCGTGGCCGCCGTTTTGGGTCAGCCATTGCCGGATGTCATCGAGGTTGCGGCTGCGATAGTCCATCCGGTAGCTCGTGCTGCCGAAGTAGTTGGGGTCGGTGGTTGCGAGGTGCGCCTTTTTGGGGAGGACGCCGTAGCCCATGCTCAGGTAATCGGCGATGTCCCGGTTGAAGTGGTCGAAGTCCGCCTTTGGCCCGGGCGTCTCGTGCAGGGAGAGAAAGCCGATGGTCGCAAAAGTCACGGCCAGCGCGGCGGCGGCGGCAACCGGATGAATCTGCCGTTGCCACCATGCCCTGATGGGCAGCGGGACGACTTTCCGTCCGGCCAGGATTGTGGCCTTCAGGTCCGCAGGCACGGGGACGGACTGGAGTTTTCCGGACAGGGCGGTGTCGAGGGCGGTTTGCTCGGCCAGCCAGCGGCCCAGCTCGGGGTCGCGTCGCGCCTGGCTGAGAGCCTCGGCAAACTGGGGGTCGGCGGCGTCCTGGCCGCCGGGGCGGTAGGCGCGGAGGATGAATTTGGCTTCTTCGTTTTTCATCGGGTCAAATGGCTTTGCGGAGGTCCATGGGAACGATTTTCCGTTCCTCGTTCGTGGCCCGGTCCGCGATGAGGTTGCGTAACTGTGCCTTGCCGCGCGCCAGACGGGACATGACGGTGCCGACCGGCACGTCGAGGATGGCGGCGATTTCCAGATAGGAGTGGTCTTCGAGGTAAAACAGCATGAGCGGTGCGCGATAGACCTCGTCCACGTCCATGAGTGCCAGCATGACGGCGCTGGCGTCCATCTCGTTGACAGTGGCCGGGGTCACGGGCGGCAGCTCGCGCTCGACCGATTCGATCTCATGGTGCGGGAAGCGCGTGGTGCGGCGGCGCGACCCCAGAAACTCGCGGTGCAGCGTGGTGAAGAGCCAGGCCTTCACCTTGGAGCGGTCGCGCAGCTGCTGGCCCTTCGAGGCCCAGAGAAAAAAGGTTTGCTGCGTGAGGTCACAGGCCTCGGCTTCACGCTCCGTGAGACTCAACGCAAAGCGGTAGAGCGGCTGGTAATAGTCGCTCACCAATTGGTCAAAGTCCGGCTCGTGCACGGGGGTTAGAGGGTTGGGATGGGTGGCTTATTCCAAAAAGAACGCAACGCGACACGACCGGGAATATCCGTGCATGCCGTGTCTCTGACTAACAGTATTGCATGCTGGCCACCCTACAAGCCGCTGAAGTTCCTGAGTTTCTTGATGACTGCATCGCCGAGTTCGAGCGCCGGCTCGTGGCGCAGCAGCCCATCAGCCTGGACGAGGTCCGGGAGTTGGAGCGCAAAACGCAACCCTACCGCAGCGGCCCCTACTACCAGCTTGCCCAACGCGTGAGGAAACTCGCCCAGCGTCTCGGGCATGTGGGCGCCGCGCAATGGGAGAAGCTCAAGGAAACGCCGGTGCCGGTCTTCAACATGGCCGAGCGGAGCTACATCGGGCGGATGGGCAGCACGAAGGACGCTCCGGTCGAGGTGAAAGTTGTCTTCGACCACCTGTTCCTCACGACCAACTACCGGATCGAGATTGGTTCCTACGATCTGGTCAAGATCACCCACCGGTTCAACCGCGAGGGGCGGATCGACTTGATCGACGCGCGGCTCAAGCAGACGAAGCGCCTGTATCTGGATGTCGCCGCGCCGGCCCCGGTGGAGGATGCGATTTTTCACCTCGTTCAAAGCTTCGCCTTCAAGGACAAGCAGGCGGAGTTGGAATGGCCCGAGAGCCGGTGCGAATACTTCATCCGACTCCGGCAGATCGCCGCCGTCTTCTACGACCTCGGGCTGGCGCAGGAGGAGCAGCAATACCGCTTCGTCATCCAGGCGGGGCACCGGCTGATGAAGGAGCTGCACCGGAATGTGGAAGCCGGCTCGCTCCTTGATGCCCGGGTGACGCGCCACCCGTTCTATCCATTCCACCAGCTTCGTGATGATGAAGCGGCCTGCTACATCGTCAATCGCGCCGCGCTCGTGGAGCCGCGTGTCGTTTTTGACCCCCAGCGCAAAGGGGGGCATCTGGGCGACATGAGCATCTGCTACGCCGCCGCGTAGCTCGGGGGGGGGGGCTTGTGCCCGGTTAAATTCTCGGGAATAACCCGGATGGCTGCGCCTCTCACGTTCACGATCTTGGTGATGAGTTTCGGCCCAACTGCGTAGGTCCGTCGCTCCCGTCCTGAACAACCGCGTTCACCAGGATTCGGTTGCCCGTCGTCAGCGCGAAACCCGCGCTTTCGGCGGGCAACTTTTTTCCAGGCATTCAAGCCGCGCAGCCGCCGAGGGGAGGCGGCGGATTCCTTCGGTCAACGCAATGCAGCCGACGGTCTGCTTCTCCGCCTCCGCAGTTACGCATCCCGGTGCGTCGGCTGCGGCTTGCCGGGACGGAAATGTTCGAGGTGTTCCAGGCGCAGGAAGAGCTGAGGATGCTGTTTGCCGGTTTCCGTGAGCGCCTGCGTGAGCGCGGCGTTGAGGGCATCGGGCGAGCCCTCGGCGCGGCAGTTGATGATGAGCTTGCCGGCGTCCAGCCAGTCGGAAAGCTCCTGCGACAGCTCGGGCACGAAGTCATTTCGCACGAGGTTGATGACCGCGAGATCGCCGAGGCCCGCGTCCTCCGGCTCCAAGGTCATTTTCAAGTGCGCGATTTCCGCGCCGGCCTCCACGAGCAGGCGGCGCAGCGTGTCGGCAAGGTCGCGGATGACCCGGTTGCCGTTGAAGCCCTTCTGGTTTGAGACGGTCACGGTCGCGTTCAGCCAGCCGAGCAGCGCCTCGCCCTCGGCATACGCTTCGTAGTCCACGTCCATCGCCACGCGCGCGACCTGCTCGCTGGCGGTGATCTGGTTGAACCAGTCGTCGAGGCCGGCCCCGGTGCGCGCGGAAACGGCGAGGACTTTCGCGCGGGGGAATTCCTCGGCGAGCCGGAGGCGCAGGCGGTCGAGCTGCTTCGCATCGAGCAGCTCGCGCTTGTTGATGACGATGAGGTCGGCCTCTTCCAGTTGCTTGCGGTAGATGTAGAGGACCTTTTCGGAGAACTGTGCGCCAGTCGCCATTCCGAGCACGCGCATGGCGCGCACCGGATCCACGAGCACGCTCAGGGGCGCGATGAGAAACTGGTCGCCATACATGCGGCGCAGCGGGTAGGTGACGGTGGCGACGAGGTCGGTGCAACTGCCGACCGGCTCGGCGATGAAGACCTCGGGGCGGGTGTCGGTCGTGAGCTTGTTGGCCGCGTCCACGAGCGAGTTGAAGCGGCAGCAGAAGCAGCCGCCGGGGATTTCCTCCGTGGCAAAGCCGCGCGAGCGGAGCATCGCGGTGTCCACGAGTTCCTTGCCCTGGTCGTTGGTGATGAGGCCGACGCGCAGGCCTTGTTGTGTGAGGCGTTCAGCGAGCCTGGCGACGGCGGTGGTCTTGCCGGCGCCGAGGAAGCCGCCGAGCATCAAGTAGCGTGCTTGGGTCATGAGGAAAGTAATTAGTGATTAGTGGGAAGTCGTGCGGCGGTGATTCGGACTAATTACTTAACACT
>Ga0172379_10011327_pt1 | contig 10635 bp, 6 predicted proteins | sample GrowelOW334metaG_FD_119756 | JGI IMG/M metagenome (GOLD analysis project Ga0172379, IMG submission 119756) | Groundwater microbial communities from an aquifer near a municipal landfill in Southern Ontario, Canada - Groundwater well OW334 metaG | ecosystem: Environmental > Aquatic > Deep... | reverse complement strand
GGCACCTCCATCATGTATTTCGTGCCCATAGCCTCGGCGTGCCCGTAAAAATCGCCGCTGTCATAAACGTCTTCCCCATGGTCGGAAAAATACAAAACAGCGGACCGCCCCCCCCTGCCGCGTACGTCCTCTATTATCCTGCGCGCTATGTAGTCCGAAAACAGAAGCGCGTTGTCATACTCGTTATAGATGCGGCACTGTTTCGGGTTAAGACGCCCGCAATCGTCTTTGAAACGGTCATAATCCGGCGGATAGCGCTGCGCATACGCCGTGTGGGCCGCCATAAGATGCAAAACGATGATTTTCTTTTCGTCCGGAGCATTGAGCGCGTCATTCAAATACGGAAAAAGCTCCGTGTCGGACGTGTTCACCGAAGTCACCGTATTAATGAAAACTTTGTAGTCGAAACTCTCGCCGATAACAGCCACGAGGTTTTCGGTAATGCCCACCGGCTGCTGGTTCGAAAGCCAGAATGTTTTGAAACCGGCCTTTTTAAGATATTGCGTCCACAACACCGGCTTGCCGGTCTTCCCGTCCGGGAAGGAAATCATGTCCATAACGGCGGGGATGGTGTGGGCGTGGGTGGTGCTGGCATTGTTAAACGAATAAAGCTCTTTGCCGATGGCGCCGAGTTCCGGTGTGGTGTCTCTGCGGTAGCCGTAAAGGCCGAGGCGGCTTTTGTTTATGGATTCGCTTAAAACCAGCACATAGGTTTCCGCGCCCTTATGCCTGTCGGCGACCGCCGGGCCGGGAAAAACACCAGCGGCGGCGCGGTAATCCCTTATTGATTCCATATACCGCGCATACTGCTTGCCTATCATGAAAAACACGTTGCGCTCGTTGAAAGTGCGCCAGCCCGCCGGTATCAGCAGCGACAGAACCGCCGCTCCGGTGCAAATCCCTCCTATCTTTTTAAGGACCTTTTTATCAACGCGGCCCGCGGACCATAACGCGGCGCACAAGGAAGCGGCAACCGAAACCAGAAACAGAACGAACGGAAAGGTCAACTCCAGATAGCCGTCCAGATATTCATTGGTTTCGGCCATATTGGTTTCAAACAGAACAAACACCGTGGTCCCGCTGATATTAACGCCGTAAAGATTTATATAGAACAAAATCAGATAGCCGAGCAGTCCGAAAATAACGGCGGATATGACCGCTGCGGTCCGCAACCCGATAAGCAGAAAAGGCGCCAGGACGAAGATAGAAAAAACTCCCGCGTAGCTCATCTGGAAAACCTGCGCCGCGCTAACGTGCGGGCAGAACCACGAAGCCAGGAAAGGCGCTAAAACCGGCAGCGCGAGGCCCAGGCAATAAAGAAGTTCCGCTTTCCCGGGAAATCTCATTCTTGGCCCTGCCGTTCGGCCGGCGGAACGGCGCTGTGCCGTCTTCTGTTAAAATAACGCCTCCTGTTCCTGTTGCGGGAGGAATTCTGATAAGAGGGTTTTTCAGGCGGCAAGGTGAAGGTGAACACCGCCCCTTTTCCCGGTCCTGCGCTTTCGGCCCAGATATGCCCGCCGTGCATACTTACGATCTTTTTGGCTATGGCGAGGCCCAGGCCGTAGCCTCCGGCTTTGACGCCGCTTTCAGTCTGCCGGTATTTTTCAAAAATAAGTTCGCGCTGGCCGGGTTCTATGCCCGCGCCGGAATCCTTCACCTTCACAACCCGCGAACCGCCGGGCTTGATATAGCTGGCGACTTCTATCGCGGAACCGGGACCGCTGAATTTCACCGCGTTGGAAAGCAGATTGTTCAAAACACGCCCCAAAAGTCTTTCATCGCCGAAAGCCTTACGCTCGTCATCGGAAACGGAAAGCGCGACCTTAAGGCGGCTTTCCTCCATAACGGGCCGCAGACCGTCTATAACGGTTTCAGCCAGTACTTTGAAATCAAATTCGGCCTTATTAAGTTTCAGCGTGCCCGTTTCCATGCGCGATATTTCCAGCACGCTTTCCACCAGCTTAAACAACTGCCGCACCGAACTGTCCATGGAAGCCAGATATGCTTTCTTTTCAGCCTCGCCGGCCGGGTTTTCCAAAAGCCGCACATAACCCTGCAAGCCCATCAGCGGCGCGCGCAGGTCATGGGCAACAGCGTTGAAGAACTCCTCTTTCATATTGTCTATTTCGCGCTCCATGGTCACGTCACGCAAAATTATAAGTATGCCGGTTTCCTCGCGGGTCCTGCCCTTGAAAACTTCCGTGATAATCCGAAAATAACCCGGCGCGCCGCCCGCGCTTTTAATGCAAACGGGTTCGTTGCGCGACACCAGCGCCACCAGTTCCTGCATTATTTTGCGGGTGCGTTCCCCGGAGGGCAGGGCGTTGTTTTTGAAAAGATAATCGAAAAAACCGCTGGAAGTCAGCTCTCTGGCCCGGCTGTTCATGAAAAGGGGAACGCCGCGCATGTCGGTAAGGATAATGCCGTCGCGCATCAGGCTTATCAGCAGATCCAGCTTGCGCTTTTCATCCAGCATTTTATCCAGCTGCATGGCGTGGTACTTGCCCAGTTCGGACATCATGTTATTAAACGAAAGCGCCAAAGTTTCCAGCTCCGCCAGCCAGGAAACGCAGGGAATCGGCGTGCTGAAATCGTGCGCCGCCACGCGCACCGCGCCCTGGCGCAGAGATTCCACGGGGCCGGAAATTTTGCCGGCAAGGAAAAGCGCGGCGAAGTAAGCGATTGTCGTTATGGCCAAAAAGAAAAATATCGTTATCCACACGGTAAGGTGTATCGCCCAGAAGGCTTCCTGGCGCAGCTGCAGCGTCAGCACGGCCATGTTGGTGCCGGGCACGCGGTCGAAAGCGCCGACGAAAACGCCGTATTCCGTGGGAATGCGGGCGATGACCCCGCTGTCCCGCCCGGCGTACTTCTTCTTAAGAAACGCGGGACTGACGGGCGGCGGAGTATCGTTTTTGATACGGAAAATCTTTCCCTCCGCGTCCGAAAGCAGGATGGAACCTGTTTTGCCGAAACGCAGGCTGTGTATCTGTATCCACAGCTGCTCGAAACTCACTTCGACATAAAGAACCTTGCCGTAATCAAGAGGAAAAAACACCGCTCCGCCGGGCCCGCCGGCATAAGCGCCGAACCGCCCGATAACCACCTCTCTGCGTTTAAGGCTTCTTTCGAAAAAGGGATCGCGTACGGGACTGGCCTCGCCCGACGGCGGCAAAGCCGACTGGCCCGCGCTGACAAGTTCGCGCCCTTTGGAATCGAACACGGCGGCATAAAGAAAATCCGGATTTCCGGCAAGCGTGCGGGCCAGCATATCCTGCGCCGCCCGCGTTCTGCCCGCCGAAAAATCACGTTCCAGTTCGCCGCTGAACGCCATTCTTCCGGCAAGGCCGGATATATACTGATTAACGCTCACGGCTGTTATCCGGGACAGGCCTTCATGCAGTTTCAAAGCGTTAGTTTCCGCCCGCCGTTGGTAATAAACCAACAGCGCCCCCGCCGGAATCAGGGGCGCTGTTCCAATTGTAACCAGTAAGATCAGCAGACGATTAAAGAGCGACATTATTTTCCGTTTTTAAGACTCTCCGTTATTTTTTCCACCACCTGCCGCGCGTCGCCCACAAAACCGTATTTGCAGACGTTGAATATCGGCGCGTTGGGATCTTTATTCACCGCGATAATGGTTTCGGCTCCGCTCATGCCGACAACATGCTGAACCGCGCCGGATATGCCGCAGGCCACGTAAAGCTTGGGCGAAACGGTGGTGCCGCTCTGCCCGACCTGATGGCTTTTGGGGTGCAGGCCCATGTCAACCGCCGCGCGGGACGCGCCCACGCAACCGCCGAGCTGTTCGGCAAGTCCGGCGAGCAGTTTGAATCCCTTGTCGTCCTTCATGCCGCGTCCGCCGGAAATCACCACTTCGGAATCTTCTATTTTGCCGCCGCAATGCCTGTGGTCGAGATGCCGTTCCACAATCCGCACGCGCAGCTTGTCCTTATCCACCGCCACATTCTCGCAGACCACTTCGGCTGTTCTGCCGGGCTGGGGCTCGTTTTTCTTCATCACGTTAGGCCGCACGGTCGCCATCTGGGGGCGCGCGCCGGGGCACAGGATGTCAGCCATGATATTGCCGCCGAAAGCGGGCCGAGTCTGCAACAGGTTGCCTTCTTTTATGGAAAGACCAGTGCAATCCGCCGTCAAGCCCACATAAAGCTCGCTGGCAATTCTGGGCGCCAGGTCCCGGCCCACATACGTTGACGGATACAGCACAATGGCTGGTTTGTGCTTTTTTATAAGCGACACCATGATGTTCGCGTAGAGGTCGGTGGTGTAATGCTCCGCGTTCTCATTTTCGCAGACGTAAATCTTCTCCGCGCCGTAAGCCGCCAGTTCGGCGGTGTGGACGGCGGCGTTTTTCCCGATCACCACGGCGCAAAGTTTTTCGCCCAGCTTCTCCGCCAGGCCGCGGCCCGCGCTTAAAAGTTCGAAAGTCACCGGCCTGACACTGTGCCCGCCGTCCGGACTGTCGGCCAGTTCCGTAAAAATCCAGACTCCGGAATAGCCGCTGATATCGCCGGTAAGCTCCTGCCTGCCGATGCTTATGGCCTTAACGGGGCACACTTCCACGCACGCCCCGCACAAAGTGCATTTGTCCGTAATAACGGCTTTCTTGCCGCGCATTTCAGTCGCGCCGAAGGGACAGGCGCTCACGCACTTGGTGCAACCCACGCATTTTTCGGAAACCGTTATCATTTGACGAAATTCTCCTGTTTTAAAATTTCGAGAAACCGGGCCACAATTTCCGCGGGACTGCCCGTGAAAATCGTGCCGCGCTCGCGAGCCGAGGGCGCATAAACGCGGTCCACCCGCGTGGGCGAGCCGTTAAGGCCCAGAAACTTGGGATCGGCGTGGATAGTGGCGACGGTCCACACCTCATAAGGTTTTTCCTGGGCCGCGGCTATCTGCCGGAAAGACGGATACGCCCGCTCATATTCATGCGGCAAAGACATGGTTGCCAGCGCCGGGAATCCGGCTTCAACCGTTTCATGCCCGCCTTCGATAAGGCGTTTGGCTCGCACGGTCGTGCCCGCCACCGAAATTTCGTCGCAGAAAGTTATCTGCGGTATGCCGAGCTGGCAGGCGATTCCGGGGCCGGTCTGGGCGGTGTCGCCGTCAATGGCCATGACGCCGCACATAATCAAATCCACTCCGCCCAAATGGCGCAAAGCCTGGGACAGCGCGTACGACGTTGCCCAGGTGTCCGAACCGGCGAACGCGCGGTCTGACAGCAAAATCCCTCTGTCCGCGCCCAAGGCCAAAGCCAAACGCACCACTTCCTGCGCCTGCGGCGGACCCATGGAAACGACGCAGACTTCCGCGCCGGTTTCTTTCTTCAGCTTCAGCGCGCATTCAAGCGCGTAATGGTCGTAAGGGTTCAATATGCTGGGGACGCCCGCGCGGATTAACGTTCCCGTGGCGGGATCAACTTTCACCTGTGTCGAATCTGGCACCTGTTTTATGCAAACTGCTATACGCATGGTTTTTTCTCCGGTAAATTTATTTTGAGCGGTAAACTTCGTTAAGTTTGGCGGCTATGAAATCCTTGTCGTTCATTACGCCGCGCTGTTTATCCTCTATCGCAATGAGGCCCGTCGCGCCGGTGAGTTCCGCCGCGCTGCCCGTTCCTCCGCCCAAAACCAGCTTGACTCCTTCCAAAGCCACTTCTAGCGCGGTTTCGCGCGCGCAGACGCGGGCCATGGCTTTAAGCGTGTCGCGGTCAACCTTCACGCCTTCGGTGTAGTTTTTGTCCGCGGCGCTCCGGGAAAACACCATCGCCACTTCCGCCTTGGCGATAAGTTCGCCCAGCTTAAAGGAAGTGTACTGCTGGCGGGTCAGTTTCTGCTCGCGGCACTGCTCCAGAATAACAGCCAGCGCCTTAAGGCAAAGCGCCGCGCTGTCGGCGCCCACGTCCGCAGACTGGGCGTGCAAAGCTTCCAGCTCGCGGCCCAGATCGGCGTAGTACTGGCCCCGGCTCTTTAAATGCTCCTGCCAGCGGCCGCGGTATATGGTCATTTCCATAATCTCGTTGGTGCCTTCGTAAATGCAGGTTATCTTCACATCCCGTTTGATCTTTTCCACGGGAAAATCGCGGGTGTAACCGTAGCCGCCCAACGCCTGAATGGAATCTTCGGCGGCTTTGTTGCCCGCTTCGGTGGCGTAATACTTGGCTATCGCGCCTTCGGTTTGCAGGCCGTGCGCGTCGCCGTCCAGCCTGCGGGCCACATGGTCAATGTAAGCGCGCGCGGCTTCAAATTTGATTTCGTGCGGCACGATTAATTTGTGCGTGTAACCCTGTTTCTGGGACAGAGGTCCGCCGGCCTGTATTCTCTGCTGGCTGTAGCGGATGGCGGTTTCAACCGCTTCCTCGCCCGCGCCAAGCCCGAACGCCGCGACCATAAGCCTGGTATATCCGAAAACGGCCTGCGCCTGCATGAGTCCCTGCCCTTCCTTCTCGCCGATAAGATTTTCAGCGGGCACAAAAGCCTCGTCAAACGACAGGGCCGCCGTGTTCGACAGCCGTATGCCATGCTTGTCCTCATGCTTGTTGGGCTCAAACCCGGGCGTGCCGCGTTCCACCAGAAACCAGCTCGGCCCGCCGGGAGCCATAGCCAGCACGGTGTATAAATCCGCCACTCCGCCGTTTGATATCCACTGCTTGTTGCCGGTGATTTTGTAGCCGGTGATTTTGCCGTCTTTTTCAACCCGTTCGGCGCGGGTGCGCAGGTTTATAAGATCGCTTCCGGCGTCGGCCTCGGTGGCTCCGTAGGCGACGAGCAGGCACTCTTCGCCAATCCTTCTCATCCATTTTTCCTTCTGCTCCGGCGTGCCGCCGACACGCAGTGGATCGCTTCCTAAAAATGTGGCAAAAACCGAAGTGGCGACACCAAGATCTATCCGGGCCAGCATTTCGCACACGCGGTAAATATCCACGGTGCTGCCGCCCAGGCCGCCCTGCTCTCGGGGGATGAGGAGCAGGTGCAGACCAAGAATGTCGGGGTTATACATTTCCTTTAGAATGTCCGCGGGGAATTCGTTGGCGCTGTCGAGTTCGCGGATAGTGTCGTACGGAAGCCTGCGGACAGCGTACTTTTTCAAACTGTCCAACATCAGATTCCGTGATACTGTGTCAATCGGCATAGCAGTCACTCCTTAATTCTTCCGGCTTTAAAAAGCCGGTTTCCTTGGGGATTTATTTATATTATCAGATTAATGTAAATGTAAACAAGACAACAGCTAGCCGCGCTTGTAAAACCTTGTGACGGCATAAACCATTGGAGTTACGAGCGCTCCGTAATCTGCGGTTTTGTATACGATGGAAACATTGATTTTTCCGCCAGACACGGAAACGGACGTCTTACCCTCGGATGCCCCGCCGCAGGCGGTTGAGCCATTCCAGCACGCCACATAATTCCACACGTCGCCCCGGCCAACCAAAAGGGAAATCCCGCCGGCGCTCACGCCGGTTTTCATGTCGGCATAAATATCCGCGTCCATGCTTTCTTCCTGATCACCGGTGGCACTGCCAAAAAGCGGCTGTCCGCTTAAGTGCACATAGGCATAATCCGCGCCAGCAGCAACGGGGATTGAAATAGTGGTGGCGTTCGCGTAATCGGCGCGCACAGATAACAGACTGTCGCCCCCGCCCATGGTTTTCCACGCGTTATTAAAACCGACTTTAAGTACATTTCCCTCGTTTTTATCAAGGCACAACTGCCCGTTCGCCGGTTTTGAAACCTCGGCGCAGTTGCGCGGCTCGAGCGTAAGATAGCCATTTTGCATATTCACGCTGCCGTTCACGGCAAGGGGCGCGTCCGCCGTTCCCGCGGCGACGCTGTCCGTAACCTTGAATTTCTTGTAACTGCCGTAAGGGCTAGGATAATACGTTTTAAGGGTATACACTTCGCTGCTAAGAACGACATATCCCGTGCAGAGGAAAAAAACCGCCAGTAAGATTTTGGTTTCGTGCAGGTTCCGCAAAGCCCGCCAATTTAAAAAATGCTTTTTCATTACAATAATCCCCCTTTTTAATCCGGCTTGTCCAAAGCAGCAAGGTCCAACACATATCGGCCTCTGATGCGGCGCGTATTTTCTAAAACGAGGCGCAAATCCGCACGCGGGACCAGGCTTTGGACAACTTCATCCATATCTGCGGAAGTGGCGGTGACAATGACAGGCGAGAAGCTGTATCCCTTCCCCAGCAGATATTTCAAATCTTTAACCAGCAGAACCGGCTCGGTGAAACTCAGCACAAGGCGACGGTTCAGGAAATATTCGGCAAAGGGCTCAGCCTGCGGATACCCGCGCACATAATCGTATTCCAGATAATCTATGGAACGGATGGTAAAATAAACGGACGGATACCGGGTTTTTACCGCCGCTATTTCGCCGTACGCCTGCGCCGTGGCGGCAACGCTCAGGCCGAACCGGTTGGCTTTCGTGAATATAACCGCCCAACCCAGGGCGGCAACCAGCGCCAGCGCGACGGCAAGCCATGCCGCTTTCGCGGCGGCGAAAGGTTTTGCATAAGAACTCTTTTCAAGCAAAACCGAAACCAGCACGCCGAACGATAACGCCATAAACGGCATCAGCTGGCGCGACTGGTACAGAAACGAACCCGCGGATTTGAGCGCCAATGGAAAAGCGGCTCCCGCCAGAAACAGAATAAGCAGAATCCTGCCGGACAATTTAACGTTCCGGAAAAACCGGCCCGCAAATCCCGCGGCGAGCGCGGCCAGAGGAACAAGATAAACCGTGTTTTTTAAAAGCAGAAAGTAGGGCTGAACAAGGGCCCGCCAGGACGCGCGGGAAGGATCCGCCACGGAACGGAATAAAAACGCCTCGCACAAATCCCGGACCGCTCCACCAAAACCGAGATAAGACGCGTTCTGCAGCAATTGCAGAGCATGCGCACAGGCGGGCGCGGCGGCGTATGCCAGATAACGTTTTAAATTGAATTTCGCGGTTTTAAACCAGTCATAACCGCAAAACCATATGAAACAGAAAAATACCGAGTCAAACGAAGAAAGCGAAAGCGCGAAACCGACCAGCCATGCGGATAAAAACCATTTCCGGAAATCCCCCCCGCGGTAAGCCATCACGGTGCAAAACATGAACAGGAATTTCAGGAAATCGTCAAAAGGCTGGTTCGCCAGCGAAAACGAAAAATTGCCGAACACCGGCGACATTATGTAAAAAAGAACAGCCGGCAAAGCCGCCCCCGGACCAGCCAGGAGGCGGAAAACGGCATACATCAAAACAATCGCGCCGAAACTTAAGGCCAGTGAAAACAGCTTTAACGCCGCGAAATCCGCGCCGAACCGGTCGAGCAAAGCGTAAGGAATCAGATAGCCCGCCGGATAATGCGTGTAATACAGTTTCGGCCCGACGCTCGGCGACACCGCCGGACTTATCCCGTGCGCGTGGTGGTTAAGCTGCGGCGAATCCAGCTCCGGCAGGAACTCGGCATACCCCTGCGGCGCAAAAAGCATCCTGCTTTTCAACCAGCCGGTCCGGTTCCAGTTATTGACGCTCAGAAGGGTCTGCGCGTCGCCGAATCCCCACAGGCTGAAGCGGTAAGCGTCGCGCGCCTTAGCCGCGAAAACCAGAAATGAAATAAGCAACAGCGCAATAAATACAAAGTCTGTTTTAGCAAAACGAACTTTTGCCAATTCGTCTTTAATTTTCCTAAGCAAATCTGCCATCTAAGGTATTATATAATTTAGCGGAACAGCGGCATAACAAGAAAATTTATCCCGGCGCCGGCAGTCTTTTCTCGACGCAGGCGTTCCTGCCTCAACCAAGTCATAAGAATGAAATTATGATATAATTTTCAGGATGGGCTGGTAGCTTAGTGGTAGAGCGTCTGCCTTACAAGCAGAAGGTCGGAGGTTCGATACCTCTCCAGCCCATTTCGCTTTAAGCCTGTTCCCGGAACGGAACAGCAGAAACATAAATTGTTTTCGTTGACTTAGCGGAAACGAATTAAATATAATGTATGTACCGTGGGGACGTGGTGTAGCTTGGTTAACACGCTGCCCTGTCAAGGCAGAGACCGCGGGTTCAAATCCCGTCGTCCCCGCCACAAATTATAAAAGCTCCCGAAAGGGGGCTTTTTTAATTTATAGGAACGAAGCGAGCCAACTGCTTGGCTCGCGACAGAAGGAACGCAGCATTGCGCCCAAATTCTTCCGTTTTCATATTATTAAAGTTGTGTCAACAAAAGTGATCCGTTTTCCCAAATACTTTAGGTTTCCGCATTCCCGTCCTGTAATGACGGTTCACGGCAACTATTTAGTTTTTTACGGAAGAGAAGAAATCCCGTAGACCAAAGTTGTTACGCTATTATTGTCTTGTGCATTTTTGGTTCATATCTATGTGGGATACGGAAGAGGAAAGCTGTGATGTTTAATACATATTCAATTGCAGGACCCAATAAACCGTTGTATAAATATTTGACAGCAAAGGTCGCTCAAACTGTTATCGTTAATGACCTTCCCCCCAGTTGTTAGACAGTCCTCAAGTTGTTAACTTCCATGTGTGGGCCGCGTTTTTCGCAAATTCGCTTGGCGTTTTATAGCCCAGCGATCCGTGCGGTCTAAAATCATTATAGTCTATTCT
>Ga0172379_10011326_pt1 | contig 10635 bp, 9 predicted proteins | sample GrowelOW334metaG_FD_119756 | JGI IMG/M metagenome (GOLD analysis project Ga0172379, IMG submission 119756) | Groundwater microbial communities from an aquifer near a municipal landfill in Southern Ontario, Canada - Groundwater well OW334 metaG | ecosystem: Environmental > Aquatic > Deep... | reverse complement strand
TCAGTTTTTTGGAATCGTTGACACCTTCGATCAGGACATCCCGTTCAAAAATCACCGCCGACGCAACAACGGGACCGGCCAATGGTCCGCGCCCCGCTTCGTCCACTCCCGCAACATAGCGGATTCCCTTTGACCAATATTTATTTTCGTATTCCAGCATATCTTCGTCAATTTCAATCACATTGTTCAGTGAATGGTACCTTATCCAAGATAAATGGCTACAAGTCCGACAAACATATCCCACTTCACAATGTTTGAAAGGATGTTCAAATTCCTTACAGACCAGTCCCTCCACATGGAAAAGATAACATACAACAGCACCACATCCACTCCGGCAGTGACGAGAATGAAATAGCGTTCTCCATATATCCCGTTCAAATACGGCACCATACTCGTTGCAACCACCAATAAGAAAAAGATGGTAGTCATAATTGCTGCGCTCGTCATACCGTATCGAACGGGAAGCGTTGCGGCTCCGTTCTCTGCATCGCCTTTCACATCTTCCATATCCTTGAGGATCTCGCGGCCGACATTAATCAAGAAAGCGAACAAAGCGGGAAACACTGCTTGCCGGATATTCCCGACGATGGCGCCGCCATAAATGAATGCCAGCCCGGTCAGCGCACCAACGATCATATTACCCAGCAGCGGTGTTCCTTTAAACACTTTGCTGTACATGACTATGGTCGGCACTGCGATAAAGGCAATAATGAACGCCGGCCTCGTTGTATAGGCGCTCATGATCAAACCGAAGCCGGTTAAACCACCGTAAAACATCAGAGCATCATATTTGGCAACAGCTCCGCTGGGAAGAGGACGATACGGTTTATTGATCCTGTCAATGTCGATATCGAGAATATCATTGATTACCATTCCTCCGGCACCAATGAACGCTCCGCTGAGCGCTCCGAATACCATGATGAGTACCTGCTGCTGCGTCCCCCCGGCAAGAATACAAGCAACGAAGATGGATAATGCAGTGATAACGAAATTAACGGGCCGTATGAGTGTGATATATGGTTTCATTAGAATTCGTTGATTAGTCCTACGTGAATTTTTCCATTACTGAAGCTATCCCCTTCTCCCAAAGCATAACTGACATTCAGAATTCCCAAACCAGTTTCGATCCGTGCACCGAGTCCATAGCCATACAGACTTTTTCCCTGATGCACGATCCCTTTTCGCTGGTCGGCTGGACGGGAAAAATACCCTGCATCGATAAATCCGAAAAACGACGAAGCACGGCCGGTAAGAAAGCGATATTCGGTGTTAATGTACGCAATTTGGGATGCAAAAAATTGACTTTCGCGGTATCCCCGCAAAGAAGTTGTTCCGCCGAAGGGATAGAGATCACTCAATTCCAACTGAGAAGAATTCACCTGTTTTCCGTGAAGCCCTATCATCATCACCTGGCGGACAAAGAGAGTCGCATATACTTCCGCGTCCACTGAATATTTGCGGATTGCAAAATCTTTCTCCGTTACAGGGGACAGATACTGTTGTGGTCCGGTGATATGTTTTGTACCTAACTGTGCCATGGTTGAATACCGTACTCCTTCCGTCGGATTACGAAGATTGTCCCTCGTGTCATAAAGTATTTCGCCGGCATAAGAGAACGTATTGCTTTCAAAAACGGAAAATTGCGTCAGGCTCGAAGAAGGATAGACCGATTCCGATAGGATGCTGCCCACAACTGTCAGCACATCCGACAAGATGAAATCTCCCCGCACATCGAAGCGGGTCTTTACATAGGAAGAATCCTGTTTCCGCTGGAAAAATGTTCCGCCAAGATTTACTGGATAGCCGAACAGCCATGGCTCTTTATATTGCAGTTCCAATTCCTGTGTTATTTCGTTTTCACGCTGCCATCGCACCAATGCTTTTCGTCCCGTCCCGAACAGATTCCGCATTGCCACAAATATATTCCCCGTAAAATACCCGTCAGTCTTCGGAGGCACTGCCGGAACGTATCCGACGATCCCGTCAAACGTATTTGCACTGCCCTCTTTCACGGAGATCGTTATTCCTCCCCGCAGCGTATCCCCGGAGGATTTCGAAAGAATGTACAACTGTGGATCACCCACAGACGAAAACAACTGCAACCGTTCCAGACGCCGTCGGAATTGCTCCAGTTTTCTTTCATTGAACAATTCTCCGCTGACGATTCCTGCCTCGCGGACGATCACACCGGACGAGGTTGTTCCATTCCCTTCCACAGTGATCTCATCCACATATACCTTCCCTCCTTCATGGATTGTCAACACAACGGCAAGTTTCGACGAATCCTGTTTATCCACTCGGATGCTGTCGCTGGAAACGGAGACAAAAGGAAATCCGTTGCGGGAGTAGTAATCGAGAATAGCCTGGATATCTGATTCAACTAATGCCGGCTGCAATGGATTACCGGGTGATGTTTCGACCATGGAGAGCAGGAGTTCTGAAGGGAATGCACGATTTCCGGATACGCTGACTGCAGCGATGAGTGTACGGACGTTTTCCCGAATATAAAGACGGATGCGGACCGATGTTGAGTCTTCTGAAAAGTCCTTCGCCAGTGAATCAATCGTGAATGAATAAAATCCTTCTCCGTGATAAAGGTCCATCAACATGTGCGGCAATTGATCGATCGACGCAGCAGGAGAACCGATGCGGACAGGGATCTTCTCCGACAACTGCCTCTGAGAGAAGTACGAATTGCCGAAAATCTCGATTGATGTAATCGTAGGTTGCGCTGACGCAGTCGCTATAAACAGCAAAAGCCATCCGCACAATGCGAACGGCTTTCGTTTCCATATTCGAAAATACCCGCTCATCAATAGTTCCGTCGGAACGGAGAAGTATCCTTACTCATTACGAATGCGCTGCAGCAAATCCCATATCGGCGTCAGCAGCCGGTAATCACCAAATCCGGTTTCATCAACGAAGATCACACTGCGATTGTATTCATAATATGACCAGATTTCATACGGTTTGGAATCGATGTCGAAAGGATGGCGTTCTACATTGTTCGGCGAACCGAACAGGATGAAGACCATGCCCATATCAGTTTTCCAACCCGGCTGATAATGTGAAAAGTTCTGGTTCGCGTATTCTACCCGGCTATAATATTCTTCCATGAATTCATTTTTCTTCGTGGCGGGATTCGGATCGCGTTTCAGCCAGAATTCGTCAAACAGTGTCCGCTTGTCTTCGTCCGTAGTAGCCGACTCTACTTTTTCGAACTCTTCGTCCTTCGCTATGTATCGCATCTGCTTGATCGCCAGGTTCAGATCCGAAATGCTGATCGGCATATTCCCCCAACGGATGAAAAACGACCTCTGTTTAAGAACGGGAAGATCAGTCGGATTGGCAAGCAATGACTGCACTTCCACATTCAGGATATAGGATCCGATGGGATAATAGATACTGTCAAATTTGGTTACGAACTGATTTCTGTTCCCCCGCAGCCGATAAAATTGAGATTTGTTGAGAAATTCCTTCCCTTTGATATCCGTAACGGTATAATGCAGCATTAATGAATCCGTCGCGTTGTCCGAATACACCTCAAAAAAAATGGAAAATGCATAATTCGTCTCCCCGACATTTCCAGATACGTTCGGAGACAGAACCCGTCGATCGCCTTCATTCGCCAATCTGTTCACCAGCATCAGGTCACTAACACTGAGCCGTTGTGCGGTATAATTGCCTGCAATAAGTTTTTTGATGACATAGGAAACTTTCTTGGATTCATTATCCTTCACCTGAACACGCACTGTATAGATACCCGGCACAATATTTACGGACCGTTGCGTAAGGCTAAATGCTTTTTTCGATGCAGTATATTCGAAGAGCGGCACATGGATCTCTTCTGTCCACACTTTCTCCATCATGGAGGCATTGTCAACGGTAAGGAAATTGACGGTGACTTCATAACTGGCCGAGTATTGATCGTTCAGTTTCATGAACTGGATTGCATCGTACGGAACCTGCACATAGAGATCGATCCGTGAGGTGAGCGAGTCTCCGGAATAAAAACTGAGCGCATCAAGATAGAATTCCGGCAGATCGAATGTCGCCGCCGGTTTTCTCGACTCTACCTGTGCAATCAGGAACGTCGAACAAAGGATATACAAAATGATTTTTTTCATTGTCGTCACGTGTTGACTATCTCACCATACAAATCATACTCGGTTGCGTCGGTAACGGACATCTTTACCATATCCCCGATATGAACACCAGCGGATAGCGGGAGGAATACTTCGTTGTCAATTTCCGGTGCGTCCCATTCCGTTCGTCCCACAAAATTTCCATCCTCAATCCGTTCAATCACCGCCCGCGTCTTCATGCCGATACGCGATTCATTCTTTTCCAGCGAGATCGCCCGCTGCACTTCCATCACATATTCTTTCCGCCGTTCCTTTTCCTCTTCCGGTATCGGGTCGCCCAAACCGTACGCGGCAGTATCATCCTCCTGTGAATAGGTAAAAACACCCAGCCGGTCAAAGCGGACATCTTTGATGAACTGCACCAGCTCTTCCACATCTGCTTCAGTCTCATTCGGGTAACCGACGATGAGCGTGGTACGCAACGCGATATCCGGTACTGATGTCCGGATACGGCCGATCAATTGTTCCGTTGTGCGCCGGGTGATCCCGCGCCGCATCGATTTTAGCACATTGTCCGCTGCGTGCTGAATAGGCATGTCAATGTAGCGACAGATCTTCGGATTGTCATTAAACGATTGTAAAACATCCGTCGGAAATTTGGACGGAAATGCATACATCAAACGGATCCACTCCAGTCCTTTCACTGTTGCGAGGGATGTGAGCAGCGATGCCAGTTTCCGCTCGCCGTACAGGTACAGTCCGTAATACGTCGTATCCTGTCCGATCACGATCAGTTCCTTCACTCCCTTTTTCGCCAGTCGCACCGCTTCATCCATCACCTGCTCAACCGGTTTCGTCTTATGTTTGCCGCGCATCAACGGAATGGCGCAGAAGGAGCATGGATTGTCGCACCCTTCCGATATTTTCAGATAGGAAAAATAGTTTGGTGTCGAAACAGCGCGTTCTCCGAGCAGCTCATACTTATACTTGCCGCCGAGCGATTCCAGGATATTCGGCAGTTCGTTCGTACCGAAGAAATTATCGATCTCCGGGATCTCCTTCTGCAAATCGTTCTTATATCGTTCAACGAGACAGCCCATGACATACACTTTGTTCAGTTGTCCGGAGGTTTTCCGCTCAACAGCAGCAAGGATTGTGTCAACCGATTGGCGTTTGGCAGCATCAATGAAACCGCATGTATTGATGATCGCTATGTCTGCTTCTTCGATCTTTTCTGTCAGCGAAAAATCGTTGTGCAGCAGTTGACTGTACAGTGCTTCAGAATCGACCGTATTCTTTGCGCAGCCGAGGGTAATAATGTTGATCTTTTGTTGTTTGGTATTCATCAGGACAGGACTACAAAGTCTATGTAAAGGTACAACATCGGTGCGACAAAAATCAAACTGTCGAATCGGTCAAACACGCCGCCGTGCCCCGGAATCAGCCCAGAAGAATCCTTTACGCCGGCGTCGCGTTTCAGCAGTGATTCGATGAGATCTCCGATCTGCCCGAAAATGCCGATGATGCAGCCGATCATGATCGCCTGGTGGAATTGAAGATATGGAAGAAGATAGTGTTGGAACACGATCATTGTCGCTACCGCACCAAAAAATCCCCAGACTGCCCCTTCCCAACTTTTGTTCGGACTGACGCGGGGGAATAATTTATGTTTGCCCATCGAGAGTCCACCGAAGTATGCCATCGTATCGCACATCCAAATGGAGACAAAAATTGAAATGATAGTCCATCCTCCCCAAGCGTACGTCATCGCTTGAATGGTTTCATCAGTTCGCATTGATAGTACCGGTATGTGTTGCACCGCCATATAGTACGGAAATTCAGCACCGAACAATTCCCGGATTCCGGTCAGCGCGGCAAGAAATACTCCGACATACATCACGCCGAAGATGGTAAAACCCGCATTCAAAAAGATCGATCCTTTGTTTCGGAACAGTTCGATCAGCATCACGGTCGTCAGGAAAAGAAACAGAACAGTCAGGAACAGCTGTAATTTCATCAGCAGGGAAATCCCGCCTCTGTCGGCGAAAAATGGGAGGATAAAATTCTGTATTTGCTCATGGAAAAATGCAAGGTGCAATGTGGACAATCCGATTATTGCGGGAATCGTCTGCGGATTCGCTCCTTTTGCTTTTGCCAGAGTGAAAAATTCCATCAGCGATGCAAGGCCTATCCCTAGCACCATCAGAACAAACAACACTCCTCCGAGATAGCTGATATAGAGCATCACCGGAATGGCAATAACAGCGACGGCAACGCGCGGTGCAAGATTTGCGAATTTATTCGGCATGATATGAGAAAAAATCAGTGAGATCCAAAGAAGCAAGAACAGAATGCGCCTGTTCCTTCTGTCCAACGGGCACAAAAAGCACCGGAAGCTCTTCCGATTGATCGACCGGATCGGGATAAAACCACAGAGCATCGACTCCATTCATCCGGAGATTTTTCCCTACAAGGTCCATGTCGAACATTGTCGGCGTCGTCAACAAACGAAGATATCCGTCCAGCTGCTTGGGATATGATTGAGAATCAGTGAGTTTGGTCATATGGGTGAATTTCATTCTGCACGATATCAGTCACTCGAATGTACTGAACTATAATGACGAAAAAAATAACAGTGAAGAATATTCCGGAACCGAGAACCATCGACATTGACGGTTCGCCTTCCGCTGCCATAAAGACTGTCGGCGTCATGGAATCGGAGCTCCCGTAGAGATACACACCGGCAGTAGCGACGCCATTATTGATCAGATGCGCGGCAATGGGAAGCCACAGTGTGCGTGAACGATATTGCATAAAACTAAAATAGATGCCAAGTGCGATGAGCGGCACGAGCCAGAATGGATTCATATGGTATAATCCGAAGATCGTTCCCGCCAGCACATAGCCCTTGATGTTTCCGTAGGCTAGAGACAAATTTTTTTGGATCAATCCCCGGAACATCAGTTCTTCGCAGATTGCCGGAGTAACAGCCGCCACCAGAACAACGAACAGCATTTCCGGAACTGACCGTGCAACGATAAGGATCTGGTACGCTTCGTCGATCGCCTGTTTGATAATTTCAATAAAGGGAACAAGCTTTTCCGGGATAGGGATCAAGCTTTGAAGGTACAAATATGTCTCACCGATCTGCATGAGTGCAACCATTCCCGCCAGTGCAAGGAACGTTTCAATAAACGATGGGATTCTCCAGGTAAACGCCTCGGTAATCTTTCCATGCTGCCGTTTGGCAAGGTAGAGTGTCGGTACGAGAAGAAAAAAAATCTGCGAGAGCATCGTCGCAAGACGAGCAGCGGTTACGTTATCCGTCGTAAGCTGTCCGCCGACGAACAGCAGTGTCACGCCGCCGCCGACAAATTGATACAGTACGAACAGGAGCGCCAATGCAGCAAATGCAAATCCAGCAGGTTTGTATTTCGTCCGCTGAGATTGGAACAGTTCTGCCTCGTTTTCGATCACTTCGCTCATTCTCTTTTTGCTTTCAATTCGCCGTTAATACCGGAATACTCCTTCAACTCTGCATCGATCGACCCAATAATCACTTTCGTATTCACTTTCACCGGGATCTTCCGTTCATCGTCGGACAGCCATATCAAAATACGTCCTTCGTTTTTGAAGAGTCCCCCCTCCTTCACCATCGGCTCTACAATAATGCAGTTGAACGTTCCCGCATCTACCTTCACTTTCTGTTTCCCGAGATATTTAATTTCCAGCGGGTTCGTCTTTCCCTTGAAAAAATTGGAGAGATGAACGCGCTGTCCGATCTTGAACCCCGCGTAATCGATCGTCCTCGCATAATAAAATGCAGACATGATGTCGTGCACATATTCAGGAATAGCGAAATCCCCTTCACCGGTCCGAGCAATCTTCCGTTTATGATCGAAGATGGCCGTATAGTCCCGGACGAATTTCCCTTCTTTGATATGCTGCTCGAATCTCCAGGGATAGATTCCGGCGGAATCAAGATATGTTTCGTACCTGTCCCGAACTTCAAAGAAAAAATCGAACGTTGGCGTCGATCGAACGAGGAATTGAACCTTGTATACAGAATTTCCCAGCACTGTATCCATCTGCGGAATGGACATCTCCGCATATCCTGCCGTGATAATGCCGAAATTCACGTCAAATAACAACCGTTCACCGACGCCGAATGCATTCTGATGTTCTGCTCTTTGGCCCGTAACAAACTGCGTTAACAGTCCGAAGGCGCAACAGAGCATTGTGATGTTAATTCTTTTCATTCAGCAATCCCCTGATTCCCAATACGACCTGTTCGACAGTAATTTGTTCCATGCAGACATTGGAACGGCATGGCGTTCCTTTGCATAAGGTACATTGAGTGTTATCGGCAGCAAACACTTTTTTCTTGTCCGTATACGGCCCCCACCGTGCCGGACTGCATTGCAGGATCGGCGGATAAAATGCTACCACCGGGGTACCGACCATTGCAGCGATATGCAATGGACCGGTTGAATTGGAAACAAATACGCGCGCTTTTTTGAACAACGCGCCAAGTTCCTGCAGCGAAAACTTTCCCGTATAATTCAGGGGCGGATGATTCATCATAGCAGCAAGTGACGTAGTTAATTGAAGTTCGTTGCTGCCGCCGGTTAACACGACCTGTAACTGAAGTTGTGACTGCAGTACATCTCCCAGTTGTGCAAAATGTTTTATGCTCCAATCCCGCGCAGAGCCCCCGCTGCCTGCATGAAGCACGGCAAAGTTCGATACACCGTCCGCCGATAATACGCTGTTGACGTTGCGCTCCGATTCTGCAGAAATGGAAAATTCAAATTGCGGTTCCACATCCGGAAAGATTCCAATCGTACTCAAGAGGTTGATATTGTATTCCACCTCGTGCCGTTTCGCATCTTTCCGATGCTCAAAAATCCTTTTATTGAACAAGAACGAATACCATCGGTAGCCGGTTCCGACGCGCAACGGAATTCCCGCCAGAAAGATGATCAGTGAAAGATTGAATCGAGGATACGGCAGTATGGCAATGTCAAATTCTTTTGCCCTCAGTAACGAAACATAGTGTGCTACGCTCAACGATTCATCCCACAGAATGATTTCATCCACAAGCGAATGGCGTTCCACGAGCTCTTTTGTGTAGGGACGCACCATCACGGTGATGGATGCATTTGGGAATTTTTTCTTGATCAGTGGCAACATCGGCAGGGACAATACCACGTCACCGATACGGTCCGTACGGACGAGCAGGATCTTTTTTACCAATTCGTTCGCGTGCTTCATGATCAATGCGTGAAGAACATGTATGCCATTCGGTCAGCTGCCATTCGGTCTGCTGCCATTGAGTGCATTATTGCACTTTGACAGCGACGTTGTCCTAAACATAAAACTGTATGGAGCGAAACAGGGATGAATACAAGCACAGCAGGGAGTGTTCGTTTCATACGGTTACGAAACGAACACTTTCGCGACTTCGAGGATCATCGACGGTTTGTTCCACAAGGCAGACCGGAAAATTCCGCCTAGCGTCCTTTTCTCTTCCGGAAGTTTCAATGCACTGTCGCAGATATCATTCAATGTATCATCGTGGAATGTTGAGATCGCTTCTTTTATATTATAGAACACTTCATGCCGCCAGCCCAAGCGTTTCTGCCAGCGATGCTGATATTCTTTCAGATGTGGAATGTTGTTGTTCGTGATCGCCTCAGCGGCGACTTGTCCACCGATCATTCCGCCGATCATTCCAGAAATGATGCCGCCGCCCGAAACAGGATTGACCTGATGTGCAGCGTCTCCGACCAGCAATACATTTCCTTTCACGATCTCGTCGCACGTTTTCGCGCACGGTACGCCGCCGGCAATATGCGTCAGCATGGCAGCATGTGGGAACCGTTTATCGACGAACTCGTTCAAATATTGGATTGCAGACTTCTTCTTCGCCAGTTCTACGGAAAGTCCCAGACCGACGTTGGCAGAATTCTTTCCTTTCGGGAAGACCCACAGATATCCGCCGGGAGAAACTTCATCGCCGAAATAGAATTCCAGTACATCCTGATCCACTTCGACCCCGGAGAGCGTCATTTGCGCACAGCTTTCCATGTCGCGGATGTGGCATGTTGTATTGATGCCAGCCATTTTTCCGATGCGGGATTCGACACCGTCCGCTCCGATCACCACTTTTGCCCGGATGTCCACTTTTTTATCCTTGATCAACGTCTTGACGCCAACAACCGAATCGTTCTCGCGAAGCAGATCGTACACGTACGCTTTAGTGATCACCTCTGCCCCTTCGTTCGCAGCAAGTTTGGCAAGTTCGTAGTCAAAGATCCTCCGCTCCAGCACATATCCCCCGCCATCCAGTTTCGGCATCACACTCTTTCCGTTGGGAGCATTTAACCGAAATTTGGTGACAGTTGCTGCAATCCACTTCGGATCAGGCTGGATAAATTGCGATACCCCTTCATGACTGACAGCTTCACCGCAGCGAACGGGATAACCAACGTCGCGATCTTTTTCGAGCATCAGTACTTTTGCTCCGCCGGCAGCAGCATAGCGAGCG
>Ga0172379_10011325_pt1 | contig 10636 bp, 8 predicted proteins | sample GrowelOW334metaG_FD_119756 | JGI IMG/M metagenome (GOLD analysis project Ga0172379, IMG submission 119756) | Groundwater microbial communities from an aquifer near a municipal landfill in Southern Ontario, Canada - Groundwater well OW334 metaG | ecosystem: Environmental > Aquatic > Deep... | reverse complement strand
TCTCCGTGACCATGTGCACCAGTTTCTCCTGCGTCATCTGATAAGCAGCGATCGGTTTCCCGAACTGGATGCGCGATTTCGCATATTGCAGTGACGAATCATAGCATGCCATCGCCGCACCAATCACACCCCAGGCAATACCGTACCGCGCCTGGCTGAGGCACATCAACGGAGATTTCAACCCTTCTGATTTTGGCAGAATGTTCGTTTCCGGAATCCAGCAATCCTGAAACACCAGTTCCGACGTGACCGAAGCGCGCAAGGAATGTTTACCGTGCATTTCCGGTGCAGTAAATCCTTTCGTCCCTTTCTCTACAAGGAATCCCCTCACCACGCCGTCCAGTTTTGCCCAGACTACAGCAACATCCGCCAGCGTTCCATTCGTGATCCACATCTTTGCACCGTTCAACAGATACCCGCCGTTGTTCTTTTCTGCACGGGTGATCATCCCCCCGGGATTCGATCCGAAATCCGGTTCTGTCAGACCGAAACACCCGATCTTTTCTCCTTTGGCAAGCTTTGGCAACCAAAAATCCTTTTGTTCTTCGCTGCCGAATGTGTAGATCGGATACATTACCAAACCGCTTTGCACTGAAGCGAAGCTGCGGATACCGCTGTCACCGCGTTCCAATTCCTGCATCATCAATCCGTACGCAACATTGTTCATTTCGGCACATCCGTACTTCGCCGGAAGTGTCGGACCGAAGAGACCCATTTCTGCCATGGATTGCACAAGGTGGAGAGGAAACGTTCCAGCACGGTTATGTTTTTCGATGATCGGAATGATCTGTTCATCAACAAATTCACGAACGGTATTACGGACGAGTATTTCTTCTTCAGAGAGGAGTGAATCAATATTATAGTAATCGACGCCTTGGAATTTAGCCATGTGCAGCCTATGGTTCTGACGAGCGTGAGTGAAAAATTAATGCATCAAAATACCAAAAATTGAGTGCATTTTCAAGGTAAGAATATCGGGGACGAGTCTTTAAAAAGACGAAAGTCAGATGCAGCGGACCCCACCGAACGCTGCAGTCTGACTTTTCGTGTTGAGAGAATGTTTCTCTCTACAGTTTATTTCAAACTTATTTCCTGTGAAGTAGATTGGATCAATTGTTCACAGAATTTTGCGACTTTCTCGCTTCCGTCGTAAATGGATGCATCTTTGACGGCGTCAATTCCTTCTTTGTTCCCTAGCTGAACCAATGCTTCTGCTGCTGCCATTCGGAGCTGCTCCACCTTGTCCGTTAATAGAACATCGATCAGCGGTTTTACGGATCCTGTCAAGCGATAAGCAGCAAGATAATTTGTGGCACTTAACCGCAACCCTATATTATCCGATGAAAGGGCGACGATATAGTTTTTCTCCGCTTTTTGCCAATCTATGGTTGATGAACTCGAATTATTGGTAGATGCTGCGAATGTGGATGAGATTATCGATAATGCTGCAAATGCGGTGACGATCAGTTGTTTCATTGTTGCTCCTCTTCTTTCCATTAATGACCAATCAGTATTCGTAACCCCATGGAAAAAGTTGCAGCAATAGTAGCCGCCCAAACGGGAAAAGAATGATCCGGGAGCACAGTAAAAGAAATTAACTACTGATGGGAAAGAAGCGGTATTTCGTGAAATTAGTCCTGCGACTGGATGGGGATCTTGTACCGTTTGATCTTGAGATACAGCGTCTTTTGTGTGATGCCGAGCGCCTTTGCAGACTTGCTGCGGCTGTAATCAAAACGTTTCAGTGTGTTTTCGATATGGAGTTTTTCCAGCGCTTCAATCGTCATACCTGCAGAAACATCTTGAGCGGAGTGCTGTGCCACTGCAGACTGCGTGAGAATAAAATCTTTCGAGGAGATCGTTCCTTCATGCGACAGGAGTACGGCTCCTTCAATAGCATGTTCCAATTCACGAACATTTCCCGGCCAATCGTACGCAAGCAAAGTACGGAGCGCATCATCACTGACCTTTTTCGGAGATGCTGCTTTCATTTTTTTCTTGAGGAAAAAATCAACCAACAGAGGAATATCCTCTTTGCGTTCCTTCAGAGGCGGAATCCTCAGCGTAACAACATTTAGCCGGTAGAGGAGGTCCTCGCGGAACCGCCCTGCTTTCACTTCTGCCTGCAGGTCCTTGTTCGTAGCCGAAATGATCCGGACATCTACCTGCATGGAGGTAGTACCGCCGACTCGGCGGAATTCTCCGGTCTCAAGGAACCGGAGGAGTTTTGGCTGGACTATCGGGCTGATATCTCCGACCTCATCAAGAAACAACGACCCACCATTTGCAACCTCGACCAGGCCTTGCTTCATCTGATGAGCATTCGTGAACGCTCCTTTTTCATGACCGAACAATTCGCTTTCCAGCAATGTATCCGGAAGCGATGCACAATTCACAATGACAAACGGACGATCGCGTCGGAGACTTTCCTGATGGATAAGGTTTGCGACAAGTTCTTTCCCCGATCCGCTGGCACCGTGGATATGCACGATTGATTCGCTTGGCGCCACCTTCTTCGCCGTTGCAAGCATCTCCTTCATCGGGACGCTGCGGGCAATGATCTCCTTCTCCCCGCTCTTGCGGGAGAGTTCGTACTTCATCAATTCCACATCGATGGTGAGCCGACGGTGCTGAACGGCGCGGTTGACCGTGGCGAGCAGTTCGTCCCTATTATACGGTTTCCCGACAAAATCATACGCCCCAAGTTTGGTCGCTTCAATCGCAGTCTTCACATCTGCATAATTTGAAAGCATGATCACCTGGGTGGTCGGGTGATGTTCCGTAATAAACTTCAGCACTTCCATGCCGCCCACGCGGGGCATCTTTACATCAAGCAGAACCACATCGATCGGCCGTTGCTGCAGCGCGTTCATTGCGGCAACGCCGTCATTGGCGGTAAACACGTCGAATTTTTTCTGCTGGGAGAGTTCTTCTTTCAGTAGGAAACACACGGACGGTTCATCATCGACAACAAGAATGGAATGATTACGAACCATTGCGGGCCTTCGCTGCGAATCTGGTGGAACGGGAAAGTTTATTCTGCGGATAGTACTCGTTCGATCGTCGTGAGAAGATCAACAAGGTCATACGGTTTGCTGACAAAATCTTCTGCGCCAAGTTTCTTCGATTCGATGGCATTTTTCAAATCAGCAAAACCGGTCAACATAATCACTTTTGATTCGGGGCGTTTCTCTTTGATGAATTTCAGCACTTCAAAACCGTCTACCCGCGGCATTTTGATATCGAGCAGCACCAGATGAAAGGATTTTTGTTCCAGGATCGAGATTGCTTCATCCCCGTCGGCAGCGGATACGACAGAATAGCCTTCACCCTGCAATTCACTGCTTAGTACATTGCGAAGTGCGTCTTCGTCATCAACAACAAGAATATTAAACGGCTGTGCCATAAATGCCTCAAGAATAGTGGGATATTGTTTTCACCAAACAATAACGATGAAATAATAGCCAAACGTCCATAAAAAATCAACTACAAAGTTATTACAAGTTACAAATTCTTGCTCATTCTGCAATCTTCTTGTATCTTGGAACTCAATGAATGTACTTGCCTACGCAAAAATCAATATTGGACTGCATATTGTTGGAACCCGTCATGACGGATTCCACAACATTGAAACCATTTTCCACAGAATCAATCTCTTCGATGAAATCAATATAGAGAATTCAGACGATATATCCATTTCCTCTTCCAATGCTGCCGTTCCGACCGATAATGGCAATTTATGCTGGAAAGCGGTCGATTTGTTGAAAAAAGAACTTGGAATCTCTTCAGGTGCACGGATCGATATTAAGAAAAATATCCCCATCGGTGCCGGTCTCGGCGGCGGAAGCAGCGATGCTGCAGCAATCCTGCGATCTGTCCCCTTGTTATGGGGCGTGAATGCTGACCCAAGGCTCCTGGAATCTATCGCACTGCAGATCGGATCGGATGTTCCGTTTTTTCTGAAGGAGACTTCAGCGTATGCGGAAGGTCGCGGAGAACTATTGCAACCGATCACACTCACCCTGCCACAGTGGATCGTTTTGGTGAATCCGAATATCCACATTTCGACTCCATGGGCGTACAAACGGCTGGCAGAGAAACGGAACGGGATGTTCCCCGCCCGCCCGAAAATGATCGATCAATTCTCTGCTTCGCTGCAACAAGCAGTCCTCACTGCAGATAATGATTTTGAAGAGATCGTTTTCGAAGAGCATTTGAAAATAAAAAAGATCAAGATGCAATTGCAGGAATTGGGCGCCGTGCTTGCCCTCATGTCCGGCAGCGGCTCTTCCATGTTCGGCCTGTTCGACGACATGATTTCCGCGTTGAAAGCGGTCGAATTCTTCAACAAGGAACATTTTGTCCATCTCACAGAACCGTATTTTACACTTCGCTGACCCATGAACAGAATTTTCTTTCCCCTTCTTGTATTGGTATGTCCCGCTGTCGTTCTGCAAGCTCAGATTGTCGATACGACACATGCCAAAAAAGATTCCATCCTATTCATCATTCCAATTCCAGAAACAGGATCGATCGAACCGTTTGGTGATACCTCCAAAATACTCACTGCTCGCGAGATCACCTTCAGAGAATACCGCTCGCTTTATGACATCATCGGCGCTGAGCCAGAAGTATTTATGCGCGATCTTGCCAGCGTTGGACAACGCAATCAGTTTTCCATCGGCGGAATCGATGACCGGAACATCGCCATACTGGTAGACGGGGTACCGTACAACGATCACTATACTGGAACCATGAATCTCTGGCAGGTACCGGTGGACGAGATCGAACGGATCGAGTTTCGGACCGGAGCGGGGGCATTGTTTTATGACGGAAAGTCCGGAGGGGGTGCAATCAATATCGTGACGAAAAATTTCAACAATACGAGAGCAATGACACGACTGCGATACAGTCAGGGTGTTTCCGGTTACACGCATACTGATGCGATGTTTGCACAGAATGTACTAAGCGGCGTAAATCTTTCATTTGCACTGGCGCATTACGGATTCGGTTCCGATAAGGGAAGCCAGGATTATCGAGCCCGGTTCTATAATTCCAATTCCGATTCATGGTTGGTTCGGTCTAAAGTGAGGTATACGATAACACAATGGTTGAATCTCTCATTCTCATACACGTACGACAGAACCTGGACCGGCCTGCATGGCGGTGTAGATTATTTCAACACCCCCTCGGTGTTTGACGGAATCTATGCCGACGTGAAGAATCTGGAATCATACGAAAAACAGTATAACAGTCATTACAATTTTACAGCGTCATATTTTCCATTTGAAGATTCAACACTGCTGGCAACCATGTCTGTATATTCTTTCGACCGATTGCGAGAGTATCGCGATGAGGAGAATAGAAACATTTTCGGCAACGGCATCTTTACTAAAAGGGATTTTACATCGTCAGGAAAAGGAGCGAAATTTCAATTTCTTTCGAATCTTTCCGAGCTCCGACTGCTGGGATATGCGGATCTTAAACGAGTTCAATCGAACGATATTGTCACTCTTGGAGTAAAGGCGGAACTCCTCCCCGAATCATTTTTCACTGTCACTCCGTTCGCGACTATCATGGATGATCAATCTCAATTCATTGCGAACGGCGGTGTTGAAGGGACAATGCGTGTACACTCTTCCTTCCAATTGTTTGGAGCGGTATCCCAAAATTTGATCCATGATACTCCTTCAACTCCAGTAATTACTGCATCAGTCCTGAATATTGCCGTCCGTTCCAGGGAGACATATTCTATAATAGAATTGGGAACACAATTTTCCTTTCCCGATCTCTTCCATGGAAGAATTTCCTATAAGCGCACGATCCAACGTAATCCAACGGTACTCGACACAATGTCGCTGTCCAGTTCCTTCTTTCCGTATGATTACTTCTATCCGTCGCAATATGCGTTCAACGCCCTCACCGCAACCGGTCACTTGCAGTGGAACGATTTTCATCTTGAAGGAAGCGGAAATTATGTGCAACAACCGTCGATCAAACGCCTGGGAACGAAAAAGGTCACGCTATTCCCCGAAATTATTCTTAAGGGATCTGTCTATTATCATGGATTACTCGCGAACAGACATCTCGATTTAAAGATCGGTCTGCGGGGAAATTATTATTCGGAACAGACAGGGATGAAACCGTATGATGAATTCGGAGTGTGGATCCCCTCAACGGAATTGTCGTTTGGTCCGGGCGCCAGTTTGGATTTTTTCGCCATCGGAAAGATCGGCGATGCTTACGTTCATTTGATCTGGGAGAATATGACAGCAAACCAGTACTTGCTCGCCCCCGTCTATCCTATGTATGACAGGAACATCCGGTTCGGGTTATCGTGGGAATTTGTTGATTAATTACAGAGCTATTGAGTTATGAGTTGACAGTAATGAGTTTTGAGTTCTGCGTTTTCACTGCGAACTGTTCACTGATAACTCATCACTTCCTGCTATTTTTTACACTCATTTTCTCTCTTATTTTCTTCGGAAGCTTCTTCACCACTTCATCGTATGAATGATCAATCAGTTCATACACAACTCTGTCCGGAATCGAACCGTCTGGCCGGACCGTGTTCCAGAATTTTTTATTCATGTGATAACCGGGAGTGACGGCGGAATAACGTTCGCGAAGCTCGATCGCCCGTTCGGGATTGCACTTTAGGTTCATGGAGAGGGGAATCTCGCTGACATTGGTGAGCAGAAACATCTTTCCGAAAATCTTGAAGACAAGGGTTTCTTCATCAAATGGAAATTCTTCGGTGACTTGTCCCTGTTTTGACAAGCAATGATCTCTGACTGATTCCAGATCGATCAAATGGAATCCCCCCGCAGCTGACGAATACGCTTTCGCGCTTCATCGGAAAAAAGCGAAAAGGGATATTGCTCCAGAATCACTTCATACGCTGCGATCGCTTTTTGCTTATCCATAAAATAGTATTGGTACAATTCGCCGATCTTGAACTGCGTTTTATCCTTTTCGATGCTCTCTTTGTAGTCGCCGAGTAATTTTTGATAGGCAGCCAGTGCTTCGGGAAATTTCTTCAATAGTATCGAATATTCTGCCACTTTCAGCAACGCATCGTCTGCCAGAGGTGCAGCCGGATAGAGATCGATGATCGATGCGAATTCGCTTACTGCTTCGCTGAGTTTGTTTTGACGTGCGAACAGTTCCGCATGGGAAAACTGTTTCAACGCCTGAGGATATTGAAGAGTGTTTTCCGTAATGAAATATTGCAGCAACAGGGCATCGTTAGATTCATCCGCTTTCAGATTCTCCGTCAGCGGATGCAGCAGAGCGAGTGCGCTGTCCACCTTGTCATTGAAAAACTGGATCTCCGCAAGCCGGTACTGAGCAAGGGTTTTCTGATCCTGATTGGCATAGGGAGAGCCGCTCATCAATTGGAATTTTTTTACTGCAACGGGTAATTTGTTCTGCGCAATATAAATATCGCCGATGGTAGAAAGAACTGTTGGCACCATAGGCCCGGCAGGAGTCACCGCCAACACGGAATCGAACACCTGCAGCGCCCCGTCCAGGTCGAATAACTGTTTATACCGAATCCATCCGATACGATAGAGAGAATTTGCGCCGATCGAAGTGAATGGAAATTCTTTCGCCAATTCTTCATACAGATTTACTGCTCCGGAAAAACTCGGCCGGGTTTCAAGCGAAGTGCTGCTTCCTTTGTCCGTTTCGCTGACGGATTGTCCCCGCATGCTCAATTCTTCCATACATCGCGCATATCCATACCTTGCCGCTGGAATGAACTGTGATTTTAACGCCGTGACAAGAGACTGCTGATATGCCGCAGCCGCAGTCCGGAATTCATTCTCCCGGAACGTTCGTTCAGCAAAAGCGAATAATTCCTGTCCGTTCGCACTCACCAATTTATCGATCTTTTGCGCAATGAGGAATGCATCGGAATACCGGTTCGCCTCCATATACAGCCACATTAGGATCCGCAGCATCGAAATCGACTGCTTCTGCACAAGTTCTTCTTCTACAACAGCAGTAACCGATTTCAGTGCATCCGGACGGGGGACGAGCGTTGCTAACCGTGACTGGACAAAATCATATTGTTGTTCGTTCTGCCGCAGCATTCGCAAATATTCTCTGGCAGAATTGGCGTAGTCCATCATAAAGGAATAGAGATAACCGAGTTCATTCGCAAAAAGGAATTGGTCCCCGATCTCGAAACGCCCCCGCTGATAGGTAGCGATAGACTTGTCGAACAGCCGCTGGTTCATCTGTTCATTGGCAACCGTTCTGTAATACATCTGATTTTTCTTCGCAGAACCAAGGATGGCATCCCACACGGAATCCGCCTGAGACTCGCTTCCTGCCATGGAATATATACTGCCGATATTCGCCTGCAATGCATAATCCGCCGGAGTCTTTTTCATTCGGTTCAGACTGACAGCGATCGCCGCATAATATTTTTTAAGCTGGATGTTCATCCGACGGACGGCATCAAAATAGACGTAGTTGTTCGAGTCAACTTTGAAGAGATCCGAATACATCTGCAGTGCCCGCTCATGATCCCCTTGCTGTTCGAATGCCTGGGCAAGTCGGAACATGTTCTGTGTCTGGTCTTGCGAGTACGCCGGCGATGCCAAGAATATGAGAATGGCTATTACAATTGTTGAATTCTTCATTTGTGATTAATATACAAATTTGACCGAGGCTTTACCAAACAAAAAAGGCGCAAAGAATGCGCCTTTTTAACCACCAATGCATCACGCGGTTATTCAAACCATGAAATGATCTCATATTTCCCTGTTGCCGGAAAATAGTCTGGCGAATCATTCGCCAGCCGGTCATCGAACCGGAGGCTGAGGTTATATCCTTTTCGTGCGGAACCAGAAGCGCCGTTGGATGTTGCATAGAGTTTCTCAACCATCATCCCGCCGTAAATGCTAAGTACTCCCGGAGGCCGGGAGGTACCGTGCTCAACGGCAATGCCTCCGGTATAGCTGTAGAGCGATCCCTGCACAGAGAAGTTTGCAGCGCTGTTGTCTGCGATGGTGATGTCTCCGTAACTGACAATACCGAGAATGTCATTCGATGTTGGATCGGTTCGGGGATTATTCGCCATCACTAAATCGTTCGTAATGGTAACTGTCCCTCCCGCAGCGCCTGAACTTCGAAGAGACGCTAGCGTAACTCTCCCGTCAACGGTACCTTCTACAAACAGAGCTCCCTTATCCACCGCTATAACTCCGTTGGGAGCGAACGAAGTGATTGGTTCAGTGACGTATGTACCGGTAGGACTTGTTTTCCAGCTGACTGTCCCGTTGGAATTGAATTTCAAGTAGAGGTTCCCGCCGTTGAAAAATCTGCCGCTATCAGTTGCGGCAGTGATGATATTGTTATAACTGGTATTGGCCGGCATCGTAATGCTTATGCCAGATTCGAATCCTCCCCTGAACTCAGGAGTTTTCGGTGTTCCGGATTTGGTGATGCCCGTAAGGGATGTCGCTTTCCCAAGAAATACCGGCGATCCAAATGTTTTCAGTTTCCCTTGTGTATGACTTGGACCACCAATCGTGTCTCCCGTTTCCCATGCGGCTGCGGAAGCGCTGGTCCCGCCATAATATGCAAACTTAGAGAAGTTGCTCGGTTTCATCACAATGGTAACTGTTTGCGTTGTACCGCCGAATGTTGCCGTTGTCACTATCTGTTTCCGTCCATCCCCCAATGAAGACACCGTACCGCTCAACGTTCCCCCGTTATACGTCACATTGGAAAATCCGTCCGTCCACGCCGGTGTTTCCCAGATCTTTGAGCAGATAAGGTTTGCCGCGCTGACGGCAATGGAATACCGCTGTGTATTCTCATAATAGGAAAGCGAATTGTCGAGCGCTTGAATGCCGACGGTAGACATGGTTTTCCCACCCATGATCAAAATCATGCTGAATCCAATCACCAAAAATATCGAAGTTCTTCCCATAGGCTACCTTACCGGTTTCGTAAATTTTTAGCAACTAAGCGTACCTGGCGCCAATATGCTTTTTGGTAGGATTGTTCATTGGCTGAGAATGTTCCGAGAAGCGAATCGGCAGCTGCCAGATTCTCCACCTGAATCGTGATCTGCATGTATTGGATCAATCCGCAATTCGCCACCGGTGAAACGATTGAATCCCGGAATGCATCGTAGTATTTCAATTCGAATTGTGTTACACCAAGATTCACTCCGACCGGAGCTGCATCGTTTTCCACCCGATAGAGCAGCATGTCGTTCGGATTTGGCGTGGCATTTGCTTCGCTCGTCGGCCCCACATAATATGTCAGCGAATCAAGCTCTCCATCCCCTTCCGGATGGCCCACTGTCGGAAAATCAGTATAGAATTTTATCTTATTCGAATCTGCAAGTCGTATCGCTTTCGAAGGGTCAGAAATTTTCGTGGGATCCTGGCAATAACCGATTTTTTTAAAATCAAATTCCAACAGCCGCGTTATCTCCACAAGATTTTGCTGTACCAGGAGATCGCCCTGATACATTTGGATGGTTTCCGATTGCGTGACATTCATTCTCAGCATCATCAACAGCAAACTGCCAAAAACCATTGTCGAAGCTATCAAATCCAGAATTGTTTGTGAACCCATAGATCTCCGGTTTACGATCAACGAAAGTACC